>CENX01035902.1_pt1 | contig 39891 bp, 32 predicted proteins | sample 361321 | NCBI WGS metagenome assembly CENX01 (sample SAMEA2619678, study PRJEB7988) | marine metagenome | isolation source: saline water (ENVO:00002010), including | reverse complement strand
CAGGTTTTGAGGTATCATTTATAATTAATCCATCACCATCAGAATCACTATTCCCGGAATTATCCAAATCATAAAAGTTTTCAAAAAGAGAATTATTTTCAATTTTTATTTTATCCCAAATTTCTGGTTTCAGAGTAATTATTGAGACAGAGTACGTTAAACTTATCTTTCCAATATTTCCGCATATCAGGCTCCCAGACTTTAAAATTTTGTTTCCATTTTTCTCACAAGTTCCAAAACAATTTCTGATTAATATATTTTTCTCATTTAAAATATTATTTAGCGAAATTTTATTTATTGCCGAAAAATTTTCTATAGTCATATAATGTTTATATAAATCATTCATCACCAATTCTATACCCTCAATTGATAAACTATCTTGTTTAAAATCGAATACAATTAGAGTTTCTGATTGACAGAATGCTGAACGTGCTAATAAGCTAATAAATACAATCCTAGAGGAAAACCAGAATGGAATTTTATAGGTCATCTAATAATCTAGCTTGTGGGCAATTAAAATTTCCAAATCATTGGCAAAATTATGATTGCCATTATCCAAAAAACAATCGCAAGTGGAAAACCAACCTTTAGATAATCAGTAAACTTATAGCCCCCAGGACCATACACCATAAGATTCGTCTGATAACCAACCGGTGTTACAAATGAAGCAGAGGCTGCAAAAGCTACTGCAAAAATGAACGCCCTCGGTTCGACTCCCATTTGTTGAGTCACTGCTAGTGCCACGGGTGTCATTATTATTGCTGTTGCAGCATTAGAGGATAATTCAGTGAGGACAATTGAAAAAAGATAAATTAGCGCTAATAATACTCTTGGCTGCCATTCCTCAGGAGTATATCTAACAGCAGAAGTAATTATCGATCCCAACCAGTCTGCTGTACCTGATGTTTGCATAACCCCTCCCACGGGAATTAGTGCCGCGACAAGTACAATTACTTTCCAGTGTATTGATTGATAACTCTCTTGTGGGGATAATATTCCGAACACTAACAATATTACAACTCCAATTATCGCACAGGCTAAAATTGGGGCAACACCGATTGCTGCTAGAGATACTGAACAAATTATCACAACAATAGACATCCACCAAAATCTCTGTTTACGAAGCTCAGCTTGCATTTCACCGAGAACGATGAATCCAGCATTTTTGGATAGTGAGTTAATTTTATTCTCCGGCGCATAAATAAGTAAGGTATCAAAAGCATTTAAAATTATGTGAGCAATTTTTTTTCTAAAAATAGTACCTTCTCTGCGTATTGCTAAAATAAAAGCACCATATCTTCTCCTGAAATTTGCTTTCATAAGACTCTCACCAATCAAATCTGATTCATTCGTTAATAAGCATTCAACAAGAACATTATTTTCTTTCTCAAGCTCTTTCTGTGTTAATTTTTCATCAGTAAGTAGAGATATTTTTTCTACTTCTTTCATTCTCAAAAAGTTTTCAAGAGTCCCTCTAACGAATAAAATATCCCCCGCTTTTAGTTGTGTTTTTCTTATATTCTGCGAAATTAATTCTTTTTTCTTTCTAAAAATGCTTAATACCATCACATCATAATTATAGTTTACTCCTCTGTCTAAGCATGTCTTGCCCACCAAAGGAGAGTCATCCAGAATTTTCATCTCAGTAAGGTAGCCTCCAAGCCTGTAGCTTTTAGTCAAACTAGATGTCGTAGTTCTAGATGGAAGTATCTTAGGAGCAATCAACATCAAATAAAGGAGTCCAATAACCATTAAAATTGAACCATATTTTGCAAACTCAAACATTCCTAAGGGCGTTACATCTCCACTCGAGGTATAAATAGAACTGACAAGTAGGTTTGTTGAAGTTCCCACAAGCGTGAGTGTTCCACCTAGTATTGATGCATAGCTCAAGGGTATCAATAGTTTGGATGGGCTTATTTTAAATTTATCTGCCATTCTGATCGTAACCGGAATAAAGATTGCAACAATTGCAGTATTGTTCACAAGTGCAGAAGCGAGACCTATTGAAAGAAAATATACTGCTTGCCCTAGATTTCGTGAAATGTTTGCCAGCCTATTAATTCTGATAATCAGATACTCTAAAACACCTGTTTTTTGTAAAGCATGGCTCAGAATAAATAGGAGGGCAATGGTAACAACTGCAGGATTTGAGAGGCCTGAGACCGCTTCAGTAGGGTCTAGGTAACCAAAAAGAAGTAAAAGAGATAAAATAAGAACTGCTGTAACATCAATGCTAAACATCTCGGTAACAAAAAGAATAAAACCAAAGATTAATATGATTAAAACAATAGCAATATCAGCCGTCATGATTACCTTTCATGAATGGTAAAGCCATAAATTAAGAAAAAAAAATATCTAACGAAACATAACAAATTAATCTACCAGTTTGATTTGATATATATTAAGAAAAAGAACCCATAAAGGTAAAAAATTAATTTGTTGGTAATAAGGGTTGGTAATGAAAAAGTAATAAGAAATTATATTCAAATAAATTTAACTACCCTTTTTTCTGGATATATATTCTATCTTGAAAGATAATTTTAAACTTTACGGGATTTTTTCCCTTTATCAAAGTATATATAAGTTTATGACCACAAAATCTGCAACAAATAAAGCACCAAAATAAATGTTCGATTTAAATATCAAGCAATTAACTTTGGAAATTAAATAATTTTATTTCTTTTGATTATTTTTTAGCTATTTATGTTTTTTTATAGTTGATTGAATTTAAAAACTGTGATACCGCTATTATACTCGATGAATTGTATTTTAAATGCTTTGTTTTTAGAAGGATCATATAAAATGTATACATTGTCTGGATTAGCGACACTGACCATGTGGACTGTCATGTCGTAATTTAATATTTCTTGATCACCCTGATATCCGTATACCGCATTATTCGCCACATAATCTTCCATGAAAGTTGGTGGAGCTTCAGTAATGTCGTCATATTTTAAATCACTGTAGACTGCAACATATACCGTACCCATTATCACGCTAGGCATGTTATATTGTCCAAAAGTCTGAATGGATAAATGCCATGCCGTAGTTGAATCAGTTTCTAACTCATTTACTATGTCGTAATAAAAATTAGAAACATTCACGTTTTCCGTGGTTACAGTTATAGCCTCCTCCTGCAATTCTGATTTTGACTCATTCTCTTCGCAACCGATAAATGTTCCTAGTAGAATTAGTAATATTGGTTGATATTTTTTTACCCTCATTAAGTGCCCTTCCTTATTTTGTTGAAAATTCAATATATCCCGTTCTACCAATAAAAGGTCCTAAAGATTCATTAGTATGATTGGTAATATTTTTGGATCCAATGGTTAATTGATATCTCTCACTCAGAAAGTATTTTATCTGCATATTAATTAAACCATATGGATCTAATTGACCCCCTGCAATATAATCACCTTTTATCGGATCATATTCCTGAGTAGTTGCTTTAAAAATTACTTTTGTATTCATGGAAAACTCTATTTTTTTAGCTAATGGTTTAAAGTGTATTCTTAATCCTGTTGATAGTGGAACAGTGTTTGGAATTTCATTACCATTCCCATCAATATTATTTACATAATTAATAACCATTGAAGTAAATAATTGACTGTTAATTATATAGTCCGTAATCAATTCAAAACCATTAAACCTAGCTTTGGTAATATTTTTGTAACTTAGCTTTCCTGTTTCAATAACATAATCATCTATCATATTAAAAAATCTGTTTTGATAAATTAATGCACTTAATCTAAGGTCACCCTCACCTGCATATTCTATCCCTGCAGTAAAACCACGAGACTTTTCAGGTTTTAAATCAGGATTGCCAATTACTTGATAATTAAATTGATAATGATTCCAGTCAATTAATCTTTCCATGAATGATGGAGCTCTAAAACCATGCCCGTAAGAAAATCGATATTTGAAATTTCCAATGGGAGAATAAAGTAAGGCTAACCTGGGACTAAAAACATTCTGCTTGCCATATTGATCTAATCTGAATCCAGCCACTATAGAATGGGTTTTTGAAATCATATAATCTTGTTGCAAAAATATCGCATTTATCCATTTTGTCTGTAAACCGCTTTCAATCCTATCACTTTTATAGCTGGGCTTAGAAAATTCAAAACCACCATTCAATTTAATTTTTCCTATAGGTTTAAAAAATAGGACCTCATATTCATTATTACTCTCTTCTGTAAGGTCTTCTTTCTCTAAACTCCCGTCAGCATTTTTTTGTAAATATTTTCGCTGGTACGAATTTAAGATTAAAGATTGCTTTATCTCCAAATCATTGAACACCAACCAACTGTGCCAGACCCTATAGGTCTTTCTATGAATTTTAGTTGCATTAGAGAAAAGTAAAAGTCCCGTTGATAGATTAGTTGAACCACTGTCATTATGACCAAAATAATTTAAATTAAAACCAAAGGTGTGTCTCTTATCAGGAGCAGTCCATTTTAATTCTCCATCAAAATTTAATTTTTTTACTTCATCAGAATCAATGTATTCAAAATTTTTACCTCTATCCAACAATTGCCCTGTTAGACTAGTTGTAATATAAAACGAATTTATTGGTAAAGAAGTGTTAAAAGATAATACACTGCCAAATGGACTTTTATTTATGTTTTTGATGTTGCTACTGTAAGTTGTATTTCTAAACTTAAGATTGTACAGCAAGGAGTTTGAGTCCTTCAATGAAATTATGTTGATAACGCCACCCATTGCCTCAGAACCATACATAGCAGAACCGGGGCCTTTTGTTATTTCAATTTTTTCAACGTTGTTTAAAGTAATTTGGTTGAGGTCAACACGGTTATTAAACCGACCCGTTACGGGTTGGCCATCCCTCAGAATAAGTATGTATCTAGAGTCAAGGCCTAACAATTTAAGAACATATCCACCGTCCATATTTGTATCAATTGTAACGCCAGGCCTTTGTTCTAATAATTCACTAACAGTTATTGCCCCTGAATCTTCAATATCTTTTTTGGTAATTAATTCAGTGTTGACTGGAACATTTCTTAGTAAATAAGATGACCGTGTCCCGGTAACAACTAATTCATCCAGCTTAATAAGAACATCTTCCATTTTGATGTTTAAAGATCCGCTTTCATTTACTGGAATAATAATTTTTTTATAAGAGACATGATCAAACGCCACTAGTAAATCGGTTTCTTCACCCGAAGTTTCAAGTAAAAAATTTCCATTTTCATCTGTAGACGTCCCTATGCCTAAAGATTTTACGTGTATATTTACCCCTGGAATACTTTGCCCAGTCTGTAGATTAGTTACTACCCCAGTTATTCTTAATCCTCCTAATAAGGAACAAACAAGCATAATGGTAAGAATAAGTAACCGTCTCCCGAATTCCATTTGCAAATAAATTTTGAAGTATATTTAATCTAGCTAACTAATGTAGGATCCGTAATCAGTTTATTTAAAAGAGCTTCAACTTCCTTATCCGAAACAGTTTCATTACGATCTCCCATAAATACCAATCCCATAAATAAACCACCCAAAGCCTTGAACATTAGTTTTGAGTCTATATTGGGAAATTCTCCTTCTTTTACTCCATCTTCAATAAGCCCCTGTATAACTCCATACAGTCTATGCTGGTAATCTTTCCAGGGTTGATGGTCGAGTTTTACTGCCTTTGGTGCATTAAATAGGAACTCAAATAGTCCTGGTCTCTGTTGTGCGTTTTCAGCGATCTTGATTAAAAGATTAATAAATTTTCTTCTGGGACTTTCATTTCCAGAGATTGTAGACTCTAGAGAAAGCCATATTTTTTCCCATCCGTTCTCAAGGATTGCAGAGAGGACATCCTCCTTAGACTTGAAGTAATAATAAAGCGTAGCCTTACCAAAACCAGAAGTATTTGCAATTTCATCCATTGTTGCTCCTTCAAGGCCCTTTGACTTAAAAACCTCAAGAGCACCTGAAAGTATTCGCTCTTGGCGCATTTTTCTTTCCTCTAGTTGTCTTTTAGATATTGACATTTTTCTTTCCTTATAGAACTGTTAGTCCAAATCTAAAATCTGATTTTGAATGTTCCAAAATGATATAATTATTTTTTACAATATTTATTAGTATTATCGAAAATATTATATCGGTATAAAATTTTAAAAAACCAAAGAGGAATTAAAATGAATAAAGAAAAAGTTGTCTCTTCATTAAATAAAATTTTAGAATTGGAGCTAGCAGGTGTAGTAAAGTATACACACTACGCTTTTATGGTACAGGGTCCCTATAGACTCACAATCGTTCAATGGTTACGAGCCCAGGCTCAGGAATCATTAACTCATGCTGAAGCCGTAGGAGAGCACATTACAAGTTTGGGAGAACACCCCACCTTGAAAATCAGTGATCTCCTTGAAACCCACAAACATTCAACTGAAGATATTTTGAATGAGTGTTTGGAACATGAAAAAGAAGCGATAAAAGGGTACTACGAATTAATGCAAAATGTTCAAAATGGTTCAATTATGCTGGAAGAGTTCTCTAGAGCTCAGATCGCCGCTGAGGAAATGCACGAAGCTGAGCTGAGAAAAATGTTAAGAGATAATTTTTAGTATACTATTACAAGGGATCGAATGAATTCTAATCTGAGGGTCAGAATATCATTCGATAATATCAATGATTTTTGGAACAAAATATGTGAAAATTCCATCTGCTCCAGCCCTTTTAAAGCAGGTCAAACTTTCCATTACAACATTTTCAAAACTAAGATAATTAGCTTTGGATGCTGACATTATCATAGAATATTCACCGGATACTTGATAAGCAAGTGTTGGGACACCAAATTTTTGCTTTGCCTTTGATATAATATCTAAGTAAGGCATACCGGGTTTAATCATTATCATGTCAGCACCTTCAGAAATATCTAACGAAATCTCTTGGATTGCCTCATTTGCGTTTGCAACATCCATTTGATAAGATTTTTTATTTCTTGGTTCAACTAACTTACTTGATTTTACTGCATCACGAAATGGACCATAGAATGAGGATGCATACTTTGCTGCATATGAAATCAATATTGTATCATGGAATCCATTTTTCTCAAGATTTTCCCTTATGATTTTGATTCGACCATCCATCATATCAGAAGGAGCTAAAACATCGCATCCTGAGTTTGCATAAACTAAAGCTTGATCAATTAAAATTTCTATAGTCTCATCATTTATTACTTCACCACTTTTCACTATTCCATCATGGCCGTGATCGGTAAATGGATCAAGGGCAACATCACAAATCAAACCTAAATCAGGGTAATATGATTTTATGGTTTTGATTGCCCTGCACACTAAATTGTTTTCATCAAAGGCTAAAGTACCCTTATTATTTTTTAGTTCTGCATCTATTTGAGGAAACAAAGCGATTGCATTAAGACCTTTGGAAACAGGTTTTTCTAGTTCTGAAATCAAACGGTCAATGGAAAAACAGAATATATCGGGCATTGTTTTTATACTCTCTGTTTTATTTGTCCCTTCTTTTATAAAAACGGGCCAAATCAAATCATTGATTGAAATCTTGTTTTCGGCCACTAAATTTCTTGAAAAGCTTTTCATTCTATTTCTACGCATTCTTGTGAGGGGATATTTTCTATTTAATAAATCCATATTTCATCCTTAAAAATTTATTTCTGGTTTTATAATTACTAGACACAAAATTATAAACATTATCAAGAATGGTATCTCATTGATCAATCGATAAAATCTCGATGATTTAGTATTCAAATTATCATTAAAATTATTTAGATAGGTACCTAGATTAATATGATAAACAGTTAGTAAAATGACGAAAATAAATTTTACTATTAGCCAAGGATAAAGTCCCAACGCGTGGGCCATGTATATGCCAGTTATCCAAACGATTACTGCGGATGGATATGTAATGAAAAAATATAATCTTCGCTCCATAACTTTAAACACCTCTGAAGTATCAGGCGATATATCAGGATCTGAATGATAAACAAATATTCTTGGCAAATACAGTAAACCAGCCATCCAAGCAACTACAAACATTACGTGAAAAATTTTAATCCAATTATAAAGACTAGCCACCTGTCATTTCCAAGCAGCCATAGGCGGCATTGACATTAGTATCGCATCAATATTTCCACCAGTTTCGATACCAAACTTTGTTCCTCTATCATAAAGTAAGTTGAACTCAACATACCTGCCTCTTTTTATATGTTGAATCCTTTTTTGCTCATCTGTCCATTTTTTATTTTTATATTTCTCAATAATTTGATCTATGTAATGGTTGAAAAATTTTCCAGTATCTTTTACAAAAAGAAAGTCTGATTCCACGTCATCAGTTTTTAAATAATCAAAAAATATACCACCTATCCCACGAGCTTCATTTCTATGTTTTATAAAAAAGTATTCATCACACCATTTTTTAAACTTTGGGTAATAGTTTTTATTGTGTTTATCGCACATACTTTTCAAATCATTATGAAAACTATTTTTTTCTTCCCCGAACTCTAAACATGGGGTTACATCCATCCCACCACCAAACCAAGACTTTTCGGTTTGCAAGAAACGTGTATTAAAATGTATAGAGGGTATATTGGGATTCATTGGGTGGAGAACCACGCTTATACCAGTGGCCCAATATTGTGGGTTTTTATCAGCTCCGGGTATCTTTTTCTGCATTTCAGTAGAAAATATTCCAGATACAGTGGAGATGTTTACTCCACCTTTTTCAATAATATTACCTTTAATTAGACTCATCAATCCTCCGCCTTCGCCTGAATGTTTCCATGATTTTTGCTCAAATCGATTCCCATCATGCGATTCGATTGTTTTGATTAGCTTCGCTCTCAAACTCTCAAACCACTCCTTTGCTTTATTTCTCAAACCCTTACCAACCTATTATGTTTTCATTTATTATATTTTTTAAAATATTTATATGATCAGTATCACTATTCAAACATGGAATGTAAGAGAAATTTTGACCACCATTACTAATAAATAGCTCCTCGTATTGAATCTGAATTTCTTCTAGAGTTTCCAAGCAGTCTACGCTAAATCCTGGAGATATTACATGAAGGTTGCGAAGCCCAGATTGAGCGAATTTTATTATTTCTTCATCAATATATGGCTGAAGCCACTCTTCTCTGCCAAATCTAGATTGGAATGCAAGTGAGTAGCGTTGTTTTTCAAGATTTAAATTTTCTGCAACCATTCTAGCTGTTTTATGGCAAAAACAATAGTACGGATCTCCTTCATTCAAATACCTAACCGGCATCCCATGAAAACTAAAAATAAGCATCTCTATATCATCACAATTATTGGTAGATAATGATATTTTTTTTGAAAGAGCTTCTATGTAGTCTTCTCTATCATGGTAGCCATTTATAAACCTAAAATTTGGGACCCATGGCCAGCCGGAAAAAATCCGAGAAACTTCATCAAATGTACTTGAGCTTGTTGGAGATCCGGCTTGTGGATACAATGGAAATACTAAAATTTTATTAATATTGTTGTCTTTGAAATTATTTAAGGATTGTTCGATCGAGGGACTTCCATATCTCATACCCAATTCAAAATAGAGTTTTTTATTCCCAAATTCATTTTTCAGTTTGTTCGTTATTTGAATCATATGGTTCATTAATGGTGATCCATTATCTGTCCATATTGACTTATACAGTTTTGCCGATTTTTTAGGTCTGACGTTTAGTATAATCCCATTCAGAATCAAAAACCAAATAAATCTATTGTAATCAACCACACGTCTATCTGATAAAAACTCTTTAAGATACTTCTTTAGACTTTTTTTATCTGGGTTATCTGGAGTTCCCAAATTAAGGATCAGAACACCAATTTTTGCAGAATAGTTCTGGTCAAATCCTTCCAAAAGTTAATCCTGCGCAAATTCTTTTCTAACGGAGGTTATGAAATCCCTGACATTCTCTTCTGGAGTTTTGGGAAGCACTCCGTGGCTTAAACTGCATATCCAGCCGCTACGATCATTTTCAGTTAGAGGCTTAGTATTTGATAAAAATATTTTCAGGTCTTTTTTATATTCTTCTTTGGATTTAAGCATTGACTTTGGAGAGAAATTCCCTTGAATGAAATAATCTCTAGTAACCATTAATCTATCTTTTATCGGTTTGTCATCTGGAATTACTATCCCTGAAAGTTTCAACTTGCTGATTTCACTATGAGGCTGATTGTAAAAGGCTTCATTTTTTGAGAAATATGCTAACTTATTTTTAAAATTATGGAAAAGTTCAATTCTCAGATGCTCTAAGTAAGTATCTAAAAAATAATTTGAACTAAGCTGTATGCTATTTGTATCGAAGACATATACAATTTCAGCTCCTGCATCAAGTTGCATCTGAATATTAATTTTTAGGATAGGTATAATAGTATCATAAAGTAGCTTCTCTATAAAGGTTGCTTCATTTGGCATATCTATTGATTTATTATTTTTTAGGCCAAGCCCGTACGAAAGAACGGTCCACGGGCCACCTATAAATCCAACTAAACTTTTATTGTCCTCAAGTGCAGCTCTAGTCAATTTTAGTGCTTCTGGCTGGAAGGAAAGTTTTTCTCTTATTAAATCATCAGATATTATTTTTTCAGCATGATTAGTTGAAAGAAATGCTGTAAATGTGGGTCCTGGGTTGTACTTGAGGTCTAAATCTAGAAGTTCAAGAGGAAATAAGATATCACTAAAAAGAATAGCCACATCATAATCAAAATCTCTAATAGGACCACAAGCAACTTCAGCTGCTAGGTTGGGGTTCTTGCAAAGTTCTTCAAAAGTATGTTTCTTCCTTAAATTTTGATAATGGGAATGGTACCGACCAGCCTGCCTCATAAACCAGATTGGAGGAACATCTTGAGGAATATTTTTTAATGCGTTGTGAAATTTTTCATTCATTATTTTAATTTTCCTTACGGTAAAATGATAACCATTGACTGTAGGTTAAAAAGCATTTAGGCTTGTTACTTGAGGGTAATTTTTCAAGCAAATGATCATATGTTCTCCCGATGCCGCAACTATGATTCTTGTCTATTATTGAAGGAAATATTTCAACAGCTTTGTCAAATTGTACAGGACTCATCCAAAAAAAATATGTTTTTTCATTTAATTTTAAATATTTAATATTTTTCCGATCAAAAATTAGTTCGTAGGTAGGAATAAGTTCATACTTTTTTGATTTAGAAGAAAGATTGCTCAATTTAAAGCCCTTAGTGCCTTTAGGAAGAAAATTATTAATGTTCCTCTTTTCATCTTCACCTAACCCATCGCTTGACCCGGATATCCAAAGACCTTTTTTTACTGCATATTTCCAACATTCTATACCACTAGTCCATAAAACATTACTGCTTGATAACAGGTTGCAATCATCAACAACATTTTTCCTGCTTAAGTGCACAAAGCTATTTTCTAGTGAGCTGATTTTTTTACTATTATTAATTCTGCTTCTTGAAAACATTTTCTTAGAATTTTTTAATGGATACATTGTTTTTAGGGGAACTTTATATTCGCTGTGTTCCTTTTTAAGAATCTTGTATGTGTTAAAGTTTTTGTTCTCTTCTGTTTTACCAACTATCGAAGATATTTTTATATTTTTTGTATCCCAAACAGATACTCCTATTTTTTGTTGACAACCTCCCCCATAGCCATCCAATATTGTTTTCTCTGTTATTACATCAGAAAAATTTTTATGGTTGTTTATTCTTTCTATATACTGTTTTAAGTCAAATCTATCTTTTCTAATTTCAATTGCAATAGCACCTTGGCCAGGTGCTGTTGGGAAAACGGAAAGAGGCATGACTAACCACTTGTTCTTTTTTAAAATTTCTTTTACAAATTTTTTTGATGAGTCACTGCCGTATTCCATAATCCTATCGATTGCTACTTTTGCCAGAACGATAATGTCAGCATCAGTCGAACAAAATTTTTGTAATCTTGTTTCTATGTTTCCTCTGATATCTAAGAAATTTAAATTTTCAAAACTAATTGGTATTAACTCATGGATAATATTTTCGAGATTATGCCTTCTCCTTGGAGAGGAGGTTAAAATTTTTAGAGTGCTTTTCTTTGCCATCTTTGAAATTTCTTTTTTAACAAACAAAATATCTCTTAAATCTCCTCGATCTAAAGTGCCTGCAATTTCCGTTTCATTCGATGGCTCAAGCGGCAAATCCTTCCACGAATGAACAGCAATATCAAACTCTCTCTTGATAATTTTTTTGCTAATATCTTTGGTGAAAACCCCTGTTAACCCGGCATTTGCAATATTCATATTCTTTTCTTTATCCGCCTTTGCGTCAGAAGAAAAGTAATCTATTGACAAATTCGAATTAATTGATTCTAGAGCTTCGCCAACACATCTAGCTTGAATTTTTGCAAGGACGCTACGTCTAGATAAAATTTTTAAAACTTTCAATATTTTTAATAGTGTATTTGATTAAGCTGACGTTTTGTTTGTAATTTCGAACTATGAGTCTAAATATAAAACACTAAACAAATAAAATGAATTACAAGAAAATTTTAGGTAAACAACTTAATCATTTTAGGTCCAGAGGGTTTGCACGAAAATTCACACCAGTTTATCGGTTTAAAGAAAGTTTCCCATTTTCAAAAATAAATTTTGATGAGACAAAAGATAAACAACATGATTTAGATAGCGGTACAATGATTTGGTGCACGAATGATTATCTTAACATGAGTCACAACAGAGAAGTTATCGACGCCATGGTTAGTGTAATAAAATCTGTTGGCACTGGCTCAGGGGGAACAAGAAATATCTCAGGGACTACTCCTTATCACGAAGATCTAGAAAAGAAACTTGCAAGATTTCATCAAAGAGAAAGTGCTCTGATTTTCACTTCTGCATATGTTGCAAATCAAACCACTCTGTCAACATTGTTAAAAAAAATTGAAGGCATCCATGTTTTTTCAGATGAATTGAATCATGCATCCTTGATTGAGGGAATCAAAAACTCAAGAGCGACTTGCTCTATTTTCAAACATAATAATCTCGAACATTTGGAAGAGCTTTTAAGTAACTGTGATATCTCTAAACCTAAGATCATTGTTTTTGAATCTTTATATTCAATGGATGGTACAGAAACAGACGTAGCCCAGTATGTTAAACTTGCAAAAAAATATAATGCACTTACTTATTTAGATGAAGTTCACGCGGTAGGTCTATATGGTGAAGGAGGAAGAGGAGTTGCCTTCAAAAATGGTGTCTCCAATGAAATAGATATTATTAATGGAACACTTGCAAAAGGTTTCGGCCAAATCGGTGGCTACATTGTTGCAGATCAGGTTATGATTGATTTTATTAGAACCTTTGCTCCTGGTTTCATTTTTACAACATCGATGATGCCATCGGTTGCTGCAGCAGCTAAACGAAGTATCGAAATTGTAGAAAAACAAGAAAAATTAAGAAGTGATATTTTTAATAAAGCGAGCTACTTCAGAAAAAATCTCTCAGAAATAGGAGTTCCATTTATTGATAGTGATAGCCATATTATCCCGTTACTTGTTTATAGTTCAGATGATGCTAAATCTTATTCAAAAACTCTTTTAGAAAAATATAATAGCTATATCCAACCAATTTTTTATCCAACTGTACCAAAGGGTAGCGCCCGCCTAAGAATCACAATTACACCGAAACATACTTATGAAGATATAGATTATTTAATATCTGCTTTAGACAGGATATGGAAAAAGAAGAGATTAAAAATCAAAGAAAGCAATTATCTGCACGTATAGAGAATAAGCTTTTAACTTCTTTTTCTTAGAATCACTTTCATATTAAATACGACATATCTAATTCATTTTGATTGCCATATCGGTTGCAACAACCACTGAAGCTATCCTTCCAATATTTAATACATAGTCTTTTGATTCACCATTATCTAGAAGAAGACTAGAGTGAGCTTTAACACAAAATGTGCATCCATTGACAGCACTTATGCATAGTGAGATACTTTCAAACAATATTTTGTCGAGCCCAGCATGATCTCTCATAATATTTACTCGCATTCTCTGTGCTGCGGTTTTCATCTCACCATTAGGCAAAGAGTCTCTGTATTTATACCAAATATTATTAAGTGTCATAATTGAAACAGTACTCTTGACGGATTGGATAAATTCATCTGAAACTCTTGCTCTTGCTTCATTTTCAAAAACTGATATCAAATCTTGGCTATCTAATACCAATGCCGAAGCATAAGCACATCCAAGCAATAATTCATCATTTTCTTCTGAGTTTATTATAAGGGATGAAAAATTCAACTTGATGTCTTTTGCAAATTCTGGAATTGAATTTTTCACATCATCAAGATTCACCATTAGAGAGTATCACCTCCTAGAGGCCTGTTACAAGCACACAGTTCATCTGTCTGCAATGCATCGAGTATTCTTAAAGTGTCTTTGGGATTTCTTCCTACATCTAAATTATTCACGCTTACATGCTGTATAACATTGTGAGGATCAATAATATATGTAGCTCTGAGAGCAACTCCCTCGTTAGATCTTATACCAAGCATGTCAACAAGGGAACCTGTTGTATCTGCAAAAGACCAATGGTTGAGTTTATTTAAATCCTCATGAGCCCTCCGCCAAGCAAGTTTACAATGCTCATTGTCTGTACTCCCACCTAACAAGACAGCATCTCTATCTTCGAAATCATCTTTTAGAGCAGCAAACTCTGTAATTTCGGTTGGACAAACAAATGTAAAATCTTTAGGATAAAAATACATTATTTTCCATTTCCCAGTGAATGAATCTTGATCCAAAGTTTCAAATGCGGAATCCTTACCCTCCTCATCATAGTTCATAAAACCCGGCTTTACGCCAACAACTGAAAAATCTTCTAATTTATCAAGAACGCCTTTCATCTTATTTCCTTTTTTTAAGTTTTGAAGATCCCTTCCCCAAATTTATCCGCCATAACCGATTGAACAGCATTTAATAATTGCAGAAAATGATGAAGGGATATAGTGATAACTAAATTATTTTTTACCAGCAGAAGCTCAACGCTGGATTCAACAGCTTTTATTGATTTACTCTTATTGATCAAATAATTATGAAAACTACCAAATTGACATGGTTTCATTTTCATCTTTACATTACAAAAATTAACTCGAATCAGATTATCATTATTTGTTAAAAAATTTGCAATTGGAGTTTGATTATAGAGATGAACCATTTTTTCTCCTGTTAAAAATAAAATTGTATTTCAATCAGTATATATTTATTGTTAATGAGATTCAATTTCAATTAAAAATTTAATTTTTATAAAAATATATTCAACTAATTTTGTATTTGAGCATTGTTTATAAAGAGGTCTATTAATTTTAAATAATCTGCACAGGTTACTATTTAGCAACCCTATCAATAAATACTTTTGCATTTTGAAAAATATCGTGAGTGTGCGTGTACTTAAATTCTGAGCTCCTGCCCATGAGATGTAAATTTTTCAATTTACCAAGATAATTAAATACTGGACTAAGCCTTTGTTCAATACCTGTATCGAGAACAGGGTACGCAAAATCGATAGTCAATGTCATTTTATCAATTATATTATCTTTGCTTATTAAATTAAGATCTTCTAAAAAGTTTATTACTAAATTCATGATTTGATCATCCGGTTTGAAACAAATATTATCCTGGTCAGAAAATGGTATTTCAGCTACAATGCATGTTTTACCTTCAGGAGCTAAATCTTTACTTCTATTCTTAGGCTCATAGATTCTGGTAAACGGATAAATACTTTCTGGAAAATACAGCGAAGCATTATCTGTAAAATTTGGGATATCCAAAAAGATCGCACAGAGTTTCAAATTTCTGTATTTCAAATTGTCTACAAGCTCTTTTATCTCAATTGGGGGACTAGGTTCTAGTGCTTTTATTAGGCTACTCAAAGGAAACGTGCTTATCAAAGTTTCTACGTCCTCTTTTTTATTATTGTAAATAACTTGCGTAATTAGGTGCCCATCGTGAAAAATTTTTTTTACGGGACTCTTGAACTTGATTCTTTCCGGTCCGATGTTATCTTTAATCAAATCAAAAATTGTTCCAAACCCATTTCTAGGATAATAAAACGAACCGTCTAAATGGCTTGATACTTTGCTCCATGGCAGTAAAATTTTTTTTATTACCGAAGATAGGTTAAGTCCATTTAGCCTGCCTCCAGATATTTCAGTAGATAATAAATTTGCAGGATGCCCCCATAATTTTTCACTATAATTAATTAGGAATAGGTTAGATAAAGTTTTTCCATATTGCTGGTAAACATAATCCTGAAAAGACGAGCTAATTTTTGAAGGAAAAGGTAAATTAAATATTTTCTCAATGATAATTTTCTTTAAATGATTTTTTCCTAATTTTTGAAAAAGATCTTGGAAAGTAGGAGGAAACTGAATCATTTTATTTTCCCAAAAAATTTTACTTGGAGAATTAACCTGTAAAAAATCGTCGCCAATAAGAGAGATTAATTCCTCAGTAATATCGCTAATTTTATCATGAAATCTATGAGCGCCTAAATCAAACTTGAAATCACCGTGAGTTATTGTCCTACAATTTCCTCCAACATTCTCAGAACTCTCGTATATAATTGATTCAAGGTTGTTTTTTTTCGCATAATAGGCCACAGCTAAACCTGCTGGACCAGCCCCTATAATGTGTAATATATCCTTTTTTTTATCTATCATTTCTTATTTATCAAGTTGAAAAGTTCTTATCTCAGGCCACATTCGATTTACATATGGGTTGTGAAAAAATATTTTCCTGGGAGACACCTTATATTCTGATTCAAATATTCCTTTAAAGTTTCCTATTAGCAAAGCATTATTAAGCTCTAATGAATCAATATTTAATTGATAGTCAACATTTTGATTATCCAGGTTAGTAAAATCACTTTTAACACCATGAGCTTTTAGGTAATAATTAATTAAAGGTATACTTATAACCTTTTCTGGGTTTTCATTTATTATAAAATCTTTTAGCTGAGATATAGCATTTGGATTTTTATGTTGCACAGCCAGTTTTAATGTGATGGCAATAAACAATAAGATAAACGCACCATTAGCAATCTTTTTTACAAAATAATTCGTCATGAAAATATTTGAATGCTTTGTGGTTAATAAAATTAATAGGGTTGATATAATCGGCATTATATGTCTGCTTTTATATATTATATTTTGGAAGAAAAAAATCCAAACTGTATAAATAGCCGTGCAATAAATAAGGATTTTAAATTTTTTATCAAATTTTAGGTTTTCAATTATCGATGTAAAGCTGGAACCAAAATGCACTAATAAAAAAACAGATAAAAATAATGTTAACATAGATCTCTCCGGGAGATAACCTCCAAAGCCATCTGCCCAAATAGTCTGTAAAAGATACTTTAATCTAGATAATAAATCATTTTCTGTGAATATAGTGCCACCATAATCATAAAAGTGTCCAGAATACTGTTTAATACCGTATTCAAATATCGTCCCTGGACCAGCAAATACAGCAAATGGAATAAACCAAACTAAAAATCCGAATAAAAAGGAAGAAAAAATAAAAGTACGATCTTTATATACGATAAAAAAATAAATAAATGGTAAGAGTAATAATGGTATATAGGACAAACGTACACCTGCAAGGAGACCAATTAAAAAATATCCAATCATAATATTTTTCTGGTCGTTTTTATTAAATATTAGAAAATAAATTGCAGCTATTGAAACGGCAATCCCCATTAAATCTGGCATATAACGATTACTCATTATCCAAAATAGTGGGTTAAAAAAAATAATTGAAGTACTAAAAAAACCTTGATAAGAGTCAATATTAGTTCTGTTTATTTTTAAAATAAAATAAATTATAATAAAAGTTGAAGCCCCACCAATAATTGAGAAAGTTAGGCCCTTATTTCCTGTGAAATAAAATATTATTTTTGCGATAAAACAAAATACAGGATAACCAGGAAAATGAGGCTGAAGCTTGGATAGATTATATTCTTCTAAACTGAGTGCGAACCTCAAACTATCTATATCCTCGATATAGTAGATCGAGGTCAGAATACGTGAACAGATACAGGCTAAAAGCAGAATAGCATTGAGATGAATGGTTTTATTCGTTGTTTTATCCAAATTATAATAAAAAATTTAAAAAAAAAGGGGCCCTAAAATAAGAGCCCCTTTTTAGATTAGAGAATTAGTGTAAAAAACTCTTTACCAATTTTCCATATGCTCATCACTAAATCCATAGGTAGACTTCAGAATGCTCTTAGCAGTTCCAACTAATCCACCGTGGTAACCGTAATAAGCTCCGTAACCATCTGCAGGATAAACAGGCTTTGTACCCATAGCTTCAAGAACAGCTTGCAGGTTAGCATCCGTTATAGTTTTAAAGTCATTGTACAATAAACAGTGTGCATAAGCTCTCATCTCAGCCCAGTGATTATTATAATCAGCGGATGCGTCAGATAATGGTCCAGCAGTAGAATCTGCAGGATACAGAGCCATCATATCAGCATTCACATCATTTATGTAGTGAATCGTTACAGCAGCAACAACCTTCTCCCACGTATTCATAATGATATCTCGTTGCGCTAAAATTTGCTCAATCGGCGCCTGATTATGGATTAATGTCCTACCTTCAAGATATGCATCCATGATTGTTTTGGTAAAGTCATAATCAACAGTTACGTTTGAAACAAGATCTCTTTTTGCAGCAGTGACCGCCCAGCCTAGATTATATTCTGTGGTAAAATCAATTGACCCGTCTGAGTTAGAATCAAAATATGGTGTTGATTTTCTATCATTATCATCAGTGTAACCAGTATTATAATCTCTAGCCGCACCAAAGTAACCAAATGACTCATCCCAATGGTGCTCCATTTCTGTCCATGGGTTATCTCCGGCTGCTACGGTATTATCATCTGCTGGGATTTTTGACATATACTTTGAGGTTCCCTGCCAATAAGATACTGCACCCCAGAGTGTTTTTTGAATCATTTGATCCAGCCTCAACCCGTCAGCATTAGTTTTACCATTTGTAACAAGGTCTGTAACCCATGCCGATATCTGGTCACCCGCATTCATCCCATATCCAGTCAATGTGTATGAGGAAACTGCTGTTAGTCGATCATTCAGATGACTGGATGAAATCGACTGATAGGTTGTTTGCATGGATGATGGGGTTGTAGTTGTCAGTATAGTGCGATTTGCATCATCATTTGCCATCATGCTTAATAGCGTTGCCGCGCTTCCACTGCCAGCATCTGTACCTGCTTGTGTCTTTATATCATTGATCAAGAGCTGCCTTACGATCTGGCCATTATAATATACGCTGCTCTCACCATCAGTGAACCTACTGTTGAACACATAATTAGCAGGAGCTGTAATGGTTGTGCTTCCCGAATCATGATCATGATCATCGTGGTCATCATCTTCACAACCAAAAGGGATTAGAAAGATAAATGAAAGCATTATTAGAATTGTTCTTTTTTTATTCATTGTTATTTTTCTTTGTTATAAGATTTTTTAATTTTTTATTTTTTGATTTAAAGCCTGTTAAAACAAATATTCTAAACCAAAATTCCACTGTTTCCCAGTACCAGGAATTATACCAGAGCTGATGTTAGCCTGTTTTTGGCCAGGGTTTGAATGGAGCCGGGATCCTATGTATTTAGCCCCTAACACATTTTTACCTGAGAAGAAAACATTGAGTTTTGAATTAAATTTATAGTTCCCTGAAATATTCAAAAGATTGTATGCCGGCACAGGCCCAGAAACCCCTATGTTATCCGTCTCTTCAATATTTTCAAAATCAGTATAAACTTTCCCTACGTAACGATAATCTGCTCGGAAGGAAAAGACGGATAATAAAAAATATTCCGCTCCGATAGTAAGCGTATTCTGGGGGGTATATGGCAATTCTTTTCCATTAATTGAGACCTCCGATCCATATGTTCCTGAAAGATTTGAAATGATTTTTCCATCAACGACTTTGGTCTTTAAGAATGCGTAGGAAACATTTATGTTCGGCAAAAACGAATTAAAATTAGAAAAAAGAAAATTATTTCTTAGCTCCAGTCCAGCACTAGTAACTTTTCCGAGATTTTTAAAAGCTGTACCTCTACCTGCAGCAACAAGGTTTTTAATGTCAATGTGAAAGCCAGCAAGCTCAAAGTCAATAAAGTTAAATCTGCCCCTTAATCCTAACTCTTTATTCCAACTTTGCTCTGACTCTAAATCAAGACCTGAGTCGTCAATACTATCTCCAAAATTAACTATCTTGAGCGCACCACTTGATGGAGGTGTGAAACCCCGGTGAATTCCTCCAAAAAAATTGATCGAAGATAAATCTTTTGAAAAACCTAGGCCGGGCAAAAGTACAACTTGTGATTTATCCTGATAAGCAGATCCTGCTAAGCGATCTATCCTCTCTTGTTCAAATAATTCTATCCTCACACCAGGTCTCAGAGTTAAAGTTCCAATTTTGATTGATTCCGATATATAACCAGAAAATGCTAAGGTTTCATAATGATGACTCTGACCTACAATCACAGGATCTTCCTTATCTCCAGTATAATAAAATCCTGACCTTGCATCTGGCGAGTCTCCTGTTTGTTTGTCATCAATAAATCGTTCCCAGTATACCCTGCCTCCAATTTCTAATTTTGACGGCCAATTGAATAGAGAATGTTTTATACTATTGGTCTGCTCTAGGCCTCCGACATAAAATGTTCGTAAAATTCCAAAATTATCGGTTCCATTCCCGGTCCTTACCAAATTCCCAGTGTCATAATAAGCCTTAGCAGTTGGGCTCTCATTATCTAAATCGCTGGATGAAATAAAGATATCGTTTTCTCTCCACCATTTTCTATCAAAGTAACTTATAAATCCTTTAGTAGTCTTTGTAAATGTTGAGCTTTTTCTTTCTGTCTGAATAATATCAACTGCAGTACGAAAAACTTTAAAGTTATCATCTTCTTTTGGGTTATACCTTGGATTATTATCATAGGACCATTGAGTCAGGCCAGTATAGGTCGCGTTGGAATTTTCATAGTTTAGATTACCCTTAACATAGAGATTTTTGTTTGCCGATTGCAGGTAATTAATCTTGAAAGTAGCATTTATTTGTTCAAAACTATTATTTTCCCGGAACCCATCTCCTCTTTTAAAAAGCAACTGTATTTCAGGTTTTAAAGTTTTATTTCCCCAACCCCCCATTTCAAAAAATAAACTTGAGTATCCATTCTGACCCCCAGTCATTCTCGCAATACCACCAAATTCATTTCTGGGTCTCTTGGTAAAATAATTGATTATTCCTCCCATAGTTTGAGGTCCAAAAAGAACACTTCCACTCCCTTTTATGACCTCTACACGATCTATTCTATCAGCTGGTGGGTTATAGTACATATTTGGATAAACATACAAGGCTGGCTGTATTGGAATACCGTCTTCTAAAATTAGAACTCTTGAACTTCTTCTGGGGTTAAGTCCTCTTATTCCAATACTTATTCTTGAATTTCCTATTCCATCATCAGCATACCCATTCACCCCAGGAATCAGTTCAAGCATCTCCTGAGTTCCGATCGGATTAATTAATTTTATGGTTTCATTATTCATTATCGATGCGGCACCCGGCATGCTTTGGTATGGCGCATCCACATCACTTATGATTTCTAGCTTTGCTAATGATATGGGCCTAATAGATAATGTCGCCTCAATACTATATGACCTACCTTCTGAAATCAAAATACTTTCTCTATAATCTTCGAATCCAATAAAAGTAATTGTTAAATCGTACTCACCACTCGTTATTTCATTTAACAAAAACTCCCCATTTTTATCAGTGGATGCTCCATATTCAGACCCACCCTTTCCTCTGAAGATTACATTTGCTCCTTGCAGAGGAATATTTTGCTCATTTCGATATACCGTTCCTGAAATACTTGTTCCATGGTCATCGGACAAAAGGGATACTGGTAAGATTAAACTGAAAATAATGAAAATTTTTGGACGCATAATTAATAATTTATTTAGAATATTTCAGGGTTTTTTACTTTATCAATATCATCAAGCTCAGGTATCCTGAGCGAACCATAGCTTCCTTTATCTTCTTCTGAGCTTGTATTCGGATCAAGCAAAGAGTCGTCCTCACAAGCTATAAATATCAAACAAAAGGTGATTGTCAAGAACGCGAGCGTAGCTTTCATAATTTTTTGGTTAATCAGTTTAAAAATTATCATGTAATCAGGATTATTATAGGGCCCCGCTGTTAGGGTAAATTGCCTTGGATGTTAAAACTTACTACTAACGTTTTTATGGGAGCCGGGGCCCTATTATTTAAAGTTTATCTATTATATATTCTTATAGTTATTGAGACTAATTTGCATTAATTGTATTTTATTGAGATCAATTCTCAACTAATATTATTATTACTTTTACAATTTGTCAACAAAAAATGAATAAAATATTTGAATCTTTTATTTTAGATTACTAATATAGACCGACTAGTCAGTATGCAAGTAAATCAAGATCTTCCAGAACAAAGAAAAAAACAGATATTAAGTGCGGCTTTAAAGGTTCTATCTGAAAAGGGTTATGAACAAAGTCGAATGGATGACATTGTAGAGGAATCAGAATTGTCAAAGGGAGCAATTTACTGGTATTATAAATCTAAAGAAGAGGTCTATCTTTCCCTTGTCGACTACTGGTTTTTACAATATAGTGAAGGGGTTATTGAAGCAATGCAGGAAAAGAAATTAGCTTCAGAGAAGCTTAAAGCTTTGTTTGATTTTTTTCTTGATCAGTTTAAAAAGAATTCTTCAGTTTTTAAGGTTTTAGTAGAATTCTGGAGACTAGCCGGAATTAGTACAAGTTTTAACTTGAAACTACAAAAAGTCTACTCTGAGTTTTTAGATTATGTGATATATATTATTGATTCAGGAGTGTCCAATGGCGAATTTAAAAACGTAAACCCAAGGATTACGGCTTTATCCATAGTTGTCAATATTGAGGGCATGAATTGGTTTACACTTTTTAAAAAATCTGGAGTTGATGCAAAAGATTACATTGATACCATTTCTAATTTTATTCTTAATGGTCTTAAAAAAAAGGAATATAAATGAACATAGAAGAAAGTCTCAGGAGAAAAACAGGTGGCCAATGGCTTGTTAGCCCTATGGGGAAAGAGACTGTTTTTTGTAGGGAAATGTTTACTGACGAACACAAAGAAATCAAAAAGATGATACAGAAATTTTCGCAAGAAAAAATTTATCCTAAGATTAAAGAACTGGACTCTCTGAATCAGAATTTAAGTCGCTCCATACTAAAAGAAATGGGCGCATTGGGTCTTATTGGAGTTGATGCACCTCAAGAATATGGTGGGATTGAATTGGATAAAATTACTTCGTGCATTGTTGCAGAAGGCGTTAGCTGGGGAGGGTCTGCATCATTTGGTTGCACTTTTGGTGTCCAAACTGGCATAGGAAGTCTTGGCATAGTTTTTTTTGGTACTTCTGAGCAGAAAAAAAAATATTTACCCAAACTAATGACTGGAGAGTGGATCGCTGCATATGGCTTGACAGAGCCATCAGCTGGGTCAGATGCATTATCCGCAAAAACCACAGCCACACTCTCAGACGATGGAAAACATTATATAGTTAATGGAGAAAAACAATTTGTAAGTAATGGTGGATGGGCAGATGTTTATACAATACTTGTCCAAATAGATGGCAATAAATTTTCAGCCCTAATAGTTGATCGTAGCACTGAGGGCTTTGAAGTAGGCGTTGAAGAAAAAAAAATGGGAATGAAAGGTTCATCCACTACATCTTTGAAATTTATAAATGCCAAAGTACCAGTTGAAAATTTACTGTATAAGGTAGGAAAAGGTGCTGCGATCGCTTTTAATGCTTTAAATATCGGCAGGTACAAGCTCGGAGCAGCAGGGGTAGGAGGATCAAAATTAGCTATCAGAGAAACAGTTAGTTATGCCCTCGACAGAAGGCAATTTGGCCAGCCAATTGCAAAATTTGATTCAATAAAAGGAAAAATTGCAGATGCTACAGTGCAAATCTATACATTAGATACTATGCTTTATAGGACTGTTGGCATGATACAGGAAGCTATTGATGAATTGGATACAGAAAATGATGAATATTACATTTTGATGGGTGAAGCAATGGAGCGTTTTGCAATAGAATCATCAATGGCAAAAATATATGGCAGTGAGACTTCAATGATGGTAGTCGATAATTGTTTCCAAATTTTTGGGGGATATGGCTATATAGAAGAATATCCAATGGCAATGCCCTACAGGGATGATCGTATTAACCGTATTTGGGAAGGCACAAATGAAATTAATCGGGCAATTGTTACAGGATATATGATGAAAAAGGTTCTGATGGAAGAGATTTCCTTAAGAGATTTTTTATCTGACTTTAATGAGTTTCCTCATTCAGAAATAAAAGGGGATGAGAATGATCAACTTGTGGAAGAAAAAAATGCATTGCTCACATCAAAAAAGTTGGCAGCCTATATTTTTGAAGCAGCTTTAATTAAGTTTGGTCAAGATCTCAAACATGAACAACTATTAAGCGAGTCTCTTGCTGATATTTTCACTCATATTTACATAACAGAGTCAGTCATTTCAAGAGTAAGTCAAACGATATCCTCTAATGGTTCTTCAAATATGATACTTGCAATCGCAAAAATTAGAACTGCTAAATCACTGACAAAAATAAAAGAATTAATCAGCAATTGTCGAAACAATATTTTTAAAAGTCCAAATAATGAAACTAGGAGAGAATCGATTAATAATATGATGAAAAAATTATCTATCAGCACCGATACTATCGCTCTTAAAAAAATACTAGCTGACTTTATTTTTAATCAAAAGGAATACCCATTTTAATTGACAAGGGATAAAATCTAAAAATAGGATAAATTATGTCTGAATCTGTAATAGTTGATGCACTTAGGTCACCAATCGGGATAAAAAATGGAGAACTTGTTGGAATTAGGCCAGATGATCTAGCTGCTCAAATTGTTAAACGCATTGTTAACGAAAACATTAGTCCAAAGAAAATTGAAGACCTGGTCTTAGGTTGTGCGTTCCCAGAGGGGCCACAGGGCATGCTAATGGCTAAGGGAGTTTCCATCCTAGCAAAAATACCTGAAACATCTGGTGGCGCTGTTTTGAATCGATGGTGTGGTTCATCAATGGATGCTGTTCATCAAATAAGTGCTAAGATTGAATCTGGTGATATGGAAGTTGGTATTGCCGCAGGTGTTGAGGATATGTTTTCTGTACCAATGGGTGGTTTTAACCCAGACTTCCACCCTGAACTTGCAGAGCAGGAATACTATATAGGAATGGGTGAGACAGCTGAAAATCTAGCACAAGATGGTAACATAACTAGAGAAGAACAAGAAGATTTTGCTATGGATTCCCATCAAAAAGCGATAGATGCTATAAAAGCAGGAAAGTTTGATCAGGAAATAGTTCCCATAGATGTTTACGGAGAAAAACTAATTACAAAAGATGAGGGTCCAAGACAACCAGATCCAGAAAAAATAAAAAGCTTGAGCCCAGCGTTCATAGAGAATGGGACTATCACGCCTGCTACCTCAAGTCCAATATCAATAGGTGCCTCTGCCATATTGATTACTAGTAAAAATTATGCGAAATCTAATGGTCTCAAAATAAGGGCTAAAATTAGAGGGCGTGCTATTGCTGGTGTAGATTGGACCAGAATGGGAATGGGACCCTTACCAGCTACAAAAAAGGCTTTAAACAAAACTGGGCTAACTATAAATGATATAGATGTAATAGAACTAAATGAAGCATTTGCAGCCCAATCTCTTTACGTGATAAAAGAAGGAAACTGGAATCCAGAAAAAATAAATATGAATGGTGGGGCCATTGCATTAGGTCATCCTTTAGGTTGCTCAGGTGCACGTATAATAACGACTTTATTGAATGTATTAGAGCAGCAAGATAAAAACTTAGGCCTTGCAACAATGTGTATTGGTACCGGTCAAGGTATTGCCACTATTATTGAGAGGTAAAATAAGAAATGCCTAAAAAAATAAATAAAGTTGCTGTCCTCGGTGCCGGAGTAATGGGCTCACAGATTTCAGGACACCTTAGCAATGCTGGAATTCCTTCCTACCTATTTGACATTGATTTTGAACGAGCAAAAAAAGGCAGGGATTCATTAATGAAATTGAACCCAGCGCCGCTATTTAAACCAAAAAATATTGACCTTATCACAGCTTGTACATTCAAGGATGATATCGAAAAAATTTCAGGTGCTGACTGGGTTTTGGAGGTTGTCACTGAGAAAATTGAAGTTAAAAAAAAGGTATATGAAAATATTATTCCTTTTCTGAAAGATGATTCAATCTTAACCTCAAACACTTCTGGAATTCCCATAGCTGAACTCAGTGATTCTTTTACAGATGATTTAAAAAGTAGATTTATGATTACCCACTTTTTCAATCCTCCTAGATACATGCACCTTCTTGAGTTAGTTAGAGGAAAAGAAACATCCGAAGAGACGTATACTAAAATAACCGAATTTGGTGAAGCAGTTTTAGGAAAGGGGATCGTTCATGCAAAAGATACTCCCAATTTTATCGGAAATCGAATAGGTGTATTTGGAATGATGACAGCCGTAAACCTAGCCACCGAATATGGTTTAACGGTTGAAGAAGTAGACAGTTTAACTGGAACAATATCGGGGAGACCAAAAAGTGCTACTTTTCGTACAGCAGACATTGTTGGCTTAGATACTTTACATAATGTATCTCAGACAACCTACCAAAAAGCAATTGAGGATGAGGAACGAGAAATTTTTAAAACATCAAAAATCTTAGAGCAATTAATTGAATCAGGTCGATTGGGACAAAAATCAAAAAAAGGGTTTTACAGAAAAAATGAGGATAAAACCATTGACTCAGTAAACCTTGAAACTGGACAATATCAACCTAAAAATAAGGTAAGGTTTGATTGTTTTCGTCTTGCAAAGGGCAGGCAACGACTAGGTTCGAGATTGACAGCACTTTGCTATGCCGATGACCGCGGAAGCAAATATTTTTGGCAACTTACCTCAAAAACACTAATCTACAGTGCAAACAGAATTCCACATATTTCTGATGACATTGTTAACATAGATAATGCCATGAAATGGGGTTTCGGATGGGAAGCAGGTCCTTTTGAGATTTGGGACTTAATCGGTGTAAAACAATCCACAGAAAAAATGAAATCAAATGGAGAAAAAGTTCCTAAATGGGTGCAATTAATGCTAGATATGGGTAGGAGCACATTTTATGCAACTAAAGATGGCATTCTCAATTATTGGTGCCCTAAGAAAAAAAAGGTTATTGACACGAGAGAAAGTCCAAAAGTATTAAACCTAGTACTTCATAAATCGAAAGGTAATATAATAAAACAAGACCTTAGCGCCAGTTTAAATGATTTAGGTGATGGAATTTTAAATGTTGAGTTCCATTCGATTCTTCAACCCAGATTACATCCAATTGACAGCTCCTATATTTCAATGATAAATAGCGCCTTAGATCTAGTTGAAAACAACAAATACAAAGGTATTGTAATTGGACATCAAGGTGCTAACTTTTGTGCTGGTGCTAATCTTAACTTATTATTAGAATTAAGTCGAAGTAAACAGTGGGATGCGTTAGACTTTGCAATAAAGACCCTTCAAGACACCACTCAAAGAATTAGATTTTCTAGTGGCCCAGTAGTCGCTGCTCCCTTCCAACTAGTCCTTGGAGGGGGCGTTGAAATAATACAACCTGCAGCACATATAGTTGCCGCTGCAGAAACATATATGGGACTTGTAGAAGTTGGAGTAGGTCTTATACCTGGGGGAGGTGGAAATCTCCGAATGATTTTAAATGCAATGGATCTTGGGACCAATAGAATGGGTGCTTTCCAGAAGATACAAAAAACTTTTGAGACCATTGGTTTTGCAAAAATCGCAAAAAGTGCTGACGAGGCCAAGCATCTAGGATATTTAAAAAAGGATGACACTGTAATTTTGAACTCAAACTACCTTCTCAAGGCAGCCAAGAAAAAAACTGTGGAATTATTGAGTTCTTACAGGGCCCCCGACTACAGAGATGATATCAAACTACCTGGTAGAGGAGGCCGTACCGCCATGACAATTGCACTTAAGGGTTTTAAAATGCAGGGAAAAATTTCAGATCATGATATGAAAATTGGTCAAAAGCTCGCCTATGTTCTAACAGGTGGGGACAAGGCTGGATTAACTAACGCTGTTGAGGAGCAATATATTCTTGATATCGAGAGGGAAGCTTTTATTTCACTTTCAGGAGAAAAGTTAACGCAAGAAAGAATAGACTATATGCTTAAAAAGGGGAAACCTTTGAGGAATTAATTTTCGCCCATAAAATTACTTCGTTATTCAATTTATCAATTAATATTTTGGTATTTTTTTTAGATTTTTTTCAATAAAAAAACTCTCATTTAGTCCTGAGTTAACCTTAGTATTTGAAAATAAAATCTCTGTTGTATTTTGAGTTTGCCTGTCTTTTACAAAAACACGTTTAATTACATTAAAGTTCTTAATTTTTTGATACATAAAATCCTTCTCTTTTTTTAGCTCGCCTTTTTTGTCATAACTATACTCTTTCATTAAAGTTAGGTTTTTTTTATTTATCCAAGAAAGATGTTTGGAATAAGACGAATTATTGGACTCCGTAGGTTTAGTCTCAACTAAATAGCAATCTGTGCCATTAAATCGAACACTATCTAAAAGAATATAAACATTCTCATTTGGGTCTCTATTGGATAAATCTTCATAACTGAGTTCAGATCCCATAAATTTATCCCCTCTATTTTTCGGCGATATTCTTCGAGTTTTCTTGAATGCAGGCAACCACATTCGCATTTCATTGGTTTTCGACTCGTTTTCAATTTTTAAAAATGAGATTCCTCTTTCAGACTTGGGCTCAATAAACCATATGATTTGTTTCTCACCCCCATTTAAAGACATAGAAATCATTTTTCTTGATAGAACCTTTCCTTTTGCGTTTGTTAATATCATTTTTGCGTGACTAGTTAAATCTTTAGGGAAAGGTCTTGAGTTAATCATTTCTGTTATTTGAATACCATCTTGCCCAAACAATTGGAAAAATATTAATAAAATTAAGGTAGTTTTTTTCATTTCTATTATTTCAAATATTGAACCTAATACAATAACCTTTTATTGATTAACATTGTTAATGAAGATAAAATAAAAAGTGCTCCAAACGAGGTAGATACCATAGCAAAGATCATAAGACCGCCTACGTACTGTACAGGTGTGAAGGTAGATATTAATAGTGCACCAAATCCCATATTTGATCCCGCGTCCAATATTATAGGATAGCCAACTTCTTCCAAAACATTTTTAGTTTTTGTTTTATTTTCTAAATCAATTGGTAACCTCCTGAACTGAACGATATAATGGATTGAAAAGTCTACACCTACACCAATTATAATTGAGGATAGAATTGCTGTAATATGATTCAGACTAACTCCGAAATAACCCATCAATCCAAAATTCAGCATAATCGCTGTGAAAAGTGGTAGCGCGGACATCAAACCCCAAATAAGTCCCTTAAAGAAGATACTGGAAATAATAAATATGATAGCCAAAGAGAAAATTATACTGAAAATTGAAGACTTAATTACTAAAAAAACTATATCTCTAATTACTATAATCATTCCTGTTACATTTATCTTAAATTTTTCTGTAACATGCTTGTCCGCATAGTTTAATATATTTTCGGATATATGAAAGACTTCCTTTGTGCTGAGGGTGGGCGTGTAGGCTGTTATAAGCCCTGTTTTATAATCTTGATCTACCATTTTAGATAAGTCGTCCAATCCACCAGATAAGGAGTACATTGTAAATAAATTGTTTACTTTTTCTTTTTCTCTTGGAATATTTTCATAGTCTAAATCATCACCCATGAAATTTCGGTGTAATTGTTTTACTAGGTCTACAATCGAATAAATAACCCCAACTTTTTCATATTTACCAATATGCAACTGTAACGAATCCATTGCCGCTAAAACACTTGGTTCTCTAATATCTCCCTCAACTCTAACCCTAAGATCCATCGTGCCTAGCATCTGAGAATCCATAAAATCCATACTATCTCTTATTTCAGTGCCAGGTTTAAAAAAAGTTTTCAAGTTAACATCAACATTGATTTTATGTAAACCTCTAAATCCTAAAAAAATAATTATAAAACCTATAAGCGAAATGCGTTTAGGAAATTGCATAACTACCTTGCTGAAAACATAAATCATATTTTCGAAAATGCTTGGCCTTTCTATTGCATATGATTTATTATCCCATTTTAAAACAATAATCAATGATGGAAGTAGCAGGGAACTAAGAAACCATGCCCATCCAATTCCTACCGACAAACAAATACCATATCCAACTAGAGAATCAAGTGGTGAAAAGGCCAAAGTTAAAAATGCTCCAATTGAAGTTATACTTGTGAGAAAAATGGGTGTTAATAAAGAGCCCATTGTGTTCTCTATTGCATCAGTTTTGTCTTTTGTTTTTCTTAATTCTCGAAAAAATTTAGTTATAACATGTACTCCATCCGAATTGGCAATAGTCAAAAGAATTATCGGCATAGATGTATTCACCAATGCAAAAAGGAAATAATTATGCCCACTTATTTTATAGGCCCAGCCCATAAAACCTATCATTGAAGCTAAAGATAGTGAAATTAATACTAGCACCAGAGATACAGCTGCAATACTTCTGAGATTTATTAATAGGACAATCATCATTATTATCAGCCCTGCTTTTAAAAGAGATATAATATCTGTTTTAATCAATCCTGGGATAGATCCAGTAATATATGCTGTTCCAGCATAGTAAATCTTATAGTCCTTCAAGATGGAGTCAGCTACAGAAACAATTTCATTTCTAAAAAGGTCTAAACCTATATTATCACCTGGTTGAACGATTGTTAGTAAAAAATCATTCTTATCACTGACTAATTGTTTTTTTATTTTCGGATTCTTTTTTAGATAAACTTGTATTCTTTTTAGGTCCTCATTATTAACAATTTTTGAATCCTGTATAGATTCAAATTCTAATAGACCATCCAAATCATCGATACTACCAATGGTACTCACATTAATTACATTGTCAACGGTGGAAAGGTTTCTAAGGCCATCAGTTAACTCCCATAAATGCCCAAGGGTTTTAGCGCTAAAGGCTGTTGTATCATTATTCCCAAAGGCTAAGAGAATTATTTCTGTGTTACCAAACTCATCCTGAATTGCATCCCATGCCAATTTTGATTCTAATTCCTTTGGAATCATTTTCATCATATCGTCATCTATTATAAGATATTTTGCTCCTGAGCCTAATAGTATTGTTGCAAGTAACGATAATATGATACTACGCCAGGTATGATTAATGATCTGATCAAGGAACCAATATTCAATTAGATTAGTGTATTTATTACCATCCATATTTACTAGATCATATCAAAAAATAATATTTTAGTTTTTAAGGACATAAACTTTCTAGACTGTATATACTGAGGTTTTTAAGCTGTAAATCAAGGATCAGTAATTCATAATGAAAGCAGCTAATGCAATGATATCAGTGGTATTAATGATGTCATCTTGAACAAAATCTGCTGGAGGATTAATGACATATCCAGAACCGGTTATCATATCTGAAAGCACTAAAATATCATAAAGATTTATTTTACCATCTAGGTTAATATCTCCATTTACAAAATCTGGAAATCCCATACCCAAAAAATCAAATGAATATTTTTGAGCTCTTGGAATCATATGCCCTCCTCCGGGGTGATTATAATCCCAGACTAAATTATTTTCCAATGTAACTTCAAAAATGCGTGAAGAGTTTGCATCAGTTATCAATGTATTTCCATTTGGTAAACGGAAAGCACCAGATTGTACATTAGAATGAAACTCTCCGGTGTGATACCATAATGGTCCATCTGGACCAAATGCGCTTTGAGATTGTAAATCATATAAATAAAAATTATTTGTGGGAGGTTGCAATTCAAAAACTGCTGAGGTGTTTGAAGTATACTCATTATTAAAAATTATCAAATTACCGGAACCAGGATAACCACTAGGAATCCAGTTTACACCATGTTGCCCAGAAAGTTTTTGATCTGAGGAGTTTCCTCTATTATAGACTTGGGGATTTCCCCATCTATACAGAAAGTTTCCACCCATCCCGGAATTACCTCCAGAATCTGATGATGCTTCTAATGTTGTGGTGCTATGATCAATAATATATATCTCGCTTGTATGGCGGCTTGATATTGCTATTTGATCTAGATCCTCATTGTAATCAATCGCATTGCAGTGCAACCAATCTGCATTTGGTCCTAATTGCCCGACATTACCGCCGACATCTCCATAGTTTATATCTAAAAGATTAGGAGAATTAGATATTGAACCATAATTAGGAAGATCTGGATTAATGTCTTGGACTAAATGGTCCCAAACATGCCACTCCCAGACAATACTATCAACATCGCTAAACGGAACAATTTCTAATATTGCTGTACTCCACATTTGATTAATATTATTATTAACGCTGGTTCTACCCATCTGCTGCCAGCCTCTCCCCATTCCACCATATAGAATATTTCCAGAATTCTGGATGGCAAGATGGCGTTCCCAAACAAGCACAAGGATATTTCCGTTTGGTAGCGGCTGAATGTCATGGTGATGCTGATATAATTCATTAGCAATTTCATGAGACCAAAGTAAATCACCAGTCCAATTATAAATAGCTACTCCACCACCAACACCACCTGTTGACATGCTTGGCGTCGCAACGCGGTATGGATAAATCAGGGAGCTATCTTGCAAAAGATAGGGCATACTTGCAGCTCCTCTGTCGTGAGACCAAGAGTGAACAATATTTTGTTGATTATCAATCAAATAGGTGCGGTGAACATTTCCACCACCTGGTCCCGTCTGATTTACTGAGAATAGAGTGAGCCCATCAAATACCTGAGATTGTAAAAGGTTTATTATTGTAAAAAAGAAAAAAGAATTTATCTTATAAAATAAATACCTAAACGATTTTCTGCTTCTAAATTTTTGATCTATTTTTGACATCGTTTATATTATAATTTAAATCATCGAGTTACTATTTTTCAGCCAAATTTGGAGCCATTGATCGGCTAACAAAAATGATATTTTATAGATTCTTAAAAGTTTATCTTATTATTGGTAAAACTTTTTCCTCCTGGTTTAAACCCATTGTATCAGGATTTTTACTTGCTGTTTTAAGGCTTATAATAACCACAGGAAGAACTCTTGACCATTTATTTTACAATAACATGAATATGCAAAAAAATCCAATCATTATAGTAGGTAACCCTCGATCTGGTACAACATTTCTTCATCGTTTTCTCATTAAAAATAGATTAGGTACTGGTTCACAGCTCTGGCAATTAATATACCCATCTGTTATCATTCAAAAATTTATAAAACCATTTTTGCCTATTTTAGAAAAATTTAGCCCCGCACGTCACCACTCTACAGTAGCACATAAAACCAGTCTCACTTCCTATGAAACGGATGATGTCTCTTTTCTATTTAGATATTTTGATGGCTTTTTTCTTTATGGCTTCTTTTTATCTTTCTCAGATGAAGATTTATTCTATTGGATTGACCCAAACCATAGAGACACATCATCCAGGGATTTTGAATGGTTGAAATCAGTTTGGGAAAGAAACCTTTTCTCGAATCAAGGAGAACGGTACATTGGAAAACTATTTAGTATCGCCGGTAACTTACCTAAGTTTCAATTTTATTTCCCAGATGCGAAAATACTATATATGATTCGTGATCCACTGCATGTAATACCATCTGGCCTCAGCCTTATTACTGGGGTCCTTGATAAACGATTTCGGTTTTGGTCACTAAAAAAGCCGATAAGAGATAGGTTTATCCAGAGGTTGTATGTTGCCCTTGTAGAGCTACTTAATCGTTTTTTCAGGGACTGGGAATCAAATAAAATAGATAAAAGGAATGTTTTAATTATTCCATTTAACGAAATGATGGAAAATTTTGAGATAGTTATGGATAATGTTTTATCTTTTCTTGAGGTAAAAAATAATGAAAATATGAAAAAAGAAATTTTTGATACAGCTCATATTCAAAGAAATTATAAAAGCAAACACAATTATAGTCTTTCCAAATTTGGGTTAACAGAGAGTCAAATAAGAAATGATTGTGAAAACATATATAAAACATTTTTTTCTGATAAATGAAAACAATCGCCGCGCTAATTACATTTATATTTGCAATTATTTTTAGTTTAGATCTAAAAAAAATTAATTCCCTTAATAATTGGGAAATTTTACAAAAGTACCCAATAAAGATTGAATGGTGTGAATACAATAGTTTTCCAATAGGTAAATCAGAAAAAGTATTGAATCATAATATTGACTCTATTGCAATGGTTATTAGAAATATAGAAAACTACCCAAAAGTTTTTAAAAGAGTTAAAACTGTAAAAAAATTAAAACCTGATGTTGTTCATGTCGCTTTGGATATGCCCTTCCCATTTGAAGGTAGAGATTACGTTGTTAAATATGAAATTGAAAAATCAAAAGGTAAATGGGTCTTTTCATTTAGTTCTACTAACCATCCAATGGTTTTGTCTAAATATAATCATGTCAGACTCCCAAATGCAGCAGGAGTTTGGATTTTGAACAAATTAACAACAAACACAACCAAAGTTACTTACGCTTGGAACGGACAATTGCTGGGTAATTTCCCTGAAATAGGACTCCACAGGGCATGGATAACGCAGGGAAATGAAGTATTAGAATGGCTTAGTAATTCATTAAAAAAGCAATGAAAAATTTGATTTTTCTCATTAGTATTTCTGGCCTATTTGGAAACCTTATTTCTCCAAAAAATGAACAAACCCTTAATCAGACGCAAGTACTATTTGAGTGGAAACAAATTCCTGACGCAAATTATTACGAAATTGAAATCGATACATTATCCAACTTCTCGAACCCTATCTTGAGAACATTTGATGATAATTTAATATATATTGAAAAAAATGTAATTGAGTGGAATAAAAATTATTTCTGGCGATTAAGACCAATCTATTTTTCAGATAATCCTGGAGTTTGGTCAACCGCTCAAAATTTTAGAACAAGTTCATCTAAATCAAGCTCTGAAACAATAATTTATAATGAACTTTCAGTACAACCCGGACTAACAATTTTTGGATCGTTTTTTAATTACTTTTCTGCAATTATTGATCAAAATGGAAAAGAAATATGGAATTCTGGAAATAGTGATTTGATTTATTATAGCTTGAGTCAAACTGGAAACATATTAGGATCATATTATAGGCCATCAAATGATCACAATTTGCCTGGAATAGAGATCACCATAGGCGGTCAGTTACTCTGGGAAGAGCCAAATGAGAAATTTCTCCATCATGACATGATTCGTCTTCCAAATGGTAATTATCTAGGCATTGTTGAGACTATTTCGATGGGACCTATACCAATCGGAAGTTGGTCTTCTTCCTTCCAAAACCTCTCATATCAAGCAGATGGTAATACAATCGAGTTTCCATGGATTGGGGATAAACTTATTGAATGGGACAAAGACACTGGCGAAGAAGTATGGACTTGGAGCGTGTTTGACCACTTTGACATGTCTGATTATGATAAAATTGGCGGAACTTGGACTCAGGCCTATTTCAGTTTGCGCTATGATTGGACCCATATTAATTCTGTGATATTTGATGAAGAAGAAAGCGCTTTATACATATCGACTCGACATCTTTCAAGGATATCTAAAATTGATTATCCATCAGGAGAAATCATGTGGAATATTGGACGAGACATGCCGTCTGGCGATGTGACAATGGGTACCGATATTGGCTTTAGCTTTCAACATAGCTTAGAAAAACTAGATAATGGTAATATCCTTAGCTTTGATAATGGGAACCTCGCTCCACAATTTCGAGGTGTTGATCAACCTACCTCTCGCGCTATTGAGATCTCAGTAGATAATTATACTGCCTCGCTAGTTTGGTCCTATGAACTTCCAGAATCTCTCTTTGGATTTGCATCTGGAAATGCTCAAAAACTTAATAATGGTAACGTCCTCATTACAACGGTTGGAGGCGGCGGTAGGAGTTTAGAAGTTAGTAACCAAGGGGATTTAGTTTGGGAGGGGAAATACAACCTCAGTCTACCTAATGGAGCAGTCTATAGAGCAAATAGAATAGATGGGCTTTTCCCTAACTCATACAGCGTACTTGTCCATAATTATACAACAAGTGGTATGGATACGGTAGTTCATTTCTCAGATGGACCAGCAAATCTTTTTTTCACTATATCAAATGAAAGCAAATATCAACTAAATCTTTCCTGCGAAATTGACGATTCAAAGGGATGGTTTGATTTTGAAACAGTTAATGTGAGTCTTAACCCTCATGCAGAGGAGGAAATCTCTTTTCCAGGCAGCATAGAAGAAATCACAGGTAACCAAAACCTTATTAAACTTAGAACCATACCAAATTCACAACCTGAATTATCCAAAGAAGTATCTTTCCTTGGTGTGGTTAGTAATTTAAACCTTAAAAACGAAAACTTTCCTAATACAATAAGTTTTACTAGGCTCTGGCCAAACCCATTTAATGCCGCTGTAAATATTGAATATTTGGTCAATGGAAAAAATAGGGTGCATGTTCAAATATTTAATAATAAAGGAAATTTAGTAAAAACACTCACAGATAGACCTATTAAAAACGGCATCCACAACCTTAGGTGGGAACCGTTACATGAGTCATCTGGTGTTTATTTTGTTGTAATAAGAAGTGACGGTTATAAAAAAGTAAAAAAAATGATTTACCTCAAATAAGATGCATAATAGTAAAATAGTAATCATTACATTTTGTTTTATTAACTTTTGTCGTACGGAATGTCCAGATGATTTTATTTTTTTAGGGGTATTACCAAATAGTATCACAATTCTTTCGGGAGACTCCTGTTTTTATGAAAACGACATTGCTGTACTTGATAGCATCATTACTATTAACGATCTTGACTATGAGTCCCCTATGGATTTAGGCACTCAGACTTGGTACGATGGTAGACTTCGATTTTTAATTGCGGGTAACTATGGAAACAATACTGGCGTGAACTCTGCGATTTATCGGTTACCCGAAAATCTAGGGGATTTAGCTCAACTAGCATCTTTGCGGTTAGAGTGGAACAGAATTTCAGAGTTACCAAGTTCTTTTACCGATTTAAATAGTTTATTTACTTGCTATTTAAACAACAATTTACTTGCATCAATACCAGATTCCATAGGTAATCTATCAAACCTCAATATTCTAGATCTAGGGTATAATGAAATTTCAATGATCCCTGAATCAATCTGTAATCTTGAAAACTTGTCTTATCTCTGGTTATTCAATAATAAAATTAAAACTCTCCCAAATTGTTTTTGCAACATGAATTTAGATTTAGATAACACAGACGATGCTGGTTATCCCTTTTTTGCAATTGGGTCAAACAACCTATGCGATAATATTCCTTTTTGCCTTGCAAATACTCCCCACCTTGAGCTTAGCCTGGACCAATTCTATTATTCTTTTCCTGTTTTTTCTCCTCAAGTCTGTGATAGCTTGACCAATTCGGAAGAGAAACATCCATTATCAAATAATTTTGCTGTATCAAACATTTTCCCAAATCCATTTAACCCAATATCAAGTTTTGAACTATCTATTGCTGAACAAAAAAAATTGGATATTAAAGTTTTTAATATTCTTGGTGAAGAAGTAGATATAATCAAGAAACAAAAGATTTTTGATATTGGAAACTATAAAATAGTTTGGGATGCTAAATATCATCCATCAGGAATTTATTACTTGGTTATTTCTGATAAGATCAATGTAATAAAAAGAAAAATGATTCTAATTAAATAATGAATAATAACTACGACATAAATTACTTTTATCAAAAACTTAAAAAAAAATTTACAATATTGTTATTGATACTTAATTCGGTTTTTACAAATTCGGAGGAATTTCGTTTTTCTGGGAATATTGATCTTATTTATGCTTCAAGACTATCTGACTTTTCAACAATAAGATTACCATATAGATTAGTAAAAATTGATATTGAACAAATAAAAGGTCATATTTCTTTAAATGGAAAATTTGCTTTGGAACATTACCTCAGAACTGATGCCGCTTTCTTATCTTCAAGTGATCCACAAGATTTTTTCATAGATATGCGGGAAATTTATCTAACATATAGTGCTCAAAAGTATGAACTTAGAGTTGGAAAACAGATTTATTCATGGGGAAACGTTGATGAAAATAGCCCACTGGATATTGTAAGTCCCTTCGATTATTATTACATGTTTTATGGAGGAACAAATAGAAAATTGTCCAATCTGTCACTTGGGATTGACTACTACTTAGGAAAGTTAAAATTATACACAGTCTTATCACCTATTCACTCAACAAATCGATTACCTATCGGTGAGGATGATTTTCCAATAGAATTACCAATATATCCTCCCCCATCATCAATACTACCAATAAAGAAAAATCCTTTTGAGAGTGGATTCTTTGCCTCGTACTCAACTCCTGTAGGGGATATTTCAGCTATGTTTTTCCGAGGATATGACCGTATTTTTAACCTTACCGGCGTCAATGTCTATGGACATGGTAGTGACTTTTCTTTTCCACATGTTGATATATTATTTGGTTTTAGAAAAACTAATGTTTTCGGATTTGGTGGTGTCTTTATTTATGATCGGTTTACCCTTAGATTTGATCATGGGTATTTTTCGACAATGGATAAAAATATTTCAATTGACCGATTGAGCACATTTAATCCTTCATATTATGATTCATTATTATCCTATCCGCTTAATGAAAAAGCAAACTACTCACAATCAGTGGTACAATTTGACATACAGTTACCATCTGATATTAATTTTTCAACACAATATTTTGTTCACAATAAAGTTAATTATGGATCAGACAGCCTTCCTATTCAAGAAAATATCAATATTCCAAACCTAGCTATAGACCTGGATCAAGTAACCCCAGAAATAATTTTTGTACCTGGAATGGGCTCTCCTTTGGCTTTGTTAACAAATAGTGCACTTATTTTCAGATTAGATAAACTTGATTTTGATGGGAGACTCTTTTTATCAATAACTTCTTTGATTGATCTAAAAAGATATTTCAACAGTAGTAATAATTTTGGATCATTAACAGAATTAAAGCTAAAATATTCAATTACTGATAGTTTCAAATGGATTTTAGGAATAACAAAAGTCAATGCTGTTAAGAATCATCCTGATGGTGACGAATATCCTTTTAATCAGATGCAAAATTTTTCCCATGCTCGCTTTGAAATAAGATATTATTTTTGAATAGTCACAAGTTGAAAATAAAAATTGCCCGCGTGGGGATTTACTTACCTCCAACTATACAAACATCAGAAGATATTGCCCCATTGATAGGTAAATCTACAGACTGGATTATAAGAAAATCTGGTGTCATTGAGAGGAGAGTTTCAAATATCGATGTTGATAAAATGGGTGCTCTAGCAGGAAAGGAAGCGCTTGATGGTTCCAAAATTCCTGACCTAATTATTAATGCATCGGGGGTACCTAAACAGACAATCCCTGACACATCGATATTTATCCAAAAAGAACTTGGTTTTGAAGGGATACCGTCGTTTAGTATTCATAGTACATGCTTATCATTTATTACGGCATTACATATGGCTAGCACACTCCTACATTCAAATACTTATAAGTGTATTCTTA
>CENX01102796.1_pt1 | contig 40368 bp, 37 predicted proteins | sample 361321 | NCBI WGS metagenome assembly CENX01 (sample SAMEA2619678, study PRJEB7988) | marine metagenome | isolation source: saline water (ENVO:00002010), including | reverse complement strand
AATGAAAGAATAAAAGTTTTAAGTGCAATAAGATACATAGATTATGTAGTTATCTCCAAAAGCAAAGATGCGGTAAAAAATATTAATCTTATAAAGCCAAAAATTTATTGCAAAGGACCAGACTATAAGATTTTGGCTGATGACACCAATGGTATGTTAAAAAAAGAAGTCAGCGCTATAAAAAGAATTGGTGGTGAATTTTATATAACCAAAGGAAAGCAATATAGTTCAAGTAAAATGATTAATTCACTATCAAAAAATAAAGATCAAATTAAATTTATTAAAGAACTAAATATTTCTTCTAGATACGTTCGTAATGAATTTGAAAATATAAAAAAAAAAAATATTTTAGTAGTTGGGGAGGGTATCATTGATAAATACACATTTGCTGAAGTTTTGGGAAAATCAGGCAAGGACCCAATAATGAATTATAATATTATGAGTTCTAAGAGTTATTGCGGGGGAGCTATTTCAATTGCAGCAAACTTATCAAATTTTTGTAAAGTTGACACATATATTTCAATAGGCAATGACAAGAAGAATTTTAGGATGATTAAAAAAAGTTTGAATAAATGCAATAAAAATACTTTTTTTAAAAAAAATAAATCAAGCACGCCAATTAAAAATAGATTTGTTGATAATATAAGTAATCAAAAATTTTTTGGAATTTATGAGATTGATCAAAACAGCTATTCTGCAGACGATAAAAATAAAATTATCAAATACTTAAGAAATATAAAAAAATATGATCTAATTATAGCACCAGATTTTGGGAATAATTTTTTATTTAAAGAAGTGTGTGATACTCTAAAAAAAAAAACTGATTATTTATCTTTTACTACACAAATAAATTCTACAAGTTATGGTTTTAATTCTTTAAGTAAATTCAAAAATTCATTTTCGATTTTTTTAAATGAAAAAGAATTACGTCACGAATTAAAAGATAGAAGTACTGATATAAAAAAATTGATGAAATTAATTTCAAAAAAAAATAATACCAAACATATTGTTGTAACAAGAGGTAAACTTGGATCAATGTGGTATGAAAAAAAGTTTAATAAGTTTTATTCTTGTCCGGCTTTTGCAAGTAATATTATTGACAAAACAGGATCTGGAGACACACTGTATGCAATATCAAGTTTGTTGATAAGGTTTACAAAGAATATTAAATTTTCACTTTATGCGGGCTCAATGGCCTCAGTAGATAATTTATCTGACTATGGAAATAAGAAGATTCTTGAAAAAAATAATTTTATTAAATCGATTATATACTCAAAGGCATGAAAAAATTCTTTTGTACGCGTTGAGACTTTTAAAATGAGAAGTAATAATTCAATCTTCAACGCTGGGCTCTAAGTACTGAAACAATAATAAATACTAATGATTGGTTATGATTATTCAAAAAATTAAATTATTCTGGGGGACTATGAATTTATTTTTTTTGACTAATCAAAAATAAATTTATCATTAAATTTACCTTTTTTATATTTTTCAAAAGATTTGATACAATTGTGAAGGAATTTTAGACACTTTATTGGATATTTTCCAATAGCTGTTTCTGCAGCAAGCACTAAACCATTAGCTCCATCATTAAGACTATTAAATATATCATTACTTTCCGCTCTTGTTGCAGTAACTTTATCTACCATTGTTTCTAATAGGTTTGTTGCGATATATATTTTTTTATTTATTTTTTTTGCTGTAATTAAAATTTCTTTTTGTGCGATTGGGACTTTTGAAATATCCACGTATCTAGAGAGGTCTCCTCTATCTATCAGCCCCGCATCAGAATTTTTTAAAATTTCTGCTCTATTTTTGTAACCATTTTTTGTTTCAATTTTAGATATTATAAATTTGTTTTTTCCAATGATTTTTCTAAATTTTTTTACACTGTCTTTTGAGTTAGCAAATGATAATGCAAAATATTTAATATTATATTTTTTTGAAATTTTCAAAGCTTCATAGTCTTTATTTGTTATTGCAGGCAAATCTAGCTTACCTAGTATGTGAACTCCTTTATTTGACTCCAAATAACCAGAATTTAAAACAATACATTTGAGATTTCGAACTGTTTTTCCAATAACTTTTAAAACTAAATCATCAAAACCAATTTTAATTAAAGTATTTTTTTTTATATTTTTAAACGAAAAGTATGGATACAAAAAAATATTTTTTTCATTTGACAAATTGCTTCCTATGAAAATATTTATTAATTTTTTCTTTTTTATAAATATCTTTTTTTTAACTTTTGAAGTGCGAATTTGGGCACCTTCAGTGTCTATACATAGAGGTCTAATATTTAAGGTGTTTAATTTTTTTAATAACATCTTTAATTGAGATATCGATGTGTGAGATAAGTTTATTCTAAATAAATCTACTATTTTTAATTTGTTTATTTCTTTCAGTACGTTATTTTTTAGAGAAGATGGTCCTAATGTTATTATTATTTTTTTTTTCATATAATCTTATATAATATTTATTTAAGTTTAATATACTAAACGACCAAAATGCTTGCCAAAATTTATTATAGCCTAATTGCCTTAATTATTTTTTTTATATTAACTATATTAAAATTCTTTAGAAAAAAAGAAGTATTTCTAACAAAAATTTTAAATACTAGAATTGGGCACTTTTTAATAGAAAGTGAATTACACTTGTTGGAAAAAAAATTTATTTTTAAAAAAAAAAAAATTCATTATTTTTATTTAACACCTTTTTACAATTCATGTAATTTATTTTTAGAAAGTGTTGTAAAAAGAAATTTTAAAATTGTTCCTCCATTACTTGGCCATTATCTAAATAGAATAAATAATTTTTTTTTTTTAAAAACTAAAGTTGAAATTATTAAAAACTATAAGTTTTATACCAATGATAAATTTTTATTACTAAATAAATATAATACACAACTTACTTTTACAAATGAAGAAATTATTTATGGTGAAAAAATGTTAGATAAAATGGGTCTAAAAAATAAAAGATTTGTATGTTTAATGAATAGGGATGAAGAATACTTAAAAACAAATTTTTCTAAAGATTATTCTCACCATTCATATAGGAATTCAAATATTAAAAATTATTTAGAAGCTGCAAATTTTCTGGCAGATCAAAATATATTTGTTTTAAGAATGGGAAAATCAACTGATCAAAAAATAGAAAAAAAATGCGACTATATTTTTGATTATGCTAATTCAAGTTTAAGATCTGATTTTTTAGATTTATATTTACCATATAAATGTTTTTTTTGGCTTTCAGGCGATGTTGGGTTGCAGTTGACATCTAAAGTTTATAGAAAGCCAATTGTTTCGGTAAATAGAGCTCCTTTTTTTCAAAATAATTGGTCAGGAATATCAAAAAAAAAAAATATTACAATTTTCAAAAAATATTATGACAAAAATGATAATAAATATTTATCCATTAGCGAAATAAAAAAAAAAAATGTTGGTTATTTTCAAAATACTTTAGATTATGAAAAATCAAATATTTATTTAGAAGAGAATTCTCCAGATGAAATTTTTCTCGCTACTAAACAAATGTACGAAATATTAAATAATAAATTTGAAAAAAAAGAACAATATAAAATAATAGAAAAACAATTTTGGAAATTATATGGAATTGATAATTTTAATGAAGAAATTGTATCAGACATTTGTTATGAATTCTTTAACAAAAATGGTTATCTTTTAAATTAATAATATTTAGTTGACTTAATAGATTTTCTTACTAATTTCACTATTTAAACATGAAGAAAGAAATTAAATTTCTGAATAAATATTATAACGATTTTATAAGTCTTATTATTCCTGAATTTCACAAACAGACAATAAATTTAAAAAATGAAATTTTAAAGATTAAAAAAAATAAAAAAAAAATCATAGTTGCAGGAAACGGTGGTAGTGCAGCTATGTCAAGCCACTTTAGTGTAGATCTAACTAAAAACGCAAAAGTGCGATGTATAAATTTTAATGAAGCGGATTTAATTACCTGTTTCTCAAATGACTATGGATATGAGAAGTGGGTTGAAAATGGGGTTAAATATTATTGTGATAAAGGAGATTTACTTATTTTAATATCCTCAAGTGGAAGATCAAAAAATATGATAAATGCTGCGAATTATTTTAAGCGAAAAAAATTTGGAAAGCTTGTCACCTTTACAGGGCATTCGAAAAAAAACGAATTAAAAAAAATTGGTCATCTAAACTTTTGGGTAGACTCAAAAGCATATAACTTAATTGAAAACGTTCACCAATTTATTTTATTGAGTATAGTCGATTTAATAATTGGTAAATCTGATTATAGTGCAAGACGTTAGTTTGATATAAAAATTTTATTTTTAGAAAACAATTTATAAATTAACTCTATTATTGTTGCATATATTATAGTTGATATAATAGTGTTTCCAAAAAAAGGAATAGCTAAAATAAAACATGAAATTAATCCACTAAATGAATATCCATAGGAACCAAGCATCCAAACTCCAAAATTTGTTATTAAAAAGAATAAAAATGCACCAGTTAAAGCTCCAAAAATTCTATAATAAATACTTTTATTAAAAAATTTTGAAATGAGGCTGATTATAATTACGCTGCCCCAAGTGAAAAAAGTTAGACTATGAAAACCAATTATCAGATCTGTAATAACAAAACAAATAATTAAAGCAGGCAGATATCTTATACCTAGTAACGTTGGAACATAAAAACTTAATGCAATTAAGCTTGTAAAATTTGGAGGATGAGGAATTAATCTGCTTACAGACAAACATAGAAGAATGCCTAAAGTTATTTTAAAATAATTCATTAATTTATTATATACTATAATTTTAAAGTTATAAATTCTATAATTTTTCTTGTTTTAAAAATTGTTTTTGATGCCAAAATTAAAAGTCCTTGGCATTTGAGAGTAATCTCTAACGGTTTCGTATTTCTCATCAAATAAGTTAGTTATATTAAAATATAATTTGTAAGAGTTAGATAAATCATAATTTACAAATAAATCATTTACTAGATAATCGTCAGTCCTTTCATCATCAAACGTTCTATTTCCATTACCGTAATCTCTTGCAACATCTGACCATTTCGTATTTAAAATTAAATTGAATTTTTCATAACCAGGTAATCTAAAATTTGTACTTAAATTTAACAAGTTCCTAGGGACTCTTACTAATTGAGCATTTGTAAAACTCGAACTCTTATTAGGGTCATCTTGCTCTGCTCCATCATATGAGGAAGTATAAGTATAGTTTAATTTAAAATTTAGTCTCTCATTTAAGTTCCAATCTGAGACTAATTCTAGTCCTTGAGTTTTAACAGTTCCTGGATGATTTCCTGCATCCCAACCTGTAGTCTGCCAACCTTCAAGAACATCATCATATTTAATGTTAAAATAAGATATATCAATTTTTAAATCAAAATCTAAAAATGATTTTTCTAAACCTATGTCAAAACTTCTACTATTCTCAGCTTTTTCAATACCATCGTAGCCCCCAGATGATGTATAAAAATAATACTCGTACAAAGAAGGATATCTAAAACCCGTCCCGTATGAACCTCTTATTTTTGTAGACTTATCATCGAATAAATATGCTAAAGTAGCTCTGTGAGAGTCTTCATTGCCAGCTAATGAATGATTATCAAATCTTGAACCAAAAGTTCCAAAAATATTTTTAGTGAATCTTCTTTGGAAGTCAAAAAATTTGGATGTTACATAAGCATCTCTGTATTCTCTGCCAGACATATCTTTATTATAACCTATTGCATCATCTTCTCTTTCCACACCGAATATTAAATTATTATCTAAATTAAAATTATAATTTCCTTGGTACATAAAAGAATATCTATCTCCATAGTAATTATCCTGTGCATCATTTTTACTATTTACAGCTTCACCATAAATTCTTTTTATATATGTTTTTGCAAGAGTTAACTTATTTTCAAAATTTTCTAATGTTTTGTGTGTAAAACTCACATTTGCCGATGACTCTATAGCATCTACTTCTTCACTATGATCATAGCTTGGTGAACATCCAAATGCAGATGAAACACATTCGGCATCATATTGAAGATATGTATCTGAAATTCTATAATTACTTTGAAAAGTTAAATCATCTGAGAATTTATAAGAATAACTTGCTGTCAAACCATTATTTCTGTACCTGTCTTTTTCATCATTATGCATCATTTGAGAAATTCCTTCAGTTTGAAATCTTTGAACACCAATGAAATAGTTTTTATATTCGTCTCCTCCTGAGAGTGAGGCAGACATATCATGAGTGTTATTTGATCCAGATGAATAATTCAAACCTTTATTAAACCCAGGTTTACCTTTTTTCGTAGTAATATGTATTGTTCCACCTATTGCTCCGCTCCCATAAACAGAACTTTGATTGCCTTTTAATATTTCTACTCTTGAAATTTGACTAGTTAAAATATTATTAAAATCAAAATCATTAGAAACATTTGATGGATCAGACATTTTAACACCATCAATATAAACTGTAGAATATCTTTTTGGTAGACCTCTAAGTTGTATAGCCGAAACTGTTCCATGACCACCACTTTGAAAAAAATTTGTGCTTGTTGAGTTAGATGACAATATATCTCCAAGAAAATACTCATTACTATTTTTTAAATATTTTTCGTCAAAAACGGTAACAGACGTACCCACAGTTGACAAAGATTGAGCTTTTTTATTTGGCGCTATAACAATTATAGGAATATCTTTTGAAAATAAGGCATTCGAATAAGTGACAATAATAAAAAATATTAAAATAAATTTTATATTTATCATAAGCATAATATCAATCTCATTTGATCTAGACACATAGTGTCTAAATCTATTTATTTTTATGCCGATGCTAATTTTTCATTGCAGAACTAGACTTTTCCTGGCCATCATTCAACAGCGGACTTTACCGGGTGGCGCTCCGACTTTACGGTTGCAGGTACAGCCAATGAATTTCACACTGATTTCCCACCATGCATTTCGGTATCAGTTACATTTATAATTTATAATATAAATGTCAAATAAATTTTTTTAGCAAAATACAACTTTTTAGATAAAATAAATGAAAAAAAGATATTTTAGAGGAAGGCAATTTTACGTTTTTACAATACTTATATAAGTGCGAACTTATTCTTTCATAAAAATTTAAATTAAAATTTTTACAGTACAAACGATTATTATAGATTAATTTTTTATTAAATAAACTTTTATTAACTTTATAACTTTTTTTTAAAAATAAATTTAAGTTTTCATACTTGATGTCCTGACCAAAAAATTTAAAGCCTTTTTCTTTATCCATATTCCCAATAAGTTTATTTTTTATTATTTTTTTATCTATTAGATTGTAAATATTGATTTTTTTTCTAGTTTTATAAAATTTTTCATTTCTAACTCCAAAAAAATCTAAACGATCAATAAAGATAATTGGTTTCTTTAGTAAATTTACCTCAACGTAGGCAGTTGTATGAGTCGAAAAAACATATTTTGCATATTTAACGGCACTATAAAAATCTTTTTGTTTGCAAACTGTCAGGTTGGTATAATTTTTAAACAAACTAAAAGAATTATTTTTATTATAATTATTTGTTATTTTATTTTTATTATATTCTGAAGGATGAAGTTTTAGAATTAGATGAAATTTTTTTTTAATTAAAAAACTACATATATTTTTATATTTTTTTTTAAATTTATTATCATGGTATTGTGGACCTGTAGGAAGAAATAATACATAATTTTTATTTTTTATTTTATACTTATTTAAAAACTGTTTTTTACTCATTATGTACCTTTTATTCAAAAAAATACTCTGAAGACAACTTTCAATAAAAAAATTTTGTTTATTTTTATATTTTTGTTGATGTTTAAAATGCACTTTCATTGAGTTCAAACCTTTAAAAATAATTAGGTCTGCATTATTATCTGGATAAAAATCGTAATTAAAACCAGAATCTAATAAAATTACTTTTTTTTTATGATTTTTTGCAAAAGTCACAAATTCCCTTGATCCATGAATCGGAGAAAAAATTATTACATCATGATTTAATATGTTAATTTTTAATTCTTCTTTATAATTCATCCATTTAGTATTTAATTTTTTAAAATATTCGTTATTCACAAATTCATTCCCGTACGAATAAAAACCACCTTTACTATAAAATTTTTGCGAAAATGCGCAGAAATTAATATCAATTTTTTTTTTTAGATAGTTTGCAAACAAAACATCTGTTAATTCAAAACCTGGTTTAGTGTGTAATGATGCAAATAAAATTTTCATTTACTAATTTTTTAAGAGACTTTTAAACATTGAAAAACCATCCTTGCCACTAATTTCTGGATGGAATTGTAAACCTGTAATATTATCTTTTTTTATAATTGCAGGAATATTATATTTGTAATCACCAGCATGGGACCAAGCATAGATAAATTTTTCTTTTGTTTTTATTTTATACGAATGTAGATGATAAAATTTTTTTCCATGGAATTTTGAAAAATTTTTAATTTCTTTTTTATAAACAGTTTGAATTTCCCTTAATCCTACGTTTGGAATTTTATAATTTTTTTTCAAAGGAATTCTAATCGACTCACCTTCAATCATATTTAGTCCAGATGTATATCCATCCTCATTTCCATGTGACATTAATATTTGCATACCTAAACAAATTCCTAAAATTTGCTTACCTCTAATATTATGATCCTGAATTATATCAAAAATTTCTATCTTCTTCATAAAATTAATTGCACTTAAAAAGCTTCCTACACCAGGCAAGACTATACAATCAGATTTTTTTAGATCCGCTTTAATATTTGATACCAAGGTATTGTTACAGATTTCTTTTAACGGTTTGTAAATAGAAAAAAAATTACCAACACCGTAATTTAATATACAAATTTTTTTTTTCATAAAAATAACTTGTCAATATAATTTTTTACTGTTTTAATTTCTATTTCATTATAATGAAAGGATTTTGATATACAGATGCCTTGTACGTAACCTTTATATTTTTTAATAAGGTCAAGATGTTCTAACTTACCGAAGCCACTAGAGATTATAACAGGAACATTAATTTTATTAACCTGCAAAAATTTTAAAATATTTTCATCAAAACCTGCTCCTGTTCCATCTTTTTCAATACAACAAAAAAATAATTCACCAGCACCTCTTGAGGTTATTTCATCAATCCATTGACTTAGATTTAAATTTGTTTTCTCTCTCCCGAAACATTTGAACAGCTCAAATTTATTTTGAACAAATTTGTATTCTAGTGATACTGTGATTGATTGTGATCCATATTTTTTTGCAATTTTGTCTATAAGGTCTGGTTTATTAATAGCACCTGTATTAATTACAATCTTATCAGCCCCTGAGTCAAAAAATTTTTCGCAATCTTCTAATGTATTTATGCCTCCACCAACAGTCTTAGGAATATAAATTTTTTCAGTAATTCTTCTTATAACATCTGGGGAGATATCTTGGCCAAACCAACTTGCACTGCAATCAAGTATTATTAATTCACTTATTCCTTTTTTATAATAATTTTCTGTTGTAATTTTTGGGTCACCTAATCTTCTAAGACCTTCCATCTGTATACTTTTTATAAATATATCAGACTTAAGGTCAATTTTTGAGATAAGCCTCATTAAATTATTATTTTTAAATTTCCCAAACTGGAAACTTTAATTTCCAGGAGCCACTCTCTTTTTCCCACAAATGTTTAGAACGCCAACTATCTATTACTTTGTAAAAAAAATCTTCTTTAATTTCACAGAAATCTAGAAATTCTTGAAAATATTTTTTTGGAAATTCATCATCATATTTTTTTACTAACTTAATCCCCTCATCCCTATTTATCTTCTCGTCTCTTATTTCATGAGCTGTATCAGAAGTTGTTCTGCCCAAACCAAATTTAATATAAGCAAGATAATAATGAAATCCATCAATCTTATCGTCAATACTTGCGTATTTTGAGTATGTACCCTCTGTTCTCTCAAAATTTGCTTGATATCCTGTGTTTTCTTGACAGTAATAATAGTTTTCTTGAGGATCCCAGAAATGATAATATCCAAAAAAATGAATTTCTAATTTTTTTTTTAAAATTGTATCTACAGTTGGACCTTTAAAACAAGTAATATCTTTATTTGTTAAACCTGCCGATTTCCAAAACTCTACATTTTTTCCAGAAAAGTAATATTTATTAAAATCTTTTACGTTTCGTGTAGGTATGTTGGCTTTTGAAATATCACCCCCGTATTCTGCCTCTTGGTTTTCACCATACATAATGAGTTTAATATTATTATTAATAGCAATTTTTAAGGGAAAATTAACCTGACCATAAATAAATGGTTGAAAAGGATCACCTAGTTTTTCAAAGCTTAATTTAGTTAATTTTCTTACTACTGAGGGATTTGGAGTTCCCAATATATGATCAAATCCTGAATTTATAAAAGAGTTAAGGTTTTTTTTTCCAATATCGGTATACAATAAAGGTGACCAGGTTACAGTTAAAGGATTCATTTGATATTTATTTTTTAATGAATGTGCTACGTAACCTCCATCCTTACCTCCGCTACAAGGTACTAAAACATCATATGTCCCATCTTTGCTTCTAAAACGATTAAGAAGTTTTAAAAATTCTTTTTCTCTTGCTTTCCAATTAATATTATTTCTTTTATATTTGGCGTAGTTGCACGCAGAGCATGTTCCATTTTTATCAATAGTTATTCTTGGTCTTTGATTAGATATAGTGCACTTTTTACAAAATTTTACTTTAGAAGGTAAGTTATAGAGTTTTATTGTATCATGAACTTTCATCGAATTTACGATTATTATACTTAGTTGACAAGCGTTTTGATGTTAGTTTTTCCTTCTACATTCATTATTTTTTTGTTAGTATTTTTCTCTACTAGTGTCGAAGGTTCTCCATCTTTAATATTATGTTTCTTTCTCCACTCCTGTTCGTATTGTTCAATCTTATCATATTGCCTATGCAACATCATTTCTCTTAGACCTATCAACTCAACTGCATTAAAGTTTTTTGATATTACTCCAGACACTCTGCTAGCATCTCCCAGATCAACAATATAAGCCTCAAGATCGTCAGTAAGACCCATTTTTTTTCCAACTCCTTTATACTGTTCAAGAATTTTGTCTCTATATTCAGTAAACCACATAGAACCAGGGTACGCTGTAGCAAAATGTGGTTTGACCTGAATACCTAGGTCATCCCAAGCTCTCATTTGTGCTCTTAATGAATCAAAATCTTCATCAGGGAAACCAATTATTTGGTTTGGTATTGGTCTTATCCCCGCTTCAAAAGTCCAAAAAAAGCTTCTTAAATTTGTCTTTCTTGTTGAACCTTTGCCCATTGTTTTTAATATTCTATCATCAAAATGCTCATATCCATAAACTAAGTGAGTACACCCATGCTCACCAATCATTTTCAAAACTTCAGGATTACATAGTGTTGCATGACTCGTTCCTGACCAGTATACGCCTTCCCATGTTCCGTCTTTCTTTTTTTTTGGCACAAGACCCGCTTCTTTCCATAATCTACATATTTCTTTTAACCAAGTTCGTTTTGAAAAAACGTCCATAGTCATTAAATTTTCATCTAAGAAATATAAAAAATTAATTTTATATTTATCGTAATGATACTTTGCATATTTAACTATATATTCAGGCGAATTATATCTTATATGCCTCCCAATTTTGCCTGGCTCATCAAATGACACATTTATTACTTTGCCATTTTTATCTTTTTCATATCTCATATCTCCAGCAATACCAAGATGATAACAAAATTTACATATTAGTGAGCAACCAATACTGGCATTTATATCCAATCTTCTTGTAGTTTTCATTCCCTGTTCAGAATAAAGTAATTTACTGTTTTTAAAATATACTTCTTCTAAAGGAAATAAATCATAAGCTGGATAAGGTAACTCATCTAAATTTTTTAATAGCTCTTGAGGAGGTGTAAAGTAGTAATCATTTTTACCGACTCTAACAACCAATCCTTTTATTTTGCCCCAATCTTTTTTTCCTTCATCTATCATTGATAATACTTCAAGAATTGTTTTGTAAGACTCTCCAACAAAACCAAAATCTACCTCAGGCAACCATGTTAAAACTTCTTTTGGAATAGATGTTAAAACTCCACCGCCTAAACTAACTGGAGTGTTTGGAAGAATTTTTTTTGATAATTTTAATATTTTTTTTATTGATGCATAAGCCGTAGTTATACCTCCAACAGCTATCAAATCCCAATTATCACTCTCAATTACTTTTTTGACAGTTTCGTCATCAGCTCGCCACGCATTATGATCATAAACCTGAACTTGGTGACCTTTGTTAATTGCAATAGCGCAAAGTTGGGCCATACCCATAGGGACGTGATGCGGATCATCTTCTTCCCTGACCATCGGATTTATAAAGAGAACTTTTGCCATATATATATTCTAGATATATAGACTAATTATATTTTTTAAAAAAGTCTTTTAATTTCATATTTTTTATAGATTTTCCAAATAATATGCCACCTTCAGTGCAATTAATAGTGTTATTTTTACTATCATTAATCATTTCTAAAAATATATCTTTATACCAGTTGTATACATAATCTGTGTAAAAATATTTTTTTACATAAGGATTAAAAATCCTTTTATAAAATTTATTAATATATTTTGTACCAAAATTTTTTTTTAATATTCCGTAGTATTGTGTTTGCTTTAAATTAGTATCTAAGTAATATGAAAAATCCATTCCAATCATTCCAATATTTTTACAATTCAAAACATTAGCCGCAATCATCCAACAGGCAGACCCGACATTTCCACCAGAATTAATTAAAGGTAGTTTGTTTATGTTATATAATTTTTCAGAATAACTAATTTTTTTTTTATCGACATCATCAAGAAATGGATTCCACCAATAAATTTTGGACTTAATTTTAATTAATCTTTTAACAACGTTTTCTGGAGCAGACGTACAAAGGGCTAGATTAAATCTTCTACCAAACTTAGAAGTTAATTTTAATATTTTTTTATTTACAATAATTTCATTTTTAAATTTAATATCTATGTCTTGAGATCTAAAATAGTTATCTTCAGTTAATTTTTTTTTACTTAATTTTTCATCACCGAACCATCGAATAATTCTTGTTGGATGTGGATCTAGTGATACGATTAAATCAGGTATAATGTTATTTTCTAAAAGGTAAAATAATGAACCATCAGTAGATATTATAATAAAGCTATCTTTATATTTTTTTATTAAATCTATGTTGTTTATAACTCTTAAACTTGGTCCCCCAGATACAATTAGTGCACTATTTTTTTTTTCAAACTTAAAGTCTCTTAAATGCGAAATAGATTTTCCATTTTTTAAATATTTTTCATTTTTTTTTGCATTTTTTAAAGTAATTTTATAAACACTTTTAAAAGTTTGATCTGAAAGTTTTTTTTGGATTTTATGAAAAAAAGTACTCAGAAAAAAATTATTTTTTTGGTTTTAAATTCCAGTTTACTTTCTTTTTTGAAACATATACCATACTACCACCCAGTCTCTTATGAGCTTCTTTCTCAAAGGCCTCTTCCAGCTGCTCCTCTTTTGATAGTTTTTTCTTTTTTACAGTTTTAAGTTTGTAATTTCCTTTTAATAAAGACATAACCTTATATAAGGTCAAAAAATTTTTTTGGCAACAGTTTTGAAAAATTTTGTTTTTTTAATATTTTAATAGCATTTTTCTCTGGATTTTTTTTAAAAAAAGGATTTTTAATATTTTTTCTATTAATTTTTCTAGCCATTTTGATTTTAGAAATAATGTCACTAATACTTTTGCCTTCGGAAGGTATTATATTATTACTAAAAACTCTTCCCTGTTGTCTTGTTCCAATATTTACAGATGGAACTTTAAATATTGGCGCTTCATAAATTGCACTAGAGGAATTACCGATTAAGCAATCTACGTTTTTTAACAAAGAAAGATACATTTTCCTCCCCAATGACTCAAAATAATAAGAGTTGTTATTTTTCTTTATAAAATTCTTTTTTATTTTTTTTAAATCTTCTGCATATAGATCGGCACCGCTACCAGTAAAAAAAAAATTTGTATTTTTAAAAGTTTTGATTGCTTTTAAAGTTTTATTTAATAACTTTTTAGATCTCATATTTTGAGTCTCTGGATGAAAAACAATTAAAAAGTTAAATTTGTTAAATTTAAGTCTCAATTTTTCTTTTATCTCATTTTTTGAATAAATCTCATTATTAATGTTATCGGAATATCCGATCGCACCTATGCAATGAATATTATTCATATTTTCACCAAGTTGACTAACTCTATTTTTATATTTTTCATGACTTACAAAATGCAAACTGGCCATTTTGGTAACCATATGCCTTGTAGTATCATCATATGATCCAAAAGAAAGCTCACCTCCATGAAAATGAACTATAGGCACTTTATAAAATGTTGCAGCAATACATGGGGATAAAATTTCATATCTATCTCCACATACTATCAATGCATCAAAATTATATTCTCTGAAAAGTTTTGAAAATTCAATAATTCCATACGAGATAGTTTTATTAATTTCTATGCTTGAAGTCCCTTTAAAAACATTAATCTTTTTAAAGATTTTAACTTTATCTTTTTTAATTTCATTTAATGTACTTCCATACTCTTTTTTAAAATGAGATCCTGAAACAACAAGGTTAGTATTAAAAAACTTGGTAGTTGTCTTAATTAATTCTCTCATTATACCATACTCAGCTCTACTACCTGTAAATATTAAAATTTTATTTTTTTTCATTTTTAAGAATATTCATTCCACTTGGGAGACCTATTAGTCGCTTCTCTAAAAAATTTGTGTTCGTTAAGTCTTTTTGACAAAAGCTTTTTTTTAAATAATTACTTTTGTGTAAAGGTCTCCAAATTGGTTTAATATAAATTTTATTTTTATAACACTCTTTGATGATAGAATCTCTTAATTTTGCATTATTCAAAATTATTGCCTGTATCCAAAAATTACTTTTTATTTTTTTTGAGTTTCTAATTAATTTTAAATTTCTACTAAATTTTTGAAATTTTTTAAAATAAGTATTATTTAGGTTTCTTTTGTATTTTAAAAATTTAGAGATTTTTTTAAATTGTGAATAACCTAAAGCAGCATTAAGATTAGGCATTTTGTAATTATATCCCAATTTATTTGTATAAAATTCATATTCATGCTTAGATCTGGCAATATCTCCTATGTGTGAAATATAACCAAATTCTTTTTTATTTTTTACTATTATTGCACCACCCCCCGCAGTTGTAATAATTTTATTTCCATTAAAACTTAAAATTCCAAAATCTCCATATGTACCAAGATGTTTGTTTTTATAAAAACTTCCAAGACTTTCTGCTGCATCCTCAATTACTTTAATATTGTAAACCTTACAAATTTTACAAATTTTGTCTATTTCTGCTGGGTATCCATACACATGAGTAACTATTATTGCTTTTATCTTTCTTTTAGTGAATGTATTAACACATTCTTTGTTTTTATTAATGAAACAATATTTTTTTAAAAAAGATCTAAGTTTTTCATAATCTACTCCCAATGTTTTTTTTGAGCAATCAATGAAATGAGGAGTACAATTCAGATACATTATACAATTTAAAGAAGCAATAAATCCCATTGAGGAAAGAATAATTTCATCCTTATCATTTAAATTTATGCATTTTAACGCCAAGTGCAATGCATTTGTACCTGACGAAGTAAGAAATATATTTTTTGATTTAGTGAAAGACTTTAATTGCGAATTAAATTTATTGTAAAAAGAATTCGCAGAGGTAGATACTTCGTTGAGTTTAATTGATTTTTTTACTGAAGATATATCTTTTTTATCTAGATAGGGTTCATGAAGGTAAATTGATTTTTTTCTAAATATGCTTTTAAGTGTTTTACAAAAATCTAATACAAAATTTTCTTTGACCTTCATTAGATGATTTTATTTGAATAGTTTTGATAGAAATCATAATTTTTCCTATACCAATTAATGGTAAGTATTAAAGCCCTTTTAAAACCATTGAGACCTTCAAATTCAGGTTTCCATTTAAGGACCTCTACTGCCTTTTTATTTGAGCTATAAAGCTTCATCACCTCACTTTTTTTAGGTCTTAGTTTTTTTTTATTTGTTTTAATTTTTTTGTTGTTATTAAATTCAACTTTGCAAAATTTAATTATGTCCATAATTTTTACAGAGTAATTTGAACCTATATTAAAGACTTCTCCAAAACTATTTGATTTTAAAGATAATTCATAAGCTTTAACTGTGTCTAAAACATATGTAAAATCTCTATATGTATTTATATTTCCAAGAGATAAATATTTTTGTGCAGACAGAAACTGCTTAATAATAGTTGGTATAACAGCTCTTGGAGATTGTCTTGGACCAAAGTTATTAAAAGGTCTTAATGTTATTATTGGCAAATTATAAGAATTATAAAATGAATTCACAATTAAATCTGCTGATGCTTTTGATGCTGCGTAAGGAGATTGGGGATAAAGTCTATGACTTTCTTTCATTGGAATTTTAATTCCTGTTCCATAGACCTCGCTAGTAGATGTAGTGATCAACTTAATATTTAGATTTTTTTTAATACATCTCAAAACATTTAGAGTTCCATTTATATTTGTATCAATAAAGGATTGAAATGAATTATAAGAATGTGGAATGCTTATCAGAGCTGCTAGATGAATAATTACATCTTTGTTTTTTGCAAGCTCAAGCATCTTATCTGGGTCTTTAATATCTCCAAATTCAATATTGCAATTATTTAATAATTGTTTGCTTAAAAATTTTAAATTTCCCAAATCACCTAAAGAGTTGTAATGAACAAGCGCAGTTACATTATGGCCACTGTTTATCAATTGTTCAACCAAATGAGAGCCTATAAAACCTTCTGAACCAGTGACTAGAATTTTCATTTTGTATTTTTTGTTATATATTAATTATTTATCAATTAAAAATAAATATACTTAATCAAAAAATGCTATTAATAGATAGCTAATTATTAATAAATAAAATGATCAGATTTAAACAACATATAAAACTTCTTATAATAGAAAAATCTAAATCTATTGGAGAAGCAATTAATAAAATTAATTTAAACAAAATGAAAACTATATTTGTAGTTAATGACATTGACAAAAAATATATTGGCTCTGTTACAGACGGTGATTTAAGAAGGGGTATAGTAAGAAATCTTTCAAAAAAAGATAATATCATGACTATTGTTAACAAAAAAAGTATTTTTTTAAGTAAAAAACCAATCAATGTTTCATTAGAAAAAATATTTTCCGAAAATTATATTCAATGTATTCCTTTATTAGATAAACAGAAAAAAATTAAAGAAATTTATATATCTAAAAATTATCAATTTAACCAACCTTTAGAAAATTCTGTTGTTATTTTAGCAGGAGGTCTTGGAAAAAGACTTTTGCCGATTACCAAAAAAATTCCCAAACCAATGATAAGATTAAATGGTAAACCTATAATTTCACATTTAATACAAAAATTTAAATCCCATGGTTTTAATAAATTTGTTTTGTGTTTAAAATATAAATCAAATTTGATTAAAAAGTATCTTAATAGTAAGGAGAAACTTGGAATTAAATTAAGATATAAGAATGAAAATAAATTTTTAGGTACTGCAGGACCAATTTTAAACGCAAAAAAATATATCAACAAAACATTGCCATTTTTTGTAAGTAACAGTGACATAATAACTAACGTAAATTTTTTAGAAATGCTAAATTTTCATAATGACAACAAAGCTGATGTTACAATACTTTCAAAGTTTTATGAGGAAAAAAATAAATATGGTGTAATTAAAAATAAAGGGATTTACATGAGGTCATTAGAAGAAAAACCAAATAATTTTAAATTAATAAATTGTGGAGTATATGTAATATCACCTGATTTATTAAGATATTTTAAAATAGTAAAAAAATTAGACATGACAGATTTTATTCAAACTCTAAGCAAGAAAAAAAAGAAAATTATTATTTATCCTGCGCATGAATTTTGGATGGATATAGGTAATAAAACTGATTTAATAAAATCAAAAACTCTAATAAAAAAAATTAATTAAACATTTTAAATTGAAAACATTTTTAAAAGCCTTTAATCTTTTCGATACTAAACATAAAATATTATTCTCCTCTATTTTAATTTTTGGAATATTTAATTATATTCTTGAATTACTTACTTTGAGCTCATTGTTACCCCTTATTGCAATTTTTACTGAGACTGAAACTTTCGAAAATTCAAAGTACGGTATAATTTTAATTAATTTTTTTGATTACATAGGTTTTCATAATATATCTGATAATTTAGTAGAAGTTATAATTGTAGGTTTTTTTATTTTATTTTTAATAAGAACAATATTCTCAATTTTGTTCATTCAATTTCAAAATTTAATATCAGCTAAACTAATAATTAATATTCAATCTAAATTTTACGATAATTTTACAAAAACCGATACTGAAAATAAAAATTATAATACATTGCCAACTTTTTTAAGGGTTTTTGAAGATGATACAGGTAAATTAATAAATTATATTCAATTACATTTTGATATTTTCTTAGATGCAATATTTGTATTTTCGGTTTTAATTATTTTATCTAAGGTCAGTTTGAATATAACTATTATCTCTTTTTTCTTGTTATTTTTATCAATAATCCTGGTTGTATATTTTACAAAAAATACTATTAAAAATTTATCAATCAAAAGACAATATTACTCAGCTAAATCTACTGAAATTATTCAACAAATATTTAGTATTTCTATATTTATAAGATTATTGAAAAAACAAAAGTTCTTTAAAGACAAATTTGTAGACTTAATTGGAAATAAATTAAAATTTGAAAATAAAAAAAAATTACTAGTTAAATCCCCAAAATTTATCACTGAATTTTTTATAGTAATATGTTTTTTAGTTTTAATTTATTATTTCAATAATTATTTAGACATTAATCAAAAAAGGGATTTTGTCCCAACGCTAGGTTTCTTTTTAGTATGTATTTTAAGAATTTCACCTTCTATTAATAAAATATCTAATTCTTTACAAGAAATGAAATACCTTAAAAATTCTGCTATATTAATCATGGACATATTTAGTCAAAATGAAAATGGCATTACAAAAATTAATGAAGAGAGTAAAAATATCATCGACTTTAATTCTACAAAGTTGAACAGTGTTACTTTTAGTTACTCTAATTTACCTGTTTTTAAAAATTTAAATTTAGAAATTAAAAAAGGTCAAAAAATCGGCTTCGTTAGTCCAAGTGGATCAGGTAAATCAACTTTTCTTATGCTACTTTTGGGAATTATTAAACCAACAGCTGGTAAAATTGAAATTGATAATATTAATTACATAAATACTTCACAAGTATCTAGAAATTTTTTTGGTTACGTACCGCAAAGTAATTTTTACTTTAATTCCTCAATTGTAGAAAATATTGCTTTAGGTGAAAAAAAATACTCAGTTGATCAAAATCATCTTCACAAAATTTTAGAGATAGTAGGAATAAATTCTGGGAACTTTGGTGATAATTTTCATGATAAAGAGCTAGGTGAAAATGGATCTAATTTTTCAGGTGGACAATTACAAAGAATTGCAATTGCAAGATCTCTATACTTTAAACCAAAAATATTAATTTTAGATGAGGCCTCAAACCAACTTGATAAGCATTCTGAGGAAAAACTTTTAGATAATATTGTTAACTCCTTTAAAGATTTAACTATAATAATTGTGTCACATAACTTTTCAAAAATTAAAAATGATTTAGACTTATACGAAATTCGAAATTTACAAATAAATAAAATAAATTAAAAATGAATTTAGCTATAATTATTGCAAGAAAAAATTCTAAAAGATTAAAAAATAAAAATTTATTAAAAATAGGAAAATATAATTTACTTCAATGGACATTAATTGAAACATTAAAGGTAAATCAATTCTCAAAAATTATTGTGAATACAGACCTTCCAAAAATTGAAAAACAGTTTAAATTTTTAAATAAAAAAAAATTTAATAAGATCATATTTATTAAAAGAAGCAAAAAATTAGCAACAGATAAAGCCAAAGCTGTTGATGTCGTTTTAGAAAGTATAAAAAAAATAAACGATAAAAGATTTAAAACTATTTCACTTTTGTTGCCAACATGTCCTTTGAGAAAATCTACAGATATTAAAAAAGGGCTCAAATTGTTGAAAAAAAATTTATCTAGCACTATATCGGTATGTAAAACAAGCTTCCCACCTGAGTTTTGTTTTTCAAAAAATTACAAAAACTTTTTGAAACCAAAATTTAAAAATAGTCCTCTATTGAAAAGTGAAACTCGAACTCAACTATATTCAAATAGTTTTAGACCAAATGGTGGATTCTATATTAGCTGGATTACAAAATTAAGAAAAAATAAAAATTTTTTTAGAGGAAAAATTTTAGGTGTAGAGATGCCATTAAGTCGATCCATAGATATAGACACATTCGAAGATCTAAATTATGCAAGATATAATCTAAATAAAAAGTTAAATAAGTGATTTTAAAAAAGAAAATAAATATTGTTGGGGCAGGAGGTCATTCAAGACCAATTATAGAAGTTTTAAATGCACGCTTTAAAAAACGTAAAAAATTTATCTATGACTTAAATTTTAAAAAAAAAAAATCCAAAGAAAAAATTTTAGGATGTAACGTTGTAGGTTCTTTAAATGATTTTCTTAAAGAAAAAAATACAGAGGTATATTTAGCAATTGGTGACAACAATCTTAGAATGCAAATATTTAAAAAATTAAAAAAACTAAAAATTAAATTACCTAATTTAATTTCAAATGATGCATCCATGTCAAAATTTTTCAATATAGGTGTTGGTAATTTTATAAATAAACAAGCTTTTATTGGACCAGACGTCATTATCGGCAATAACAATATAATTAATACAAGATCTGTTCTAGAGCACCAAACAATTTTAGGATCCAATTCACATATTGGGCCCAAATCTATTATCGGAGGACATGTAAAAATAGGAAATAATGTATTAATTGGACTAGGATCAAAAGTAATAAATAACGTAAAAATATGCAATAACTGCATTATTGGTGCAGGATCAGTAGTGACTAAAAATATTAATAAACCCGGAACATATGTTGGAATTCCAGCAAAGAAAATTAAAACAAAATCAGCCTTAAAAAAGAAAAAATTTTAATATTAGAATAAAATATATTACCGACTCTTGGTGCATTATTTCTTTTTTTTGTTTTTATATTTATGCTTAATATACTTAAGTTTGCTCTTTTAAAAAAAATTAATAAATCAATTAAAAAATAATTGTTTTTTACATTTTTTAAAAATTTATACAATTTATTACTTTTATAAATTTTAAAACCTGACAAAGGATCACATATCCCAAATTTTTTTTTAAAAAAAAAAGATAAAATATGCTCAGAAATCCTGTTATATTTATTTCGATAACCAATAACTAAGTCAGCATTTTTTTCATTTGCTACAAAAATAATTTTATTAATATATTTAGGAGAATGTTCTCCATCAGCGTCCATTGTTAAAATATATTCACATTTTTTATATTTTTTTTTTATATAATTAAATCCTTTTAATAAAGATGCTTCATAGCCTAAATTTCGCTTATTATTTATGTGATCTATTTTGAGTAATTTAAGTTTTTTTGCTGTTTCGTCTGTAGATCTATCATTAATGATAACAGTTTTTAATTTAACTTTTTTTAATAAATTAAAAAGTGTTGAACTTTCGTTTTTACTAGGTATCAAAACTATCACTTGAGACATGATTTCGATAAATAATTTCCTTTTCTCAAATATCTTTTTGCTTTTTTGTTAATTATCTTTCTCAAATCAAATGGATCAAATCCATCATTTGGACAAGGTCTTAAAGCAATAAGATCTTTTTCTTTAATTTTGTCATTTTTTTTTATGTTATTTAATAGCCACAATCCTCTTCTCTGAACAATTTTTGATTTAAATTCGTTTTTTTCTACTCTTTTAATTCCATCACCCATTGATTTCTCAAGAATTCTAGTTTTAAGAACCATCTCATTCCATGTTTTAGGATTCATTGAAAATTTATGATCAGGACCTGATCTCAAATTATTATCTGTGAAATGTTTTTCTATAACTTTTGCTCCAAGTGATACTGCTGCTAAAACACTTATATTTCCTGGAGTATGATCGCTTAGACCTAGCAACACTTTTTTACCAAAGTGCTTGTTATAAAGTTTTAAAACATTTAAATTTAAAAATTTAAAATTTTCCAAAGAATTAGTATAGTTAGTATTGCACTGCATTATTACAATTTTCTTATTATTTTTTAAAATTAGATTTATTGCTCTTTTGACTTCTTTAAAATTGGAAGCACCAGTCGCTATAATGATCGGTTTTTTTGACATTGATATTTTTTTTAATGATTTTTCCCATGTAATATCTCCTGACCCAATTTTAAATGCACAAACTTTACTATTTAATTCATCAATATAATCTAGATCATAAGGCGAAGTCATAAAATCTATCTTATATTTTTTACAAGTTTTTATTAATTCATTTGTCCAATCTGGATTAATGCTAGCCTCTTTATAAACTTGATAAACAGATTTTTTCCATTTGGCCTGATGGGAAATTTTTTTCATTTTATCGAACCCAGATTTGCTTACTATTGTATCTGCCTTAAAATGCTGAAATTTTGCCGCGTCTGCTCCTGCCATAGCGGATAATTTAATTAATTTTTTTGCTCTTGCTAGATTTCCGTCATGATTTGCTGCTATATCAGCAATAAAATAGGTTGGGCTATTTTCAGAAATTATTTTAGAACCAATTTTAAATGAAGGCATAATTTTCAAATATCTTGTATTATTTTAATTATAACAAATGAGCAATATTAAAAATAAAATAATTATTGGCACGGCTCAATTTTGTAAAAATTATGGAATAATCAAAAAAAAAAGCAAAAAAATTGATGTTTTGAGGATTTTAAATTATTTAAAAAAAAATAAAATTTTTACACTAGATACAGCTTTAAATTATAATATCCTGAAATTATCTAGAAAATATAATTTAGAAATACAAAAATTTAATATTATTACAAAAGTACCAAAAATAACTAGTTTTCAGGATAAAAAAAAAATTTTAAAAGTTTTGGAAAATGATCTTAAAAAATCAAACATCAAAAAATATCAATGCATTTATCTTCATGATACTATTAATTTAAAAAAAAAAGATATGATAAGATCTGTAGAATTTCTTAAAACAATTAAAAGCAAAAAAATAACCGATAAAATAGGATTTTCTCTTTATAACCCTTCAGATTATTTGAAACTTAGAAAACATTTAAAACCAGACCAGGTCCAAATACCACTAAATTTTTTTGATCAGGAATTTTTTAAAAAAAAAATTCAGGATTTGATTAAGTTTGATAAAACAAAGGTGCATGTAAGATCAATATTTTTACAAGGTGTTTTGTTAAATGATAATTTCAAAAATATTAAAATGAAATTAACTATGAATAAAATAAAAAATTTATGTGAATTAGAAAATATTCAATTAATTGATGCTTGTATTAATTTTGTTTTAAATATCAAATATATTGATAAAGTTGTAATTGGAGTTAATGATATTAATGAATTAAAGTTAATTTTAAATTATAAGAAAAAAAAATTAAACTTCAATTTTTTAAACAAAATATCTATTAACAAGAAATATATAAAACCTTATCTTTGGAGATAAATGGATAAAAATAAAAAAACCTGGAAAGAAGCTTTAAAATTAATTCCAAATGGAAATTTATTTTTATCAAAAAATCCTAACAGATTTTTAAAAAATCACTGGCCAACGTATTTTACAAAAAGCAAAGGTTGCGAAATTTGGGATTTAAATAAGAAAAAATATTATGATTTATCTCTAATGGGTGTTGGAACCAATATACTGGGTTACGCAAATTATAGAGTTGATAGAGAAGTCGAAAATGTAATAAAAAAGGGAAACTTAACTACATTAAATTGTCCAGAGGAAGTTTTACTAGCAAAAAAATTAGTTTCCCTGCATCCTTGGTCAAACATGGCCAGGTTTGCCAAAACAGGTGGAGAAGCAAATTCAATCGCTGTTAGAATTGCTAGATCCTATACAAAAAAAGATATTATAATTATATGTGGGTATCATGGTTGGTATGATTGGTATCTTGCTGCAAATTTAGAAAATAAAAATAAGTTAGATACTCATCTTTTTAAAGATCTTAAGTTTAACGGAGTTCCCAAAAGTCTTAAAGGAACAGTTAAAACATTTGAGTATAATGATTTTGAAAAATTAAAATTTCTAATAAACAAGTACAAAGGGCGTATTGCTGCTGTTAAAATGGAAGTTCAAAGAGAAAAAAAACCAAAAAACAACTTTTTAAGTCAAGTACGAAGTATTACAAAAAAAAATAAAATTCTTTTAATTTTTGACGAATGCACATCTGGTTTTAGAGAAAACTTGGGAGGACTTCATCTTAAATACAAAGTATACCCAGATATAGTTTTGTATGGTAAAGCGCTAGGTAATGGATATCCTATTACAGCAATAGTCGGTAAAAAAAAGATAATGAATTCCTCAAATAATACCTTTATTAGCAGTACTTTTTGGACTGATAGGATTGGAAAAGTTGCTGCATTAGCTACTTTAAAAGAGATGGAAAGAGTGAAGTCCTGGAAATTAATTAATGAAATTGGAAAAAGATTAAAAAATCAAATAAAAAAAATTGCAGAAAAAAACTCTATAAAAATTAATTTTAAGGGACTTGATACACTCATTACGTTTGAAATTAGATCAAAAAGTCAAAAAATAATATATGATTATATTACTTTAAAGATGCTACAAAAAGGTTTTTTAGCAAGAAATACAATTTACGTTTCAACAGCACATAATAAAAAAATTATTAATAAGTATCTAAAAACACTTAATCTAATTTTTAGTGAAATAAGCAAACTCAAAATAACAGAGCTAAAAAAAAAAATTAATTATAAATAATAATATGCAAAAATTTACAGCAATTATTGAGGCTAGGATGAATTCTACAAGACTGCCCGGCAAAATACTATATAGAGCTTACAATAAGCCATTTCTGTGGCATTTAATTAAACGACTTAAAAAAGTTAAACAGATTAATCAAATAATATTAGCAACAACTAAAAATCCAATCGACAATATTTTGGTCAAAGAGGCAAAAAAAAATAAAATTAATTTTTTTAGAGGTACAGAAGACAATGTAAAAAAAAGAGTATTAGATGCTGCCAAAAAATTTAATGTTAAGAATATAGTTGGCGTTACAAGTGATTGTCCAATTATTGATATCAATTTAATCTCCCAAGTTATTGATACGTTTAAAAATAATAATGCTGAATTTGTATCAAACTGTGATTTTAGAAGTTACCCTGATGGAATGGATGTAGCTGTTTACAAAACACAAGCATTAAAAAAATCATATAAGTTGACTAAAAGTAAATATTACAGAGAGCATGTGACTTTATTTATAAAACATAATAAAAAAATTTTTAAACAAATTAATATAGCTGCTCCAAGTAATATTTTTTTACCAAATTTAGGATTAACTTTAGATGAATATGAAGACTTTATTCTTTTAAAAAAAATTATTGAATATTTTTATAAAAGAAAAAATTTTTATTTTAATTGTGAGGAAGTAGTAAGATTACTTAAAATAAAAAAAAATTGGTCAAGAATAAACTCAAAGGTTTTAAGAAAACCAGTAGAATATAAATGATTAAGCTTAATTCAGCGTTAATTGGTCTTGGAAATATTGGATTAAATTATGACTTAAATTCTAAGAATATACTTACTCATTCCAGATCACTATTCTTAAATAAAAAAATTAATTTCTTATATGGTGTTGATAAAAATATTAAACAAAGAATAAAGTTTTATAAAAAATATAAAGTTAATACTACTAATAATATTGAAAAAATTAAAAATTTACAGAACATTAATTTTTTTATAGTAAGTGTTAACACTCCTTCACAATACAAAATTATAAAAAAAATTGTAAAATCTAAAAAATTAAAAATTATTTTAATAGAAAAGCCTTGTGGACAAAATTATAAAGAATTTTTGAAAATTATAAATTTATGTAAGAAATATAAAAAAAAGATATTTGTTAATTATCATAGAAATTATGATAAGAAATATTTCCTATTGAGAAAAAAATTTTTAAAATTAAGTAACTTTTCAGGGGTAGCAAATTACAGTAGGGGTCTTAATAATAATTGCAGTCACATTCTAAGCTTGATTTCACCCTTAAATTTAAAGGATACATCTATAAAACTTCTTAATAAAAAAAAAAACCCAGACTTTGTTATAAATTTTAGGAAAGGATCAATTACTTTTGTTAATTCTCCTGGAAAAAATGTATCAAATAATGAAATCGAATTAATAGATAAAAATATTAAAATAAAAAGCTTTAAGGAGATGGGTAAATTTAAAATAATAGAAAAAGATAAAAATAAAAAATTATTTGAACGTACTTTAATTTTTGATTATAAAAATTATCAAAAAGAAGTCTTAAGAAAAATTTTGGAAAACTCACTTAAATCCAGTAAAAACAATATAAATAAAACTGCACACGATGTCTTTTTTTTATTAAATAAAGTACAAAAACAAAAAAATGAAAAAAATAATAAATTATAAATTCAAACTAAACAATACAATTGCAAAGGAAGAGATTTCCTCTGCAATTAAGGTTTTAAAAAGTGGCAAATTATCAGGTTTTTTAGGTTCTAAGGGTGAGGGCTTTTTGGGTGGAAAATATGTTAGGAGGTTTGAAAAAAAAGTAGAAAATTTTTATAAAGTCAAACATGCTATTTCTGTAAATTCCTGGACCTCTGGTTTAATTACAATAATTGGAAGTTTAAATGTGGAACCAGGGGACGAAATAATTGTTACACCTTGGACAATGTGTGCAACAGCTACAGCAATTCTTCACTGGAACTGTATTCCTGTTTTTGCTGATATTGATAAAAAAAACTTTTGTATTGATCCTTTAGATATAAAAAAAAAAATTACCAATAAGACAAAAGCCATAATTACAGTTGATATTTTTGGATTCCCAGCTGATGTAGATAAGATCAAAAGTATAATAAAAGGTAAAAATATTAAAATAATTTCAGATAATGCTCAAGCTCCTTATGCCATTTATAAAAACAAAATTTCAGGGACTAATACTGATATTGGTGGTTTTAGTTTTAACTATCATAAACATATAAACACAGGTGAAGGAGGAGTAATAATTACTAATTCTTCAAAATTAGCAGACAGAGCAAGATTAATAAGAAATCATGGCGAAGCTGTGATTAAGGATAAAAAAAACTTAAATAACATTATTGGTCATAATTTTAGATTAGGTGAGATAGAAGCTGCTATAGGTATAGAGCAATATAAAAAGCTAAAAAAAATAATTAAAAATAGACAAATTCTATGTAGAAGACTTACAAAAGGATTAATCAATCTTGAGGGACTGGGACTTCCTGAGGAAAATAAATTTAGAACTCATAACTATTATATTTATCCAATTTTTTTAAATCTCAAAAAAGTAAGACTCAAAAGATCAAAAATAGTAAAACTATTGAAAGATGAGGGTGTGCAGGGTTTGATTGAAGGATATTCAAATGTACACAATTTACCTATTTTTAAACAAAAAATTGCTTATGGGTCCAAAGGTTTTCCTTGGAGCTATCTAAATAAAAAATATAAAAAAAAATATAGCTATAAATGCAATGTAGCTGAAGGTTTGCATAAAAAAAGTTTTATAGGAATTGAGGTATGTTTATACAGGTTAAGTATTAAAGATATTGACTTAATAATTAAATCATTTCAAAAAGTGTGGAAAAAATTAAAAATATAAATAGAACTTTAGTTATTTCTTTTGAAGCAGGTAACGCTGAAATTATATCAGAATATTTATTACAAAAAAAAGATAAAGACAAACTTATTTTTGTTTTAAATGAGACTGCTTTGAATATTTTTAAAAAAAAAGGGTTTAAAATCCATGATGTAAGTAAAAAGATAAGATCTTATGATATCAAAAAAATATTGTTTGGAGCAAGTTTTTTCAATCAAGAAATAGATTTTATTAAAAAAAAAAAATTAGATAAGATCTCGAATATTTGTTTATTAGATCATTGGGTAAATTATAAAAAAAGATTTCTATATAATAGAAAAATATTTTCTCCAAATAAAATATATATATTTGATAAACATGCTTTAACAATAATAAAAAAAATAAGCTTTAAAAATACTATTATTCAAATGATTAAAAATCCATTAATCAAAAATATAAAAAAAATTAAAAATGTAAAAAGAAAGAATATTGTGATCTTTTTGAACAATATAGAATATAAAAATAGGAAACTTAGTGACAGAAAATTTATTAGTAACAAAAGTCTTATAGAAAATTCACTAGATTATATTTATAAAAAAGGATTATTGTTTAATCAAATTTTTATTAAACTTCACCCAGCGAATGATATTAGTTTATACAAAAATCATATTAAAAATTTTAAAAATTTAAAAATATTAAAAATAAAGAATATTAAAAATATTTTTAAAGAGACAAAATTGGCAATTTCGAATGAGGGTATGACTTTATTTATTAGCAACAAGTATGGTATTGAAAATCTTAATATAACAAAAAATAAATACCCAATTATTCCAAAGGAGTATTGTAAATATATTTACTATATTAAATAATTTAAAGTTTTTTTTTTAGTAATTTATCTAGCATTTTTGCAAAATCTAATAGAGCTAGATCATTATAGTCTGTTGAAACAACCATTAATCCATATGGAAGCTTAGAACTTGGATATTTAATTGGAATATTGATACACGGATATCCTATTGCCGTCCAAATTAAAGAAGTGTCTTTAAGCTCATTTGACCCAACTCTAGGTGCTCTTGAAAAAGTAGATGGTAATATCAGAAAATCAAAATTAGAAAATTCTTTTTTTATTGAATTTTTGTATTCATTCATATCTTTTAAATAAATATTATATTTTTGAGTTGAAATTTTTTCTCCTTTTTTAATTATATTTTGTAAGCTTTTGCTAATCTGATTTTTTTTTTTTATATAAGTTTTTATATAATAAGATAATGACTTGCTATAGGTTACCTCATGCAGCCTATGAAATTGATTTAAATATTTATTTTTAAAAATTTTACAATTATATTTATCATTTAAATTTTTTAAAATTTGACTATAAAATATTTTAATTTCATTAGTTGCTTTATTGTATATTTTTAAATGATCATTAATGTAACCTATTTTAATTTTCTTCTTTATTTTAAATAAATTTTTCTTTAAATAAAATTTTTTTGTCCAAGGATAATTGTTATTAATATCAATTATTTCTTTAAAAAATATTTTAACATATTCTATTTCTGAGGCTAAAACTCCAACGGTATCATATAAATCGTTCGTTTTTAAAATACCCGTTCTATCAATCGAACCATATGTTGGTTTAAATCCATAAACTCCACAATAGCTAGCTGGTCGAATTATTGAACCAGCTGTTTGTGTCCCTAATGCCAATGGAAGAGCTCCTGTAGCAACTGATATAGCAGAACCGGTTGAAGATGTTCCAGCAATGTGTTTTTTATCATGTGGATTTAAATTAAAATTTTTATTTATATAATGTACTGCAAACTCAGCACATTTTGTTTTTGAAAATATTATCCCACCTTTTTCAATAATTTTATCGACAATTCTTGCATTAGTCCCTATTTTAAATCTTCTTTTGTTTTTAAGGCCAAAGTTTGTACTTAAATCTTTTGTATTTATGTTGTCTTTAATACCTATCGGTAAAAATTTAAGTTGTGTTTTTTTTGTGTTAATTTTATTTATCTGTCTGAAAATATATTTTTTACTTATTTCTTGATTAAATTTGTATTTTTTGTCTAAGTTAAAGTAACCTTTAACGAGATTATTATATATTTTAAGAACCTTATTTTTTGGTGCAATATTTAATTTTTTCCAATTTGAAAAAGTTAAATTATTTTTTTTTTGAAGCATATTTACTATTTTTCCTAGATTTTTTGATAGCATTAATTATTTTTTCTTCATTCAAATTTGTTATTCCCATATAATATTTTAAAGCATGAGGTTTTTGGATATCGTACTTTTTTGCTAATTCAAAACCTTCCTCTCTGGTTATTAAACCCCTCCTGACATCTTCAGATGCATGAACTGTCGCTCTTCCAATACCTCTTTTAATAAAGTTAAAATAATCATGAACACCTGCCATAACACACTCAACACTCTTGTATCCTTTATAAGTATTTTCTACTTTAAAATTTTTCCACCCAAATTTTTTTGTTACCAAATCAATATTTTTATGTTCATCCCAAAATATATATTGACCCAAATGAATTATACTTGTTCCATTTAACTTAACTTTATTTTTAGACGGATATGACCAATGTGATAACATTTTTTGATTTAGTTTTTTATCTGTGAAATCAGAACTTTTTTTAATTGCTGATTCTTCCAAGAATCTATAAGGACTTACTTTATTCAAATTCTTGTGTTGACCCCTGGCGTCGGTATCAGCTGGTGCTTCACCATACACAATAAGTTTAAGTTTCCAACTCACAGAAGTTTGTATGGAGAAGGATCCAACTCCCACGTGACAATGCCAGCAGGCATCACCAATTTGGAATACGGATTTTTTTGCAACATTATTAATTATTTTCCTGGAAGGGATAAATATAAGATGATCTAAATCAAACTTTTGAAGACAATTTTCTAAATTATATCTGCCGGTTAATGACATCCAATTTTGACCATGTGTTATGCATAGAGGATTAATATTGTGTATTTTTTTTAATATGTAAGATTGAAAAGTGCTATCTTTTCCACCACTTATTGGAAGTAAGCAGTCGTAATTTTTATTTTTAATATTTTTAAAGTTTTTAAGAATTTTTTTAAGTTGTTCATTTCTTTTTGACCAATTTATATTCATTTTTTCTTCTGATAACCTGCATATTTTACAAATATTATATTCATCAAATTCTATTCCCTCCCAAGTTTCAGGAATACAACATCGATTACAATATTTTATATTTTTAAATAATGGCTTACCATAAACTGAATCTGAAACTTTAATTGACCATTGATCTTTTTTATAAACCTTATTCCAATCAACATCTTTGTAGGATGAGTCGAAACCAAGCCAATATAAATTCTTTTCACTTTTGGGAATCATTTTAACAAAATTATTTTTTATTTTTTTTGATGGAGTTAATAAAACAAAGTTTAGCCTAGGCAATTTTGAGATATTTATTAAATTAAAAAAAGTTGTTTTATCTTTTTGACCTTTAAGATAATTTTTAATTACTCTTAAATTATCAATAATAATATTTTTATAGTCTTCATTTAATCTAAGATTATTTTTAATACTAGACGGTAATATAATATTTTTTATACCATAGGTTGTTGCAGTTATAACGGAAAAATAAAATTGAAGAAAATTTTTTAATAACTTTAGATTTTTGACACCTTTTTTTTTTAAAATCTTAATTAGACTTGGTCTTAAAGAAAACATTAAATGATTTAAGTTCAAATGCTCAACCTCTGACTTAATAAAACTTTTATCTTTTATACTAAACATCCTATGGTTGAGTGTAGTAGCTAAAAAATTCTTATCTGGATTTTTGTCTATTATTTTTTTTTTTTCAATAGAGTAATCGGCTTTATCATCCATTACGATTATATAATCGAAATCAAAATACTTTTTGTAAATTTTCATTTTAATTTTATCAATGTATCTATACTAGCCCACATATTTTCTTTTTTGGTATATGTGTGAGACAAGTAATCAACAATCTTTCTTGATATTAATTTTATTTTTTTATCAATAAATAGTTTCGCAAAATCTTGTTTGATAACATTAATTTTATTATTATATTTAAATTTTTTTTTAATTTTTTTGTGTGAATAAAAATCTTCTATTATAATAAAAGAGTTATTTTTAGTAACTCTAATAGCTTCAGATTTAATTTTTTTATAATCAACCTCATCACAAACATAAAGGCAAAAACCAAAAATGATAATATCAAAAAAACTACTTTTAAATGGTATTTTGTCTGCAGTTCCTTTTTTACAAAAAATTTTATTTCTTTTTGATTCTGAAACAGAAATATCAGAAGGGTCTACACCATAGCAATATGAATTACGTTTATTGATTTTCTTTAATCTAGAGGAATTACCACATCCCACTTCTAAAATTCTTACTCTTTTTTTTTTATAAGAGTCATCAATAATTTTTAAAACTTCTTTTAAAACTATATCATTTTTATAATTTTTTTTTGATAATTCTTTTTTATTCCTTATTAGCCACTTGTCACCTTCACCTAATAAAAAAATTTTTTTTTGGTTCATAAGTTTTTTATTGGATGAGTAAAATCCTTTATTTTTTTTAATATTGTATCTGACCAGACATTAGCCTCTTTATATTTGATAATTTTTTTATTAAATCTTTTTGACAAATAAGTTTTGTTTTTAATTTCAATATATTTTCCAGACCTTAATAATAAAGCTTTGTGACCATTTTTTTGCTTAAAATTATAAATTCTAAGTTTCTTATAATGATGATTTCTTAATGCAAAATTTCTTTGTGGCGTAAAATCTCTTAAAAACAGGTGACCATTATCTCTCAATAGCCAATCTATTGAAGAAAGAGAGGGAATAATAGCATCTCTATCAATCCAAGATAAAACATCATCGCATATAATTAAATCAAATTTTTTGTAATTTTTTTTATCAAGTGAAAAAAATTCAGATTCTACAAAAATCTTATTTTCAGTCTTTAATTTAAATACTTTTTTAGAAAATTTACATGCCTTAGCTGAGGCCTCAACACCTTTTACATTACATTTAAATTTTTTTTTTAGGTAGAATAAAAGGTCACCAACAAAACATCCAATCTCTAAAACATTTTTATTTTTTAGATTAATATTGGACAATAAATAATTTAAGATTTTAATTTTTTCTTTTCTTAATTTTCCTTTAGATACATCCATATACTCCTTAATGTCATTTTTTTTCCATCTAGCAAAATAATTATCTGCCTCAAATTTTTTGTAATAAATGTCTTGTAAATTTTTCATGCTATAGCCTTTTTATATCTTCATTAGCCCATAACCAAGCTTTATTCATATTTACAGGATAAAAGTTATATCGAGTATATAATTTGGTTGACAATTTTTTTGTAAAATTTTTTGATGATTTTTCTGCCGCATAAAACCATTGAGAATTTGGATGAAATACCTCTCTTGATAATTTTAAATCAATTATGTTTATCTCAGAATTAAATATTTTTGAAAGTTCATTTTTTAACTCTTTTTTTTTACTAATTATATTTTTAAATTTTTTTACTAAAATTTCAATTTGAAAAAAGTTATAATTTTTATCTTTTATACAAAAATTTTGAGTTATTCTATTTACATAATATATTTTATCATTTAATAAAAGTGCCTCTGAAAAATTAATTTTTTTACTTTTTTTAATCTTAAATAAACCAGTGTAGAATTTTCTTTTAGAGTTCTTAATCTTATTCAATAAATTAGTTGAGCTATGTTTTAAAAAAAAAATAGAAGAAATACAAAAAAATATTTTTGCTTTTTTTTTATCATAAAAAATTTTATTTCCACTTTTTTCAATAATTTTAAGATCTTTATTATTTTCAATTAAAATTTTTGAATTTGTAAATACTTTTATTTGATTATTTCTTAATAATTTTTTAATTTTTTGTTTAATTGTATAAAAAATTCCTTTTGTAGGAATAAAGTAAAAAGTATTTTTCTGATTTTTTCTAAAATTATCTCTAAAAATATCTCCTTCATCTGAACTTTTATGCCTTGTGCTCGCTGGTAAAAAATATGGTAAAAAAAAATTTTCTGCGATCTTGTAATTATCTGAATATCTTGATGCATTTTTATATATTTTTTTTAGATATTTTTTGTTAAAAAAAAAATTAAAACTTTGGTTGCTATAATTTTTTAAATTTTTCTTAACAAATATCTTTTGAAGTACTTTTGGATATTGATGAAAATAATCATTATAATTTACAATTTGCTTACCATAAATTAATATTTTTTTCATAGGAATTTTGTTTAATCTTATTCCGCTAGATTGTAAAAATGAAATTAGATTTTTGCATCTCGGGTAATCTAATCCGTGAAAACCATTATTGACCAGATATTTGCCTATTTTAATTGGTTTAAGACTTGATAGTATGTCATTAGAGTTCTCAATAATTTTGACGTTATACTTTTTTTTACTAGCTAATATAGCCAAAATACAGCCATATAAACCTCCTCCGATTATTATAATATCTTTTTTTTTAGTCATAATATGAACATTATTATTTTTAATCTTTAAGAATAATTATATATATTAATTCAATCTACATATAACAAATGAAATTTCGAGTACCTAAAAACTTTTTTAAAAATAAGACAATCTTTATAACGGGTGGAACAGGTTCTTTTGGAAAAAATATGGTTAGTTATTTAATAAAAAATCATAAAAATTTAAAAAAAATAATTATTTATAGTAGAGATGAGCTCAAACAGTTTGAGATGGCAAGCAATTACTCTTCACTTGAAAATGAAAAACTTAGATTTTTTATAGGTGATGTAAGAGACAAAGAGAGACTTAAAATTGCAATGGAAAACGTTAATTATGTATTTCATGCAGCAGCCCTTAAGCAGGTGCCGAGTTCAGAATATAATCCTTTCGAAACAGTAAAAACCAATATTATTGGTTCACAAAATGTAATAGAGATCGCCTTAGAAAATAATATTGAAAAAGTTTTAGCTCTGTCAACCGATAAAGCATCATCACCTTATAATCTTTATGGAGCTACAAAGTTATGCGCAGACAAGCTATTTATTGCAGCAAATAATGTAAGTGGAAACAGAAAAATATCTTTTTCAGTCTTAAGATACGGCAATGTTTTTGGAAGTAGAGGATCAGTAATTGAAACTTTTTTAAAGTCTAAGAACAATAATATTTTTAATATAACCGATAAAAGGATGACAAGATTTAACATTACAATAAAAGAAGCAATAGAGAGAGCGGTGTATTCTTTATATATTTCTCAAGGAGAAGAGATAATAATACCAAAACTCCCATCTTACAGAATTTTAGATTTAGCTAAGGCAATCTCTCCAAAGGCTAAATTAAATATAATAGGAATTAGACCAGGAGAAAAAATTAACGAGGAATTAATTAGTCAGAATAATGCAATTAATACGGTTGAAATTAAATATTTTTATATAATTTTAAAAGATAAATTTGGAAATATTGCTAAAAATTATAAAAAAAAACACAATTCTAAAAATGTTAAAAATAATTTTTCATATACATCAGATAATAATGAAAACTTTTTAAGCATAAATCAAATTAAAAAATTGCTATAGAACTTTTCAACTTCTATGAAAATAGAAAATCAATTGTTAGCTTTAAGAAATTTTAAGCTAATTAATATTACAAAAGAATATTTATCTTGGATTAATAATAAATCTTTATTCAAATATAGTCGTCATAAAAAGATAATATACAATAATAAAAAAGCATTAGATTACTATAACTATAATAAGAATAAAAAAAATTTATTTCTTTCGATTTTTCATAAAAAAAATAAAAAAAATATTGGAACTTTGACTTTAGTTTTTAAAAAAAATAAAATCTGTAACATTGGAATACTAATAGGTAATAAAAATTATCAAAACAAAGGCTTAGCTAGTAAAGTAATAAATTTGTTAATAAAAAATTCATATTTTTCAGAAAAAGTAAAATTTTTTGAAATCGGAACAAATAATCAGCATAAATCAATGATTAGAATTGCGAGAAATTGTAAATTTAAATTTAATCATAAAAATAATAAATACATCTATTTCAGAAAAAAAAATAATGATAACAAATAATACTATTATTTTACTTACTTCAAATAATTTTGATTTTTATTATTTAAAAAAAATTATAAATGAATTGTTAATTCAAAAAGTAAATTTTCAAATTTGGAATCTCGAATTTTTAAAAAAGAAACAAAATAAATCCTACCAAAAAATTACTACAAAAAATCACTATTTAAAAAAAAAGAATCTTAAAATTTTTAAATATAAAAATATTGAAAATTTTATAAGGAAAATCAAAAGTAGTAAATTTTTATATTTTTTATCTCTAGAACCTTTAGAGGATAATAATCTTTATCATGATAAAGAATTTCTTAAAAAAATTAATATAAGGTTCGGTATAATCCAAAAAGGAGACGATTATTATGCAAATTTCCTTAATAAAAAGTTTTTAGATTTAAATAAATATAATCCAACTTTATTTTCAATTAGTAGATATAAATACAAAAGATCTTTAAACTTCTTAAAAAATAAAATAAAAATTAATCTATTTAGACAATTAAAGTATCAAAAAAAAATTTTTACAGGATACTTTTTTACAAAAAATTATTCTTCGAAAAATAAAAATAAAAATTTAATAATTTATTTTCCATATTACTCAAACCTGGTTTTAGGTAATAATCAATTTAGTAATGCATTAGCATTCTATAAAATTTATGAAAAAAAAAAAACTTCTGAAAGTATTTTTAAATATATTTTGAAAAAAATGTTTTTTATTATTTTAATTCTTAAGTCCTTTAGATCTATTAGGATTTTTCTTTGCTATAATGAAAAAAAAATTCTTAAAGAAATATATAATTTTTGTAGAAAATTTAATTTTAAATTAGTTATAAAATCTAGAAAAAAAAATCAGTTAAATAATTACCATTTTCAATATAGTGACAAAGTAATAAATGATGATCATGTAAAGCAAGACCCAAATTATCTTGAAGAGCTTTTACCCAAAACATTTTTGTCAATCTGCTATTCCTCCCAAGCTATTTATGACTCTATTTTTAATAATGTTCCAGTTTTAAATATTAATAATTTAAATTATTCTTTAATTAAAAGAGACACCGAATTAATAGATCAGTCAAAAAAAAGTGAATTTAATTATCCTGATATAATCACTCTTCTTAACGAAAAAGAATTTTTAAAAAAAATATTAAAATTAAATCCAAAAGATATTTTTTTTTCAAAAAATCAAAGAAATAAATATTTAAAAAAAATACTTAATCTAAAAAATAATATTTTTGGAGAAAAAAAAATAATAAAAGAAATTTTAAAATTTAAATGATCAATACAAAAACGTTAGTTTTGGGAAAAAGAAGTTTTTTGACAAAACAATTAAAAAAAGAATTAAAGGATGTTAAAATAATTTCATCAAAAGATATTAAAAAATTAACTAAAAAGAATTTCAATTCAAAAAAATTTAATATTATTATAAACTTATTTCATCCAACTTACCAAAAGATTACAAATCAAAAAAAATTTAAAAAATTAAGTAAAGATTTAATATTTCACTTTTTAAATATCATAGATGCAAAGAGGATAAAAAAAATTATATATACAAGTTCTGCAGTTGTATTTTACAAAATTAAAAATCCTAACACACCTCGTTTTAAATATTTAAAAATGAAAAAAATTATGGAAAAAAATTTAAGGTTATTTTGTAAAAAAAAAAATATTAATTTAATTATAGCACGTCCATTTAATATTTATGGTGAAAATGATACGGGTTCAATCATATCAAAGTTAAAAAATCATAAAAAGAATAAGTCGAGTTTGATAATTTTTAATGAAGGTAAATCTATAAGAGATTTTATAGATGTAGAAGATGTTGTAAAGGTATATAAAGTCTTACTTTCGAAAAAGTTTGAAGGTGTAATAGGCATTGGTACTGGAAAGGGAATATCTATTAAAAATTTAATCAAAAAAGCGGGAGTTTATAATAATGTTATTTTTTCAAAAAACAGAAATAATGAATTGTCTAAAACTATTTGTAATACAAAAAAACTATCCAATATAGTTAATATAACTAAATTCAAAAAAGTCGAAAATTTCTTAAAAATAAAATAAATATAAAGTTTATGAAAATCTCGTTTGGTTCGGAAATAAAAAAAACTGCATGGGGAGGTGGAAATCAATTCCTAATAAACATTTCTAATTATTTAAAGTTAAAAAATATAAAGGTTGTTTATGATTTAAAAGACCATGATATTGATATAATTGTTCTGATGGATCCAAGAGTAAACAGTTCATCGTCTACTTTTAATCACATAGATATTGACAATTATTTAAGATCTAAGAATAAGTATGCAATTGTAGTTCATAGAGTGAATGAGTGCGATGAAAGAAAAAATACTAACAATGTAAATGAAACTTTAATGCAGGCTAATAAATTTTCTGATCACACTGTATTTATAAGCAATTGGCTTAGAAAATTGTTCTCGAAATATAAATTTGCTGGTGATTATTCTGTGATTCTTAATGGTGCTGATCAAAATATATTTAATTTTAATGAGAAAAATAATCATGATCAAGATAAAAAAGTAAAAATTGTCACTCATCACTGGAGTTCACATGTTAATAAAGGATTCGAAATTTATAAATATTTAGACTCCTTATTAAACAATAGTAGTCTATCAAATGATGTTGAATTCACATTTATTGGTAACTTACCAAAAAATTTAAATTTAAAAAAAACAAATTGCATCTCACCCAGAAATGGTATTGAACTTGCAAATCTAATCAAACAAAATGATATTTATCTAACTGCCTCTAAAAATGAACCAGGAGGGAATCATCAAAACGAGGGTTTAAATTGTGGTTTACCAGTTTTATATTTAGATAGTGGTTGTATGGAAGAATATTGTAAGGGATACGGATTATCGTATGCTCAAGAAAATTTAAAGGAAAAAATTTTTGAAATTAAAAATAAGTATGAATTTTTTAGAAATAAAACAAAAAATTATCCATACAATTCTCAATTAATGTGCAAAAGTTACGAAAAATTGTTTTTAAAGTTAATTAAAAACAGAGAAAATATTATAAGTAAAAGAAATTTACCGAAATTAACTTTTCTTGCAAAAATGAAATATAAATTAAAATTAAACTTTTAAATGAAATTCAATATTATAGGTGCTGGTTTTTTTGGACTTTCAATTGCAATTAAAATTAAAGAAAAATACCCGAAATCTGAGGTATCAGTTTATGAAAAAGAAAAAGATATATTGATGGGTGCTAGTGGAAAAAATCAATTTAGATGTCATATGGGATACCATTACCCAAGATCTTATGAAACTATTGAAGAGTGTAAAAAAAGTTTTGAAGATTTTAATAGGTATTTTTCGAAATGTTATATAAGAAGCAACAACTATTATGCGATATCAAAAAAAAATTCTCTTACAGACTTCGAAACGTATTTAAAAGTTTTAAAAAAAAATAAATTAAAATTTAAGATCTGCAATCATGAATTAATAAAAAAAAATAAAATAGATGGCATAATCAAAGTTGATGAAAAATTGATCAATATTAATTCAGTGAAAAAAGAATTCAAAAAACTTGTTAAAAATTTAGGAATTAAAATTTACTTAAATAAAACTATTATTGTTGATGAAGAATTTCTTAACAAAAGCGACTATGTATTCTTGTGTACATATGACAATAATAACAACAATCTAAAATCTTTTAACACAAACAAAAAAGCATATTATTATCAATTAGTAGAAAAAATATTAATTAAGCCGCCACAAGCATACAGGCAAAATAGTTTTGTTATTTTAGATGGACCATTTATGTGTATAGATCCGTATTATAAAACAAATTTATCAGTTTTAGGCAGTGTAAAAGACTCTGTTATTATGTCTAAAAAAGGAAAATATCATAATTTTGTAAAAAATTATAAAAACTTAAACTCAAAATATCAGCAATACCTTCCAAAACTTAAATTTGAAAAAATTAAAAGTAACTTTCAGAACTATTTTCATGGATTTGAAAATACCAAATATCATAAATCTTTTATTGTAGTTAGATGCACAAAGAAAAATAAAAATGATGAAAGAATAACTGAGTTAATTTCAGATAAAAACTTGATAAATATATTCTCAGGTAAATGGATAAATTGCATGAAAACTGCGAGAGAATTAGTCGAAAAAATTTAAAATATGAATTTTATTTTAATTGGAAAAGGCAAATGGGGAAGTAAATTATATAAAAATTTAAAAAAAATAGGTAATATAAAAAAAGTTTTCAGAAGCAAAGATAATTATAAATTTTATAATTTTAAAAATATTGATTGGGTAATTGTAGCTTCACCAAATAGACGTCATTTTCAACAAGTGAGATTTTTTCTCAAAAAAAA
>CENX01043977.1_pt1 | contig 40672 bp, 37 predicted proteins | sample 361321 | NCBI WGS metagenome assembly CENX01 (sample SAMEA2619678, study PRJEB7988) | marine metagenome | isolation source: saline water (ENVO:00002010), including | reverse complement strand
GTATCGCCAGTCAGGTGGGCTAATGCCTCTGCCAAAAGTGTGTGTCACCCTATCAGGTAATACTTTGGAAGAAATGTTAGAAGATGCTGCTTTGGCAACAGCAGCAGGTGCAGATTTGATAGAAGTAAGATTCGATAATCTCTGGCTAAAGCGTGTCGAGGTTATTCCTGAAGATCAAGGTGATGATCAACGAAAAAGCAGGACGAAGAAGTGGGAGTTTCACCCTATTCCTTTGGAAGATGTTCAAGTTGATTCTTGTATTGAAGGATTCAAAACAGGTATTACAATACCGTATATCTTCACTTGTAGGCCTCGACGTCAGGGAGGAAATTTTCCTGGCGAGGAATCAGGAAGAATCGCAATAATGGATAGTGCCATTCAATCCGGTGTTCCTTTCATTGATTTGGAAATCGATATTGATTCTGATGAACGTTCTAAATTAATTTCACTTGCTGGAGAATCAACAAAAGTGATAGCTTCTGAACATGGTGGTGCTCCTCCCCCAGTTGATGAAATTCTTAGCCAAGTGGATGAAATGTCTTCTATGGGTTCGATAGTGAAGATTTGTTACAGGTTGACAACTAAAGGTGGAGCATTAAGAGTTTTAGAGGCGGCTAAGGCGGTTGGTGACAGGGAAAATGGGCCTGAAATCGCTCTAATGGGTACAGGAGAAGGCGGTGATTGGACTAGAATTCACGCTCCAATTTTAGGTTCTTCATTGGTTTATTCTACAATGGAAGATACATTTGAGATAATACGTCAAGGAAGAATAAATTTTGAAGATTTATACATTGCTTGGGACTTATTAGAATACGAATGATTAATCTTCATTTCGATATGTGCTAGGTGTGCTAGAATTATTCTCAACCATTGGCATAAGTTCTACTTCTACTTCACTATCATCCCATGCCCCTCTAGCATATTTTTGATGAATGATAATTGGAGCAACAATAACCATCAAAGGAAGTGAACAACATAACATGTAGACTGTAGTTTTAGGCAATAAAGCTCTTTCTTCAACTAAAATAATAATTTGAGCAACCATATTTTGGCCTCTTGATGGAGCGTCATTAGTTCTTGAATTGTTTCTTGCATCTAGAACTAGGTACATACTGTCATCATTTCCTGATCCAAAAATTCCTTGTGACGATGAACTCCCTCCATCTTCAAAGGTAACAGAAAAATCGACATTCCTAGTATTTTCATATGCATGTATGTCTCGATATGGAATCCATCCAAAGAATGAAAAAAATGTAGGGCTCCCTTCGTCTTCCTCATCAAATCTTTCATCCCATTTGTATCTGTCATAATCTAGATTTTCCATTAGATATACATCTGCTAAAGGATCACCCGTAACTGTTTGATTTGGCGCTGTTGCAAAACTAACACAGAAAGTGTACCTATATCCCTCAACCATATTCATTCGAATAGCCGTATACCCTCTATCTGATAGGTTAACTGATGTTACAAAACCATTTGTCAATGGGTCAAGATCTCCTCCAACTGAAAATCCTTCTTGGCCAAAGAAAATATCGTCATCAAAATTTTTATTGCTGCCAGTTTCAATTAATTCTGCATCTTCTCCCCAATCAGGTGTAGTTTGACCGGTCAGTGAACATGTTGAGGCAGCGTTAACTGAATCAGAGATTGGAGCAGTGGATGGAAATATAAATGCAAATAGGATTAGAAAAAGAGGAAAGAAACTGCCTCTTTTCATGATTTTTATCTCCTTCTTGAGCCAACTGGTCTAATATATCCTGAATCATTACTTCGCCTATCTTCTCTATCAAGATTTTTCGGCTTAGTAGGAGGTGTGTGCTGATCCATTCCGAGGATTCCACCTTCTGTTTGAACTTCTGTTACGTCATAAGTGGGTTGTTCATCAACTGCTTGTTCTTCTTCATTCGGTTGCCTCATCACTGCCCATCCAAGGATTAGAACTATGGCTACCAAAGCTAAGATCAACCAACTACTACTATCACTAGGAAGTAAATCACTGAGTTCAAAATCTGAAAGTGACCTCGGCCCATTATCATCATTATCTGCTACTTCGATTTGGAATGCTTTGATTGTACACGCATCTGTATCGTCACAAACCATTGCAATTACTGTATATTCTCCCGATTCGTTCCAACGAAGAGGAGGTATTTCTGAAGAGATAATCCAATCATTTTGGAAATCTCCATCCTCATTTTCGTCTACAGAGGGGTCAATGTCCCAAAATAGTCTGAGATTTTCGTTGAGAGCTTGGTTTGGATCATTGTCAAGAATGCCATCTGAATCGCTATCGCTCAAAATATCAGTGTCTCTGAACGCAGAAATTCCTGACTTTATGTCTTCATCTTCATATGATAGAATTAGAACTACAGATGATCCCAAATCAATTTCTTCTTCGAAAAGTGAATCTACCAATATAGTAGGAGGAGAACTAACATGTATCATACGATGTGTTTGATTTGTATCTCCTGTTCCATATCCATCTCGTACAGTTAGGGTAACAAGATAACTTCCAGGTACTGTGAATGTATGCCAAATATTTTCACCTGATGAAATAGGGGATGCATCTCCAAAGTTCCAAGAGTAAGATGTAATACCATTCCAACTTGGAGAGTTTGGATCAGGATTATTCATACCTTCAAATTTTGGATCAGCATCTCTCGATCCACCACCTGAGAAATAAATGGGCACTCCCGCTTTGACGAATAATCCTCCATCAGAAGATAATGGATGCCAGAATTCGAATTCACTGATATTATCACTAGGGGAAGTAACTAATTCTCCATTCAATGATGCTTCATATGCAGTCATTACTGGTAACGGAAGAGGATTTTCAATTGATACGAGATATGATTTAAGATGCGATTCAAGACCCAATTCATCGATTATGAGTAATGAAACTGTGTAGACTCCTGGTTCAAGGAAAGTATGGACTACTGCACTCTGATTAGTTACTGGTTCTTCACCTTCAATAGACCAAATTGTTGTCATTGCAGAATCATCTCCATCAGGATCAAATGAAGTACTTTGGAAGGTATACTGTGTAGAAACAGTGCCATCTGCAGGTCTTGAAAATAATGCTACTGGGCGCTGATTCAATACGTTAACTGTAATGCTTGTTGTACTTGTATTTCCATCATCGTCTGTGACACTTAGATTTACGAATTTAATACCTGGGGTTCTCCAAGCCACAGATGGAGTGACATCTTCACTACTGCTCTCAGTAAACGGGGAAAGTTGATTCAAGATTCCTCCTTCAAGATTGACAGTTTCATTAAATGACCATGTTACATTCTGAATAACTCCATCATCATCTATGAAGATTATAGGCATTGTCAGTGGAGTTAGAGTATATGTTTCTAGGCCTTCATCGAAAATTAAGCGAGGCGGCCTATTCAGGATTGTAATGTTAACTTCTAGGTGCGAGATGTGTACTCCATCAGAAACTGTAAGATTCAGAACGTTCAACATTCCATCAGCTGTGCCTACTAACCATGCATGATCAATTTCTACTAATCCTACTGAGCTGACTATTCTTCCATCTCCAAAGTCCCATGTGAAAAGTAACTCCTCATCTGGAACATTATCTTCAGTTGATCTAGCATCAAATAAGACTCTTTCATTTGTTCTAAGACTCAGTCCTTGCTTAATATCTACTCCTTGTACTGTCAGTCCAATAATAGGGTCAGATGTATCATTTACACTAATATTCCAAGTAACTGGGTCAGATATCGCTCCACCTCTATCTTCAATTCTTGATTCTACTGTATAGTTTGAGGATAAAACCCATTCATGAATGGGATTTTTTAGTCCTGAAAAAGAGCCATCGCCGAAATCCCAGGAATAAGCTACAGGCGTTTCATTTTGACTAAATGTTTCGTTATCCGTACTAAATCCCCATTCGTCATATCCTGAACCATAGAATTGTAATCCAAGGTAGGTTTGAGTAGCATTAGCTGCTGAATTACTTACAGCAACTGGCTTCATGTTTGTTAAGGAAACAGGAGCAGATATCGCTTCGTCGACTAGTGTTTGACCATAGTTTCGCAATTCTACATCAAACACCCAGTTTCCATCTTCGGGAACAGTAAAGAAGATACTTGATTCAACTTCAATTCCATTTCCTGCTGCAACTTCATATTCAATAGTGTCATAGAGGATGTTATCTTTGAAAGCATGAACAGTAATATCTAAGATTTCAAAGAATGCAGTTGAATTAACAATTGATGTTAGATTAACTGTATCTGGACTGCCGTTTGAATCTCTATCAATTGTTGATGTAGAATCAATTCGAACAGTTGGTGGTTCAGAAATCAGGGCTGCAGTTACATCTACAGTTGCTGTAGGATATGCATTAGATCCTCCACTAAAGCCACAATTTGGGTATGAATAATCACAATCATCTACGGTACTTGCGTACCATGTTATCAGATATGCATCATCAGTAGTATTTCCAAATCCATCTACTACCCCTGTTCCTACTCCAGTTCCTGGGTCGAATCTTAAATCGAGTGTCGACCAAGTTTGAGCTGCTGTATCTTTTACAACTAGAATTCCATCGAATCCAAATTCAGAAGGAGTAACCATCACATTCAGAGGAGCACCAGTGCCCGAAGAAAATCTCCATGCTCTAACTCCCCATCCTTCCATGTCATGATTTTGACTAGTGTACAATGAGCCCCAGTTAAAATTTTGATCGGTCAATTGTAATTTACAAAACGAAGAGCCCCCGCACGTGCCTCCCATATCTATATTCGAGAAACCATAGCGTCCTTGTTGACTATCTAGAACGGCGGCTGCAGTGAAATTTGCAAAGATTTCATCCATAGTTGTACCGATATTTGCAGGCGATCCTGGCACCGGATTCCGTGCTAAATTTTCTATGGACGCTCCTCCTGTTGCTGTATCTGATACCAGACTTTGAATGGCTTGACCTCCTCCAAATTTGTCTGCAAGATATAATATGAATAGGAAACCTGCCCCATAATCGCAATCAGCACGCTGGTTCCACCATCTAACACTGCATGACGCATTTGATGCCCATCCGTTACTATGTCCGATTAACGATCCTTCTGCACCTAGAACTAAGAATGCTGCCATATCTGCAGCCCCTTCATCAATCCAAGCATATTCCAGCGGGTCTCTAGCATTGTGGAGCAAATGTTCGAATTCGTGAGCGAAGATTACATTTCTCCATCCTAAGTCATCACTGTCTACAAAAATTGCTTCTCTAGATGCAGCTATTCCTGGTGAGAAATATCCGCCTATGTTTGAAGGTCCATCAATTGCTAAAATTACAATTTCAACTTGGCAATTATTGTCAACGTCTGGAGGATTTCCGAAATACGAGGTCACAGTAGGATAGATTGAGTTATCCCATGTAGATGCAATATCGTTGATTGTAGTAGACGGGATGCTGACTCCATTTTCAACAATTATTGCTGCTGAAGATGTTACTCTCTCCACCTCAGCGGCAATATTTCCTCCAGCAGTTGGCATTGTGACACTATCTCCTTGATTCCAAGCATTTTCACAAGCTCTACTTACAGAACGACTTTGTTTAGATAAATAATCAGAACTAAAAGGAAGAATCATGTCTGGCATTCCTGCATCTATCCATTGATTTTTGAGATGACGAGTTGCAGAAAATACAGGGTCTTCTGAAGAGGTACTAAGGTATGACTTGCCCATTTCTTCGCCATCAAAATTTGAAATGGTCCCAGTGAAAATTTCAACCTCCTCATTGTCATCTTCAGCATGTGCAATAACAGGAAGAAATGATGCCAATAATAGTACAATTACTAGAGTTGAACTCAGAGTCGCCTTTCGGCGATTCGTAATCGATGTGCTGCTCTCTGACATTTCCATCATCCTACATCGTTATGATGTCGTATTTAAGTCTCGATGGAGCGTGGTTCGTACATGCGCACTCGGGGCACTATACTGGCAGCTCTCATCCTCCTGTCCGTGATGCTACTCAGTCAGTCTTTGAACCCCCCGATGATTAGTTCATTAGATTCAAGACAATTTGCTGCTAATTCTGATTCTTTTGAAGCCGAGGAAATAAATTGGAATCTTGTCCAAAGTGTCTCCAAAGAAACCGCAGTCTTCACCCAAGGTCTCGAAATTTATGATGGTAAAATGTACGAATCTGGAGGGCTGTATGGTCACTCATCAGTCCGTTCTTTTGATATTGGTTCAGGAAAACCAATCGAGACAGTAAATCTTTCTTCAGAATTGTTTGGAGAAGGATTAACCATTTTTGACGACCAAATCATAGTTTTAACTTGGAAATCTGGTAGAGTATTGCGTTATTCACTGGATTTTGAGAATAATAATGAATCAGTAATTCCAGGTGAGGGATGGGGAATATGTTCATTGAATGATATGCTTGCTATATCTGATGGTTCATCAAAGATAACCTTCAGAGATCCTGTTGATATGACCGAATTATCATTTGTCAATGTAAAATTTGATGGTGACTTTTTAGATAACATAAACGAATTAGAGTGTGTTGAAAACAAAATATATGCTAATCGATGGTACGATAGTCGTATTTATGAAATAGATATTCAAACTGGAATTGTTACCGGTTACATTGATTTATCATCATTGACCAGTGAATATAGTTCAATCACAAATGGAAGTGTATTGAATGGAATTGCCTTTGACCCATCTTCTGGAGATTTTTGGATAACTGGTAAGAATTGGTCAGATTTTCATCGCATAAATTTTCTTATCGAAGATAATAGTTTAATAGATGATTTTCAAGTGAATTATTTGATAGGGATTTTAGTCTCGATAACAATTACTTTTCCACTAATTGGCTCTTTTCTCTTTTCTATCAGGGGACCGAAGGAGATTCAAGCCTCACCACCTCTCGGAAGACTTGGGGGGCCGCCATATGGATGATGAAGATGATATCGTCGAGGTCCGTCTTGTGGACGAATTTGATGATCTTGAAGCAGAGTTAGACCATGATCCTGATGAAATAAGAATGGATTCGTCAGAAATTAGGGAAGAAGCAAGTGAAATTGCAATTAAGGCAATTCATGATGGTTTAGAATTTGGTGGAAGTCTACCTACTGTTAGACGAATGGCAATTGTTTTGATAATTGCAGGTAGTCTACTCGGTTTTTGGTTCGGAGTTCTTTCTATTGCAGCTGACCCCTCTGATATATTAGGAGAAAATTCTCAACTTATAGATGCTGATCAAACAATTTCTGGACTGGTTGTTACTGAGATTTTGGATGATGAGAATGGAGGTAATGCCCCCGAAGGTGTTGAGATTAGGTTGTTAGATGGTTCAGATGAATTAATCGATAGACAATTTACTGATCAAGATGGTCGTTTCCAGTTTTCTGATCAACCTACGGAGGTAAGAGTAATAGAAATACAATCAGAGGGAAATATCACTGAAAGAAGGGTGTTGATCCCTGGTGAGATTTCTCAATTGACTATTACATTGCGAGCAGGAGATGGAATACATGAAGTCGATCTCAGACTAGCTAGTAACCTAGAGGATAACATAAGATTAGGAACGGTTGTAGCATTTTTCACAGTATTTTCTTCTGCATTGGGTTTTGGAGCAGCAATGGAAACACTTCGAGGGAATTCGTATAGGAGAGCACAATGGCTGTCAGGATTGGCTCTTTTTAGTAGAGGTGGCGTTTTTATTGGTCCTGGTTTAATTTTAAGTGGAATGGCTCTAAATCGTCTCGCTAAAAAGCAGTTCTCGGACCAAATAGAACCCGAGGAGTAAGGCCATGTATCTCATTACTCTGGAAGGTGGAGATGGCTCTGGAAAGGGAACCGCTACTAAGATGGTTTCAGAAGTTTTACTCAAGGAGGCATCTTTTTCTTCTGTTGAAATCACAGCTGAACCTCGAAGAAATCATCCACTGGGTAAGTTGGCAGTTGAATCTGTTCGCACAGGCGATGCAGGTCCATTACAAGAAGCCGGATTCTTTGCAGCCGATAGATTAGATCATTCTCATATGTGGATTCGCCCTAGGTTAGCGATGGGTTCAGTAGTAATTTCAGAAAGGAATGTACATTCTTCATTAGTTTACCAAGGAATAGTAGGGGATTTGGGATTAGATCAAGTTGCTAGGCTTAATTCTGGAGCTATGGTTCCTGATCTCACAATTTGGTTGGATTGTGATCCTGAAGTTGCATTGAAGAGAATTAATCAGGAAACATTACGTATGGAGACTATGAATAAAACTGAGTATTTTGAGACAGATGAATTACAGAAAAAAATTCGCTCAGGATTTCATAGTTTATTGGGTGGAGATATTTCTATGCCTTCACCGTTTGATAAGGGTGCAATAATCGGCCCAATAATGAATCATGGTACTGAATCAGAATTAGAGGAAAAAATTCGCAGTACTATTCGTCGATTTCTTAATTCTCGACCTTCTCCGATAAATGTTAGTTTGCAAGAAGTTGAATTGAATCTAATTAGAAAGTCTATGGATGCAAATGATGGTCAACAAACTCTTGACGTAGGTGCGTCTCCTAGAAGAGATCATGAGGATTGGCTTCAAGGAGAAGCTCCTTGGAAGATTCTTTCTAATGCTATGAAAATATATTCCGATGCTTGGAATTCTACAAATTCTAAATTAGCATCTACCATACCGAAAGTGGCTCTCTCAGAAACAGTATTTTCTATTATTGGCACCCTGAGTATGATTTCATCTGCTGATGTTAAACAACTTCGTTCTACATTAGGCCCTGTTCGTACTGTGAGTCATAGGCACACTCAGAGAATGATTCAATTTCTTGATGTTCACCAATGGATTAGGAGACATCGTACTATATTAGGTCGTGAAGCACCAAGATCTGAGTTAAGACCCGATTGGCAAGCCTTTGGAAAACTCGCTTTATTGTTAGGCCCTATCCGCCAAAAATTGCATGAATGGCATCGTAAAGCAGGTCATTCTCCTAGGTGGAAAGATGCTTTGACAAATCTTCTGAAAGATGGTGGCGATTCTCTAATTTCAGATGTTAAAATGTGTATTCAAAGATTCCAAGTAATCGGATGTGGTAGAGGGAAAGGTAGCAAAATACCTGAAGATATTGATGAATTCCGTCGTTGGTACAGAGGAGATTGATTATTCCTCTTCTTTTACTTGGAATCGCGCTCCACCTGGAAGTGAAACTTGCCAAGCTCCTTCAAATTCATTTGGACGTGCACTTAGGCTGGCAACAAATATCAGACCTAAGGCAATACCAAAACCTAGTCCTGTGATTAAACGCAATAAATTATTAGATTCATAATCAGTAAGCAATTGAGTGAATCCGTCTATACCCATTGGGATAATCAGAATTGATGCAATGCAAAGACTTGCAATACCTCGAAGATTTTTTTGATATACCGTTTCTAGCCATTGGTCTGGAAAAATAGATAGAAATGTATCACGTAATGTCCAACGATTATATCCTAATCTTCCGAAAACAGCTGCTCCTATCACGACTCCTGCAAAAATACCTACATCTCTAGCACAAAATGCGAGTTGATTTCCATTAATTTCCCACGATCTGTAATGTTTTTGATGGCAATTAAGATCTGCGAATCCATAGGTAAACGCCCAAATTGGATTCAATTCTGACCAAGCAAAAGATCCACCATGTGCTGATTGATTGTGTCCTAATTTTGAGCCTTCTGGCCAATCATTGTTCCCCCATCCTGTGCTCCCATCCTCTGTCATGTAATCGATTGCATTTGCTCTCCCGGATAGTTCCGGAATAGTATTTGTTGGTAGAGCAATAGGTGCTAAAAAAACGAGAAATAAATATCCTCCAAAGAATGCTGAAATATAGATCGCCATTCTTTTCTCTCGATCACGGTCTTCTCTACCGTTTGGGAGCATGAACGAACGTACCTACCTTAGGATTTTGATTCTTCGGCATATAGTTCTCCGAATACATCATACGGTAATGCTTAGAGTAAAGGGGGATAATATGGCGTTAACCTATCGAGAGATCTTGTTTCTTTCGTTGTTTATTGGTTGTATTTTTGCAACTATGGGCTCCTTTCTTGCTATATTTGCGGGAGGAGTTGACGATGTAGATTTAATTTCATCAGGAAGAATAGGATTAGTAGTAGGTGCTACTGCCTCTATTGTCATTTTTACTTATGGAGGCGTTTCTAGACTATTAGGTCATGAGAAAGCGCAGCCAGTTGATAAAAAAGATACGTTGGAAATACTTCGTTCTATTTTGCACCCTGTTGAGATTCAAGCAGTGAGTAAAGATATTCCTTGGTCTGTTGGAAGACATGTCATCAATTCTGCAGGTACTCCAACAATTGATCTTCATGAAATTGATATAATGGGGGCTGATTTAATTGTCAAAAATTTACTTAAAAATCGAGAAGAATTAGGGAGAGTTCGACTGATAATTGGCAGTGGTCGAGGTTCAGATAGTGGAGGTGTGGACAATACAGTTGCCGATCATGTAACTTCTAAACTTCGACGTTCTTCATCTAGTCACAGATGGCAGTATATCGAGAAACGTTCGAATATTATGCTGAGACCTATGGGGCGTCCTCCATCAAGGGCAGAATGGTTCCGTCGTTTTTTCATTGGAATAATTCCTATTGCAGGTTCACTAGCGTTCGCTTTCAGAGACCTTGCAGGAGCAGCTCCTGGAGCATCAGAAAGAGGTTTTATTTTTGGTTTAATTATCGGAATATTAGTTACTTCAATGATGGCATCTCATCGAGATAGAACTGGATAATACACTCGACGGGTTGATGAGTATCCTTCTGTAGTACACCTCATGGTATCGGTCAGAGTGGAGGTGGAACGTCTTTCTCACAAGGACGTTCGTCAGAGACGTCGAGCGATTAGGCATTTATTTGAATTAAATGACCCGTTTGCATTATCTGGTTTTTTACAATTTTTAGATTCAGACGATCAATGGTTTGTAGATCAATCTATTGAAGCAATCAGAAGATGGGATAAGGGGGGCAACAAAGAAATTCTAACACGTCTGTCTAAACATAAATCTATTGAAATCCGTCTACTTTCTTTAGAGATAGCAGGTAGATATGATGATGCTAGTCAAATTTTATCTAAATTAAGAACTGATTCAGAACCTGAGGTGGCAAAAAGAGCATGGATTGTATCTTTAAGACAATTTTCAGATGATCAATTTCATGAGATTACAGTTGATGGATTAAATTCAAATTTTGTTAATGTAAGAAGAGCTGTTATTGAAAGTGCAATTGTTAGAGGGATGGAACAACTTGTTCTCAAAGGATTAAGTGATTCCTCTCCAATAGTGATTTCTAAGTCAATTGAAGCATTAAATTCTGAATCTTTAGAGATTGATAAAATTAGAGATTTTTTAGTTCATTCATCGCCTTTAGTTCGTTCCACTGCATATCGTCGAATTTATTCTGAGAACAAGCTGATTATTGAAGATACAAAATCTATTATTTCCAATCATTCGAGTGAAACTATGGAAGTAGTTATCGAAGTTTTTTCTGATAGTTTAGATTGGGCTTCTGAAGAGATTCTTGGTTTATTGATGGAAGTACCTTCTAATTCATTGATTCCTAGATTAATTAGGAATTCTCCTTCAATCGAAGTAGATTCTATTAGAGCGAAGTTGTTACTTGGAAAATGCAATGATATCCGAAAGATGAGATATCTTGAGGATTTGATTGGGCGTAATTTTGGAAAAGAAACATTATCTGCAGTTGTAAAAATTTCAGAAGGAATAGATGAAGGACCGGTGAAATCTATGGCGATAGAAGTTCTTAATGACAGGAGTATGTTAGGTAAAGGTGAGGTAAGTAATGAGTGAGATTAAGTATATACTTGATGTTTCTACAAGAGATGAACAAAGATTCTATGCAGGAATTGAAATTTCTAATCCTGTTGGTTCAAGGTTAATTTTGGCTTTTCCAAGATGGTCTCCAGGCTCATATCTCATTAGAGAACCTAGAAGATTGGTCCATGATATGAGTGCTTGGGCAATGGTATCGGGAAATAATTTCGATTGTAAAATAGAGCGCCGTGGTCCTGATGAAATAATAATAAAAATCCCGAAGGGGGCATCGTCAATCTATGTTAGTTGGTTTGCTTTTGGGAATGACTTGAGCGTACGAACTAATCATATTGATTCCAGTCATTTTCATATGATCCCTTCTGCAACATTCCCTAGAGTAATTGCTGGTTCAAATCATTCTGAAGGCCCATATGTTGTTGAATTAATGCATCCACCAAACTGGTCTGCTACAACTCAATTGAAATTTGTTTCAAGTAATAAAGATGGAGACATTGTCAAGTCTATTTGGACAGCAAATTCTCGTGACGCATTATATGATGGTATCATAGAAGCTAATGCTAATGAAGAGATATTATTCCAAGCCGGGGGTCGAGAATTTAGACTCAAACTTTGGGATGCAGGTGGAGTAGAGATCCCCTCTCAGAGAATTGATTTCTTAGTCAAATCAATGAGTGATTTATTTTCTGAATTCCACGCATTATTTGGAGAACCTCCGTGGGATAATTATGCAGTTATTCTTCATTTAACTGAGAAAGCAAGAGGTGGATTAGAGCACACAGGGAGCCAGTCTAGCCAAATGCGTCGAAGTTCACTTGATCCTGGAGATAAAGATGGATGGAGAGATCTCATTTCACTTATTTCTCATGAATATGTTCATGCTTGGAATGTGAAACGTCTTCGTCCCCGAACCTTTGATGATTATGATTTGTCTCAAGAGATGCATACTGATCTTTTATGGTGGTTTGAGGGGGTAACCAGTTGGCTTGGCGATATGATATGTCTTCGTAGTGGAGTTTGGTCAGATGAAGATTGGTCTACAGATTTGAAGAGAAAATTAACTCGTTTCCACTCTATGTCTGGCTGGGATCATCAATGTCTTTCAGATTCAAGTTTTGAGTCATGGTATCATCTATATCGTCCACATCCTCATTCTCCTGAAACTACAATTTCATATTATTTGCAAGGTGAAATTGCAGCTATGTGTATGGATTTAGAGATGAGAAAGAGAACTAAAGGGGAAATTGGATTAGATGACGTAATGGTTGACCTTTGGAAACGACATGGGTTACATATTGAGGGAGATTCAGGTTCAGGTGGATTAGAACCTCGACCGATAATCGAGAAAGATATTGTTTCTTCTATGAATCGACTTAGCAGAGGAAGGTTGAATGGAGTTGTCCGTCGATTAGTACATGGATTGGGAGCCCCTAATATGTTAGAATGGTCCAAAGGAATGGGGAGAAAACTTGATCCTGTGGAATCAGATGACCAAGTAGGGTGGTTAGGGGTACATCTTTCTGAATCACCATTGCGAATTTCGAAATTTTTAGCAGAAAGTCCGTTAAGAAATCAACTTCAACCAGGGGATGAGATTATTGCAATCAATGGAAGAAGAACTAGGAAATCATCAGATTTGAAGGGTGCATTAAGAGGTAATGTAGAACAAGAAGTTAAGTTAACAATTTCTCGAAGAGGAGGAATCATGGAATTTGATGTGGTTCCAGCTAAAGATCCTCTTCATCCAGTAATTATTTCTGGAAATGGGAATCAACTATGGAAAGCATTTTCTTCATCTAGAAGTGAAAGTTAACTCAATTCTTCTAATGAGAAAAACTGTTTAGGATATTCAGTGGAAATAGAGTGCTTACTTGTTTTCGGCGGAAATAAATTTCCCGATTTTGCCATAGAAAGAACAGATTGTTTGGTTATTTCCACTTCTTCCTTCCCCGGCCAGGGTTCTACTTGTATAGATTCATCTTCAAGATAATCAACTTCTATCCCAGGGATAAAATTCAATCCTAAATGAAGAGCAGTATTATATCGATGGTGACCATCTAGAAGAATTTTAGTTTCTCTATCTACTAAAATTGGCTTATAGAAACCGCCTCTTTTTTTGACTAAATCAATTAATTTACTAAGTTTTTTTTGCTTGATCTCTTCATGGGGGATTAGTTTACTCATCTTGATGAGAACTATATCCATACCCTTCTCAAGTCGCATTGATTAAAAATTCCTTGTGTGATTTATGCGGTTATTTCATTTGAATTGACTAAGACGACTGTATATGACATCGGATGAGCCAACCTCCGATGTAGATGGAAAATCACTTTCTCCTATTCACATAGATCTTCTTGAGAATCTTGATTCAACTCTAAAAATGGTCATCTCAAAGGTTTCTGAAAGTGGATTCTCAATATGGATTGTAGGTGGAGCCGTTAGAGATTCATTGTCAAAAATTTCGTTACATGATTTTGATCTTGCTAGTAATGCAACACCTTCTCAGTTAATGCAAATTTTCCCCTCTTCAATACCTACTGGAATTATGTTTGGTACTATGACTATCCCCTCTGAGGGAGATTTTGGAGATATTGAAATTACTACTCTTAGAAAGGATGGTACTTACTTAGATAGAAGAAGACCTGAATCTGTTCGTTTCGGTACATCACTGTTAGAGGATCTGAATCGAAGAGATTTCAAAATAAATGCCATGGCAATCGATCCAATAAATCTCCTTTTTTACGACCCACATGGAGGCCAAAAAGACCTTGAATCAGGAATATTATCTGCAGTAGGTGAAGCTTCAAAACGATTAGAAGAAGATGGTCTTAGAATAATGCGCGCATATCGATTCATGTGTCATAATTCAGGCCCCTTTATTCCGGATGAGAATCTTTCTCAAGCACTAATTGATTCTGTTGAGAATTTAGATTCAATATCCAGAGAAAGAATTTGGATGGAGTTCAGTACTCTTCTTACTTACCGAAATGTATCGGAAGTTCTTCAGAGAATGGTTGATGATGGCGTCATGAATTATGTTATTCCGGGATGTAATGATGTATCTGGTGTCGATAATTGTAATTTTGAAGGAATTACTGGGTATAATCTGATGATAGGGCGTTTTTCTTTGCTACTAAAATCATTTGATGAAGAAAATGTTACTCAAATTTTGAATGAATTATTGGTTTCTAATAAGGTTCGAGACGCTGTAATTTCTATCAGAAAAAGGATTGGGATTACTCCTAACACAGAAAGTAAGGGATGTCTTAGAAGATATCGAATTGCATTAGGCGAGGATTTAATCTCCCAAATATCTGCAGAAAGAGGTCATTCTCTTGAAGAATCAGATAAATTGAGATATGAACTGAGTATTCTTCCTGCCCTTTCTGGAGGAAATAAACCACTAGTTAGTGGAAGTGAGATATTATCCAGACTAGGAATTGAACCAGGTCCTCTTCTTGGAGAAATAAAGCAGTGGTTATTTCGCATTCAAGTGGAAAATGATATCTCAGATTCAGATTCTGTTTGGGAGAAAGCAGAATCTCTTGGATTCGTAAATAAGCCATTGGGCGAACATAGAATGTGGGTCTGATTACAATTCTGCTAGATAATCAACGTAATCTTCTGAACTCAACAAATCATCAAAGTCAAATCCATCGTGTACTCTAATAATCACAAACCAACCATCACCGTATGCATCACGATTAACATAATGTGGATTATTTTCTATTTCTCCGTTCATGCTCATAACAGAGCAAGCTATTGGAGCCAAAATATTCAAAGTTTCAAATTCACATTGAAGTCCGACTAAATTTTCATCAGTAGATAGATCTCCTAATGCTCCTGCGTCTTCTTTTTCATCATCTTTTGATACGATTTCTTCTTCCGAATGCTCGTCATCAGAACCAATCAGAAATTCACTCACATCAGTAATATTTGGTAAAGTGACCTTCAGAATTTTTCCGTATTCTATCCTCACGAAATCCGAAACTCCAATCTTATATTCTTCATGATCATCGTTTGGTCCACTGATTAAGTGGAACCAAAGATGTTCCTGCGTATATCTTCTTCCTACTGCGATACTGAACTCATCCTCGTCGCTCATGTACTATCCTCATGGCGCCGCCGTTGCAATCTAATTTCAATTATTCGTTTATTTTGGCCTTTTTTGTATTCCCAACTATCCGAACCATTCACAAACGGAGCGTTACTGGGCATGCCATGGACTTCAAAGAAACCGAAGAGCAAACGATGATTCGAGACCTAGTTCGAGACTTCGCTGAATCTGTATTAGCGCCGACTGCATTAGAAAGAGATAGGCATCAAAAACCTCCTACTGAAGAATGGTCTCAGTTCATCGAATATGGTCTTCATACTTGTACCATACCTGAAGAATTTGGGGGTACTCCATTAGACGATATCTCTGAGGCAATTATTGTCGAAGAACTTTCTCGAGTAGATCCTTCTTTCGGAGTATTCTATTGTGTTCATGTCGGTCTTTGTAGTATGACTATTACTTTACATGGAAATGAAGAGCAGAAAGCTAAGTATCTCCCTATGCTTGCCTCGGATAAAGTAGGTGCCTATTCTCTCTCTGAGGCTGGTGCTGGAACAGATGCTGCTGCTATGGTTTGCAAGGCTAAGTTATCTGATGACGGTAGTCACTATATCTTGAACGGAGAAAAAATGTGGGTAACAAATGGATCAAGTGCAGATATATTTGTGTTATTTGCTAAAGATGTTGACCACCCTGATTATGGGGTAAAGAGGCACGGCGGAACTACAGCATTCATAGTTGAGAAAGAGTTTGAAGGATTTTCAGTAGGAAAGAAAGAAGATAAACTTGGCATTAGGAGTAGCGACACGTGTACTTTAGTTCTTGAGAATTGTAAGGTTCCAGTAGGAAATGTTCTCAAAGAAGCTGGAAAAGGATTTCCAATAGCAATGAATGCTTTAGATAATTCTAGAATTGGAATAGCGGCTCAAGCTTTAGGTATTGCACAGGGCGCACTTGATGCTGCAGTCAAATATTCACATGAAAGAGAAGCCTTTGGTAAACCTATAGCTTTTCATCAATCTATAGGTAATTATCTCGCAGATATGGCTACACAGACCGAAGCTGCTAGACTTATGGTATACCGTGCTGCTTGGGCAAAAGAACAACATTACCATCACGGTGGGCGTAGACATACAATGGAAGCAAGTATGGCTAAGTTATTTGCTGGAGATAATGCAATGTGGGTTGCTGAAAGAGCAGTTCAGGTCCTTGGTGGCTATGGGTATACGACTGACTTCCCTGTTGAGAGATTTTTCAGAGATGCTAAGATTACTCAAATTTATGAAGGCACTCAAGAAGTTCAGCGAATTGTGATTAATCGAGCATTAGGTGATTCTTGAACAATGATATAATGAGGTGAACAATGTCTACTAACAATCTTGGAAATTTTTTTCTTAAGGTTCGTTGTAGTTCAGTTTTGATATGTTTCTTACTTATCACTACATCATTGTCAGGTTGTTTGAAACAAGACGAAATCTCCTTGCCACCAGTTGAAGAACCTGAATTTCCAACGACATTCGTTACAGGTGCTGATGGTCTTCCAGTAGATGAAGAATTGATTCCTATGTCATTCACTTTCAGCGATGTAGGAGAAACCGGAAAAGAACCTAGTATCGGGGTAACTTCTAGCGGTTGTATTTTCGTTATTGCAATGGAGAAGGTAATGAGGTCATGTGATTATGGCGAATCATGGATGGAAACACAAGACCCTGTACAATGTTCTCCAACAACAAGTGATCCATATGGGTGGGTAGACCCAATTACAGACAGAATTTTCAATGTTCAAATGATTGGATTAGAAACATCATGGATTTGTTGGAGTGATGATGATGGTGAATCTTGGTTAGGCAATCCACATGACTCTGGAACTACTCCAATTAATGACCATATCAAACTTGCAAGCGGCCCATGGACAGATTCTGGGTATGGGGCTTTAGGACAATTTACTAGCGGATTCTATGAAACAGCAGTTTACTATTGTTATAACAAACTAGCTGGAATTTTTTGTTTCACGAGTTTTGATGGTGGCGCAACGTTTGAAGCAGGTGGTCAAATCATCGGTCTAGCAACTACAAATGGTGGATTACATGGAGCAATATCTACTGCTCCAGATGGTACTGTATACGTTACTCCTCGTGTGGAAACTCCTACTGTAATCGTTTCTAAAGACAATGGATTTTCTTGGTTTGAACGTTCCATGGGGGAAGATGTAGGTACTCCATATCCTAGAAAGAATTCCGAAGTGTCAACTGATTCTGAATCAAATGCATATCATATTTGGACTGGAGGCGATGAAGGAGTTTACATGTCTAGATCGACAGATTCAGGAGAAACATGGGAACAGGAGAGTATTCGTATTTCTCCAGCAGGAGTAATTTCTTCCGTATTCCCTCAAACCGATGCTGGCGACCCCGGAAGAATAGCAATAACCTATCTTGGGAGTGAAAATGCTGAGATGTTGAATCAATCTGACATTGACGACAATGCTTGGGATGGAAATGCACACTATGCTCCAAATAATGCGACATATCATCTTTACATTACTTTCAGCATTAATGCATTAGACGAGAATCCAATTTTCCACACCTATAGAGTAACAGATGATCCGGTTCAGGTTGGTTCTATTTGTCTAAATTCAGGTGACTGTAGGGATATTGGTGGGTCGAATCGTAATCTGTTAGATTTCAATGACTTACATATCGATAGAGATGGCCGTGTTTATGTAGCCTTTGCAGATGGTTGTACAGGTGAGTGTGCAACTAATGAGAATTCAAGTGCTGAAGATTCTAGAGATGGTAGGGGTTCGGTGTACTATCTTTCTAGTGGACCTAGTTTATTCGAATCATTCGGAGATCTTGAGCCCTTGCTGATTCCAATAGAAAATAATGATGAAGAAATGAATTCCCCGAATCAAGCTATTACTAGGGATGACAATTCAGAATCTTCGGAATAATTAGTCTACCCATCTGTAGCGGCGTTCTCCAGGGAGTCCACCGTTTACTTCCCTTACAAGTGCAAATTCTTGACTAGGTTCAATAATTGATTCAGTTGTACTGCCTCTATGTAATGCTTCATAGTCATCACTAAGAATCGGTCTTCGAAGATCTAATCTTTCAAAGAGTAAGAATCTTGAAGCAATTTCTTTCCACTCAGGCTGAATGATTCCCTCAAATACCTTGGCTTTTGCTCCTGAACCGTATCCACAAAGACCAATTCGTTGCCCTTCGATAGAATTATTTTCGTCATAATCACATTCTAACGATGACATAAGAGCTAGGAAAATTGAACCAGTATATTGATTTCCTATTAGACTTGAAGCTCTTTGTCCTCGCTCAATTCTTTCATCTGCAAATTTTAGGAATGCTTGAGTTTTGGAAATAGCACGTCTATAACGATCATTTGCTTTATCAAATTCAGCCATTCCTTCAGGCGTATCTTCAAAATTTTCTATTAGTGGTTCTATTCCAATTTCATCGACTATTTCATCCCAAACAGCTGTTCCTCTACGATCGTGTCTAAACACATCGGGAAACATTCTCTTTCCTTGGAAAGCATAAGGGAGATGTACAATGATTCTCTTCCATTGTTCTGTAAGAATAGGATCATTTTCTGGATCTAATCTGCCTTTTCTTCTAGCCTTTCCATGGAAATCAATGAATGCCTGTTTAACAGATTCCATGTAACATCGATTAGAAAATTGGCCATCAAAAACAGGTGTATCTCTATGAATTTTTAGCGTATCTTCTGCAAATAACTCGTCATTGGACATCTTTGAACCACGTAGATTCCTCATCATCCTATCGCTAAGACCTGACTTGAATGATTGGCCTGTCTCTCTTGCTAGATCTAGTACTCTTTCAATGACATTCTTCACCGGAACTTCTCTTCTTGGCTTGAAAAAGTCATGAACTGGAGTTGTAGATACGCCCCAAATATCGGGGATCACCAATAATCTTGGATCCGCCCTGATTAGGATTCCACCTCCTCCGGCACCTTGAGTATATTCTCCACTAGATTCCATATCGTATTTTGCATTATCACTAAAAACAACAATTCCAATTCTGTCCTCTTCTTTGCCTCCTCTTGCAACCCAATCTAATGTATTGTGAAGAGCATCTACGGCACCAATACATGCAAATGTCATATCAACAACATCGCAATTTCTGAAGGAATCAGGTCCATATTGCTTTGAATATCTTTGTTGAAGCATGTCGATAATATATGTCGCTGTAGGTTTTGCACCATCAAGAGCTGATTCTGTTCCTAGGTAAATCCTACCGATTTGAGAAGGGGACAATCCGTTACGGTCAATTAGTCGCGCAACAGCGTTTGCACCCATTGTCGCTGTGTCCTCATGAGCATCGGGAATTGCCATTGCATTCAATCCCAATCCTTTGTTTAATTTTTCAAAATCTGCCCCGCGGAATTTTGCAAAATCTTTCATATCAAAGTAAAGGCGAGGGAAATGAATGGCGAAATCATCTATGCCTACATCCATATTATCATTCAGACGGCGAACTCATATGATATGAATTGGCCTCCCTAAATTAACTTAGAAGTCCAAATAAATGGATATTCTTCACTGACCAGTCATTTGGTTGACCGCATCAAGTAATTCTGAATTTTGAGTGAAATGTTCTGAGATAGGTTCAAGAATTTCTGCTAAACCATGTGCTATAGCCATTTTTGCATCGAATGGATGAACAGAACCATCGCTAATTGCTTCAATTAAAGCATCTAAATCAGTCCAAGAAGATGGTTCTCCAAATTCTGGTTTAGGATTAACGTGAACTTCTCCATTTCTCGGCATAATAACGTATTTTGCAATTTCATAAACTGGAGAATCAGAATTTCCTGGTTCAAGGAATGCCTTTCTGAATTTTTTTTCTAATTTCTTTGGCGTATCATGTAGTAATATTGCATTATTAGGGTCTGATTTTGACATTTTATGATCAAATGAGTCCATCCTTCCTCCGCCCCTTCCTTTCAATCCTGATAGCATAGGTGTATGGATACAAGTAGCTTTTACCCAATGGTTTCTATCTCCTACTTCTCTCATGTACATGTGTGCTTTTCGTTGGTCCATTCCTCCAAAGGCAATATCTACATTTAATTCAAAGATATCAGCAGCCTGCATTGCAGGGTAGAAGAAAGCAGATAGATCATCGTCAGAAGAATCTTCACTTCTTCCCATAATACTGAAAGTTCTCCTTGCTCTTGATAGGCTCATGCCCTTCGAGCAACGTAGTACTCGTTCCCAATATTTGCCTGAGTCCATTAATTGACTTGCTTTCATGAAACGAATTTGACCTGCTTGATCTCCTTCTTCTGGGAATCCAAGAAGAACTCTGAACACCTCTGACATATATTCTCCAGCAATAGATATTTTTTCCATATCTCTACCGAATTTATCATTGACCCAAGCATGCCAATCTGCTAAGAAAACAAGAACATTGACACCTTGTTGTAGCATTTTCTTGATTGTATCTGCTAGAATTATCCATCCAAGATGAGCCTTGCCACTTGGCTCAAGTCCGATATATGCTCTCAAAACATTATCTCCGCCATGCGAATTTTCTCCGTTAAGAATGGATACAATATGTTCCAGTCCAACAATTTCTTCAACACCATCAAACATCAAAGAGATTTTCTCTTTACTTTCATAAGATAGTTCTGAACCCCCTTTTGTCTCTTCAATGAGACGCGTGACATCCTCGGGGGTCATCGAATTTACCTCATTTATTCAGTAATTTGGATAATTTTTCTCCACGTCCAGCAGCTTTGGTATTATCCCCTGCTTCAAGTGCGGCTTCAATTTCTTGCATTAGTTCATGAGCTTTGTCTATTGTTTCTTGAGGCAGATCTTTGGCTAGATTCATGAAGTGTTTAGCCGCTGAAATAGAAGACTTTGCTTTGTTAGCTTTCTTGCCCCATTCCTTTGCTTTATCTCCTCTCTTTTTCGAGTCATATCCAGTTGACTCATCTAAAAATTGAGTCCATCTTAATCTATCTTCTCGAGCCAACTTCATAGATTCTGGATTTGAAAAATCGGGTTTTTCGTTAGCTACTTCGACAATTAATGCATCTCCGTTGTAATGCGCATCAATACTTTTCATTATGCCATGTGATCCAGTAAATGCATTTTCACCAGTCGATTTAACATTGTCAAAATATTTCTTAGCCAATTCTGCCAATCCACCATTTGCTGTAACATCTTTGACTTTACCTCTAGTCGTCGCGAAGCGTTCCATATTCCCTCCGGTGAGTAGGAAGGACTTGAATCCTCCCTGAGTTACAAAATATGCATTGACCGTTCACATGATGAAGTCGTGCGTCTCCGGAGGGGTATGGGTCGGGCCCAGTTACGAGTGGTAACGCCTCTCCTTCTTCTCTTTCTTTTTGTTTCAGTTCAGGCAGAGTCAATAGTTGAATCTAATACTCGAATATCCATTTCTGACGAGCCAGTATTCCTAAATGCTTTAGATTCAAATGCTGAAGAATCATTAGTAATTGGCGATGATGGAGTTGTTTTTGTTGTCCCTAATGATAACCCGGAGGAATCGTTGAAACTGGATTCAATTACCGATCAAGATCTTAATGCAGTTGATTTTCATCCTGCTGGTAATGCATTTATTGTGGGCGATTCTGGGCGAGTTATTCGATATGATTACCAAGACCAACGATTGTCTAATGTTTCAGGAATAGGATTAGTTGAGATAAGTACCCTAACTGCCGTAGCATGGAATACAAACGGAGCATGGGCTTACATTTCTGCCGATTCTGGAAGAATTTGGCGATTCCGTTCGTTAGTTGATGGAGGAGAGATGCATGCCTTGGAAAATACTCGAGAAAGTCCAGTAACTTCTATGGATTGCCACCCAATTATTCGACTGTGTGTCGTTTCTACTGAATTAGACGGGATTGGAATAATTGATGATGAACATGAAATTACTTGGTTAGGTGGGTCTGCAGTGATTTGGAATGATATTGAATGTGATCAAGGAAATATTCCTGTTTGTGTTGCTGTAGGTTCCAATCGAAATATTGCGACAATTCGTCTTGATGATTCTAATCAAGGAGAATCAACCTTAGAAGCTGTAATTCTTAGCGATCTATCTGGAGAGTTTACCAAAATTTGTGGGCATAGTGAAAATAGGATGATGATTGCTACAATACCGTTTGGATTGATTGATCATCGTCCTGATTCAGAAGAATCCTTCCCTTGGTATGACCATGTAGATGTGGCAAATCAACAACTTGACGTAGCAACTCGCCCAATAGTCTGCTCATGGAGTACATCCGAAGCTGAGGGATGGATTTTGAACTCTAGAGGAGACGCAATAAATTTCATTCCAATCGAAATCGAAGATCCATTGCTTACTAGTTTGGCAGGTTATGCTTTGGCTGCTGTTGTTGTTGTTAGTGTACCTGGAATTGTTCTTGGTCTAATTTTCATGAATAGTCCTAAAATGCAAGCATCATATAACAGATGGCGAAGAAAACGTAAGGGTCTTGAACCTACGCTTAGAGACAAGAGAGAACAACGAAAGAAGCGTGTTAGATAGTAATCAACCATCGGTAAGGTTCAAACAGGTCTCTAAAGGGCATTAACCAAGGTGACTAGATATGGCATACGAGGCCTTGGACTTCTTTGATGTTGACAAAATGCTGAATGAAGAGGAAATCATGCTTAGAGACATGGTTCGTGATTGGGTAGACGAAAAGGTAATTCCTAATATCGAAAAGGCATACAATGAAGCTTATTTTCCTGAAGAATGGATCAAAGATTTAGGCGATATGGGCGTCTTAGGAATGGTTGTTCCTGAAGAATATGGATGTGCAGGAATGTCCTATACTGCTTACGGCGTAGTTTGTAGAGAATTAGAGCGCGGAGATTCTGGTTTACGTTCTTTCTGTAGTGTCCAAGGTTCTCTTTCCATGCACCCTATTCATAAATTTGGTACAGAGGAACAGAAGCACAAGTATCTACCAAAAATGGCGACAGGAGAAATAATTGGATGCTTTGGATTAACTGAACCTGATTATGGTTCTAATCCAAGTGGAATGGTTACCAAAGCGGAAAAGGTTGACGGAGGATATATCCTGAATGGGGCTAAGATGTGGATCACTAATGGTACTGTAGCAGATATTGCAATAGTATGGGCAAAATTAGATGGAGTAATTCGAGGATTTATTGTTGAAAAAGACGATGAAGGATTTAGTGCACCTGAACAGAAGGGAAAACATTCTCTACGTGCCTCTGTGACCTCTGAATTAGTTCTTCAGGATGTTTTTGTTCCTGAAGATCGTTACTTGCCTGGTGCCAAAGGTCTAGGTGGACCATTCTCCTGTTTGAATCGTGCTAGATATGGGATTGCCTGGGGTTCAATAGGCTCTGCTCAGGCTTGTTTTGATGCTGCAAAGAATTATTCTTTGGAGCGAATACAATTCGATCACCCAATAGCTGCATACCAACTTATCCAGATGAAACTCGCTACGATGTTAAGAGAGATAACAAAAGGTCAACTTCTCGCTTATCACCTCGGTCGTAGAGTTGATGAGGATGATTGGTTCCCTGAGATGATTAGTTTAGCCAAAATGAATAACGTAGACATCGCTCTAGAGATTGCTAGAGTTGCTAGAGATATTCATGGGGCCAATGGTGTCACAGATGAATACCCCATTATGCGACATATGAATAATCTTGAATCGGTGAAAACGTACGAAGGCACTCATGACATACATAATTTAATTCTGGCTCGCCATATCACTGGTATCCAGTCTTTTACTCGAAAATTATGAGGGATTAGATGCGTCCAGCTGTTGATGTATTCAGTGAATGGGCAGATATTGGTAAAGACGAAGGTATGGCAAGAGGTCATACCCCTGCTGTTCAAGAGATTTTGAATGCCGCATTTGATGAAATGTCGCCAGAATCGATGGAAAGAGGATTTTCTGCCATTGATGCAGGATGTGGAAATGGCTGGGTTGTTCGTTCTCTAAAAAACAATTCATCTTGTTCTTTGGCAATGGGTGTAGATGGTGCGAAATCAATGGTAGTTCGTGCTTTAGAAAAAGATCCTGAAGGCCTTTATTTCCATGCTGATTTATTGTCGTGGACACCTCCTGAGAAAGTAGACCTAGTTCATTCAATGGAAGTTTTGTATTACTTAGACGATATCCCTGATTTTCTTGAAAGAGTAAGAAGTCAATGGTTGGTAAAGGGTGGAATTTTTGCCTTTGGGGTAGATCATTATCAAGAGAACAAAGAGAGTTTAGAATGGCCAGAGAAGGTTGGAGTTAGAATGACTACCTTTTCTGAATCTGAATGGGTTTCATTGGTAAATTCAGCAGGCTTAGAAGTACTCAAGGTCTTCAAGGCCAATGAGAATGAGGAATGGCCCGGTACTCTTGTCATTGTTTCTCGTTCATAGTGTAATTAACCTCAAACCATATGTCTGTTTGCGAGAGGTATGCAGATGCCGAGAGTACTACTTCTCTGCACATTGCTAATTCTCTCTTCATTGTCTGGATGTTTATCATCAGATGAAGAAGAACAGATTATAGAAATCGATGAGCCAAACTTCGGTGCTTACAGCGTTGTTGCTCCTATTGATACTGGAATTAACGTTTATCATGAGAGATTTATTTTGAATGAAACCCTACCTGATTGGTTGTTAGAAGGATTAGGTGTTACAATGACCTGTAACCTAACTCAGGAAGGAACATGGCAAGAAAGATATGATTCTGATAAGGAAGATTGTTGGGATATTATTTCGTCAAGTGATATTGTATATTTTCCTGGAACTCGAATTATTGGAACAACTCCCGATGATGGAACTGATATCCCAATTTTAGATGATCCTTCAGATGGACACGGTACTGCAGTAACAGGAGCTGTATTAGATGCTAATCCAGATGCCATAATTTTCTTTGTTGAAGGATTTAGTGATGCTGCAGTATTGGCTGCCGCTAACCAGCCACTGGTAGATATTATTTCAACGTCCTTTGGACCGATAGGTAGTGTTCCAGTACCTGGTATAGAAGATGCAACTAGAGTTGCAGTTGTTGAAAATCATAAGCTACACACCGGAGCAGCTGATAATTCTCCTTCTCCAGCAGTTCAAGACTCGACAGCTGGACCTCCTTGGTCAATTGGAATATCTGGTTATGCAGAAGAGGGGGATGATCAAAAAGAGATTATGAGCGGTTCTTATCCCGACATTGCTGCTGATTGGACTCAAATGTTGCCTAATCATGATGATATTGATGGTTATCACGAGACTTCAGGGACTTCATTCGCAACTCCTCGTACTGCTGGAATCCTTAGCCTTGTGTTGACTCAATTAAGAGATTCAGTAGAAGATCTAGGTTCTGGGGCATCTTCAGAAAGAGATGGTTTATTGGTCAATGGATCTAATCTTTCAGTTTCCAATCAGGATCTAAGAGATGCATTGAATCTATCGGCTTGGTATCCTGGTTTTTCAACATGGGATCCTACTTCTGGTACTGCTCCCATCTCTCCTATTGCTCCATGTACTCAAGTAGGATGGGGAGTAGTGAATATGTCTAATGTAGAACCTATGTTTTCTCATTTAGGAGGTATTGAATCAATGCCCGATCGTCCTTCTGATGTAGTTGCCTGTATGGAAGCGAACCAAGCCATTCGTGAAGCATATTGGGGTGATTAGCGTTATTTCTGGATTCATTTCATCAATCAATGTTAATCCTAATGGAGGAGTGCCCAAGTTTCCGGTCGAATCAACTAGAATTTTGTTTGCAGGGATTGAAGGAGACCGACAGAATGATCTCAAGTACCATGGTGGGCCAGAAAGAGCAGTTTGTATTTATTCATTGGAGTTGATTGATGCATTAATCAATGAAGGACATCCAATAAATGAAGGAGCAGTAGGGGAGAATCTAACTATTTCAGGTATTGATTGGTCTATGTTGAATTCAGGTTCAATAGTGTCTATTGGAGAATCTGTAATTGAAATTACATCACCTGCTCCTCCATGTAAAACAATAGCTCATGTGTTTTCAGATTCTTCTTTTTCCCGAATTAGTGAAAAAAAGTTTCCAGGTTGGTCTAGATGGTATGCTCGAGTGAAAATCGAAGGAATAGTATCAAAAGGTGATTCTGTTCAATTAATTGATGGCGAAGATTAGATGCCTAATGATTAATCAAAGGGTATGAACAGACTGCAAGAGATTCTAGATAAGGTTGCAGATAGAATATCTTCTCCTTGGCCATTAATATGGGGCCCTGCTTGGAATCAAAGACATTTTCTTGGAGGTAATTTGTTTCTATTCTATATCTTGATTTTTGGATTAATTGGAATTGCATTCCCATATTTTTCTACGAATCAATTTGTTGCCGCCAATGGAGTGACAGTATGGGATCCTGAGAGTGCAATTGACCGCACAATCCCAGTTATTCCTTGGATGGTTGTACCTTACATGGCTCTATATCTATATTATCCAGTGACTCTAGCTTGTTGTCCTAAGGATGATCACTCCCGTTTGGAATTAATTGCCGGAATTCAAATGTTATCCGTAGCGACGTTATTTTGTACAGTAATTTTTCTTATTTTACCGGCAGAAATTGACATGAGAGATCAAATTCCACTTGATGTTTTAGAAGGAGATGGTTTGTACAGTAATCTGTTTAATTTAATGCATTCAATGGATGAACCCTGGAACGCTTGGCCAAGTCTCCATATTGCTCATTCATATTTTCTGACAAGAGCAATTAGTCGTTGGATGAGAATTAGATCCTCAGAATCACAACTGGTTAAAACATTCATTGCAATTATTTGGATTGAATTTTTCTTACTTAGTATTAGTATCATGACTACTAAACAACACTATGTTTGGGACCTATTTACAGGAATTATTGTAGGAGTAATTGGCTGGCAAATTGCTGTCCGCGCATTAGATAGGATTAGGCATCTTCCTGATGGAAAAATACATCCGTATCCTCAAAACTAGCTTTTTTGAATATTTTTTCTATGCCTAATCTTGATAGAGGCGTTTTCTTTCGTCGGGTTACGAGAGTGGTGGAATTATGGATATAGCTGTTCTAATCAAGTACGTTCCGGATACGACTGCAAAGATTTCCATTAGTGGAGATAGAGTGGATGAATCAAATGTTAGTAAGTGGTCAATTAGCCCATTTGATGAATATGCACTGGAAGCTGCATTGGCAATGAAGGAATCTTCCGGTGCTAAGGTTACGGCAATCACTTGTGGCCCTGCTCGGTCAGAAAAAGGGCTTAGAGATGCTGCCGCTGTTGGTGCAGATGCACTTGCTCACATTGTTATCGACGATCTAATCTCTCTAGATTCAACGAAAATTCAAGCATTGTTAGCCAATGCGGTTAAACAAATAGGTGCAAATGTAGTTTTCTGTGGTAAGCAAGCTGCAGATACTAACTCTGGAAGTACAGGTCCAGGTGTTGCTGAATTAATTGGCGCAGCCTGCGTAACTAATGCTTCTGAAATATCGAATGATGGAGATCACTTTAGTGTTCTTCGTCCAGCAGGTAGTGGTTCTGAGAGAGTAAGTGTAAGTGCTCCTTGTGTTGTTGCTTTCGACAAAACCTCTACTGAGTTGCGAAGACCAAATGTAAAGGGAATAATGATGGCAAAGAAGAAACCAATCGATTCTATGAATTCAGACTCCTTAGGAGTTGATGTTTCTGGTTCATCAGCAGTGATTAATTCGCAATCTCCTCCTGATGAAAAGGCTCCTGGACAGATGTTTGAAGGTGCTGATAGTGTTTCTGAAGTTGTTCAGAAATTAAGGAATGAGGCGAAGGTACTCTAGGTGGTGTTAGAATGGATATTACAATAATTGCTGAGACAAACGACAACGGATTACATCCTGTAACTTCTCAAATGGTTGCTGCTGCAACCTCATTGGGTTCGAGCCCTACAATACTTTGCCCCGGAGCTATTGCTACTGATTCTGCTGCATCAATTGATGGAGTAGGGGCAGTAATTGGAGTTGAAGGTGATTGTTTTTCATCATTTGATGGAGGTTCTTGGTCTACTGCTTTGAATAGTGCAATATCTGGAGGTACTGTTTTTGCAGCAGCAACTCCGAATGGTCGTGAGATTGCAGCCAGATTGGCTGCCGCAAGAGAAATTCCAGTGATTCAAGATGCTACTGGTGTTTCAGCAGGCCTAACTATTTCTCGTCCGATATATTCCGGAAAGGCAATGGAAAAAGTCAATGTATCTGGAGATTGTATTCTTACTATTCGACCTAATGCATTTACTCCTTCAGGTTCAGGAGGTTCTGCATCAATATCTATTGTGAATCACTCTTCTGACGTATCTGTTACTGTAATGGAAGCAATTGCGAAAGCAAGTGAACGTCTTGATGTTTCAGAAGCAGATATTGTTATTTCAGGAGGTAGAGGGATGGGTAACATCGATAATTGGAGTCAGTTAGAATCTGTCGCTGATCAGATAGGTGCTGCAGTTGGAGCTTCCAGAGCAGTAGTTGATGAATGGGGTCTTTCTCACAGCATCCAAGTAGGCCAAACTGGAAAGGTTGTTACTCCAACTCTCTACATAGCTGTAGGTATTTCTGGTGCGATTCAACACCTTGCGGGAATGCGTTCTTCGAAATATATTGTGGCTATTAACAAAGATGCAGATGCTCCAATTTTTGGAGTTGCAGACTATGGGATTGTAGCTAATTGGGAAGATGCTTTACCTGTTCTGAAGGAAGCTTTGTCTTCTCTATGATTATTCAAGAAGTACGTCGAAAGAATCGTCAGATTCTTCCTCACCCTTGATTTCAATGGATACGGAGTCAGACGACGCCATTCCTTTGTTACTCGAAATGCTTAGAGTAAATTGATGAGTTCCTGGTTTTAGTCGTACCTTTAACGCAGAAGTATCGCCAATTGGTAACCCTGCTGAATCCCTCCATTCCCATGATTCGATTTCTCCATCTGAGCATTGAGAACTTCTTCCATCCAACGTAACCATTGCTGTACCGTCTTCTCCAACATCGATTCTTCTATCCTGTCCAGCATCGGCAATAGGGGGTAGAGAACTAAATGAATCATCATCAATTATTCCTTCTATAAGATCTCCAATTCCTTCATTTTCTGAAATATTTTCATGTTCTGAATCAACATCTTCTTCGAGTTCAGATAACAAATCATCTAAATCATCTTCACTTGCATGAGTCGTTCTATAGATTTCCATTTCTTCTTCTGTAAGTAAATCGTCTATATCTTCGAAATCCTCATTAGATGCATTTTCAGTATTTTCTAATGCATCGGTTAACTCGGTCCCAATATTCCCTCCTATAGCACCTCCAAACAGGTCTTGATCATCGATTAGTAGGGCATCATCATCCTCAATTTCAAATCTTTGAGAATCTGGATCGTACAAATCAATACGATTGATTCTTGTGTAATCATTTCGATTATCTCCGGATATTGCAATCATTCTTCCACCTGAATCAGATGATACTCTATCAATCAATCCTGGATGTTCTATTGACCAAGCTTCCTCCATTGGAGAAAGATATCTGCGAAGATGAAACCAAGATCCTACAATAATATCGTCATCATGGGGTCTTACATCTTTCACTTCATATCCGGTTTTAGCCCAAGTAATGGTTTCTGTTGTTCCAATTTTATGTTCTTCAACATCTCCATTTTCCATTCCGACTAATATTCCTTGAGTAGTCCCGAAAAGTACCGATGCGTTAGAATCAATTTCAACAGTATGCAGTAGTTCACCCTTATTGGAAATACAATCCAATGCAATCTGAGGTGTTTCTGAATCGGTTAAATCATTACATTCGGATGCAATAACTAATACTCCATCGGGTCTAAACGTCATGGCAGTAATCCTATCTCCTTCTGAAGATCTGGGCTCTTTTGTAGAGATTATTTTACCTGTACATGATATCAATTCTACAACCCCTGTATCGTCTGCTAATGCAAAAGCACCCCCATCTGGTCGAATCGCAGAGAGGATGAATTGTCTACCTGTATGGCGATAAATTTCATTACCATCTGCCTCGAAAAGAATTGCTGCTCTCATTCCATCAATTGCTAAAAATCGTGTTCTATCGATGGTGCCAACTAATTGTTCAATTCCTCCAGCAGCATTAATTCGCCATAGAATTTCTCCTTTTTCTGAAATACAATGAGCATCTCTTGAAATTGTGCCAACCAGAACTGAATTATTTGAGAGGCATAATAGATGGTCTATTTCTTCTTCAAGAGGAAATGATTTTGCATGACTATTTTCATCTAAATTGAGATAGTGTAGATTACATGCATCATCTGTCCAAATTAACAAACTTCCATCTCGTGCAAGGTCACATGCCCTCACTCTACTCTCACACGGGACCCTAAGTAAGGCCTCTATTCGGTGGGGCATGTACTTGGAATAAACAGGTGGGCTTTAGCGCTGCCCATTCTATGTATGATTAAGATCATTCTTTATTGTGGATTTCAATGGTCTCATCTGTAGAATTTTTATTTGTTTTTGCTTCATCATTTCTGGCAATTCCTACAGATGACAAGTATTCAGGAGTAATTGTTCCACAAACATATTCTCCAGTAAAGCAAGAAGAATCAAATTCGGTCACAACTCCTTTTCCTGCTTCGATTACAGCATCTTCTAGATCTTCTAGAGATTGATAAATTAGCCAATCTACTCCAATTGCCCTAGTTATTTCTTCATTTGTTTGATTATGGGCAATGTACTCTTCTTTAGCAGGCATATCGATTCCATACACATTTGGATGTAGGACGGGAGGGGCAGCACTCGCAAAGAATACCTCTTTTGCGCCCACATCCCTTGCTAATTGTACGATTTTTCTTGATGTATTTCCTCTAACAATGCTATCATCCACTAAGAGTACTCTTTTTCCAGCAAATTCATGAGGTATCGGATTCAATTTTTTTCTTACACTATCTTGTCGTATTGCTTGTCCAGGCATAATGAAAGTTCGCCCTACATATCTATTCTTGACGAACCCTTCTCTGTATTCTAATCCAAGTGTCCGTGCTACTTCCATTGCAGATATTCTCCCACTATCGGGGATTGGCATTACTACATCAATTCCATGCCCTGGTCTTTCTTTCATGATACGATTTGCTAATTTCTCGCCCATCTTGATTCTTGCCTCATATACTGAGATGCCATCAATAACAGAATCGGGTCTTGCAAAGTATACTTGCTCAAATATACAGGGATTCATCACAGGAGAAGGATGGCATACTCTTCTTCTTATTCGACCATCTTCGTCAACAAATACTGCTTCACCAGGGCCTACATCTCCAATGATTTCACATCCTAAAGCTGTCAATGCTACACTTTCTGAAGCGAAAACATGTGTTTCATTTCCATTTTCATCTTTTTTTGAACCATGTATTAGTGGCCTAATTCCGAAAGGATCACGAAATGCCAAGATTCCGTAGCCTGATAATACACTAACTGCAGCGTATGACCCATTTACTCGTGAATTTACTCTCTCTACTGCATCGAATAAATCCTCACAATCAAGATATAGTTCTCCATCGATTTGAGTTGCATGAGTTCGTCCAAGTTCACTAGCGAGAATATTCAATAGAATTTCAGAATCACTATTTGTGTTAACATGCCTTCTATCATGGTGAATTACTTCGTGTAACAGTTCTCCTGCATTGGTAAGATTCCCATTGTGTGCAAGAGCCATCCCATAAGGTGAATTTGTATAGAATGGTTGAGCTTCTGCTGATGAAGAAGATCCAGCTGTAGGGTAACGAACATGTCCTATACCCATCTTTCCTCCTAACAGGTCCATATGGTGTTGTCTAAACACATCATTGACCATTCCGTTAGATTTTCTCTGGTGAAATCTCTCTTTATCGCATGTAACCATTCCAGCAGCATCTTGACCACGATGTTGTAGCACTAGGAGCCCATCATAGAGTTGTTGTCGGACTTCCGACCCTTCTGGGGCGAGGATTCCTATGATGCCGCACATGGGTCCTCGGAGTGTGGTCGAGTAGCCACCTTATGGTTCTTGAGCAAAAATCACTTGTTACCGATAAGCCGATTTCTCTTCGACCATCGATATTTGCGTCGGCGAGCAGTCGCGCCATATCCGCAGGCTGAACAAACACGCTTTTGCTTGTGATATGCGTGCCTACCGCAACGTCGGCAGCGGAAATGAACAATCTTCTGACGTTTTCCAAAGGATGGTGTACCCTTACTCATTTACTCACCTCGACAGCCTCGCGACCTAACCCGTTCTTATGAGGCTTGCCGAAGTAAAAACTACGAAATTCGTCCAATATTATCGAATGCTTTGAAACCTAATTGCTTGAGACATGGATATGAGTGCGCGTCATCTGGCTATACTGCTTTCTTGTCTTTTCCTTTTAATGCCCTTGTCTCATACATCTGCTGAAGAAGTAGATTCTCCAGAGATTTCCTGTACATCTGACATTGTTAATGCAGGACAGGAAATCGATTGCTCGTTAGATTTAACTGATATACAGGGTGTTTCATCTATTCGTTTCTCATATGTATTAGAGGAGGATAATTCTGCAAGTGTTGCATCTGTTCTTGCTTTAGGGCATTATCATTCATGTTCTATTTTGGACAATGGAACTGCAATTTGTTGGGGGCATGATGGTAATGAGCAACTAGGGGACGGCGGCAATTCAGATAGACATTTACGTCCTGCTGAACCTGTATCTTCCTCTGACGGGAGTAAATATCATTCTATTTTCGCAAATCACCGTAGAACATGCGCCTTGGAATTCTCTGGCCCTCTCTTCTGTTGGGGTCAGAACGATAATGGCGAGTCAGGAGATGGTACAACAAATGTTTACTCATCACCGACAATACCTGTAGAATTCCCCGCAAATAGAACCGTAGTAACTGTCGGCATGGGTAGTCATCATACATGTGCAATTTTAGATGATGGTTCATTGATGTGTTGGGGTAGCGATCATGATGGTAGGCTAGGCAATGGTCTTGAAGAAACGTCCTCGCAATACACTCCTGTACTCATAGATATTCCAGATAATCGCAATGCAATTTCTGTAGATGGAGGATATACGAATACATGTGTACTTTTTGATGATGGAGGTGTAATGTGTTGGGGTAGAGACCATGTAGGTCAAAATGGCGATGGTGGAAGCTCTTCAACAACGCATTCTCCTGGGGCTAATGTAGCATTGCCCGAGGGCCGTTCAGCAATTGACTTATCAGTTGGAGCATACCATTCCTGTGCAGTTCTTGATGATTCTTCAATAACTTGCTGGGGTTGGAATGAGCGTGGGCAGATCGGAGATAACTCTACTACAAATGCGCCTTCACCTGTAATGGTAAAATTACCAGATGGAGCAAAAGCAACTGATGTAGATGCAGGTGTCTGGCACACTTGTGCAGTTCTTGAGAATAGTTCTGTATATTGTTGGGGATGGAATAAACACAAGCAAGTTAGTGGATCTGAATGGGAAGTACATACACCTCAATATGTCAATGAAACTATTTCGGTAGTCAATGTAGTTGCTGCGGAAACACATACGTGTGCTCTTGCTGAAAATGGAACAATAAGCTGTTGGGGAGAGAATTCGAATGGTCAACTTGGAATTGGAAGTACTCAGGATAAGAACATCCCTTTCCAATTAGATTGGTCTAATGCTCCATTTGCACCGCAATCTGGTCCTGCTCCAATTGGAGAATGGGCTACCTCAAATCCTATGCGCGGTCAATTGAATTCTAATTCTGAAGGGGTTTGGAATCTTTCTATATTCGTACCTGAAAATACAGAATTAGGAAATTATTCTGTAGAAATTTCTCTTCTGAAGATCGGAGGTATCCGTTCGTCCATTACTTATTCTAATGCAGTTGAGATTATTGGAGTTGATTCTGATAGAGATGGAGTGGTGGATGATGAAGATATATTCCCCTCTGATCCTTCGGAATCAAGCGATTTAGATTCGGATGGAGTGGGAGATAATTCCGATGCATTCCCGTTGGATGCGAATGAAACTATAGATTCTGATTCAGATGGTGTGGGAGATAATTCCGATGCATTCCCAAATAATGCTGGAGAGACATCCGATTCAGATGGTGATGGAGTTGGAGATAATACCGACGCGTATCCTTATGATGCTACCCGAATTAATCCCTCTTCTCCGTTGATTACGTATGCCCCTGTAGGGGGATTGGTTGCGTTATTGCTAATCGTAATGGCTCTTAGAATGGTGACTAGAAGACCTGTAGAAGATAAACCTGAGAAGAAATCTAGATGGAATACCAAGAACCCTGATCGTAAGTTTTGATAATTATTTATCCATTGCTAGGAGCGGGTCTTCTTCTTCTTTGCTTCCAGTAACAATAGCAAGAACAGTGAATATCACTAAAATAGTTCCAAATGTGAATCCTACCCATTGAATTGTGATTGTTGCTAACATTCCTCGAGAAATCTCTCCATTCAAAATTTCAATAAGACCTAATCCTCCTACTGATAAGAACAAAAGAGTAATTGTTTGAGTTGTAGGGGCTTTTCCTCTATGCAAAATGCTGGTACTTGAAGTAGCAAGAATCAACCATGTAGCAGTCATTGCCATAACTGATTTAATTATGATATCCTTACCAATTTCTTGAATATCACCAATATTCCAATTAGCAATCCATCCTATGACAATCAGCACAATAGATAAAGTGACAAAAATACCTAGAAAAGAGTTTTTCTTACTCATTTTTTCCACCTCCAATATTTGCTTCAAGATGTCGTTTGACGAGACTCTCCTCCTCATCATTTATCGGTTCAGTTGTTTTTGGAAGAGCAGCATTTTTTTCGATTAATACAATTACATGGAATGTAATCCAAAGCGCAAATATTACACCGAATATAGTCCCAATGATTGTTTGGAGCGAATCTTGAATATATTCCGATTTCTCAACTGCTAACTGTGCTAAAATCACAATAGAACCAATAGATAGTGCGATTGTTATTATTGCTGCATTCCATCTTTTTTCTCCAACAGTAAGAACTACTGTTGTTCCTATCGCTCCAACTATAGAGATTCCAATAAGAAGGGATGAAATTGCAATATCATTCATTTTAGCGGTTTGAATTGGTAGACTTTCTGGTTGTAATGATTGAACAATTATCCATCCTATTGAAATGAACATTAGGATAGACCCTCCTATCCTCCAATTTTTGGGAATTGGCCCTACCGGACTAGGCCCTCCAAAAATTGCTAAACATGATCCTATGAGGTAGATGCTTGTAGGAATTACGAGGTGAATAAGAGCTTCAGCAGTTTCAACTGGCCCCATATGGGTACTTTCACCTATCATATTTGCAGTTCCGGCTATCCCGGCTAGTACCAGAATAGTCATTGGCGTAGCAATCTTGTAGATTTTAGTCACCTTTCGTTGAAGGTGCATTGCTAGTACTGCTGGAATTCCGGCATAAAGGAGGGACCAGAAGGCTATGGTGGCCCAATCCATGACTCCCGACACTTAGTTAAAGACATGAACATTGATGCCATTTGAGTCGATATTTGCATTGTAATCAAGATATTGAATCACGACACGCTCAAATAGGGGCCGATGGTCGCCGAGATGCTACGGAGGTGACATGATGGTTAAGATGCCGCGCAAGGTAATGAGATACAGCCCTTCTGCTGGACGCCATACTGTACATACCGTTGAGCGTGTTAAGAAGAGGCGAGCATCTGAACTCAAATGGGGTCAGAGACGTTTCCGAAGAGTAACTGCAGGTTACCGTGGTTTCCCTCGTCCAAAGCCAGAAGGCCGAGAAAAGCCAACTAAGAGAGTCAATTTAGTGTACAGGTGTACCGAGACTGGAAAGGCTCACTCTCCAGCAGGACAGAGAGCCAAGAAGTTTGAACTTGTAGACAAGTGAGGTGAAAAAGATGGTTGGTAAATTTCTTCGTGTTACTTGTAATGACTGTGGACATGAAGTAGTAATCTTTGAACGTGCTTCTACTGCAATCAATTGTTCTGTTTGTGGCGCAACTCTCGCTTTACCAGCAGGTGGAAAAGCTTCCTTAGTAGGTAGCGAGGTCCAGGAAGTCCTCGAGTGATCGGGGGCTTTAGATGGCTGTCAATGATATTCAGTATCCTCAAGAGGGAGAATACGTCGTAGTTACCGTATCGAGTATTGAGAAAAATGGTGCGTATCTAAATCTCAATGGATTTTCAGACGATATTCGAGCGTTTGTTTTCGTCGGAGAGGTAAGTTCTGGATGGGTTGCTAGAGTTAGAGATCATATTCGAGAAGGACAACGAACAGTAGCCCGAGTTACTAAAGTAAGAAAAGACAAGCGAAGTGTTGATGTTTCGATAAAGTCAGTTAGTGATGAACGTAGAAGAGAGACGCTTCAAGATTGGAAGAATGAACAAAGAGCGGCACAACTTCTCAAGATTGTCGGAGATCGCAATAATTGGAAAGATTCAGAATTAGTAAAAATGAGTAATGAGTTGGAAGAGACATTTGGAACACTTTACGGTTCATTCGAAGAGGTGGCTGCTAATGCTGATATTCTAGGGGAAATGGGATTAGAAGGGGATTGGACCTCTCATTTTATTGAATTAGCCTTAGAGAATATTGTCCCTTCGAGTGTTATTATTCGAGGTCGAATGATGATAGAAGTTTGGGATGACGAAGGAGTTGAATTGATCAAAAAATCTCTTATTGGAGCAGAAGGCGCCTCATCAAAAAAAGATGAAGTATCTGTTTCTTGCTATTACGATGGTGCTCCAGAATATAGGGTTGAAGTTGTAGCCCCCGACTATAAGTTGGCTGAAAAGGCATGGGTTTCCGCACAGAAAACAGTAGAAGACCTAGTAAAGAGCGCTGGTGGTTCTGTAGAATGCTACAGAGATTGATACTTTCAAACGTATTCTACCCGAATGGTTCTTGAGCCCTCCTAAGAGCAATCAATAGAACGGGTGTTAATATGGGACGCAGCAATCTACAGAAATGTCCTGAATGTGATGTTTATTCCTTGGACTCCATATGTCCAACTTGTGGAGTAAAAATGAGAGCAGCAGCACCTTTGAAGTTTTCACCCGAAGATCGTCAAGGAGAACGAAGAAGACAACGTAAGGGAGTAGGATCTGGAGATTGGGCAGCGAGTTTACCTTCAATTAAAGAAAATGAGAGTGAAGAAGAATGAATCGAACCGAAATTCATTGGATGAATGGGTTTGAATCAATTCCTGAACAGATGGTATTCATAGAAGCTCTACCTGGTGTTGGAAATGTAGGTAAGATAATTGTTGATGCCTTGATTGAAGAGCATGATTCGGAGTGTCTTGCATGGCTTATGCATCCTGATTTCCCCCCTCATTCAACCATGAAAGATGGCCTTTTACATCCTCCTAGAATTGAGATTCATCAAGTGTTACTTCCCATGGGTCTCCCGGTAATTGTTCTCACAGGAGATTCTCAACCGTTAACTCCTACCGGACAATATGAAGTAGCAGATAAGATTTTGAAAATGTTAGACCAAGCCGATGCGGAACTACTCTTGATTCTAGTTGGCCTTCAAGGAGATGTTGAGGAACACTCTATCCATCTAGTTTGTTCAGATGCAGACACTCGTGATGCCTTTGCAGAAAGAGGAGTAAATGCTTCAACAACTGCCCCTGAAGCAGGAATGATCGGTATGGCAGGATTACTTGCAGGAATGGCTCCACTAAGGTCAGTTCCGGCTGCTTGTGCAGTTGCAGAAACATTAGGATCAACTGTAGATGTGATTACAGGGCAACGGTTAGCATCTTGGGTAGAAGAGAAACTAGGAATTGCGTTGGAAATTAGTATAGATACTACCGAGAGCACAGCTGAACGAATACGAAGAGAAATTGCTTTGGATCAGACTGAACTTGATTCACTGTTGAATCCGTCTGAACCTTCTCCTGAATTTTATGTTTAATTATCCGCCTGATGATACTATGATTGTCCCTAATTCGACATTTGAATTGATTTTTGTTGAATGAGGAACTATTTTTTCTTCATGCGTAACAAGTACAGTGCTTGGAAGAACACCGATTTTTTCTAGAATTTTATCAATTGTAATTCCTTCTTCTACCTCAACATCGTGAGTTACTCCCTCAACCTCGATTCGAACCATCATATACTTGCGAGGTACTACCTCAATTCAGTCTTTACCAATCGAAACATGTCTAGTGAGACTTATGACTAGAAGGCAGGTGGCTTGGAACCTGCCGAGATCGCATAGCCCGGTATTGCGGTGGATTCGAAATCCACTGTCCCTTGGACTCGGGGGTTCAAATCCCTCTCTCGGCGCTTAATCTGATTCGGCGTCCCTCTTAATTCTCAATTCGAATGCCTCTAAATTAGGCGCAGTATGTCGTTTTTTGGTTTATGGTGAAAAACAGCCCCTAAAGTATACTACGACGATCGGAGGTTATGTACGGAACAACCATCCTAGCCACCTTATTGTCGATAGTATTGATTGGAATCATATCCCCAGCCACTGGAATGTTAATGATTGCAACTAGTGTATTTGCTACTCTGATATTTTTCAGAGTTCAAAGTCTTAGCCATATCCCGAGAGCCAAATATGTCCCACGAAAGATTAGGCTTACACGAAGAAATCCCTACAGAGTTTTTTTGAAAACTCCCACATCGGAAAAGATTTCTTTTTCTCGAAATCCCTACAGAGATTTAGTTATTGCTAACTGAATCAATTATCTCTAGATGGGCCTCTCTGGTTAGATTCTATCATTAGTAATCTCAATCCATGGAGATGATTCACATGTTCCATCATGGTAAATGGCTCCAAATTCATCACCTGCATTAAATTGAACTTCTTCACAACCATCGTCACAGAAGCCTGCTAGGCTGTTGAAATAGAGGTTTGTTCCCCAATAGGATTGATTCCATGAATCGCCATTCACTTCCCAAGTTTGATGATTCGGCTTAATGTCAATCTCATTTCCATTGCTCAATTTAATCTTTAGAGATACCCAGATAGTCTGTCCTTCTTCAAATTCATTACTATCTTCAATCCATCCTCCTCCTCCGTTCAATAGTTTCACCGTAACATTCAATGAATTATCAGAATCTATTGCTATACTTGAAAAAATATAGTCATAACCTCCATACGTTTCTTCGTAATGAGCTCCACATCCCAATAGATTTCCAGTACAACCCGCTAAAGGGATAGATGTGGTTAGAAAACCAAACAAAATAATTAGAATCATTCGCTTCATTGGATATCGTTATTCTATACTTGTTTTTAATTCATTCTTCACTATGAATTTTGTTGAACTGTTTTCCTACCATGGATCCTGCTTCATACGGTTCTATTTCATGGTCGACAATCAAGTGACGTAGAACCAAATGCCGAGGCATTTTCTCTCCACAAACAGGACAATCAGCTATAGGCATTAATTTTCGACCTAGGAATTCATCTCGTCCTTCTTGAGTCATCAATTTTCTAAGAGATCGTAATCCTGCAAAAAATAGAATGAACAATAGACAACATCCACCGCAAGTGAATCCACCTATTGTACTAGAGACTCGAGGGTCTTGTGTTAGGTAAATATCGAATTCTTGATTTCTTGTATCGGAATTTGAAGAAGAATTCCAATCAATAGTTAATTCAGCAAATTGTCCTGCTACTAGTAATGATATATTTGCTCCATCGTCTTCAGCAAATACATCTAGTGTAATACTGTAAAATCCGTAATAATCGGTAATGGTTTGTAAGTTTGAATTAAGATCACAAACGTCATTCCCTGAACATTGGATAACAATTGGCTCATTTGTTAA
>CENX01052170.1_pt1 | contig 41213 bp, 37 predicted proteins | sample 361321 | NCBI WGS metagenome assembly CENX01 (sample SAMEA2619678, study PRJEB7988) | marine metagenome | isolation source: saline water (ENVO:00002010), including | reverse complement strand
TCTTTCATTATTTTTTTAACATCAGCAAAGTCAACATTGATAAATCCAGATCCGACAATTATATCTGCTATACCTCGAACAGCATTAGTTAATACATCATCTGCCGCTCTAAAAGAATCTAAAATTCCTGAAATTTGTTGAACCTCATTTAATTTATCATTTGGAATTACAATCAATGAATCTACTTCTTTAGCTAACTCTTGAATTCCAAAATCAGCTTGTGAAATTCTTCTATTAGCTTCAAATGTGAAAGGCTTAGTTACAATTGCAACAGTTAAGGCTCCTGCATCTTTTGCAAGTTTTGCTACGACGGGTGACGCACCTGTTCCAGTACCACCTCCCATGCCAGCAGTTATAAATACCATATCTGACCCTTGTAACGCTTCTGTTATATCATTTTGGTCTGCTTTAGCACATTCATTTCCTAACTCTGGATTACCCCCTACACCTAAACCCTTTGCTATATTTTTTCCGATTTGAATTACGCGTTTTGCTTGTGATTTTTGTAAGTCTTGAAAATCTGAATTTATTGCGATAAATTCAACCCCATCGATTTTATCATTAATCATACTGTTTACAGCATTTCCACCTGCACCACCAACACCCACTACCTTAATTTTTGCTCCTAAATTATCAAAGAGGTCTTCCTTTGGCGCCCCTGCTATTTCACCAGAAAATTCAAAAGTTGGCATATCGACTCCTTAGTAAGTTACAATATATGGTATTGCACTAATTATAAACTACTATATTTAGTATTATATAACAAAATAATAAAAAAAGCACTATTTAGAAAAGGTCTGCAAACCAAGTCTTCATTGAGCTAAAGACCTTCTTAAATACTTGAGCTTCACGAATCCTAATTTTGGAGCTTTTAGCTGATTCTTGATTATTTGATCCCCAAATTAATAATCCAACACCAGTAGCACATTCAGGTTTTGAAACTAGCTCTTCTAATCCTGTAATTTGATTTGGAACTCCAAGTCTTACTGGCATATTTAGAATTTTCTGAGCAAGATAATCTGCTCCTTTTATTGCCATGGAGCCACCAGTAATAACGCATCCTGCAGGAAGCATATCATGATAACCTGATCTCATAATTTCTCTTCTAGCCATACTAAAGATTTCTTCTAGTCTAGGTTCAACTATATTTGCTAATTCTAATTGACTAATTTTTTTTCTTCCAGTACCTGCAATTTTATCAATCTTTATTTCATCTTCTCCATCAACAAGATCTGCAGATGCAATTCCGTAACGCTCCTTAATTTCTTTTGCAACTTGTTTAGATGCACCTAAGCCAAAAGAGATATCGTTATCAAGAAAATCTCCACCTATTGTAATATTGCTAGTATATTTTATTGCACCATCAGAGAAGACAGCTATGTCAGTCGTCCCCCCACCACAGTCAAGCAGTACCACGCCAACGTCACGCTCATCAGGTGTTAAAACAGCTTCGCTGGAAGCAATTTGTTCGAGCACTAATGATTGAACATCTACTCCTGAATTATGAACACATTTTACTAAATTTTTCGCTTGTGTAACCTGGGCTGTTACCATATGAATTTTTGCTTCTAATTTAACTCCATAAAGCCCTACAGGGTCTTTTATTTTTCTTTCACCATCAACTATAAATTCTTGCGGCATTACATGGATGACTTCTCTGTCTGCAGGTTGAGCACCAGCAGTTGCAGATTCTATAACTCTATCTAAATCTCTTTTAGTAACTTCTCTATTTCTTAGGGTTATCATTCCATGGCCATTAAGACTTCTTATGTGTCCTCCAGCAATACCAACAATTACACTTGTTATTTCAGTCCCCGCCATTTTCTCAGCGTCCTCTATTGCTTGACGAATTGAATCAACTGTACTATCAATATTTAAAACAATTCCTCTTTGTAAACCTTTAGAGGGGTATGAGCTAACTCCAATAATTTCTACATCGCCAGGGGCTCTGACTTCAGCTACTAAACATAAAATTTTAGTTGTTCCTATATCTAGACCAACAATTACATTACTATCTGCCATTTATGCCATTATAATCCTAAAGATTATAATTTACAACACCCTTATTTATATTGCTTACATCAATATAAGATTCGTTCATCTGTTTTGTTTTGCTATCTTTTAAAATTATAATAAGATTACTTATTTTCTTTTCAAATTTATCCTCTCCTAAGTAAATTTCTACCCCTTGGGTTGTAAAGATAGTTACTCCTAGAATCTCATCAAATACAATTTCAGAAATTTCTTTAGTCTCTAATGCTCCCTTTTTTACCAACAAATTTAATAAAAAAACACCGTCTTTAATTTTATCTTCTGATTCTAGTGACAATATTGGGTAGCTTTCATCTATATATTCTTCAATATTTCTTAAAAATATAGAATCTTGATCAATATATCCAGTGACATTACCAATTTTTGCGGACATTATAATTTTTTTTTCTTCTACTACAATCTTAATTTTAGTTAAATTAATTTGCTTAAATGATATATTTTTAATTAATTTAATATTCAATATTCTTTTAGTAGAATCCTCTTTATTATGAATTGCCAATATTTTGCCAACAAGCTCTGATGTTTTTATTATTTCATCCTTGGGTACGAGTTTGTTTCCTTCAACTGTTACCTCTTTTACAAAACAAAATATAGGAAAATATAGATATAAAGATATTAAAGCTAATATAGGTAGAAATATTCTCTTCATCATTCTTCAACTATTTTTACTTCAGTATTCAAAATTGTTCCATCTTTATCTTTAACAATCTTTCTAATTTTTTGGATTAATGTTTTTATATCTTCTATCTTTGCCCCTCCAGTATTAATTATATAGTTAGCATGAAGTTCAGAAATTTTTGCGCCTCCTATAGAATATCCCTTAAGGTTGAGGTCTTGAATAATCTTTCCAGCTTTAGATTCTTTTGTATTCATAAAGACACTCCCTGCGCTAGGATATTCAACAGGCTGTGTATTATTTCTATGTCTAATATATGTTTTAATATTTTCTTTAGCTTTTTTTGTATCGCCTTTTTTTAACTGAAATGTGGCTTTTGTTATAATATCATTTCTTTTGATAGAGCTATACCTATAATCAAAATTTATTTCATCTTTTTCTACCTCAATCTCCTTATTGTTCCTTAGAAAGAATACAGACTTTAAGCACTCTGATATTGTTCCACCGTTGGCACCAGCATTTGTAATTAAAGCTCCACCGACAGTTCCAGGAATTCCAGTGGAGAACTCAAAGCCTACCAGGCCATTTTTTAATGATCTATTAAGCACTAAATTTAAAGATGCCCCAGATTCTGCCGTCAAACTTCCGTCTGAAAAAAATCGTATTTTATTTAATTTTTTGGTGCTAATAATAATTGTTTTTGATAGTTTCACAAATAATATATTTGAACCATTCCCAGATATATAAAACTTGATTTTAAGACTCTTAATTTTTTTTATAAGACTTTTTAATTGTTCTAAATTATTAGGATAAATAATAATTGGAGTTATGGCACCAACACGCCAAGAGACATAATCACTCATATCATATTCAATAAAATACTTTATTTCGTTAAATTCTAGAAAGCTAATTAATGACTTAAATTCTTTTTTTGAGCTGAATGCCAACATCTCTTATATCACCTGCCCCCATAGTTAAAATAGTATATTTCTTGTAGATAAGTTTGGAAGAAATTTTATTTAGTAATTTTTCCTTATTTTGAAAAAAAAGTGCTTTTGGGTTTTTTTTCTTTATTTTATTGAATAGTGTTTCAACACTTATATTTTTCTTTTCAAAAGCTGAGTATATATCTACTAAATATAAATTTTCCCATTTGCTTAATTCTTTTATGAAATCATTGAGGAGAATTTTGGTCCGAGAAAATCTATGTGGTTGAAAGATTAATATGGCTTCATTTTTTGAGAAATTTTTTTTAATATTTTCTCTTACTGCACTTATAGCTGTAGGATGGTGTGCATAATCATCTATAATTGTGACAAACTTATTGTTAAGAATTGTTTCAAATCTTCTTATTGGTGCTTTACAATTTATTGTTTTATTTTGAATTTTTTTTACTGTTAATCCTAATTCTAGTGCAAGTATTATGCTCGCTACTAAGTTATAACAATTATAATCACCATACAATTTAGAGTTAAAAATTCCTATTGATTTGTCTTTTATGAATATTTGAACCTTGGAATATTTATTATTTAATATTTCAAATGAATAATCGTTGTATTTGCTAAATCCTTTACCAAATTTAATAATTTTTTGCTGCGGCAGAGTTTTAACTAATTTATTTAGCATAGGAGAGTCATTGTTAACTATGCATTTTCTTTTAGTATTTATAATAAATTTTTTAAAAGCCGAAATTAATTTTTTTTCGTCTTTATAGAAATCCAAATGATCATTATCAATATTAGTTATTAATGATATTTCCGAATCAATCTCATTAAAGCTATTGTCACTTTCATCCCCTTCAATCAAACAAAACTTTGATTTTCCAAAGTAAAAATTTGATCTAAGAATCTTATCTTCAGCACCAAAAAAAGTTGTTGGATCAATATGAGATTTATTTAAAATGAAGTTTGATATAGAGGTTGTTGTACTTTTACCATGACAACCAGTTATTGTAATATTTTTCATTTTATTGGTAAACAGACCCAATGCTTTACCACGCTTTAAAATACTTATCTTATTTTTTTTTGCTATAATTAACTCAGGGTTATTTTCCTTTATAGCCGATGAATAAATAATTAAATCGGGATTTTTTATATTTTCTGATGAATGTAATCCGTATATCGTGCACCCAATCTTTTTAAGTTTTTTTATTATTGGATCTTGCCCTATATCTGAGCCTGATACTTCAATATTGTTTAACTTTAAAAAAAAAGCTAATGAACTCATGCCTATGCCACCAATTCCTATCATATGAACACTTTTAATTTTTCTTTTATTAAACATCTTGTAAAATTCCATCAGCTATTATTTGCGCAGAGTTTTGATTTGATAGTGATTGATTTTCTTCAAGTTTCCTATAAATATTATTCCGGATTTTATCATCATATAAGAGATTGTATATCCTTATTATAAGTGATTCTATAGTCTCATGCTCCCTATGAAGAAACGCAAGCTTTTTATCTGAAATTTCTTTTGCATTTAGTAATTGATGGTTGCCAGATGATTTTTCAATCGGAATATAGATTGTTGGTATCTTAAAATAAATACTTTCAGCAATGGTACTTGCTCCTGCTCTAGATATCAAAACTTTTGTCCTTTGATAATATTCGTCAATATTATTTATAAATTCGTGTAATTCAAATTTGAAAAAGGGAAATTCCCTTCTGATTTGATTATAAAAATCTTCTAATTGGACATCATTATTCAATCCACATTGATGAACAATGGTAAATTCACTTCGTTGTTCAAAAGAGTCTTTGATTTTATTTAAAAGTGATCTAAGGGAGTCTTTAAATTTCTTATTCAATAATTTAGATCCTTGACTACCACCTAGTATTAAAATATCTATTGGCTTAGACTCTATCCTTTTAACCATTAATTTTCTAATTGGAAAACCTGATCCAATACATTTTTTTTCATTAAAATATTTTTTAGTCACATTAAAATTAATAAAAATCTTGTTAGAAAATTTTGAAATAATTTTATTTGATAATCCTGGCACTGAATTACCTTCTACAATATAAATTTTTTTTCTTAAAATAAAACCAGCCAATGCGATAGGTAAAAAAATAAATCCACCAGTTCCAACTATTATCTCGGGTTTAAAGTTTTTAATTATTTTTATCGAATCCATAACTGATGAAAGAAGTATAAAAATAGATTTAACTTTGAACAATATTGACTTACCAACAAAACCAACAGTATTAATTGTATATACTTGGTTGTTATTTTTTAATTTTGGTAATTTAATCTTGCTTCTGGAGCTAGCAACCAATTTTACTTGAACCTTCTCACTTGATTCTTCGATGGACTCCAATATAGATATTGCAGGGAAGATATGCCCGCCAGTTGAACCAAGTGCAAAAAGAATCTTTCTCAATTTTTCCTCTTATCTAATGCCAAAACAAGACCAAAAGCAAATAGTGTAAATATTAATGAACTGCCACCATAACTAATTAAAGGAAGAGGAACACCTTTTGTTGGCATTAAGCCAATGGTAACCGAGATATTTATTATGATTTGTAAAGATGTAAGGATTATTATTCCAGAAATAAGATTTCTAGAAAATAAGTCCTTCGCTCTTTCTAACATTTTAAATCCGCTGAATATTAATAACCCAAAAAGTATTATGATTAGTAGGCTACCAATAAATCCTAGTTCCTCAGCAATAATTGAGAAAATGAAATCATTATAACCTTGTGGGAGAAAAAAAAGCTTTTGAGAGCTATTACCTAATCCAACACCAAAGAATTTTCCTTTAGCAAACGATACAAATGATTGTATTATTTGGTACCCAGTTCCTTGAGGGTCTTCATAAGGGTCCAAGAAAGACATGACTCGTTTCATTCGATATGGTGCAATATAGATCAAACTTAAAAACGAAGAAAGTAAAACAAGAAATATGCCAAAGATATGGCTAAGCTTTGCACCTGATAAAATTATCATCGCAAAAATAGTTACACAAATAAGAACGGTATTTCCAAAATCGGGTTGCATTAACAGCAATAAAATATATGGTATGCATGGAAGAAATGTAGATACTACGCCAATCTTAAACTCTTTTATCCTAGTATTTTTAATATTAAGATGCTGTGCAATAAAAATTAAAAGCATATACTTCGCAATTTCAATCGGTTGTAAAGAGAAAGAGAAAACTTGTATCCACCTAGTAGCTCCGCCCGACTTCCTTCCTAATATTGGTACTAAAACTAAAATAAGGAGGACGATTCCAATTATGTAGAAAAACTTATAATTTTTTGCAAGTATATTTGTATTAATAGATGAACATACGCCCATAATTACTAGTCCCAGCAAAAGAAATAGACCTTGCCTTTTTAGATAAAAGAAAGAGTCGGCATGATTTTCCATCGCGACTATGGAGCTAGAACTAAATACCATCAAGAGACCTATAATAGAAAGTGTAATTGTCGAGATAATGAAAATTATCCTTGGTTCAATAGAATTAAGATAGCTCTTTAACATAGTCTGTAAATATTTCTCCTCTATGTGTAAATGAATCGTATTGATCAAAACTTGAAGTTCCAGGACTAAACAAAAGTACTTCTTCATTTTTTAAATTTTTGAGCCCCAATGTAACTGCTTCAAGTAGATTCGGAGCTATAAGATTTGAATTTGAGTCAAAAATTTTGCTGAGTTCAAATTTATTTTCACCACATAAAATTAATAGTTTAACCTTATCTTTTATTAGTTTTTGTAGCGAATTATAATTTAGACCTTTGTTTTTTCCTCCCATTATTAGAATAATTTTTTTGTTAAAACTTTTAATTGCTACTTCTGTTGCTTGGGGAGACGTAGATTTTGAGTCATTAATTATTATCCTATTCTTACTTATTCTTTGGAGTCTATGAGGGGGGGAGGAAAATCTTCTCAGCACATTGATTTGTTTTTTTGCCGGTTTTTTGAAAAGAGAAAAAATATTTAAAGAAAATAAAATATTTTCTATATTATGTGGACCTAGAAGTTTCAATTTATCTTTTCTAATTTTCATATTTTCAATAATTATATTATCATCTGTTTCATATATTTTATTATTTTTTAGCGGATTAATCCTATTGCTCTTTATATTTTTTTTAATAAACTGAGGTTTAACCATTAGAGAATAATCTGTTTTATTTTGATTTTTAAATATTTTCATCTTTGATTCTTTGTATTCTCTAAAATTTAAATGATGGTCAAGATGGTTTTCAGAAATATTTAGAAGGGCTGCAACGAATGGTTTGAATGATGAATCAATAAACTGTAATTGAAAGCTACTGACTTCTACTAATATTAAATCAAATTTTTCTTTTGAATTGACGGCTTTAATAAGGGGTGTTCCAATATTTCCACCTAGAAACACTTTTACGCCAGCACTCGTTAACAGCTCGTTGGTAAGCATCGCAGTTGTTGTTTTTCCATTAGTACCCGTTATTGCTATTATTGGTTTATCTAGGAACTTTGATGCAAACTCTATTTCACTAATAATTTTTATTTTCTTATTTATAGCAATTTTTAAGTTTTTATTTCTGAGACCTATGCCAGGGCTGACCACTATATAGCTACATTTCTCTAAGAGTTTGATAAAGTCTGATTGATTATCGGTTTTATCATCAAAAGTACAAAAGCTAATAGAGTTTCTTTTACAAAACTTTTTTAGCTCAATTCCAGTCTTTCCCATTCCATAAATTAATATCTTTTTCATGTTATCTTATCTTCAATGATGCAATTGTAATTAGAGCTAAAATAATAGATAAAATCCAGAACCTTATCACTATTTTAGATTCAGAATATCCCATTTTCTCAAAATGGTGATGAAGCGGGGCCATTTTTAGTATCCTCGTGTTATATAATCGAAAAGATATTATTTGAATAATTACTGAAAGTGCTTCAATCACAAAAATACCACCAGATATTAATAATAGAACTTCTTGCTTAATAATTATAGAGACTAGACCGATAGTTGCGCCCAGAGGTATAGATCCAACATCACCCATAAATATTTGTGCAGGATTAGAGTTAAACCACAAGAACCCCAATAGGGAACCAAGAATAGCTGATAGCAGTATACTTATTTCTGCCACATCTTTAATATATGGCAAATATAAATAATTGGTATATATGGAGTTTCCAGCTATATAAGTTAATAGAAAAATTGCTCCTACAGTGCTTAAGAGTGACCCTGTAGCAAGACCATCAAGCCCATCGGTTAAATTAACAGCATTTGCAGAACCTAAAATAATTAAAAAACATAATACATAATAAAATAATCCTAAATCAAAAAGTTCTTTAGTGAAAGGAAGGCTTATAAATGTATTACTAAAGAAAGAGTCGGAATATGAAAAGCCCTCAATTTTTAAAATAAAAAATAATATTAAGAAAAGAGTTATTGAAATCTGCATAAATATTTTTTTAGATATTGAGAGCCCCTTACCCTTTCTAAGTTTAATTAGGTCATCAATAAATCCTGAAAATGCAAAAAGTATGTAAGCTCCTAGAACCAAAAGAAAATTTTTATTTTCGAAGTTTCCATATAGTATTGAAGATATAAGTATACTAAATCCAATTACTATACCCCCCATATTAGGAGTACCCTTCTTTCCTTCATGTTGTGTAAGATACGAGCTAATGTTCTCAGAAAAGTTTTTCTTATTCATATAATTAATGAATTTTGGAGTAAAAAAAATAATTATAAAAAATGAAGATATACCAGCAAGAGCTGAACGTAAAGTAATATATTGGAGAATATTTAAGAAACCTAACGAATTAACAAATAAATCATAAAAATAATAGAACATTATAAACCCAAGGAGATAAGTATTTTCTCCATTTTCATCCCCCTTGAACCCTTTACTAGAATAACAGTGTTATGAGTAGAATTTAAATTTATATATTTTTCGATTTCATTATGATTTTTTAATTCAATAAAATTAGTATTTTTATCTAAGTTTTTTTTATAGTCATTGCTGTTTGGACCATAACTATAAACCTCTTTAAATTCATTTTTCTTTAAATAACTACTAACTGACTGATGTTCCTTGGAAGATTCTTCACCAAGCTCTAACATGCTCCCTAATATTGCAATTTTTTTCTTTTTATAAAAGATTTTATTTGTCATTTCAATAGCTCTTATTGTTGAATCAGGGTTCGCATTATAGGTATCATTGATTATTACATTATCATTTTTAAGATTAATAATTTTAAACCTATTACTTATTCCATCAAAAGAATTAATACCATTAACAATTTCTTGAATATTCATATCGGTTTGCATTGCTAAAGAAGCAGAACATAAAGAATTATAAATATTATTTAATCCCGGTGCTTTAAGTTTGACTCTGTAAAAACTTTCTTTATATTTGATATCAAAATTAGTAAAATCATTGCTAATATTTACAGCCTTTAAATCGGCTTCATTATTTATCCCATATGTAATTTTCTCACAATCAATTTTTTTATAAAAATTTTTTATAAATTCGTCATCAAGATTAAATGAGAAAAGGGAATTCTTATTGAAGTATTTTGTTATATTAGATTTTTCGCAAAAAATATTTTTTTTATTCTTTAATCCCTCCGTGTGCCCAGTACCAATATTCGTTATAGTTGCAAAATCAGGTTTTGCTATCTTAGATAGTTTTTCAATTTCACCATGGGAATTAGTTCCCATTTCTGATATCAATATCTCATGACTCTTGTTTAAATTAAAAATTGTTATTGGTACTCCTATTTGATTATTAAAATTCCCTTCGCTAGCTAAAACATTGAATTTTTGTAAAAGAATATTTTTCAGAAGCTCTTTAGTGGTAGTTTTTCCATTGGTACCGGTTATCGCAAATTTTTTTAGCTTAGTTGTAGCCTCTATTATGAAAGATGCGAAATCGTGAATAAAACCAAGAGTAGAATCTACTATTATTTGATTTTTTCCTTTTGATTCCTTACTTGTTATACAAAATTTTGCTCCTAGTTTGAATGCATCAATAATAAAATTATCACCTTCAAAATTTTCCCCATTTAAAGAAATAAATATGTCACCTTTTTTAATTTTTCTGGAATCAGTTGATATTGTATTCCAATCATAAAGATTTATTTTGGAATCAATATACTTAACACCCTTATAGTCTTTTAAAAAAACTTTTAATAAGCTATTAGCTAAATTTATTTCTTCAGGCATCTTTTTATTTCCATTTTATCAGAGAATTTAATTTTTTTCCCTTTTATATCTTGGTAGTCCTCATGTCCTTTTCCTGCTACTAGTAGCTGAGCGTCTTTTTCTAATTTTTTGACTGAATATTCTATTGCCTTCCGTCTATCACTTATAACTGTAATTTTATTTCTTTGATCTAGATTTATACCTGAAATTATATCTTTTATAATTTCATTAGGGTCCTCGTGCCTGGGATTATCAGATGTAATTATAATATTATCCGCAAGACTTGCTGCAATTTTTCCCATTTTAGATCTTTTTCCTTTATCTCTATCTCCGCCACAACCAAATAAAATTAAAAGTTTTTTATTTTTAAAGTTTTCTTTTAACGAAATTATTGATTTTTTAAGTGCATCAGGCGTATGCGCATAATCTATAAATATATTTGAGTTTTTTTCAGAAATTTTTTCTAATCTGCCCGGTGCCCCCTTGAATAGTTTCACGCCACTATATATATCTTCGATTTTTAAACCTTTATTCTTTGAAAATCCAACAGATGCAAGAATATTTTGAAAATTATATAAGCCAAATAATTTTGTATCCAAAATTAGTTCCTTATTCTTATTTTTAATTATCAAACGATTAATCGAATCTAGTTTAATTATTTTTTTTAAGTAAAAATCAGCATCCTTATTTTTTGTAGAATAAGTTATTAAATTTATATTTTTTTTTGTTTGATTTGCAATCATTGCACCATACTTGTCATCTATATTAATTACAGCTAGCTTATTTTTCTTTTTACTGTTATTTAGATAATATAAAAATAATTTTGCTTTGCTCTGATAGTAATTTTTCATTGTTTTATGAAAATCTAGATGGTCATGTGATATATTAGTAAATATAGCCGAGTTAAAATTTATTCCTTCAACCCTTGACAATGCTAATGAGTGAGAAGAAACCTCCATAAAGACTTTCTTTATCTTATTTTCATTCATCTTACTTAGATATTGATTTAGTTCATATGCATCAGGTGTTGTTAGACTAGATTTAATATTTTTTTTTCCGTAACTAGTATTGATGGTGCCTATTATGCCAACTCCTTTTTTTTTCCAAATCTCACTTAATAAGTGAGTCACTGATGTTTTTCCATTTGTACCTGTTATTCCACATAGGTCTAGTTTATTGCTTGGATTATTATATGATTCTGCACATGCAATAGAATATGACTGCTTTGAATCTTTGACTATATATATAGAGACATCTGTATTTATTGATTTCTTGTAGTTATCATTTTCTTTTACTACAGCGGCAGCTCCATTTTTTATTGCATCATCAATATAATCATTTCCGTCTTTGTTGAGCCCCTTGATTGCAAAGAAAACATCATTCTTTTTAATTCTCCTTGAATTGTTTGATGGTTTACCAAAATTCTTCATTAAGATTGAAATTTGATTATTTTTTAATATACCCATTGATTAAATTCCAGGTTCTAGGAACAAACTAATCTCTTCTTGAAATTGGTAGATATTTCCTGGCTTAGGTGACTGCTTCTTTACGAAACCATTACCAATTATTTTTACTTTCAAGTTTTTTTCTTTAGCGATTTTTATAACCTCCCTTTTTGCCTTACCCAAAAAAGAGGGAACATCCTTTGCTTTTACAAATTTCTCTACTTTTTCCTCATCTATTAATATTTTTTCAATTGTTTTCTTGAAGACAGGTGCTGCCCATCTTCCGCCGTAAGCCCTCTCACCTTTGGGATAATCTATTGTGATAACACTAACTAGCTGTGGACTGTCACTAGGGGCAAATCCTATAAATGAGACAATAAATCTTTCTTTAGAGTAACCACCTTTGGTGGCCACCTGACCGGTTCCAGTTTTTCCTGAAACGCTAACTCCTTCAATTTGTGCTTTAAATCCACCACCATCTTCAACAACTGATTTTAGAAGCTTTCGCATTTTTTTGCTTGTTGTATATGATATAATTCTTCTACCCGGATTAAGCTTTTTTTCGAAGATTATTTCCCCTTTAGAATTTGTGATTGATTTAATTAAATATGGTTCAATATTAACTCCACCATTAGCGATAATTGACAGTGCCTTTGCTAATTGCAAAGAAGTTACTGACATTCCTTGTCCGAAACTAATATTAGCAGCTTGTATTTGACTCCATTTCTCAGGGTTTATCAATATTCCCTTTGCTTCGCCTGGTAGTTGGATATTTGTTTTTGATCCAAATCCTAAATTTTTAAGAAAACTGTAGTACTTATTGTTTGATATTTTTTCTATTATTTTAGAAGCTCCTATATTACTAGAAAAATTAAGTACTCCAGATATATTAAGATTTCCTTTTTTATTTACATCATGGATTATATATTTTCCAATTCTACGCTTCCCCATTTCACAATCAATAATTGTTTTGTCATTTACAACACCTTCTTCAATTGCAGATGCGACCAGGAAGCTTTTCATTACAGAGCCTGGTTCGAAGGTATTCCACGCAGGAAGATTTCTTTTTTTCGATAAATCCTCGTATTCTGAGTATTTATTTGGATTGAAGAATGGGTAACTTCCCATTGCGTATATTTCACCGGTGTTAGGATTTATTATTATTCCATAGCCCCTTAGAGCTTTTGATTTCTTTACCGCCCTAGCAATCTCTTTCTCTAGAATAAATTGATACTTACTTTTAATAGTAAGATTTACGTTCGAACCATCTTCGGGGTTTTCAATTGCAGAGAAATTATCTGTGATTATTTTTCCTTTACCATCTTTTGTAAGAGTGATGATTTTTTTTGACCCTGCAAGTTCATTATTAAATTTATACTCTAATCCCTCCATACCAATTTGATCCAGGTTGGTATGCCCTAATACTTGACCAGCTAGGTGACCAAAGGGATAATCTCTTTTGTATTCCATTTTTATTCCTACTCCAGGTAGGTTTAATGAAAGTATTTTGTCTCCCTCTTTATGTGACGCTAATCTTTTAATCCAAACAAAATATTTTCTTTTGTTTAGTTTTTTTAGAACTTGTTCTCTTGGAAGGCTAAGAGTTTTACTTAATATCTTTGCATAGTAAACCTTATCCTTTATTTCTCTGGGATTTAAATGAATAGAGGGATATGCAACACTGACAGCTAAAATTTTTCCATTAGCATCTCTTATTTCACCTCTATTACCTAGCAATTGGAAAGGGTTGGTTTGTATCTTTGAAAATTTTAGAGGCTCTTCATTGTAAATAAGTTGTAAAGAAAAAACTTTGATAGTAATTACAATTAGAAATAAGAAAATACAATATTTTATTAGGTTAATCCTTTTTCTTAATTCGGAATCCTTTTCTTTAAACTCTTTTATAAAACTATTCATTTTTGATTTTTATAATATCTCTCTGGCTTGGAAACTTCATACTATTTTTCCTTGCATGTGATTCAATTCTTTCATGTGACTTAAGCTTTAAAGTCATACTTTTTAATTTTTTATTTTTCATAAGTACTTTTGAGTAACTACTTTTAGATTTTGTTAGTTCGTAGCCCACTTCAGTTTTATAGGCTTTTAGTCCAATGATTGATATTAGAAGAACAATGCACAATGCTAAAATCATAATAGGTCTACTGCTAGCTTTAATGAGACTAACTAATTGAGTTTTATTTCTTTGTAATAATATTGTTTCAGTTTTCATTAAATTGCCTCTCCTATTCTCATTTTTGCACTTCGAGAACTAGGATTTAAAAGAATTTCTTGTTCAGTTGGTCTAATAGGTTTTTTACTTATTGTTTTAAAAGTTTGTTTTTTCTTACAATCACAAATTAGTTGTGTTGGAGGGCATATGCATTTTGATTCGGAGGATTTAAAAAATCTTTTAACAATTCTATCCTCTAAAGAATGAAATGTAATAATAACTAACCGGCCCCCTGTATTTAATATCTTTTCGCTTTTCTCCAGAAATTCTTCTATAGCGTCAAGTTCCTTGTTAACAGCTATTCTTAATGCTTGGAATGTTCTAGTTGAGGGATTGATATTGGATTTATTTTTATTAATTTTATTTATTATTTCTGATAAGTCCTCACATGTTGATATTTTTTTCTTTGATCTATATCTAACAATCTCTGATGCAATTTTAAAGTGATTTTTTTCTTCCCCGTATTTTTTTAGTAAATCTGATATTTCTTTAACGGAATAAGAATTAACAATCTTATCTGCCGTTAGTGTTTGTTTTAAGTTTATTCTCATATCTAACTTATTGTTTCCATTAAAGCTAAATCCTCTTTTAGAATTCAATAGCTGATAAGTTGAAATACCTAAATCTAAAATTACACCATCAACTTTTTCTTTTATTACTTTATCTATATCTTTAAAGTTAGCGCATATGAATTCAATTTTAGTTCTAGACTTTTTTAATCTTATTTTAGCAAGTTCAATTGAACTTAAATCATTGTCTATACATATTATTTTATTTATATTTTTTTTAGTGTTTGATATTTCTTCTGTATGGCCTCCCATCCCCAATGTTGCATCAAGATAAATTCCATTATTTTTAATTTTCAGATTTTTTACAGCTTCCTGTTTCATTACAGTAAAGTGAAGATTAGATTCCATCCAAAACCTCTCTACTGTTTTGAAACTTATCAAAACTTTTTTTAAGATTTTTATTCCAACTATTCTCAGACCAAATCTCAAACCGGGATAGCATTCCAATAAAAATTGCATTATTATTTATTTTGAAATTTCTTCTTAAAATTCCAGGAATCATTATTCTACCCTCATTATCTATTTCACATTCATGAGCATTACCAACTAAATATCTTTCAAATTCAACTGTTTCTTTTTTAAATTGAGGTAGTTTAGATATTTTTGCTTCAAGTTTTATCCATTCTGGATATGGATAACATATTATAGAATTTTCAAATGTTGAAAGTATCAAATTTTTTGTTTTATGTTTCTTTTTGAGATTTTCACGAAATTTTGAGGGCACACTAATCCTTCCAGTTTTTGAAATTTTATGAAGAAATTGACCTCTAAACATAATAAACCTATATTATGCCAAAATATGACAAAATACGCCTTAAAACTAATTTTATTAACATTTTTAATTAAAGTCAAGGTTGTGTTAATGTCATTTTATGGGTTTTATCAAAATTAAATTAAAAAAAAGAAAGGATATAGTAAAATTTAATTTTCTATATTCACTTCATCAACATCTTGGGTGGCCAAGATCTGATAAATACAATCCCGAGCAAATTTATATTTATACAACTGATGATTTATTCGATATTAATAAAAAAGTTCTTTTTCGTATTAAAAATTGGGTTAGTTTTGATATAATTTAAGTTTTTTCACTAATCACAAGGTTTTTAAATCCAGTAATACTTCCTATTAAAGCTTTTCTAAGACCACCAAATTCTTTAGGACCGTTTATTAACCTATTAGACTCTTCATCCATTTTAGCAATTTCTATTGCAATTTCTTCTTCTTCTTCGATATTCTTTTCTAGGCAAGCTGATACGCACTCTTTCCACCGATTCAGCTGATTTATATGTTTTTCTAATAGGCTAACAGCATCAGGCATGATAGCATGATGTGCAAATGCTAGTTTTTCTGGACACATTTCAATCATAACTTTTATTGAATCAATGCCGGAATCCATTCGATAGGGATGTGGTGTCGTAGGAACCATAGCTGAATCCAAGCTTGGAACTAACATTCCTACAGAGTCTCCACAGAACATGATATTTTTGCTTTTTAAAAGAAAACTGAAATGATGGCTAGCATGACCAGGAGTTTCTATCCAATCAAACTCTAAATCGTTCACTTTAATGTTAAAAGTTTTTTCATGTATAGAAATTATATTTTCTTCTTTAACTCCAACTGGTTTTTGATACATCTCCGCAACCCACCCTAAAGTGTCAAGCGAGGATTGCCATAAGACTTTATCGGGATCAATTAAATGTGGAGTTCCCCTCCTATGAACTAAAACTTGAGTATCTGGGAAGAACTCTAAGAAGGTTCCTAAGCCCCCAGAATGATCCAAGTGGATATGAGTCAAGAAAACATATTTTAAGTTTGAACTGTTAACACCTAAAACTTTTAACTGTCTAATTAATTCTGGTATCCCACATGTCGGACCTACATCTACTACTATATAGTCTTCATTTGCTTTAATTAAATAAGGAGCAATAAATTCAGTTTCATTATCAACTCGCAAATCTAGTTGCCATATAATATCGTCTAGCTGTCTTATATTTTTTTCCATAAGAATAATTTATAATTCTAATTGGTAATATTTTCAAGTAAAGGGGGGGGGAAAAATATTTAATATATTTTCTTCATCTATTAAAGTAGGAATTCTTACTTTTATCAGCAGAGTTTTTGGATACCTTCGTGATTTAATAATTACTTTTTTCTTTGGGGCTAATTTTGAAACCGATGCTTTTTATGTTGCTTTTAGAATTCCTAATTTATTTAGAAGATTATTAGCTGAAGGTACCCTAAGTACAACTCTTGTCCCTTTTTTTACCGAAGCTCAGCTATCTAGTGACACTAATATTTTTAGGAATCTAAGAAATAATATTTTTACTTTAGTTTTTTTCGGCCTTCTTTTTATAACAGGAATTTTTTATTACTTTTCATCTGAGTTAATCAATATTTTTGCTTTTGGTTTTGATTTAAAAACCAAAGAATTGTCTGCAGATTTATTGAAAAATATGTCACCTTTTCTTTTTCTAATTTCATTATCAGCTTTAAATATGGGACTCTTGAACTCAATTAATAAGTTCAATGCCCCAGCTTTCTCGCCAGTTTTGATGAACTTAGGCATTATAGCTGTAATATTATTTTCGTATTTTTATTTTTCTTTGAATATTCAAGTTCTTTCATATGCTGTTTTATTTGGTGCTCTTTTACAGTATGCATTTCAAGTTCCTTTTATATTGAAAAATAACTTAGGATACTTTTTTAATTTTACTAACCCTTTTAACAATAAGACCAGAGAAATATTTCTAGTAATATTCCCTCAGATATTTGGTTTAGCAGTTTATAACTTAAATATATTAGTGAATACTCAATTCGCTTCTTTTCTGGAGAAAGGTTCTATAACATACCTTTATTTAGCAGAAAGATTAATAGAATTTCCTTTAGGAGTTTTTGCTGTATCAGTTGCAACAACTATTCTTCCCACTCTTAGCAGTCAATATCTGAAAAAGGATTATATAGCTTTTTCTCAGACAATTAATGAGAAACTCAAATTTTTAATATTTCTTTCTACTCCTTTTGCCCTTGCCTTTATCCTTTTAGGCCAAGATCTCTGCTCTGTTTTATACGCTAGAGGTGAATTTAGCATTGAGGATTCATTAAGTACTTATAAAGCATTGATGGCATATTCTTTTGGATTAATATTTGTTGCTGGCGTAAGATTACTAACTCAGGGATTCTATGCTGCAAGGAACACTAAGATACCTGTGATATATGGTGCCTATAATTTGGGTATAAATTTCCTTTTATGTTATATATTAGCTTTTTATCTTAATCTTGGTTTTTTTGGTTTAGCTTTAGCTTCATCTATATCTTCTATTTTCTTATTCTTATTTCTTCTTTTTAGGCTAAGGCGTTTAATTAAAGGAATTAAAATTTATGAATTTATTAAATATTTAATCATAATCGCTCTTATTTCTTTCGCTTCCATTTTTGCTGGAATTTATATAGTTAATTTACTCTTTGATAGTAAAAGCATATTATTCTTGTTAATCATGACAGTTATTATGTCTATTATCTTTTTTACATTCATATCAAAAATGTTTAGGTTGAAAGAGTTAAGAATGATATTCAAGTAAATTTAAATTGTACATGTTTTGTTTTTTACATTACCCTTAGAAATATGAGAGTTTTATTTCTAAATGGACCAAATTTAAACATGCTAGGGGAAAGAGAAAAGTCTTTGTATGGACAACTTACTTTGAATGAAATTAACGATTTAATTCAAAAAAAAGCAGATAATATGGGAATCCAAGTGGATTTCTTTCAATCTAATGAAGAAGGAAAGTTGGTATCAAGGATTCAAGAATCCTCTGGAAAAGTAGATTTTATCGTTATCAATCCTGCTGCTTTTACTCATACTAGTATTGCAATTAGAGATGCACTTTTAGCGGTACAGTCAAAGTTTGTTGAAGTCCATCTTTCTAATATTTTTAGCAGAGAGGATTTTAGACAGAATTCATATGTTTCATCTATCTCTCTTGGTGTTATCTCTGGTTTTGGACATGAGGGATACTTAATGGCTCTTGATGCCTTAAGTAGTTTGAACAAATAAATTTAATGAATTATGTATGGAATTTAAAAAATCCTGAAAAGGAGATTGTACAGCTTCTTTCCTCTGAACTTAAAATTTCAGAATTCTTATCTGCTTTTTTAGTGAACAGAAATATATCTAATTTGGAAGATGCAGATATATTTTTAAAACCAACACTTGATAAGTTACCTAATCCATTTCTTTTAAAGGATATGGAAAAGAGTACTAGTAGAATTATTCAATCAATTGAAAGTGGTGAAAAAATAATTATTTATGGTGATTTTGATTGCGATGGCGTAACATCTACAACAATTCTTTTCAGCTTTCTAAAAGCGGTAGATGCTAATGTAGAATTTTATATACCAGAAAGAATCGAAGAGGGTTATGGAATAAATTTAAATTCTATAAAAAGTTTAGCAGACAAAGGGGCCAAACTGATTGTTACAACTGACTGTGGAATTTCAGAGAGTGAATTAGTTGAAAGATGTAAAGATTTAAATTTAGATTTTATAATTACTGATCATCATACAGTGCCTGAAATCAAACCAAACTCCTTTTCTATAGTTAATCCAAAGCAAGAAGAATGTGAATATCCATTTAAAGAAATTTGTGCGGCCGGTGTTGTTTTCAATTTTATCATGGCACTAAGACACAAGCTTAGGGATGAAGGGTATTTTGAGTTTATTCAAGAGCCTAATTTGGCAAGATATCTCGACTTAGTGGCAATAGGCACCATTGCAGATAGTATGCCAATATTAGGTGTGAATAGAATATTCGTTCAAAATGGCCTAAAAGAAATTCCCAAAACAGAAAGAATCGGACTTCTAGCCATGTTGAAAAATGAAAAAGAAATTTATACCACTAGAGATGTTTCGTTTGAAATTGCACCTAAGATTAATGCAACTGGCAGGGTAGGAAAGGCTTCAAATGCTGTAAAATTGTTAATAGAAGATGATGAAACAAAAATAGAGTCTCTCCTAGGCATAATAGAGCAAGATAATAAAAAAAGAAGGTTGATACAAGATCAGGTTTCTTTAGAAGCAATGGTTCAAGCAGAATCAATTATTAAAGAAAATCCTGAGATAAATTCACTGGTTTTATATGCTGAAAATTGGCACCCAGGCGTGATTGGGATTGTTGCATCCAAAATAGTCGATAGATTCAAAAGACCTTGTGCTGTTTTGTCGATTAAAGATGAGGTTGCGAAGGGAAGCCTAAGAACGAGTAATGATATTAACTTATTTGAAGTGTTAAAGGATTGTAAATCTTCATTAATTCAGTTCGGTGGCCATGCAGGTGCAGCAGGTATTACAATCAAGACATTAGAAATTAATAACTTCAAAGAACTCTTTAAGCTTTCAATACAAAACTATGACTATGATTTTTCCGAAAACATTGACATAGATTTTGAAGTCTCCTTTGATAAGATTGATAATGATTTATTAGCTGATATTAAAAAAGTTGAGCCATATGGCAAGGAAAACTCCGCTCCAATTTTTTTGACTAAAAATACTAAAGTTGTAGGGGTAAAGATTTTAAAAGAAAAACATCTAGAAGTTGTTTTAAATTCTAATAACATTAATCGAAGAGCTATTTGGTTTAATTACAATACTGCCATTTTACAGGGGCAAAAAGCTGAATCAATATTGAATAAAAGTGTGAATGTAGTTTATACAATTCAAAAAGATACTTATAATGGAAACACCAATATAACTTTAATGGTCAGAGACCTTAGAGTAGCTTGACAATGAAGATTTTAAGTTAAATAATCTGTTAAAAAAGAGGTAGTATATGAATTTTTTTAAAACATTAATTATTTTTGTAGCAGCATTATTCTTGGGAACAACTATACTTACTACTGCCAAAGAAGTTGAAGAAGTAGATTATCCTTCTTCTAAATCAGGGTCAGATAAGAAAGAACAGTTTAATTACAACGAAACTTATGGGCCATCACCAATTTTTACAATAGGTGGGGGTATGTCTCAAAGTCCTGGCGGATGGAGCTTAACTACTAGGCTTGATTTGCCTTATAAAGATGATTTATATATCGGACCAGTAGTTCAATATGTCGAAGGAGATGATCAAACTCTAATGGGTGTTACTGGAAATTTAAAAAAAATACTACCTAGCACTGACCCCAAAGTAGTTCCTTCAATTGAAGCCGGTATCGGAGTTTTAGTTGATGACAGAGAAACTGATGACGATGACAATGATTCCTCAATGTTGACTGTCATTGGAGCTGGTTTTGACTACGTATTATCAGAGAAAGTTAGTGTCGGAGCTCATGCTTATATTAACAATAGCTTTGATTTTGACCATAAAGAATTCTTTTTTACAGCGTTAGTGGGATTAAATATAAGACTAGATTAAAACTTAGCCCTGGGCTAAAAAAATGGCTAAATCTAAATCAAATAACATTATAATATTGGGAGCGGGATCCACTGGTGGCTTTTTATCTGAAGAGCTTTCGTCAGAGAATAATGTAACTTTGATTGATAGAGATATTAATAAAATAAATCAAATTCAAACAAAGAATAAGTTAGACATAAAAACAATTTGTGGTGATTGCGCAGATTTAAATTTATTTGAAGAGATTGATTTAAAATCAACTGATTTTTTTATTGCCTGTACAAACGATGACAAGCTTAATCTTTTGACCGCTATGTACTTAGAATCTGTACCTGGAATTCAAACACTTGTTGTTTTGAAGAATAATAAATATAAAGATTATCCTGGTAAAGTTGGATTCCCTGAGATTAAAACTTTTTATCATGGTGATATAGTTTCTGAAAAAATTATGAACTTATTTGAAACTCCATATTCATGGGAGACGGATAAAATCGCAGATTCAACCATACTTTTTTTAAAGATAAAGATTGATGAGAATAGTCCATTACTTGGAAAGTCAATATATTCGCTTAATAAAGATGGTATTAATAAATGGAAGTTTTTAGCTGTAACTGAGGATCCATCAGGACAAAAGCTGAATTTTATTAAAGCGAATAGTCCTTCGACTAGATTAAAAAAGGACGATATTGTATTAGCTGTAGTATCGTATGATTTAGAGAGAGAGTTTGAAGAAACTTACTTTTCAAATGAGGATGTTGAGTTAAGTAATATATTCATCGTTGGAGGAAGCTACATAGCTTCTAATGTAGCTAAAAAATTAGTTAGAAGGAAATGTAATGTTAAATTGATTGTCTCTGATAAGGCACGTGCTAGAGAGTTATCAGATGAGTTAAATGATGTGCAGATTATATTAGGAGAGCCAACAAATGAGGATTTACTAAAAGATAATGGTGTTGGTGAAGAATGTGATTATTTCCTTGCACTAACTGATGATGATGAAATTAATGTTTTAAGCGCTTTATTGTCAAATAAATTAAAAGCTAAGAATTCTTTAGTTGTATATTCGAAATCAGAATATCAGAATGTTATAAACAGTATTGGAGCTGAAAGAGAAATTAATACTAAGTTCTCAATATCAGGGGAAATTAATTCATATTTAATGAGAAAGCAATATTCTCATGAGACAATTGTAGACGAGAATACTAAGATTTTTGAATTTGAAGCGAAGGAAGAATTAGACATTAAAAATATATCTGATGACATATCCTTGGCCTTTATATTAAGAGAAACTCAAAATGGCAGGGTAATTATAGATCCCGAAGATGATAAAATCGCCAAAGGTGATTATGTAATCGCCGTTACACTAAATTCACAAGCTGAGAAGGATTTAGAATCTAAAATTTTAGGATGAATTTAAAAAAGTCAGGCTATTTGATATCCAAGTTTATTAATTATTTTGGACTTTTTTTACTAGTCCCCCTAGTGGTATTCTTATTCCCATTAGAAAATTTATCAGATAAGCCATTATATAATCAAGCAGTTCCATTTATTTTATCTTCCTTATTAACGTTGATTCTAGGGTTCGCTCTTACTAAAATTTTTGATGATCCAAGTTCTGTAAAAGAAGACTTAAGTCGCAAAGATGGATTTTTACTCGCCTCAATGATTTGGTTAATGGCAGGTCTCTTAGGTTCACTGCCCTATATTTTTTCATCAATCAATTTGTTTGGACTGAGTGAGTTTCCAATTTTTAAAGAAAATGTAATAACAAATTCAATATTTGAATCTATCTCAGGTATTACAACAACTGGTGCCACGACATTTAGTCCTTTTCCTGATGTGGCAAACCACCAATTCTTAATTTTTTGGCGTTCTTTATGTCAGTGGCTGGGAGGAATTGGAATAATTCTTTTAGTTCTTGTAGTTTTTCCTAGGATTTCTGTCGGTGTTATGCAAATCGCTACTGATCAAGAAGGCTCTGGACCCCAGAAAGAAAGGATTACTCCAAGATTATACGAGACAGGCATAACTCTATTATATATTTATATTGGGTTATCACTTACACTTGGTGTTTTACTTTATACTTTGACAAATCTTAATTTGTTCGACTCTATCGTACATACTCTTAGCACTGTTTCATCTGGCGGCTTCTCTAGCTACCCTTTAAATATAGAATCTTTAGATAGTATCCTAATAGAGTCAATCATTGCACTCTTTATGTTTTTATCTGGAATCAGCTTCGCTATTTTTTATTTTTTAATAAGTGGAAATTATAAAAAAATTTTAGAAAACTCTGAATTGAAGGCATATATCTTGATAAACCTCCTATTGATTGTTTTTGTTATCTTTTCGCTAAATAAATTTTATAATTTTGAATCTTTTTATCAAACAATTAGATACGGAATTTTTCAATCAATTTCTTTATCGACTGGTACAGGCTTTACCTCATTTAATTTTGATTTATGGACCAAGCACACAAAAATTATCTTACTAATTTTTATGATTCTTGGGGGGTGCTCTGGCTCAACAACTGGGGGAATTAAAATTATAAGATTACTGATTATATTCAAAAGAATGATAATTGAAATAAAAAGGAGAGTCAGTCCAAATATAGTAGCCACGGTAAAAATTAATGGTAAATCAGTTGATGAAGAAATCGTATCTGGTGTTTTTAGTTTTATGGGCCTCTATGTAGTGATTTGTACAATCTCTCCAATGTTGATAATGATTTTTGAAAGCGATATAACTGCTTTTAGTGCCTTTTCTGCTGTTTTATCTTGTATAACGAATGTAGGTCCAGGATTTGAACAAGTTAACCCTCATGAACATTATGCTTTTTTTACAAATAGTTCTAAGTTCTTACTATCATTTTTAATGATACTAGGAAGGCTAGAAATATTTACTATTTTTGCTTTATTAATTCCTTCATTTTGGAAAAAATATTAAAATATTTGTGTTAATATTTCTTTAAAATGACTATGCAAAACTCATCAACATTATTAATAGGGAACTTTGATGGAGTCCACTTGGGACACCAATCATTGATAAATTTTGCAAAAAAGATTGCATCTAGTTCCAATACAGAGCTATCTCTTGTAACTTTTTGTCCCCATCCTAGGGAGATAATCTTAAAAAAAAGTATCGATTTAATTATCCCATATAGCGAAAAGATAGAAATTCTTAAGACTTGTTTTATAGATAATGTAGTTGAAATTAAATTTACTGATGAAATCTCTAAAATGAATCCTGATGATTTTATTAAAACTTATTTGGAAAAGAGTAATCCATTGAATATTGTTGTTGGAAAAAATTTCAGATTTGGCTCAAAAGCATCAGGCGATCTTGATACTTTAAGAAATTATAAGAATTCAAAGTTCAATGTGCATGCAATTGATATAGAAGAAATTTCAGGGAAAAGGATTAGTTCAACCTTTATTAAAAATCTCTTAAGTGAAGGTAAAATTAAAGATGCCAACAGCTTTTTAGGACGAAACTATTATATTAAAGGAGAAGTAGTTGAAGGTGAGAAAAGAGGAAGAGAGATAGGATTTCCTACAACAAACTTAAAAACAAATTGGAATTTCTTACCCAAAGAAGGCGTGTATGTTACTCATATTTACGTTAAGGGTGTCAAATATGAAGGAATAACAAATATAGGGTATAGACCTACATTTGGAAAAAAGGATTTGCTAATTGAATCTCATTTGTTTGATTTTGATGAATTTATTTATGGGGCCAATATTAAAATTGAGTTTATAGAAAGAATTAGAAGTGAAAAAAAGTTTGATAGTGTCGAAGAACTTATAGAGAATATAAAGAAAGATGTAGAGTTCGCAAAAAAACTTTTTACTAAGGATGAGATTATATGATTTCTGGAAACACTAAAGTATATTCTGTTATTGGCAACCCTGTTAAGCACAGCAAGTCTCCAAATATGCACAATGCTGCCTTTCAAGCATTAAATATTAATGCTTGCTATGTCCCATTGGAACCTAGGAATGAAGACTTAAAAAATATATGTAATTTAATAAAGTTTGGGATTATTTCTGGGTCAAATGTAACCATACCTTTTAAAGAATCAGTTATGGAATATGTTGATGTATTGACAGATGAGGCATCTATGATTGGCTCAGTAAATACACTGTATTCAAGAGATGGAAAACTTGTAGGCAATAATACTGATGGTCTAGGTTTTAAAAAATCACTTTTTTCTGATTTAGGATTTGCTCCCTTAGAAAAGTCAGCAATAATTTTAGGAGCAGGAGGAGCTGCAAAGGCTGTAACTGCAAAATTATGCCAAGCTGAATTAAAAACACTGGCTATATTTGATATTGATTTAAAAAGAGCAGAAGAGTTAGTTAAACATATTTCTAATTTTAACTATAAAACAAAAGTCATATTGATTGATTCTTCTCAAGTAGACTCATATTCTAACCAAAGTGACTTAATAGTTAACTGTACACCGATTGGTATGAAAGATGATGACCCAGTATTGGTATCTAAAGAGGCAATAACAAATAATCATTGGGTTTATGATTTGGTATATACCCCTCCTATGACAAAACTTCTTACTAATGCTCAGGAGGTTGGAGCTAAAGTTTTAAATGGCATGGATATGTTAGCTTATCAAGGTGCAGAAAGTTTTAGTATTTGGGAGAATGTTGACCCACCATATGAAATCATGAAAAAGGAATTATCAAATGCGTAATCATAGTTGCTGGTTTCAAAGCATTGAAGATCCTAAGTATAAATATGATATTGGAGAAATACTTTATAGATGTCCAAATACAGGAAGTCTCTTAGAGGTTGAACATAATGTTGAGGAACTAAAAAAAGACAGCCCAGAATATTGGAAGAACTTATTTGATTCCCGTTATAGAAAACAGAGTTGGCCATATGGTAGTGGAGTATGGGGAAAAAAAGAGTGGGTTGTTCCATTTGTAGAAGATAAAAACATTGTCTCAATGTATGAAGGTGGCACCAATTTATTTTGGGCGGATAAATATGGAAAACAAATAGGCGTTGAAGATTTATGGATCAAAATGTGTGGAAACAGTCATACAGGATCTTTTAAAGATTTAGGAATGACAGTTTTAGTTTCGGCAGTTAAGCAAATCATTTCAAACGGCACTGAAATTAGAGCACTAGCTTGTGCATCTACTGGAGATACATCTGCAGCTCTAAGTGCATATTGTGCAGCAGCAGGTTTAAAATCAATTGTTTTCCTTCCTCGAAATAAAGTGTCTGTTGCGCAATTGGTTCAACCTTTGGCTAATGGAGCTTCGGTAATATCACTTGATACAGATTTTGATGGTTGCATGAAAATTGTTCAGGAGGTATGCAAAAAGCAGCAGATATATTTAGCAAACTCGATAAATTCATTAAGAATAGAGGGACAAAAAACTATAAGCATTGAGCTATGCCAGCAATTTGATTGGGCAATACCTGACTGGGTTATTATTCCTGGAGGTAATCTAGGAAATATCTCTGCATTAGGAAAAGGTTTTTTAATGCTTAAAGATATGGGGTTAATTTCTAAACTACCTAGACTTGTTTGTGCACAGTCTCAAAATGCAAATCCACTTTATCAAAGCTATCTAAACAATTTTGAAACATTTGAACCTGTATTAGCTAAAACTACTTTAGCAAATGCAATACAAATTGGTGACCCTGTTAGTGTTAATAAGGCTATAAAAATTTTAAAAGAATTTGACGGCATAGTTGAGCAAGCAAGTGAAGAGGAACTTGCAAGTGCCTCTGCTAGGGTTGATTTAACAGGAACTTTTAACTGTCCGCATACCGGAGTTGCAATTACAGCTTTTGAAAAGCTAGTTAATAATAAGGTTATTAAAAAAACTGATAAAGTAGTAGTTATCTCAACAGCTCATGGCCTTAAATTTGTAGACTTTAAAATTAATTATCATTTAGAAAAATTAAGTGAAATATCCAATAAGTTCTCAAACCACCCTATAGAAGTTGAGGCTAGTACAGATAAAGTTATGCAGATTCTAGACTCAAAAGTTTTATAGAATGAAAGATTTTTCGGGCCTGTATGTAATCACAGATGAGAACTTAATCAATCAAAAAAACTATTTTGATATAATTAACTCTGTTTTAATTCATAAGCCAACATTTATTCAATTGAGAATAAAGGGATTAAGCAAAGAAGAGGTTTTATATAAAGCAAAGAGAATTCGGGAATTATCTTTAAAATATGATGTTAAATTTATAATTAATGATAATGTTGAAGTTGCAATTGAATCCGGTGCCGATGGTGTACATATTGGTAAATTTGATGAAAATTTTAATAAAGTTAGAAAAAAAATTGGCGATGATAAAATTATAGGAGTTTCCTGCTACGGAGATATTGATAGATGCATTAAATTTTCGGATTTAGGTGCAGACTATATTGCAATAGGAACCCCATATTTTACTAAGACCAAGCCAGATAGGGAAAGAACAGATTTAGATCAAATGTCTAAAATAGTTACAACTATTGAATCAACACCAATATTTGCAATTGGAGGAATTGATAAATCTAATATTGATGAAATTAAAGGTACTGGTGTAGATGGAGTGGCAGTAATTAACGCAATTTTTAATCAAGATAATCCATCAAGTGAAACACTAAAGCTAATCAGTTTTTTTAATAAAAGTATTTAATTTTTTTTGATTTCTTTTAAAACCCTCTAGTCTCTCAGCTAGAGAATGACTAATTAATGGAAGTGCAATTGTTGCATCGCAATAGCACTGAGCAAGTTCTCCATTTGGATCCTCTTTCCCCCATGAGACAGCTTCTTCAAAGGTGCAACCGGACAATCCACCCCACTGGGGTGAATCAGTTGTAATTTGTACGGCATATTTATGAGGATAATAAGCTTCCTGAGTTCCAACACTATCTCTATATTGAGGGTTACTTCTATTTGGTACCTCGCGCTCGTTGTATAGCAAATCAGCTGTGACCGATATTAGCTGAATCCAGTCCTTAGGTACCCCACCACCTATATATATAACCCCCGTATCTTTTACGTGCTCAGCTAAAGACATATATTCTCTATAATCTTTAATAGAATCTATAGTTAAATTAAAACCCTTTGATGCAGCAATTAGACTAGCATCACCATACGGACTATCAGGAAAAGCAGGACAAAAAATTGGGACATCTTTTTTAGCAGCTGATGAGACTATTGAAATAATATTTTTATCATAAAGCCAATTTCCAAATTCAAATAAAAATTCTCTTGATGAGTAATTGTAATCATCCTTAAGTGTTAATGTGAATTCAGCTATTAATTCTGTCATTTCTAGATATTCAAGCTCGTCTCCCAGAACATCATAATATCTGTTGTAACCTTTTTTAAATAAATCACTATCAGATTCAATATGTGAAGATTGAATATAGCTTCCACCCATAGCCTCAACTATGTCCTCAGATATATTTGCCCCCGTTGGGACTAAAACATCAATCAGATTATTTTCTATAAACCAGTTGATAATTTTCCATTGCCCTGTTGTAGATAAGGAACCTGCATATCCAAAAAAAATCGTAATATTTGGATCTTTTGCCATTTTTTCTATAGCTGTTATGGCTTTTGCTAAACTTTTCCCTTGAAAACCTGTATTTTCCATTAATGTCATAAGTTCAGATATTGATCTATTTGCTTTAACATCAATAGACTGCACTTTTTTCTTTCCGTTAATATCCATATATTACAGACTCCTAATAGGCCCTTATTACTCAATATACCTAAGATTAATATCTTAAAAAAGTTAAGAATAGAATAAATGTGTAGACAAAGAAGATATATATTTTATACTTTTTATCTTTAGTTTAGCTATGTAATAATACCTCGGAGGGCTTAATATGAAATATAATTTTAGCAAAAGAACTGACCATTTTACTCTTCCAAAACAATGGGATAGTATGAGAGTTGCAAAGAAGTTAGAAAAAGAGACCGGTAAGAAGATTATCCATTTTGAAAAGGGTGATTATCAGGGTTCAGACTTTGAAACACCTGCACATATTCTTAAAGCAACTGTCGATGCACTAGAAGCTGGATACGTCAGGTACGATCCAGGTCCTGGTCTTCCTGAGCTAAGAGAGCACATCGCACACGAAGTTATGAAAGATAGACGACCAGGCACAAAGCCAGAGGAAGTTATTATTTGTGCTGGTGCAAAAAATGCACTTACAATGACACTATTAACATTATTAGAAGATGGGGATCACGTAATTTTTCCTAATCCTGGCTATCCACCAGATGAAGTTTGGGCAAAATATGCTAATGCAAAAATTGATCACACCCCACTAAACCAAGCTGATTGGCAATATGACTTAGATAAATTAGATGCCATGATAACAGATAAAACTAAACTGTTAATTATCAATACTCCTCAAAGACCTAACGGTCAAATTGTTGAAAATCCAGAAGCAATTGCTGAGATAGTTTTAAAACATCCTAATTTATTAGTGATTACTGATGAGATTTTTAGTCAAGTTATTTACGATGGCAAGAAACATAAGACAATTTCATCCATTCCAGAAATGAAGGATAGATGTATAGTTATAGACACTTGGTCAAAAACTTATGCTATGACTGGATGGAGAATAGGTTTTGCTGTTGCAAATGAAGAGATAATTACAAAACTTTCTATATTTCTTCAAGACTCTATAACTAACGTTGCAGCATTCATTCAAAGAGCTGCATACGAGGCAGTTACTGGACCACAGGACTGGACTATAGAAAAAAGAAATTTACTAGAAAAGAAAAGAAATCTGATGGTTGAAGGTTTAAATAGTCTTCCGGGAGTTACTTGTATGACACCTCCTGGATCTTTCTATTGCTTCCCTGATATAACTGGAACTGGCATGAAGTCACAAGAGTTTACTGATAAGCTTGTCGTTGATGCTGGTGTTGCAGTTGTTGCAGGAACAGCATTTGGTTCACAAGGTGAAGGTTTCGTTAGAGTTACCTATGCGGTTCACGATGATGATATAGCTGAGGGAATTAAAAGAATGAAAGAGTTCCTATCATAGTATGATAAGAAAGCTTTTTTTAGCATTTTCTTTTGTCTGCATATTAATTTCTTGTTCTACTGCCCCAATCACAGGCAGGAGCCAATTAATTTTACTAACTGAATATCAAGAATTAAATCTAGGTAGTTCTGCGTTCTCTCAAGTTATGAAAGAGAGTAAAGTGTCGACCAATAAAGTTTATCTGGATGCTGTAAAAAGAGTAGGATTTAGAATTGCCCCCGTAACCAATAAAAACTATCAATGGGAGTTTACTGTTCTTCAATCAGATCAAATAAATGCTTGGTGCCTTCCTGGCGGCAAGATAGCCTTTTATGAGGGAATTTTAGACATAATGGAAAATGAAGCTCAAATTGCTGCCGTTATGGGACATGAAATCGCGCATGCTACAGCAAGACATGGTGGAGAAAGAATGAGTTTAGGTATATTAGCTCAAGTTGGAGCCATAGCTGTTCAGATTGCAATGAAAGATAAGGACCCTGCAGTACAATATGCAGTTTTACAAGCCTATATTCCTACTGTACTTGTGGGTGCCATATTACCTTTTAGTAGAGCCCATGAACACGAAGCCGATGAAATAGGACTAATTTATATGGCAAAGGCTGGATACAATCCAGAAGAGGCAGTAAGATTTTGGGAAATTATGTATGAAAAAAATAAAGGTCAAAAAAGACCTCCAGCTTGGCTAAGTACTCATCCTCCAACTCAAAAAAGAATAGATGAAATAAAAAAGTTATTACCTGAAGCTATGGAAATTTATAATTTATCTGAGAAAGCTGAACTTAAAGTATTGCATTAAAACTTATGGCCATGCTTAATGATATTCCCTGTTTTAATATAGTAAGTATCTTCTGCTATATTAGTTGCAAGATCAGCTATTCTCTCTATATCTTTAACAATTAATACTAATGACTTGCAAGAATCAATATTTGTTGAATCAGCCTTCATAAGATTTATAAGCTCTTTTGATAAGGCTACTTCAGCGTCATCAATCTCATTGTCCATCTCGCATACATCCAGGGAAAGTTTCTTGTCACCTCTAATAAATGCTTTAATTGATTGATTAACCATTTTCGATGCACCGTATCCCATTTTGGTTAATTCAGATAAATCATTTATTGGAGGATGATCTAAAAGAGTAATGGACTTTTTAGCTATATTAACTGCATGATCACCAATTCTTTCAAGATCTTTAGTTATATGCATTGCCATTGTAATAAATCTTAAGTCTTCAGTGAGAGGTTGAAATAGGGCAAGAATTTCAATTGCTTTATCATCCAATTGAATTTCACAGTTATTAACTTCTTCTTCATTAATCAAAACTGTTTTAGCTATATCAGCATCTCTTTCTTGTAGCGATTTAATAGCTAAGTTCACGTTCTCTTCAGCAAGGGTGGCCATTTTGACCAAATTATTTCTTAAAAGCTCAAGTTCTGATATTAATTCTGACATTTTAATTCCTCCTTGTAATTTTAACCGAATCTTCCACTTATGTAATCATTTGTTTGTTGCTTACCTGGATTCAAAAAAATCTTTTTTGTTTCGTCATACTCTATTAGGTCTCCTAAAAAAAGGAACGCAGTATAATCTGAAACTCTCGAAGCTTGTTGCATATTATGGGTTACGATTACAATAGTAAAATCATCTTTTAGGGTTGTTATAAGCTCTTCAATTTTTGCTGTAGCAACAGGATCTAAAGCAGAACATGGCTCATCCATAAGTAAAACAGTAGGTTCTATTGCAATAGCTCGAGCAATACATAGTCTTTGTTGTTGTCCGCCGGAGAGTCCAAAAGCAGAATCATTAAGTCTATTTTTAACTTCTTCCCATAAAGCTGCCTGTTTCAAACTTTCTTCAACTACATGGTCAATCTTACCTTTATTTTGTTCTCCACCAATTTTGAGTCCATAAGCAATATTTTCATAAATACTCATTGGAAAAGGATTAGATTTTTGAAAAACCATTCCAACATTTCGTCTTAATGTCGTTACATCATATCCAGTGGAGTTAATATCAATTCCATCTATCTTAATTTCTCCATCCATTGTAACAGAATCAATTAGATCGTTTAGTCTGTTAATGCACCTTAATAAAGTTGATTTTCCGCACCCTGAAGGCCCTATAAATGCAGTAACTTGTTTCTCTTTAATATCTAAAGAAATATCATTTAAAGCCTTAGAGCTACCATAAGATAAATTTAGGTTTCTGATTTCTATTCCTTTGCTCATTTTATATCCCCTATCCTTTATGTTTTAATTTTAGTCTGTTTCTAATAAGAATAGCACTAGAATTCAATACTATGACGATTAATATTAATAAAAGTGCCGTTGAAAATACCATAGGTAATGCAGCTTCGGAGTTAGGAGATTGAAATCCAACATCATAAATATGAAATCCCAGATGCATAAATTTTCTTTCTAAATGTAAATATGGAAAGTACCCATCTAAAGGCATAGAGGGAGCTAGCTTGACAACTCCTGTTATCATTAATGGGGCAACTTCACCTGTGGCTCTAGATATTGCTAAAATAAGCCCTGTTAGTATTCCAGGTAAAGATGTTGGTATTATAATATTTCTTAATGTTTCCCACTTAGTCGCACCTAATGCTAGCGAACCATCTCTTATGCCTTTTGAAACTGCATTTAAACTTTCTTCTGTTGCAACTATAACAACTGGGACAGTAAGAAGTGCAAGAGTTAAAGATGCCCATAATATTCCACCTGTTCCATAAGTTGGTGATGGAAGATTGTCTTGATAAAATAAGGTATCAATCGATCCACCTATCCCATAGATAAAAAATCCTAAGCCAAATACCCCGAATACAATAGAAGGAACCCCAGCAAGGTTATTTACACATATTCTAATTAAAGCAACAGTTTTTCCTTGTTTTGCATATTCATTTAAATATACTGCAGCGATAACCCCTAAGGGCAGTACAGCAATACTCATTATTAAAACCATCAAGATGGTTCCAAAAATCGCAGGGAACACCCCACCTTCAGTATTTGATTCTCTTGGTTTGTCTGATAAAAATTCCCATATTTTGGATAGATAAAGACTTATTTTGCCCCTAAGTGTCAGTTCATTTGGTAGATTAAATCTTATAATATTTACCAAAGTTAAAAGTTTAGTTGCTCCTTCTATATCACTAACAACAAGTTTGGTCGAGTTAAGAATTTGAATATTTTCAAAAAGTTTTTTTTCTTCAATTTTATAACTGTTTAATAATTTAAGTTTCTTTTCATCAAGTTTAGTGATTTTATTTTCATTCAAATTCACTCTCGATAAAACTCTCTTTTCTTTTTCTAACTCACTAAGTTTGAAATTTATTTCACCTATTTTTTTATTAATTACATTAATTTTTTTTGCTATACTGCTCTTATCTTTTAAGGACGAGTTGATAAGATTATAAAATTCATTTTTATTGTTTTTATTATATGTAATTTTTTTATCTTTATGTTCAAAGGACTTAGGATATCCATAAAAGGAACCCCATTCGTCTCTTTCTATATGAAGAATTTCTTTATCATAACTAATACTTTGAATTTCAGAATCTTTTATCCATCTAAAATCAACACCATAAAAATCTCTATTACCTGTTTTTAGTTGAACAGTTAAATCATTATTAAAGTTTATTTCCTTCTTCTTGATTTCTCCTATAATATAAGAATTATTTTTTAGTTGAACTAAGGCGACATCTTTTTGCCAAAAAGTTGCAAACCCATAGTACATAACTAGCCCAATAAGCCCTGAAACAAGAAGTACACTTAAGGCCATCATGCAACCTGTTAACCAAATATAAAAAGAACCGTTTTTTTTCATAATTTACAACTCAGCATACTTTTTCTTTAAGCGAATTCTAATAACTTCTGCAATAGAGTTTATAATGAATGTGAAGCAGAATAATATGAAGGATGATAAAAATAATGTTCTGTATAGAGTACCGCCTACAGGTGCCTCTGGTATTTCAACGGCAATATTTGCAGATAAGGTTCTAAACCCATTAAAAATACTAAAATCCATAATAGGGGTATTTCCAGCAGCCATTAATACAATCATTGTTTCTCCTACCGCTCTTCCAATACCAATCATAACTGCACTAAAAATTCCTGGGCTTGCACTAGGAAATACAATTTTTAATGCTGTCTGCCATTTTGTTGCTCCTAATGCTAGAGATCCCGAAATTAAATGTTCTGGTACATTTGATAATGCATCTTCGGATATTGTAAAAATAATTGGAATTACTGCAAAACCCATTGCAATTCCTATTATTAAAGCATTTCTTTGATCGTATTGTATTTGGAACGATTCATACATCCAGGCGTTAAAATCGGAATTAAAGAATATTGATTCAAGAGAGTTTCCTATAAAAAGTGAAAGTATAAAGACAATTATAATTAAAGGTGCTCCAATAATAAGGTAGTTCATTCCCTCTTTCTTAAAATTCACAAAATGTTTAACTCTTTCCCATATTTTCGGCATATAAATAGTCAATATTATCAGTAGAATCGGAAAGCAAGCGATTGGTAAAAGTATTTTATCAATTTTTGGTGCTAACCATAAGCCAGCAAGGAAACCAAGTACAACACTTGGTAGGGCAGCCATTACCTCTATTATTGGCTTAATTACTCCTTTAAGCTTTGGATGCATAAATTGTGATACACATATTGCTGCTAGTATTGCTATCGGAATTGCAAAAATTATTGCATAAAATGCACCTTTTAAAGTACCAAAGATAAGTGGAATAAGGCTAAGTTTTGGTTCAAATTCATCTGAACCTGAAGAGGATTGCCAAATATATTCAGGTCTATCAAATCCTTCATACCATACTTTTGAAAATATAGTTTCAAAAGTTGTCTCCGGGTGCTTAATATCAAAGTTAAATCTATTTATTTTATTTTTATCCAATGTTAAAAGTGCTCGGTCTTTAGTTGCAAATGCAGTTTTTAAAAACCCATCATTGATTTTAAAACTTAACAATTCTTTTGATGACGTAGTTGAGTGGATAAGGACATTCCCAGATTCATCTATGCTTGTTATCATTTTTTTAAGGTTTGCTTTATATAGTTTTACAATCTTGTTTGTATGCCCGATTAGCGGCCTTACTTTAACTATATTATTTTGTGAATAGAATAAGACATTAAGAGAGCCATCTTCACCCCCAGCTACAATTGCTTGTCTACCATTAAGCATTTCAATCTTAGTGATAGGAGCATTTATTATTCTTCTCGAGTCTAAATAATCAATTTCATTTGCTATATCCCAATAGTGAATTCTTCCCTTATTTGATGATACAAAAATAATTTCTCCGTTGAAATAAATCCCTATGTCTGTTGGTATTGAATTTCCAAGATCAGATGTTATATCATATAATTTTGCAACTGCATTCTCGTCTTGATTGGAAGAAAATAGTTCATCTTCTTCATTACTGCTTGCTATTTTAAGCACTCTAATCCTTTTCCTTAAATCAATGGCAACAAAGGTTTGAGCCTCATCATTAGATATAAAATCAATATGTTTTACTGGACTATCACTTATTTGATAAGATTCAGAAAAAGTAATCTTTGGCTCTGTTATTCTATCTAGTTCATCAGTATATGAAGTCTTGTATAAAATTGTGCCAATAAATACTCTTCCTGTCGAGGTTCCAAAAATATATTTTTTTCCATTTTCCTTGGAAACAACTGAGGTTATTTCCTCATTATCTATAAGATTTAATTTAGCTTTTGAAATGAGTTTCTTGAAATTTATGTCATAGAAAACAATCTCACCATTTGATTGTATTATCGATAGTACATTATTGTATTCATCACCAAAAAACTCAACAGTTTTTGATAATTCTATATCTTCAATTTTTTCATTATCTTTTGATATCAAAGAGTATTTTTTAATTAAGGGTAAAGCTTCTTTACCGATAAAAAAAATGATTAAAATAATTGAAAGAATAATAAAAAAGCCGCCGAGTTTGAAAACATACTCAGCGGCTTTATCTTTTATTTTTCTTTTATTGAATGCAGTGTTTTCATTTAAACTTAAATTTTTTTTTTCGTTCACTGCATAATTTCATAAACCCTAATTAAGTTGGCTTAATACACCATCAACTTGTGCTTTAGACAAGGGAATATATCCATCCTTTATAACAATTTCTTGACCTTCTTTGCTTAATGCAAAGTTGATAAATTCCTTGATTAATGGCTCAAGTTCAGTTCCTGGTTTTTGGTTAACATAAAACTGAAGAAATCTAGCTAAAGGATATTTTCCTTTATCGATTTGTGATGGAGTTGGATCTGAACAACCTTTTCCTTTCTTGTCTAAGGCAATAGCTTTAACACCAGATGTTAAATATCCAATACCACTATAACCAATAGCAGATATATCGTTGGCTATACCTTGAACAACAGCAGATGAACCTGGCTGTTCTTTTACGGAATCCTTATAGTCTCCTTTACATAGAGCTTTCTTCTTAAAATAACCATATGTACCAGATGCGGAATTACGTCCGTATACACTAACCGGTTTGTATCTTAAATTCCCCTTAGCTCCTAATTGTCCCCAAACAACAATATCCTCTGGGCCTCCACATTTTCGTTTTTTTGAGAAAACTGCATCTACTTGTTTAATTGACATACATTCTACTGGATTGTCTTTATTAACAAAAACAGCAAGAGCATCAACAGATGTTTTTATTCTTACTGGCTTGTAGCCAAAGGCGTCAACAAACTTTTTAAGCTCCTTTTCTTTCATTGCCCTGGACATTGGGCCAATATTACTAGTCCCTGAGATTAAGGCTGGTGGAGCAGTTCCAGACCCTTTACCTTCAATTTGGCATTTTACGCTTGGGTATACTTTAGTAAAACCCTCGCACCATAATGCCATCATGTTATTCATAGTATCAGAACCAACACTTGAAATTTGACCACTTACTCCGCTAACTTTCTTATAGCTAGGGATTTTTGAATCCACTGATAAAGAAAATGCAGAAGCAGTGAAAAGAACAAAGAAAAGTATGGTTCCTAAAAATTTATTTTGCATTGAATTGCCTCCTTTTAGTATGAGGTAAGTAAGAACGAGTTTTGTTAAGAAATTGTTAAGAAGATATAAAGCATTAGTTAATTTGTGGAATTGTAACTCTAAATGTTGCACCTTTTGTTGTATCTATTAGTTCTACTTTACCAGAATGAAGATTTGCTGCATGTTTTACTATGCTTAATCCTAAGCCTGTTCCACCTAATGATGAGTACGATCGGTTTTTATCCGCTGTGTAAAATCTATTAAAAATATATTCTTTATCAATTGTATTAACTCCTGGCCCATTATCTATAATTTCAATTATTAAGTTGGAACTTTCTTTAGTAATTTTGATAATAATTTCGTCATTTTCCGGGGAATAATTAATAGCATTTTGCAGCAAATTGATAAATATTTTTTCTATTTCACTAGAAAGGCATTTGATTGAAATCTCGTCGCTACTAAAATTCGTCTTAATCCTTATTTTTTTCTTTTCAGAGTGTATTTTGAGTATTTCTATAGAGTATTTTGCAATTTCTATAATATTTGAATATGCATATTCCCTCTCTAGGTCTAACTTTTCTTTTTCTTCCAGCTCTGCCAAAGCTAGCAAGTCATTAGTTATATTGCTTAATCTCCTCGAATTTCTTTCTATAATATCTATCATTGATAAAATTTCTTCATTATTATCACTGCCATGCTCTTGAATGAATTGTGTGGCGCCTATAATTCCACTAAGTGGTGTTCTAATTTCATGTGAAACACTCGCAACTAAGTCTTCTTTAATCTTGTCTAGTTTCTTAAATTCGGTTATATCAGCAAGAGTTATTAAGATTTTAGATTTTTCATTATTTATGTAACCAGCTCTTATTATAAAAGATGAATCTATCTCACTTAGAAATTTTATTTCTTTTTTAATATAGTCTCTGTTATTTTTTAACTCATTTATTACTTCAAAGAAGTTTTTATTTTGGACTATATCAACAATTTTTTTATTTTCATATTCTATTTCTTGTGGAGCTTTAATAATTTTTTTAAATTCTTTATTAGCAAAAATAATAGTGTCCTCAGTATCTATTAATATTAATCCAAATGTAATATTTGAAACAACAGATGATAATTCACTATTTTTTAAATTTTGATTCTTAAGCTTTGAGCTAAGTGAATTTATTATTTCATATGTGGCTCTATCATATGTTTCTCTAAGTTCAATCATATTCATCTCAGAATAATCAAACTTATCATCGATAATTTCCTTTGAAATTTTTTTTATTTTATTATGAGAGTCTAAAATTTTTCTTAGGAAGAAAAAGCTAAAAATATACAGTGCTGTTATGATATAAAAATAAGTATTAAAAAAAACCCAACCTTCTTGCCCTTTTTGACTTAATAAATAAAAAAAATAAATTAATGAAATTATTACAAAAAGAAATCTTCGTTTTCTAAAAATATTTCTCAATTATTCATCACTATCCATTTTATATCCAACACCCCGTACACTTTTTATTAATGTTGCTTTTATACCGATTTTTTCCCTTAAATTTCTGATATGAACATCAATTGTCCTATCATATATGATTTTATCATCACCCCATATTCTCTTTCTTTTTATTAGCTGATCCCTTGAAAGAACTCTGCCTTTATTTTTAATGAAAGTTTCAAGTAATAAAAATTCTGTAGTAGTTAAGGAAATTTTTTGGTCATCGATTAGGACATTATAACTTTCAAGATTCATAGTAATTCCTTCAAAATCTAAAACTTCGTCTTGTTCATTTTTTTTAAAATTTAAAAATCTTCTAACCTTTGAAAGTAAGATATTATTATTGAAGGGTTTGACAAGATAATCGTTACCACCTATTTCGTGACCAACAACTATATCTGACTCAGTTGATTTAGCAGTTAAAAAAATAATAGGTGTATCTTCATATCTTGAATCATTTCTTAAGATTTTACAGGTTTCAATTCCATCACAAATTGGCATCATTATATCAAGTAAAATTAAATCAGGCTTTATAGATTTAGAAAAGTTTATTAGCTCTCTTCCATTAGTAAAAGATTTTGTCTTATAACCGTTCGAATTAAGATTAGATACAAGAATTTGTGATATGTCTTGATCATCTTCTGCAATCGCTATTAAATGACTCATGGATACATTATTTAATAATTTCATTCTAACTACAATCTTTTTGATTATAAAAAGAAGAGGATTTTTAAAAACTTAACTATTTCTTAACTTTTGTTTAACACCTAGTTAACTTTTGAAAAACATAATAACAAAGAAAAAAAAGATACTCACAGGAGGTAAAAATGAGAAAATTTTTAGTATTATTCTTTTTATTTGCATCTTTACTAATTGTTCCAGAATCATTTAGTAAAGAGGTTGCATCATCAAATTTAGATGGCGATTCAACCACCCAGAAACTTGCTAATACATTTGGTACTGACTTAACAAAGAAGTCCAAAGATATTAAATTAAAGTATAAAGCTGGGAAAGGATTAGAGTTTAAAGGCGGAGACGCTTTTAAATTAAAAATTGGCGGTAGAATGCAGTTCAGATTTGATAGCGCTGATAAGAACCAAGAAAAAAGAGGTTCTACAAGTTCTGATGGTTCTGAGGGTGTAAGTCATGACTTTCAAACAAGAAGATTTCAGTTAGCTTTTTCAGGTTATGCATATAGCCCAAATATCTTTTATAAATATGTAATTTGTTCAGATAAAAACGGTACAGGATGTGCTGGTGCAGATGGCATAGGTATTGAAGATGCATATTTCGGATATAAAGCTGGAAAGGTTTTAAAAGTTACAGTTGGACAAATGAAGATTCCTCATACTTTAGAAGAGCAAACTTCATCAAGTAGCTTAACTTTTGTTGATAGATCTTCAAAGCATTTAACATTTGAAAGAGATCACGGTATCAAGTTGGAAGCAACAATGCCAAATAAGAAATTTAAAGTTATAGGTTTCTTAGGTGCTGGTCTAGGTGGTAATAATGCAAGAGGTTCTTCTCATGCTGATGTTTGGGATAAAATCTATGTAACAAGAGTTGAATTAACACCATTTGGTAAAATGAAATATGGTCAAGCTGATCTTAAGAAATCAGATAATATGAAACTTAGATTGGGTGCTTCTCAACTATGGTGGAACGGATTAAACGTTAATTATACTGGTTCTGCTTTTAAAGAAGAAGATGGTTCAACTGCTTTAGATCATGCTGGTAAGCTTGATGATAGAATTAAAGACATTGCTACAGCTTATAGTAAAAACGGAAAAACTCAGCTTACAGGTGTTACATATTTAGATGTTACATCAAGAACTTATGATGCTGGATTTAAGTATAAAGGTCTTTCAGGTGAGTTTGAACATACAACATTAACTGGTGATGAATCAATCCTAGGTAATGGTAAAGAAAGTTTAGACTGGACTAGAATCCAAGGTAACTATCATATAACTAATGGATGGGTTGCAGGATATAGATACGGTGTAAGAGATAATTCAGACCAAACTAAAGACAAAATATTTGAGCATACATATCAAGTTTCTAAATATTTTGTTGGACACAATTTAAAAATAAATGCTGATTATGGCCACATCAATGAAGAACAGACAACAGGCGATGATAAGCAAACAAGAACATTTAGAATTCAAGCGCAGCTTAAATTCTAAATAATTAAATACGCTAAACACACCTTCCTCAATAAAGAGCAAGTCTTAAAAACTTGCTCTTTTTTTTT
>CENX01121318.1_pt1 | contig 41363 bp, 39 predicted proteins | sample 361321 | NCBI WGS metagenome assembly CENX01 (sample SAMEA2619678, study PRJEB7988) | marine metagenome | isolation source: saline water (ENVO:00002010), including | reverse complement strand
GCATTGGCTGGTTTAATACCCGACCGTCGTCTCGATTCCAAATCACCACGTCACCATAATTAGTCACCCCTAAAACATACCCCTCAACAGTAAATACCGGCGTTGTTAAAGCATTTATTGGTAAGTCGGGGTCAGGTTGCCAATCATCATCTGCTGCCAACGGTAAGGGCACAGTCCATTTTTTGGAGCCATCGGGATGAAACGCGAACATTTGATTGCAATCACCTAAATAAAGATCTCCCTCAGCATCGACAATGACATTGGATAAAACCGCACAAGGGTCAACTCCGTTGTCAGCATCTGTCCATGGCTGGGACTGCCAAAGTAATTCACCCTCGACAGAAAAAGCATGCAAATTACTCTGCCCCGCAGCAAGACCAGACGTTTGATAAAAACGTTTTTTATCGGGACTAATGGAAGGAGCAATTAACAGCGATACGCCCTCTAACGCCGTCCAAGTGCGGTACTTATCGTGCAGATAGGCATCACGGGCTTGATCGCGGTTACCCGGACCCTGGTGTAAGGTTGACCAACCCCCACCCGAATAAGCGGGCGCTTCGACGGAACCGAGGCTATTACTAGCACTTACACGCTCAGCATTGGCCGTACAAATCACAAGACTTAATAAAAGAAAGACTATAAATAACAATTGGTTAATCATATATTTAGCGATGATCATAGTGATTCGTACTCCTATGAGGCTATCAACCAAGTAACCCATGAATGATGCTGGATAAAATCTAAAAAACGGGCTCTATAATAGGCTTTATTGACTGCAGAGGGAGTGACTATTATGCAATATCCACCCCGTAATAAGGCCAATAGCTCCGGCGTTAATACGGGCTTTTCAATGTTGCAGCGACTGATTTAAACTCGCCAAGTAATCCTTTAGCGCAAGGCCAGTACCCATATCCCAAGGCACAATGTCCTTTTTTTCGACTAATTTATAATCGTCCAGCTCTTCGTTTAAAACAATCGATCCTTCAGCTTCTAAATGATAAGCAATAATCACTTGATTCATCTGCTCAAAACCATAGGCACCGATTAAACGCTGAGCCGTAACCGTTAAATTAAGCTCCTCTTTAGTTTCTCTTACCATCGCTACCGCGGGGTCTTCGCCCTGCTCTAAAAACCCGGTGATCACCGAAAAGAATGCTTTAGGCCAAGCCACATTGTGTGCCATAACAATCTTACCTTTATATTCTACGATGCCAGCCACGACGGGCGTCGGGTTTTGCCAATAGACATAATCACAGTTGGAAGACTGACACGCTAAACGGGACACACCGTCTAGCTCACGATCAACCATATCGGCTTTACATTGGGGGCAATATCTCATCGTGAAACCTATTTATAATAAAACTTAGCACTATCACTTAAGAATAACGAATCTGCTAAAAAAGATCGCCGCTTAAAAATATATTATTACATTCATCTCATGATAAATCGTTCATTATAGCTCTATCATGGCAGATAAATAATTGACGAGATCGATCACTATGGAAAACCACATTAATACTCGAAATAACAATAAACCTTATGCCATTGACCCCGCATATCTTGATTTTCCTGATATGAGTTTTAGTACCAATCTGCTCAAACTGCGGTTTACTAATCTATTTATTTTGGCAACCCGTTTGCGCTACAAATGGTCAAAAAACCTCAACATCTCAACTCATAAAATTAACAGTACTAACGGCCATAAACTTAAAGTGATCGAAATCAGTAAAAAGGGGTTAGCAGATAACGCACCTGCTTTAGTCTATTTTCATGGCGGCGCATTTTTCCTCACCTATGCAGGCCTTCATCTAGATAATGCCCAGATGTATGCTGAGCAAGCGAATTGCAAAGTATTTATGGTGGATTACCGCCTTTCGACTAAGGCCCCTTTTCCGGCTGCACTTGACGACTCGCAAGCGGCATTAGAATGGGTGCATAGCAATGCCAAACAGCTAGGCGTCGATAAAGAAAAAATAATTGTCATCGGCGACAGTGCTGGCGGCGGTTTAGCCGCAAGTGTTGCCCAGTTAACCCACGACAGGAATAAAAATCGTAGAGAAAAAATCAATTTACTCGCGCAGTTTTTACTCTATCCCGTCTGTGACTGTGAAACAAAAACAGCCAGCGCCACCGAATTTACCGATACGCCCCTTTGGACAACCAACAATAACAAAGTAATGTGGGAGGTGTATCTGCGAGGCAGTAAATACAAAAAAGGGGGCGAACACATACCCACGTATGCCTCACCCGTTCATCGCCAAGACCTCAGCGGCTTACCCCCTGCTTATATTGAACCCACAGAATTCGACCCGTTAAGAGATGAAGCAATTAATTATGCTGAAGCCCTGCAAAAAGCGGCCGTTGAAGTGACTTTAGTAGAAGCTAAAGCCGCCGTGCATGGCTATGAATTTGTCGACTGTGAAACCACAACTAAGTACCGAAAAATTAGAATGGACGCACTAAATAAAGCCTTAGGTCATTCATCTACTGAATAAAATCGAGGTAAGTATGTCAGACTGGAATGGAAAAACCGCCGTCATCACTGGAGCAGGCAGCGGCATAGGATCTGCCTTAGCACAGCACTGCGCAGCACAAGGAATGCACGTTATTGCCGCCGACATTGACCAACAAGGTTTACGCAACACGCAAAGTGATGCAAGTAAACCGGAGAAAGTCGAAATTTATACATTGGACGTTAGATCCGAAAATGCAGTGGAGTCATTCGCTAAGCACTGCTTCAGCCAACACAGCGAAGTCAATTTGCTGTTCAATAATGCCGGCGTACTGATTGATGGTAAAAGCTGGGAACGATCAATCAAAGATTGGCGTTGGAATTTTGATGTAAACGTGATGGGCGTAGTTAATGGCATTCATAGTTTTGTACCGAAAATGCTATCGCAAAACAGTGAGGGTAAGATCATTAATACAGCATCTATTGGCGGTCTGTTAGCTGGCGGCACCTACTTAGCGCCTTATCAAGGCACCAAGCATGCGGTCGTTGCCATCACTGAATCGCTGCATGCCGAATTGGCATTAGAATCAGCGCCAATAACCGCAGCGTGCCTTTGCCCAGGTGATACAGCTACAGGTATATGGGAATCTGATCGATTACGTCCCAGCGAAGAGCATAATCAATTACTTTCTGATGCTGAGCAGCAAATGCATGAGGCAGTAGCCGGCATGTGCGCCAATGGATTATCACCAGCGCAAGTCGCCACGGCAGCATTTGATGCTATCGAAAAGGATCAGTTTTGGATATTCCCGCAAGACCAATTCAAACCGATGCTGGAATTACGTATTGAGGCAATTTTGAAAGAACAACAACCACCCTCAGCTGACCAACTTCTAGCAATCATGCTTAACAATGGCCTTTGAAAAATAGGATTTAATCGTGAACCATGAAAACCGCTACCCTACTTTTAGGGATAATGAAGAAGCTATACGCCAAGCTTTAAATAGCGCCAGTGTGCCTGCGCTGATGTCAGCCATGATGCTAATCGATGGTGACTTTTCACGATTAAATGGCAGTATTAAACCAGGGCAAGGCATGCTAGGTGAAGTGCAAGGCTTTATGTCAGCAGAAGATCAAGAGACGATAAGAGATGAAGCGCTCGAGGTTATCAAAGATTACCAACGCAATAACTTTATACTGCCCGAATTGCCCTGTGAGGAAAAACTGTATCAACTGATGTGCTTCACTGCAGGTCAAGATATCCCAAAAGATTCGAGTAAAATGATGCTAGAAGAGCTGGCATTAGAAAACACTGACCCGCGCGAGGTCTGTTTAGACTCTCGATTTAAAAAACCATTGAGTGAACATGCCGTGGTGGTTATCGGTGGCGGCATGTCGGGAATATTAGCGGCTATTCGCCTAAAACAGAATAATATCCCTTATATTTTGCTTGAAAAAAATCCCGACAAAGGGGGTACTTGGTATGAGAACTCATACCCAGGTGCACGCGTCGATATACCCGCTCAAATTTATTGCTACAGTTTTGAACCCAGTAATAGCTGGCAACAGTTCTACCCACAGCAAAAAGAATTAAAAACTTATTTTGATCACTGCGTAGAAAAATATCAGCTGCAGGCTTGCATTCAGTACAACACCGAAGCCACCGCTGTCAATTGGGTTGAAAATCAAAAGCGCTGGCATATCACCACCCATAATCATCATACCGGTGAACAATCAAAACTCATTGCTAACAGCGTCATATCAGCTGTTGGTCAGCTTAACCGACCTAAAATACCAGACATTCATGGGTCAGATTCCTTTGATGGTGCACAATTCCACAGTGCACAATTTCAACATCAACATGATTTAAGAGATAAAACAGTTGCCATTATTGGCAGTGGCGCCAGTGCTTTTCAGTTAGCGCCTGAAATTGCAAAAGTGGCAAAAAAAATGAAAGTTTTTCAACGCTCGCCTGCATGGATGTTTCCCAACCCAGGCTACCATGATGATATTGACTCTGGTACACAGTGGTTGTTAACTCACATTCCCTTCTATGATCGTTTTTATCGATTCTTACTTTTCTGGGTATCCGCCGATGCCTTGCTACCAACCTTAATAAGAGATGAAGATTGGCCCGATCAAGAGCGTTCAATCAATGCCGCTAATGACATGTACCGTGAGCATGCCACTGAGTGGATCAAGAGCCAGGTTAAAGACCCCGAGTTATTAAACAAGGTAGTCCCGCGTTATCCGCCCTTCGTAAAGCGTATTTTACAAGACAATGGCAGCTGGCTAGCTGCTTTACAACAACCCCATGTTGAATTAATTACTGATAATATTAAAGCCATAGATGCAACAGGCATTCATCATCAATCGGCTTCTGAAGCACTGCATACCGAGGTTGATGTGATTATTTATGCGACCGGATTTCATGCTAATAAATGGCTTTACCCGATGAATATTACTGGCAGAAATAATCAATCATTGAATACCCTATGGGGCGACAATCCAAAAGCCTATTTAGGTATTACTGTGCCTGATTTTCCCAACTTCTATTGTATGTATGGGCCAAATACTAACTTAGCACATGCAGGCACACTCTTTTTCAATTCTGAATGCCAAATTCGCTACATATTAAAGTGTATCGAGCTTCAAGTTAGCGCCAATGCCGATACTATTGAAATCAAATCAGAAGTGAATGAAGCCTATAACCAACGCGTACAACATGAGTTTTCCAAAACAGTCTGGGTTCACGAAGGCGCCGGCAGTTGGTATAAAAACTCACAAGGTCACATCACCACAAATACCCCTTGGCGATTAGCCGACTATTGGCAATGGACCTTAGCGCCAGAGGCAGAGCAATTTACTGTTCAGTAATAATATTACTTATCCTGCATGGAGAAATACTATGAACATACCATTACAGCAACAACTAGCAGGGCAAACAGCCATTATCACTGGTGGGGCTGGTGGCATCGGTAGAGCAACCGCTGCCAGACTGATAAGTGAGGGTGCGCAAGTGGTGATTACTGATATTAATAACGATGCTGGTCATGCGGCCGCTAAAATGCTGGGAGATCAAGCTTTATTTGTTCAGCATGACGTGACCCAAGCTAGCCAATGGCAAAATGTTATTGATCACACTATTTCAGCTTACGGCAATCTTAACATTCTGGTTAACAACGCAGGCGTGTGTATATTTAATGGTTTATTGGACTATTCCTTAGAGGAAATTCAGACTACCTTAAACATTAATTTGCTGTCCGTGATGCTGGGAACTCAAGCCGCGGCACCGCATATTTTCAAAGCCGGTGGCGGCGCCATTATTAATATGTCATCGTCAGAAGGTTTGTCTTCTGTGAATGGCTTATCGGCATATATTGCATCAAAATGGGCGGTGCGTGGTTACACCAAGGCATCGGCGATGGAGTTAGGGCCTTTGGGTATTCGCGTTAATTCGGTTCACCCTGGTGGAGTGAATACTCCGATGGCCAATCCAACCGCATTGGAGAAAACTGAATTTGATGAGCCTTATAAAAAATATCCCGCTCAACACGGTGCCGAACCTGAAAACATTGCCAGCGTGGTTGCGTTTTTAGCCAGCGCAGATGCTGTGCATTGCATGGGGGCAGAAATAGCCGTTGACGGAGGCATGACGACGGGCAAATACATCGACTTTTTACCCGGCTCACCTAACCCCGTATAAAAAATTTCAGAATTGGATCAGTTAAGGGTTGAGAAGTTGGACTGAATCGCTCCGCCTAATGATGCCACCCTTGGTGATTTTAGCGCATAAACCGCCATGACCTAACATCGCAGCAAAACCGCCTTGGCCCAGCACCTGCTCCATTCGCGAGCAAGGGTCGCATAAGGCATTTGTTTCAACTTCGGCTTCACCGATACGAAGCCGTTGATGTCGAATCGCAGTTAAGTTAATACCACTGACGACTAAGTTTCTTCGTAGCATAGCCGGCACTACCGGTTGATGGTCGCCAAAAATATCGCCCTGACCTTGACCACGACGCAACGCCATGAAATATTCTATTTGAGCAATATATTCTTCACTAATAATAGTGATTTGCCGAGCTGAACCCGGCTTACCTTGACAACGTCGATCGCCTTCCAAGCCCAAACCCTCAACCGCGAGAACCTGCTCAACCTCAAGCATTGGAACTTTTCTAGCGGGTCGAAGACCAATCCAATTCAACTGACCTGCTGGTAAATGCTTAGTATAAGTACGAACAAGTTGGTAGTGGCTATTAATTGACTTAAATCCTCTCGCGCGACTCTTCTATCGAATTAAACCATAACGATCATTCAACACATCAAGAATTTCTGCTTGCGGGTTGTCTGACTGCGGCAGAGAATGGCCAATAATTTTCTCAGCTAGTCCAACATAAGTCGATGAGACTTCCATTAACACCGCCTCTGGAAGCTCGTTATCTTTAGCTAGAGCGGTACGCTCAGTCATGCGATCTTTATTCAATAAAATGTCTGAATCAGGGAAATGATTTAATAACAATTGGCGAAATGCTTCTTTAGAATTTTCAACCACCTTGCCCTGCCGAAATTGCTCGCCGTCCCACATTCGCGATGAATCAGGCGTACCGACTTCATCCATGTAAATCAGTTTATCGTTTCCTTTAGCATCTTTGACATAACCAAATTCAAATTTAGTGTCGACAAAAATCTGGTCAAGCTTCTCTAAAGCGGAACTAATCACTTCAAAACCTTCACGCAACAGTGTTTCGTAATGGTCAATATCACTGGCTTGCTGAAATTTAAACGCCGAAATATTCTGTTCAATATCGGCTCTTGTGACATTCACATCATCGACTTCTGGAACGCCAGGAATACCTTGCAAAATACCCTTAGTAGACGGCGTGATTAATAATTCAGATAATTTTTGATCGCGGGTTAAGCCTTCAGGTAATTGAATGCCACAAAACGTTCGCTCCCCTTTACTGTAAGATCGCCACATCGAGCCAGTGATATATTGACGCGCAATCGCTTCAATCATAACCGGTCTTGCTTTCTGGACAATCCAAACTAAGGGGTGAGGTACCGCTAAAATATGGCTATCGGCTAAACCTTGCTGACGAAATAAATTAAACCAATGATTAGAGATGGCATTTAATGAAGCACCCTTGCCCGGCACACCGGCCATACCACCCTCGCCTTGCCAAATACATTCAAAGGCTGAAATACGATCACTGATCACCATCACAGCCAACTCTGAATCGGGCGCCACATCATAGTCTTCACTCGCGATAAGTCTCTGACTGTCGGCTTGACTCAGCCAATAAACAGAACGAACCTTGCCACTGTGGACAGGCAGTTCAGTTTGAATAGGAAGATGATTACTAACGGCTAAAACACGATCAGCAGAAGAAGATAGGCTCATAAGATTTTTCTCGAAAGGCTAAAAAACCAATAATTATAAATCAGCTGAGCGCTATGCACTAGAGAGTATTGGTGAAAATTGGTCTCATTATCCGGTTTTTGTGCCCTCTGAGCAAAAAGTGGAGAACTTAGGTGGGTTACAAGCTGTCAATCTACCTATTACCACGATAGTCAATACTGGAATTAGCAAAGTATAATAAAATTCTTGGCAGAGAAATATTAATCCCTTCACCTCGGTTATTTACTAATTAGATAATAGGAAACATTATGAGCGTTGCAAACTTAGCTTACATTCATATTAGCGAAACAGAACAAGGCTCATGGAGCAATTTTGGTGCAAATATCCTAGGTCTCATGCCCATTGAACGGCCCGACTTCAATGATCACAGTTTTCTTAAAATGGATTACGCGCCGTTTAGAATATTAGTCTCAACTGCAGAACAAGGCCAAATGCTTGGCTGTGGCTGGGATATGGGCAGTAAAGAAAATTATCAAGCCATGATTGCTAAGCTCGAAGCGGCTAACGCCACGGTTACTGCTGGCGATGCACAAGGGGCTAAGTTACGCTGCGTCACCGAGTACGCTAGCTCTAACGACCCTTCAGGCAACCCCTTTGAAATATTTTACGGCCGAACGACAACGGTCGAATGCGATGTGCCATTTGTATCGCCAGTAGGCATCGATAAATTTGTCACCGGAGATATGGGCTTGGGCCATGCTGTCATACCCGCACCATTGACCGAAGAAACGCATGCATTTTATATTGATACCATGGGCTTCGGCATGAGCGATGATTTACGTATGCCGCCGCCTGCTGATGGGGCACCTGAATTACGTATTATTTTTATGCATGCCAGCAACTCACGGCACCATAGTTTGGCGCTAGCCAACTTCCCCCACCCGGTCGGCATCGTGCATATGATGTTTGAAGTCACCAGCATTGATGAAGTTGGGGCTTGTCTCGATCGCGTTAATCAAGCGAATGTGCCTATTATGTCTACCCTAGGCAGGCACTGTAATGACAACATGCTGAGCTTTTACTCAGTGGGCCCTGGAGGTATAGCTGTCGAATTTGGCTACGATGGATTACAAATTGATGACTGGAGTCAATTCCCTCCCACCGAATCGACAGAGGGTGATTTTTGGGGGCATGCTTATCAGCCCATGCCAACTTAATTGACGCTGAGAGGCGCTTTTATGTGGCAAAAACCGTTACTACTGACTTCAACGGAAAAAGGACAGGCAAAAATCCTTCAACACAATGCTTTAGTCTATATATTCTTGGTGTTTTTTTTAAGTAGCGCCGCCATAGCTGAACCAAAAAAAGATTTATCCTCCCAACAACTAGAAGACAGTCGAGATGCCTGGGTTCCCAGCGACAAAATTGGCGAACTGTATTTGGCACAGTGCAGCGTTTGCCATGGTAATAATCTAGAGGGCAAAGCTATTGGCCCACCTTTAGTTAACAATGCCCTCCTTCACGGCGAAAGCCTTGATCGTTTGATAAAAAATATTAGCGACGGCTTCATCAATAGTGGTATGCCGGCTTGGAAAAAAAGCTTAACTCAAAATCAAATAAAAGCCTTAGCCGTCTATATCTTAGAAAAGCGAACAACTAAAGGGCTTGATGCCATTCTCGGTGTCGGCACACGACCACAAATCCCAAATACTATCCAAACTACTGAACAACACAAATTAACACTCAAAAAAATTCATGATGGTTTAACCCACCCCTATGCCATAGCGCCTTTAAATAACGGAAATATTTTAATCAGTGAAAAAGCCATAGGCTTAAGTCTACTAAGCGACGATGGAAAAACTAAAACACTCATCAAAAATACGCCAAAAGTATTTAATGATGGTATCGTGCGTGGCTCTACTTATACGGGCAGTGGCTGGTTGCACGATGTTGAGATTCACCCTCAATATAAAGATAACGGCTGGATATATCTCTCTCATGGTCATCGCTGCGAAAAATGTAATACTCTAAGTCAGCAAACAAATGAACCTGTTGTTATGGTTCAATTAGTTCGTGGTCGCATTGTAGGCGACCAGTGGGTTGATCAAGAAATTATTTGGCGAGCCAAGCCTGAGGCCTATATTAACGGTGCTGAAGTTGGTATGGGTGCAAGAATAGCTTTTGACAACGCAGGCTACGTCTATTTAACCCTTGGTAATATGCTGGCCAATTATGCTGGCGCTCAAGATTTAGATAAACCCTTTGGGAAAATACTTCGACTGCATGATGATGGTCGCATCCCCTCTGACAATCCATTTTTTGACAACAAAAAAGCTTTGCCTTCGATTTGGACTTTGGGTCATCGCAACCCCCAAGGTATTAGTTTTGACAAAAAACAAAATGTCCTTTGGCAAAGTGAACATGGCCCTCGTGGCGGGGATGAAGCAAACGTGCTGCTGCCAGGCCGAAATTATGGCTGGCCATTAGTGAGCCTTGGCCTAGATTATGATGGTGCTCCCATTCATTACGGTGAACAATTAGGTATAAAGTTTGATCCAAAAAATTTAACCCCGACTAAAATTGACTGGACCCCTTCCCTCGGTGTTTCAAGCATTGCTTTTTATCAACTGAAAGACTCAGACGGTTTTGATAATATCAATGAAGCTTCTACTTATTTCTCAAAATGGCAAAATGACTTACTCGTTGCCACCTTAGCTAGCAACGATTTACTGAGAGTCACGACTGATAAAGATGAGATCATAAATACTGAAATTATCGTCAAAGATATTGGCCGCATTAGGGATGTTGAGCCAGGCTGGAATGGTGAGATATATCTATTATTAGAACACTCAACTGGCAGTACTATTATTATCATGCAGCAAGCAGACCAACCCAAGAAGGCGTCATAAAATGTCAATAGAAAAACAAAAAAAATTTATAACAAAATTTATTAACGCCATGAGTGAGGGTGATAGCGATGCCATTATCAACGCTTATCACCCAGAGGGTCGCGTAGAAACTATGGGCAATACTTTAATTTCTGGCAGTCGTGGCCTCGATGAAATTAAAAGCTTCGCCCCCGCAGTTCTAGAATCTTTTCCAAATAAACTTACATTCACCATTAAAAATATTACCGCTGAGGATAACCGTGTTGCAGTAGAAGCCGAATCGAGTGGTGAGCATATTTCAGGCAAACATTATAATAACCAATACCATTTTTTGTTTGAGCTAAAAGACGAAAAAATTTACCGGCTAAAAGAATATATGGACACTGAATTGGTTACTGATATTCTCTGTGGCGGTCAAAGACCAAATCAATCGTAACCCTCAGTAAATTAGGCATATAAAAAGGATAGATCATGGCACTAAAAAAAAATCGAGTCGTATTAGTCACTGGCGGTAGCCGCGGAGTAGGTAAAGGAACGGCACTAGCACTCGGCGCAACAGGTGCCACTGTTTATGTATCGGGTCGCTCGAGCAGTGATGGCCAAACAACTGCCCTACCTGGCAATATCCATACCACTGCTGAAGAGATTACCGCCAGAGGGGGTAAGGGGATTGCTGTTATTTGCGATCACACAGATGACCAACAAATTGCAGCCTTGATTGATCAGATTATTGACGAGCAGGGACGAATTGATATTCTAGTTAATAATGTTTACCAAGTCCCTGATGATATGCTTGAATGGCAACCCTTCTGGAAACGTCCCCTCGATGATCACTGGCAAGCAATGATTGATTTAGGTCTGCGCGCACATTACGTTGCCAGTTACTACGCCGCGCCTCATATGATCAAACAAGCAGCCGGTATGATTGTCAACATTTCATCACCCGGTGCTCGATGTTATCTTCACTCGGTCATTTATGGCGTGGGGAAGGCCGGCAAAGATAAAATGATGCACGACATGGCTAAAGAGTTACGTGAATACAATGTTGCTGCCCTCGCTATTTGGCCCGGCATTGTTAAAACCGAACGCTTAGCTCCCGCCATTGAAGCTGACGCACTGCCAGACGAATACGAACCATTAAAGCCCGGAATGGAATCGCCAGAATACCCTGGAAGAATTATCGATGCGATTGCAAAAGCCGATAATTATATGGATTACTCAGGTCGCTCATGGTGGAACTCCGAACTGGGTAATGAATTAGACATTCAAGACATTGACGGTGCGCAACCCATGTCTTATGCACCCTTTATGGGTGAGCCAGGCATTCCACCTGAAGCAATGGTAAAATAGAACTTTAGCGATGATATTCAAGGCATAATGAGCAATGTCCAAAGCAACCATAGATTTACTCAACGTCGCTGACATCACTGATTGGCACAGTGAACACGACTTACTGGTCGTTGGCTTTGGTGCAGCCGGCGCTTGCGCTGCAATTGAATCAGCACAAGCAGGTAATACCGTATTGGTTTTGGAGCGCGGTAGCGGCATTGGTGGTACCACTAGCTTAGCAACCGGTCACTTCTATCTCGGTGGTGGCACTCGTGTCCAACTAGCCAATGGTATCGAAGACAGTGCTGATGAGATGTTTAACTACCTAATGGCTAATACGCCCGACCCCAATGCTGAAAAAATTCGTGCTTATGCTGATGATAGCGTTAGTCATTTTAATTGGTTAGTCGAACAAGGCGTACCTTTTAATGACGGCTTCTACCGAAAAAAACATTACGAGCAACCCACTGACGAATGTTTGATTTGGTCGGGCAATGAGAAAGCTTGGCCCTACTCTCAACAAGCTAAACCAGCGCCTCGCGGCCATAAGGTCGAGCATCCTGGCAGTGGTGGCGGCGCTATCGTCATGCAAAAATTAGGTGAAGCCGCTAAACAATTAAAAGTGAAATTTCAATTTGATGCGCAAGTCAACGGTTTAATAAAAAATAAGACTGGCCGTATTGTCGGCCTTCGATACAAAACCTTTGGTGACACTTATTATCTCCGAGCAAATAAGGCGGTGGTAATTGCAGCCGGCGGATTCAGCATGAATAAAACCATGGTTGAAGAACATTGTCCTCAATTAAATGCTGAATCTGTATGGCCACAAGGTACGCCATACGACGACGGCAGCGGCATTCAATTGGGTTTAGCTGCCGGCGGGCAAGCCATTCATATGTCACAGGTATTTCTAACTTCTCCTTTTTATCCCCCCGAAAGCTTAGTTAAAGGTATTTTAGTCAACCAATACGGCCAACGATTTATCAATGAAGATTCCTATCATTCGCGTTCCGCAGCAGCGTGCATTGAACAACCTAACGGTGTTGCTTATCTTATTTGTGACAACGCTACTTTTGGACGACCTGAATTAAAACTACAGGAATTAATTGATGCCTGGGACACCGTGGAAGAAATGGAACAAGCGCTAGCACTGCCAAAAGGTGCACTGCAAGATACTATTAATCAGTATAATCAATATGCTGAACTGGGCAAAGATCCTCAACAACATAAGCATGCTGATTGGTTGCAGCCGCTTAATCAGCCTCCCTTTGCTGCACTGGAGTGCTCGTTTGAAAAGTCAAGCTACACTGGCTTTACTTTGGGTGGATTACAGGTTTCTAAAGATGCGGAAGTGCTTGACCATCATCGCCAAGCGATTACTGGTCTTTATGCAGCAGGTGCTTGCGCATCTAATATTGCCCAAGATGGTACCGGTTATTCCAGCGGCACTTGTATCGGCGAAGCGACCTACTTCGGTCGCCGAGCCGCCAAACACGCCAATCAACTAAGCCCTTTACTGCCCTGAGGATGATATGAACTTAACCACCGCTGTACTCATTACCGGAGGGGCCTCAGGAATTGGAAAAGCCTGCGCAGAAGCTTTAGCCCGCCAAGGTCGCCCAATTATGATTTGGGATATCGATAGCAAAGCTGCTGCTGCTAGCGCCAGTCAAGTTCAACAAAATTTCAATGTCGACACCAGCAGCTATGGCATAGACATCAGTCAGTTCAATGAATTTGAATCGGCGCTAACTGCTAGTCGAATGAGTAAACACAGCATTGGTGGTTTAGTTCATGCCGCCGGAGTGGATGGCAGTGTGGCGCTCGATGACCTCACGCCCGAGTCATGGCAACGTATTATGGATATTAATTTAGGGGCTCTGCCGTTCTTAACGCAACTTCTACTACCTGACCTAGCCGCCAATTCTGGCTCCGCCATCGTAGGTATTGCATCGATTAATGCGCACTTAGGTAACCAAGCTAACCTTTCTTACAGCGCATCAAAAAGCGGTATGTTAGGGCTTGTTAAAGCACTAGCAGACCGCTTAGCCAATGATAATATTAGAATTAATGCCGTTTCACCTGGACAAATCGATACCCCCATGCTGGCAGGACCCATGGCCTATATGGATGGATTACGCGAACAATTCGAACTACGAATTCTAATGGGTCGTCTTGGCCAAGCCAGCGAAGTTGCCAATGCTGTTGCTTTTTTGCTATCGGATCAGGCCAGCTATATCACAGCAAGTGAGTTAGTGGTTGATGGCGGTAATCTTTCATCCCAACGCTGACCGACATAAATAATCAAATTACCCTCTTTTTATGGATTTTTGGAAGGTATTGTTAATTAACTACTCAAGCTAAGGCGTTAACGTAGTCACTATTCAATCACTTTACTGATAATAAGAAACAAGGTGTTTTATGGATACTCAAGTCAAATCTACTTCCAATGTTAGTCCAGCAGAGATGTTAGATAAAGCCATCGCCATGCAAGCTATGTTGCGAGAAAAGGCGCAACACACCAGAAGCTTGCGACGCATCCCTGATGAGACGATGGCCGAGCTAATTGACGCCGGTTTTTTTAAAATGATGCAGCCAGCCCGATATGGCGGCTACGAAATGAACCCAAAACATTTTTATGATGTAGTGTTTGAAATTGCAAGAGCCTGCCCATCGACAGGATGGGTGTTAAGTGTTGTCGGTGTGCATAATTGGCAGCTAGGATTATTAGACGATCGCGCTCAACAAGATGTCTGGGGGCAAGATGACAATCAACTCATCTCATCATCCTATGCGCCTAAGGGCAAAGCTGAGCCGGTAGAGGGCGGTTTTAAATTCTCAGGGCAATGGCAGTTTTCAAGCGGTTGTGACCATTGTAATTGGATTTTTGTTGGCGGTTTACTCCCCGCTGATCCAAATATGCCTGAGATGCCACAACTCGGTTCTTTTTTAATTCCAAGCAGCGATTACGAGATCATTGATGACTGGCATACCACCGGCTTACAGGGTTCTGGCAGTAAAACATTAGTCGTCAAAGACGCCTTTGTGCCTGATTATCGCGTGCATAGCTTTATGCAAGGCTTCTTATGCCAAGGGCCTGGCCAAGCATTAAATACTTCACCATTATATAAATTACCGTTCGGGCAAGTCTTTATTCGCGCCGTTTCAACCCCTTCTATCGGTACGGCTCAAGGGGCACTCGACGCCTACTGTGAATATAATTCGAAACGGCTCAACAGTGTCGGTCAAAAAGTTGTCGAAAGTCCCGCTGGACAAATCGCTGGCGCTCGCGCTCTATCGGCAATTCGTACAGCCAGATTAAAGTTACATCATGCCTTTGATACCTTGCTTGAATTCGCTGAAAAAGGTGAGCCATACCGTGATATAGATCGAGCCGAGTTCCGCTATGATTCTTGCAATACGGTAGAAACACTCATCCCCGTGGTGCAGGAATTATTGGCAAATTCGGGTGGAACAGCGATTTATCAAGGCAATACAGTGAACGAACTGTATCAGGATATTCTTGCTTTTCGCCAGCACGCGGCTAATCAACCCTACGCACCGACAACTAATTTAGGCTCAGTGATGTTTGGTGCACCATCGAAAGATTTTTTCAGTTAGATGCTTTTCATCCGCCTAAGTGATTAAGGCCTGATACCTGATCGTTTAAGCGGTTGAGGTTGCTGTGATTGTCGCTCGCGACTGACCATTAAAGCTTTAATAAATCGATTGCGCAATTCTCGTGGGTCAATAATTTCGTCATAAGCCATGGTATCGCCGGTCGACCAAGCTCCACTCTGTTCAGCTATTTTTAATTTTTCAGCCATGTCTTTATCGGCTCCTGATGCAATGCCGCCTCCCAGTGCCGGTATACCGCCCAAGGTAATTCCCGGAAACGCCAAGGTCAGTGTTTGCTGATCGAAAGGATTCATACCCATTAGTGAACTCCCAAAGCCAAAGGCTTTTCGGATCGTCACATGGAGTTTAGGCGACTCAATCGAAGACTGAGCAGCATACATACGTGCAGCAGATCTTAAGGTGCCCGCCTGCTCTGCCGATGAACCCGACATCACACCAGGGTTATCGGCTAAAAATACAATAGGCAAATGAAAAGCATTACAGACGTCAATAAAATGTGCAGCCTTATCGGCTGCTTCGGCGGTTATCGCACCGGCCTGAACACTGGGTTGATTGGCAACGATCGCTACCGGATAACCTCCAATGCGAGCCAATGAGGTAATAATAGATCGCCCATAGCCTGGCTGAATGTCAATACAATCGTCACTGTCATCGACAACTAAGTCAATCAGTTTATGTATATCGTAGGCAATTCTATCATCGTTAGGAACGATATCGAACACTTCAACGAGACTACGCGACTGTGACAAAGCAGACTGCTTTTGAGCTGCTAACTGATAAGCACTGGCAGGGAAAAAACTTAAATACTGTCGGACTAAGCGAACACCTTGTAGAAAGTCATCGACCTGATTATGTGCAACGCCACTAACTGATGTATGCATTGCTGCACCACCCAGCGCTTGTTTTGATATTTTTTCACCTAGCGCGGCTTCAACTAAAGGCGGTCCTGCTGCAAATAAAAAAGCATCAGAAGTCATCACAATAAAATCTTTTAGCATGCCCGTAATTGCACCATGGCCTGCCGATGGCCCAACGATTAATGCCACAGTGGGTACAATTCCTGATAGCTTAGCCAAAACCTGCATATCACTTGGCGCGTAAGGGTGACGGCTCAAGGCATTACTTGTTCGCTCACCCGAGCCCTCAAGCAAACTGATAAAAGGCAACCTTTCTTGTAAAGCCAAACTGGCTAAACGTATTTTCTTAGCATTAGTAGCATGGCCAATAGAGCCGCCCATGACAGTAAAATCTTCACAGCCAACCACGACATTACGGCCATCGATGGTAGCTAAACCACCGATCAAAGCATCTGCTGCTGCAATTGGTTCGCCGTGATAACTTAAACCGCCGGCTAAGGTACCCAGCTCCATAAAACTGCCGTCATCGACTAAAGCCGTAATCATTTGTCGAGCATTGAACCGGCCCGCATCCTCACGCTTAGCTAATTTTTCCTCGCCACCCATCGATTGACCAAAGCTTTTACGACGCTCAAACTCAGCCATTAATGGCTGCCAGTCTTGCGCAATAGAATTGATATCCTGTTCTGCCATACTCAGCCTCTGTTAATGAGTCGCAAGTTAATCACTGAATCTTAGCCATCATAGACAATAATCGGCCATGTTAAAATTACGGTCTTATAAGGGATAAATATCAAAGCGGGCGGATTTTCCCTCGATTGACGATGCGGGTGTTTGAAGCGCTAAGTGCTCGGCTCCTGGCGCTCGCTTGATCACAACTTTTGAACCGGCTATCTTAACCGCTGCTTCAAATAATCGCTGATCCTCAGCAGTTGAATTATGGGCAGCAATTTGCTGCAAAAAAGCCATATTTTTTTTCACGGCTGCTGTTTTTTTAAGTCCACGCTTTGGCTCTTGCTCCGCAGTGTTATACATGGGATCGAGGTAAACCACATCGGGTCGACGTCCCTGCCAACTTTTCATGATATCAACGCTATCACCTTCGTAAAAAACAATTCGACTGGCCACCTCAGCGATTACATCGTCACTATCAGCGACGCGATGAATTGCCTGTGCTAACAAAAACGCAAGCAGAGGGTTCTTTTCAACCATCGTAAGCTGGCAACCGGCATTGGCAAGTAAAAACCCGTCGTGGCCAAAACCTGCCGTCGCGTCTAAAACAAATAGCGGCAACGTCGCTTTATTTCGACCTTTGACTGCTCGAACGACATTTTCTTTTTCGAAACCTTGTCGGCTTAAGCGAGCATAAAAAGACGGTAAAAAAAAGTCTACCCCCACTGTGGATTTTCGGTCATGCGTAAACACACGCCATTGATTATTTTCAAGGACTAATTTTGGTAGTGAGTCACTGGGTAAATTTTCTTCACTGATGGTATGGAAATGCAATCGCTGAGCAAGCGATTTAACACTATCAAACGATAGATTTTCTTTTTCATTGGCCAACAAAACATAGCCTTTGGGCACTTGGCCATCATTCATCAATCAGCACCTAAACAAACTCAAGGCCCATGCCTTGATCGGAGGTATGGGCCACACGCATCGACACTGGCGTATCATTGAGTGGGCCGGTATGCCTTTTAATAAGGACTTTTACTTCGGTATTAACCGGCGGCAAGGTATGAGTACCTCGCAAAGCAAAAAAACCACCTTGCGAACTGTCTTTTGCCTTAAGCTGAATAACACCCCATGCGGGGTGACTGATTTCTAACTGCGCTTGGCTAGCAACCCTTGGATATCTTCGCTTATCAGATGCAAAACCCATCGCTAAATCACTCTTTTTATAATCGGTATAGGGCCTTATTTGGCTAGGCAATTTCCAACCAATCAAAGCCGCTTTCTTGATCCGCTACCCGCATTCGTTCATGGTGAGGAAATATCGCTTTTATCGCCTCGCAAGCCAGTGCTGCTTGATTATTTTTTTGGCTAATATGCGCAACCACCAGCCACTGAATATTCTGATGCTGTAATTTAGACAATAACTCAGCGGCTTGAGTGTTGCTTAAGTGTCCCCAGTCCCCTTTGACACGCTGCTTTAAGCTCATCGGGTAAGGACCATTTTGCAGCATCGATTCGTCATAATTGCACTCTAAAATTATCGCGTCACAATCTTGATAAGACTCAATAATATGCGGTGTATAGCTTCCTAGGTCGGTTAATATACCTAACTTCTTAGCTGCCTGGTCAGACGCAGGCTGAGTACTGATAACAAATTGACAGGGTTCTCTCGCATCGTGCGGTACGGTGACAGGCTGAATCAGTAGGTCGCCAACAACCACCGGTGAAAAGTGACTTAAAATATTCATCTGCGGGAGGTGGTCTAAGCCGCTCTTAATGGCAGTGCCGTGAGTCATATATAGCGGCATTGCGTATTGCCGCGCAAGTGACTTCAGACCTTTAATGTGGTCACTGTGTTCATGCGTGATAAACACAGCATCAATTGACTCAGGCAATATATCTAACTGTGCAAGGCCCTCCCTTAAGGGTCGCAAGGCAACGCCACAATCAATTAATATTCGCGCTTGGCTTGATTCAACAATTAACGCATTGCCGCGGCTACCACTGCCTAAAGAAGAAAATCGCATAATCTAGCCAGTCATAACCGCATTAATTAAGATAATTTTTTCTGAACACGACGAAGGATTACTGTTTGTTCTTTAATATCCAGTGACGAACCAGTCTGACTTTGCACTTGAATAATTAAATTACTGCCGTTGTGTCGCGCACTAAACTCTAGGGTTTCAGCAGCGGTTGCCTCCTCATCTTTAGAGCGGCTAAAAAGCCGTGAAATAAAGCCTTTTTCCTCTTTTACTGAGGCTGCACCATTTGATCTGGCTAAATAGAACCCGCGACTTCGATTAAGATCGCTAATATCAAAATTTGCTTTCTTTAATGCTAGGCCAAGCGAAGCCCAAGCTCGATCAAACGGCAGCGACAAACTCAAATAAGGCTCACTGCTATTATCGTAAAGCAGTTTCACCTTACTCGCAGAACCAATGCCCTGAGCTAACAGTGAGTAAGACGCCCGATTCGGCGAGTCAGCCAAATGTTCGGCCAATAAATTAATCATATTATCTTCACGCTTACTTTCGCTCGAAGCATTGCCCCAAGAAGCAGGAGTAGCTGAGCTGCTGGTAGCAGTCGTGGCTTGCTGGGTGATCTCAATTTCGGTGGTTGCTTTTTGCACCCCTGGCTTGAGCGAAAACCGATAACGCTCTCGCGAACCTTCCAGCCCTGATCGATATGCGTTAGCACTTGATGAACGATTGGAGTTAGACTGACTAGCGTTAAACGATGAAAAGCTCGGTTCAACCTCGTCAGACCTAATATCTTTCAACCAATCAGTTTCAATAACACCACGATTACCGTTCGAAACGGCAACAGGAATCTGGTTAGAGGCCAAAAAATTCGCAACCAATGGCCAAACTTGACCGGACGATGCGTTAACTAAAATCCATTGCCGTTGATCAAACTTTTGAACTTTGACGCTACCCTTTTGCTCAGCCGAATCTAAGGACTGCACCCTTGGTACTTCAAATTCAGCCGAAGGCAATGGTGATGTATTAATAGCAGGAATAGGATACTGATCATGGATAGCCGGTAATTCTATGCCGTCAGGCAAAACCAAATCACGACTTTCCTCTACCGATAAATAGTCATAGGTACGCGAGGGGAAAAGACCTTCATCACCAAACAGCCAACTACAACCGGGTAATAGCAAAAACGTACAAGCAATAATGAGTATAGTTTTTATGCGAGCAATAAATTTGATGCTTAAAGGCGTGAAAACTGTCATTACAGATATTCCAAACGGTGACTAAAATCGGCTAATTGCTTGCATGCGCAACAGAGTTAATGCCGGCCACCTCAAGCGCTGCTTCGATGCGTTGATGGTAAAGCTCAGCAAGCGGAGTTAACGGCAATCGTATCCCTAGGCCTATTAATCCCATTGATGACAGGGCCCACTTCACAGGTATAGGATTTGCCTCGACAAACAAATCATTATTTAAAGGCATTAATAGATCATTTAGCCGTCTAACCTCTTGCTGCTGTTCTTCCGTTGACGCAGACATAGCTAGAGCACAAAGACGTGACATCGCCTGTGGTGCAACATTCGCTGTAACCGACACATTCCCCATACCCCCTTGTAATAAAAATTCGATAGCGGTTGCATCATCACCGGAATAAACCGCAATTTTATCACCACAGATTTTCAACAACTCCAGCCCTCTAGAAAGCTGCCCTGTGGCATCTTTAATACCGATAATATTAGGAATATCAGCCAGTCTAGCGGTGGTTTCAGGCAGCATATCGACAGCCGTTCGGCCGGGAACGTTATACAGGATGTTTGGCAGATCAACCGCCTCAGCGATAGCCTTGTGATGCAGATATAAACCTTCTTGGCTGGGTTTGTTGTAATATGGAGTCACGCTCAAGCTCGCATCGGCACCTAAGCACTTAGCCGCCGCAGTCAATTCAATTGCCTCAGCTGTTGAATTTGCACCAGTACCCGCTATAACTGGTAATCGACCGGCAGCCGTTTCCACCACGGCTTTAATCACCGCCTGATGCTCATCAACATTTAAAGTCGCTGATTCACCGGTTGTGCCAACAGCAACGATGGCATCAGTTTTGGCCACAATATGCCATTCAACCAGACGCTGCAAAGCAGGAAAGTCAACCTCTCCAGTGTCTAACATAGGCGTTACCAACGCCACAATACTGCCCGAAATCACCAATTCACCGTCCTCTTGTATCACTTATCTACCGAGACTGCTAAAATTAGCCCTTCGGAAAATATACGTTTATGTTACTTAGCCAATCCTATTAACACAAGGCATAGAAGCTCATAATAGGACTTTATTGTACATTAAAGCCACTGCATCTATTTTGATCCGGCTTGCCGATAGAGCAGTGAGAAAGGCAGAAACCAATTGGCACAACATTCGTAAATAGGTCAAAAAAACAGATGATTATAGATACGACGATGCGTCAGAAGACTCTCAAGTTTATCACCATTGCCTTGACCAGCATGGTGACAACGTTTTTTTATCCCGCGTTATTGCACGCCGACATTGCCAATGAAAAAAACTGGCGTACAATTGATTTCAACCAATCTGATCACAAGTATCTCGCGCTTAGCCGTCAGCGGCTCAGTCAACAAACCCAAACATTTTTTGGCACTCAATTTCATGGCACGCGCGCGCACGATATACCGCTACTGCAACGACTTTTAGATGAAAAAAAGATTGCTGCAGATCAACGGCAATTACTGCAGGATATGGGCGTGATTTTAGCCGATGTCATACTGCGCGAGTTCAATGTGAAATGGGTGGTCTATCATGACCAGCATGGTCGCTCGAGGGCACTCCAGCTCAAACACAGCGACTACTTCTTCTTTCCAATAACCATGATTTCAAGACGGGCTGAAACCGGTCTCGCTGTGGATATTGAAGCACTGTATCAGCAAGTCGCTCAAAAAATTGCTGATTATTATCAAAGCCAGCGCTATGACTAGCTAAACCCAAACTCTAATACGACACTCAAAAATGCCTCTGACGCTGTTTTTTTGACTTTAGCTTACGCTTTTCTTGCTGCACATTGTAAAGAGACTCAGCGATTATAGTGGGAATACGCAAAAATCACGCCGTGAAATAGCGGCTTATTGTATCGACCACGCAGGCTGGTCTATCATCGCTTTGAATTTCAACCGTCACACGAACCACCGACTGGATCGCACCTTTAATTTCTTCTACTGCCAGTAATACACCATGCCCCCTCAAACTCGAATTGACTGGCACAGCAGCTGGAAATCGAGTTTTATCCATCCCTACATTCACTGCATGGGTAAATCCCTGCACTTCAACGATCTGTGGCAAAAATAAATTTACTAATGATAAGGTTAAATAGCCATGCGCAATACAGACGCCAAAAGGTCCATCTTTAGCTCGCTCTGGATCAACATGAATCCATTGGTGATCTCCAGTTGCATCGGCAAATTGATTGATTCGATCCTGAGTAACTGTCAACCAGTCGCTGCAATCTAATTGCTGGCCAACCGCATCAAGCAGATCGTTAGGTTTTTTAAATATTGTTGCCATGCCTTCCTCTTATGAATATAGAAATAACTAGATCTATTATGCTTTATTTTTCGTATTATATATGAAAATTGCTAAATAAAAATTGGTCTCAAATTCTAATTGCCAACCTTTAATTAATGTAATGGAGTCTGTCTGTTATGATTATGTCACTAAAATTCAAGTCTATCCTGCTACTTGTACTTTCTAGACACAGCACATGACGTTACAGCAAAAAATATTATTCTTACATAGATAAAAATTAATCATCAAACTGAGAAATAAATAACGAATGTCAATTCAACCTAAGCAGACTCATAAATTAACACAACCTGTAACCATTATTTTTATTGCGATTATAATCGCGACATTGCTATTTATTAACAGACCTGAGCAAGATAAGCAAAGCTTGCCAGAGACCCCAATCAGCCTTGAAGCTTATTCAGTTTTCAGTGAAACGGTTGAGATGTCGATTCAATCCCAAGGAATGGTTCAACCAAGTACTGAAACTCTATTAGCAGCTGAAGTCCAAGGTAGGATTATAGAAGTCGGTGAAAATTTCGTTGCAGGTGGTAAAATCTCACAAGGCGACACATTGCTTAGAATAGACGACCTCGCTTATCGGACCGCTGTTATTCGAGCTAAAGCGGCTCTTGCGCAAGCTGAAACTGAGCTTGCCGAAGAACGGGGTCGCGCAGAAGTCGCTTTTCAAGATTGGTCAAGACACAAAAAAAATAGCAGTCGATCAGAACAAGCAAAGCAGCTTGCGTTACGTGAACCTCAGATCAATGAATCCATTGCTAAGCTCAATGCGGCAAAAGCCGACTTAGAACATGCACGAGAACAATTAAAAAGGACTAATGTTATTGCGCCTTATGACGGCATAATAAAAAATCGGTTTGTAGATCTTGGCCAGCATGTAAGTCTAGGCATGAATTTAGGTCTATGCTTTTCAACCGAAAAAGCTAAGGTTAGATTACCGATAGCGGAGCATAAATTAGAGTTAATAGATTTAAAACAAAGCGGCGACTCTTCACCGGAAATCATACTATCTGTTGACTTACCACAATCAAGCCATCAGTGGTCGGCTAGACTCAGCCATTCAGAAGGTGTCATTGACGAGAGAAATCGAATGCTTTATCTGATTGCTGAAATAATTGATCCCTATCAGCTTAAAAACCCCAATAACAATCCACCGCTACGTATCGGCACCTTTGTGAGCGCTAAAATTTTTGGGAAGAAAATTGATGAGATTTTTCGTATTCCTCAAACTGTTTTGCAGCCAGATGATTCTGTATGGATAATTGGTGATGACGGCAAGTTAGAACGCAGGGCCATCAATATTATCATGACAGACAGTGAATACGCCTTTATTAATGAAGGACTATACGAAAAGGATAAGATAGCTTCGGGTTATGTTGAATCCTCTGTATTAGGAAGAGAAGTAAACGTAGCTCGACTAATAAAAATTCCTAATCTATCACCACAAACGTCAATAAACTCACAATCTCTTACAGAAAATAATTTCTCTTCATTAAAAACCCTTTCGGCTGATACCCTTTAGGAAGCCATCATGTCACGCGAGCATTTAAGCACGGACAGTCATAGCGGAATTATCGCATGGTTTGCACACAACCATGTTGCAGCAAATCTATTAATGATCTCTATTATCTGCATTGGTCTTCTTTCTTTGACACAAATACGGCGAGAGCTTAATCCAAACATTATACTTGATACACTAAAAGTAACTATTGAGTACCCTGGAGCTTCACCTAAAGAAGTCGAAGAAGGGCTGTCTAATAAGATTGAAGAGGCAATTAAAGATATTACTGGAATTGAGAGAATTACATCTTCAAGTTCAGAGAGCCTAGCTTTAATTTACATTGACTTAATGCCTGACTACGATCCTAATGATCTGTCCAACCAAATAAAAAACAGAATTGACAGTATTACCAATATCCCGTCTGAATCAGAACGAGCTAATGTTGAACTTCTAGAGCTAAAACTACCAGCTATTCAGCTTAGCCTTCATGGCAACACAGATGAAGCCGAATTAAATAAACTACTCAGGGAGATACGACGTGAGATTCTTGCATTACCGGATATATCTTCAGTTGATATTTTTGGGCTGCGCGATTATGAAATATCAATTGAGGTGAGTGAATTATCGCTTAAAAAATACAAGCTCACCCTAAGAGATGTAGCTCTAGCAATTCAACGCTCTTCTATAGATCTTGCTGGAGGATCAATACGTTCTGAGACTGGAGATATCCTTTTAAGAACTGAGGGAGAAGCAAGTGATAAAAAAAGCTTTGAAGCTGTTGTGTTACGTAATAATGATGATGGTAGTAAGCTTAAATTAAAAGATGTTGCCACAGTTAGAGATGGATTTGTTCAGGGGGCTGGACTAACCGTATTTGATCGAGAGTATGGAGCCGCCCTTATGGTCTATTCTGTTGGCGATCAGGATGTTATCAAAACAACCTCAATCATCAAAGATTATGTCTCTGACAAAAAAAATAAATTACCTAGTAATGTTCAGCTTACTGCTTGGCAAGATTTAAGTCATTATATTGAAGGTAGGATTTCTTTAATGACGAAAAACCTGGCTTTAGGTGCAAGCCTTGTATTTATAATTCTATTGCTTTTTTTAAATTTTAATTTAGCTTTTTGGGTAATGGCTGGCCTTCCAGTTTGCTTTTTAGGAACAATCGCACTATTACAACTCAATGGTGTCGATGTTACTTTGAATATGGTTAGCTTGTTTGGTTTCATTACAGTCCTCGGTATCATGGTTGATGATGCTATTATTATTGGAGAAAGTATTGATTCATCCACCAGAATAAATGGCAATAACCTTGATGCGATCATACGCGGGGTTAGAAGAGTAGCAATACCTGCTACTTTTGGCGTACTAACGACTGTTGCGTCATTTATTCCAACATTAACTTTAGATAGTATCTATGCGCCAATGCCTGCAGCAATGGGTTGGGTTGTAGTATTCTGCCTATTATTCTCTTTAATAGAATCTAAGTTAATTCTACCCGCTCACATAGGCCACTCTCGAATAACAAATTTACCTGCCATTCGCGGCATCAGTCAACAAACAGACAAGCTTTCAAATAAAGCCAATCATATTCTCAAGCACTTTATTGAAAACATCTATTCGCCTTTGTTATTCCACTGTATAGTTAAACGCTACACAACCTTAGCCAGCTTCACTGCAGGATTGATAGTAACCGCAGGAATTATTAGCAGCGGCATTGTTTTATTAGTAGTCGTGCCCGTCTCACCCTCAGACTTTCTCAATGTGCGGGTTGAAATGATTGAAGGAACACCTGATAAGCAAACTGATGAGGCTGTTCATCAATTAGTAGAATCCCTATACAAAAGCAATGAAATATATACTAAAGATAGCGGCATTGAATCAGGCTTCATCAAACATAGCTTTGCTTGGGGACGTGCCGGTGACTTTGCTGAATTTAGCGTTGAGTTAACTAAACATGAAAATAGGGATATCGATAGCTATGAAGCAGTTCAGCTTTGGCGTGAAAATACCGGACCAATAACAGGAACTAAAAGTGTTGTTTTTTCATCCGAGGACGGTAGTCCTGATCCTATCTCATTCAATTTAATAAGTGAAGATGAATCCGAGCTTCTATCGGCAACCATAGCACTTCAATCAAAAATAAGTGAATATGAGGGTGTCTATGATATCGAATCGACGCTCAGCAATCCCTTAGACGAAATTAGCCTTTCTATAAAACCTATGGCAGAGGCACTGGGACTCAGCCTAAGTGATCTTGGCAGCCAAGTTCGAGATGCCTTTTACGGGGTAGAAGCCCAAAGAATTCAACGGAATGGTGATGAAGTAAAAGTTATGGTTCGTTACCCTCGCCTAGAGAGAAAGTCCTTAGCAGATTTAGATAATATGTATATACGTACATCTTCTGGGGATGAAGTCCCTTTCTATGCAGTTGCAGAGCTCGAATCAAAAAAAAGCTATTCTTCAATAAATAAAATTAATGGCAAGCACGCGGTGAATATTTCTGCCAAGATCGATAAGCGTTATTACAACCCGGATGCTGTCAGCGCTCAAATTATGAAAAGTGATTTGCCGAAACTGGTCGAAACCTACCCGAGCATTCGCTATGAAACTGATGGTGACTCTAAAGAGGCAGCAAAACTCGTTAGAGGTTTAGCGCAGGGTTTTGTTATAGCAATTATTGCTGTCTACGCATTACTCGCAATACCGCTTAAGTCTTATTATCAACCACTTATTATTATGACTGTTATTCCTTTTAGCTTTATTGGCGCTGTGTTTGGCCATTGGTGGATGGATACTGCTTTTTCCATGATGTCATTTTTTGGCGTCATTGCATTAACTGGCGTAGTAGTGAATGACAGCTTAATCTTGACTGACGCAGTGAATAAGCGCTTAAACGCACAGCAAAGCATTTTTGAAGCAGTAACGGGCGCATGTAAACAGCGATTCAGGCCGATACTTATCACTTCATTGACCACTTTTTTTGGCCTATTCCCGCTACTATTAGAGACTAGCCTTCAGGCTCAAGAAATGCTGCCTATGGCTATTTCTTTAGCATTTGGTATTTTATTTGCGACGGTTATTACCTTAATATTAGTACCTTGTTTGTTTATTATCTTAAATGATATTGCGCCGCCTATGAGCACACCCGAAATTGATCCAAACGACCCCGACCTAGTGCTCACATAAGCACCTATTGAGCAGGCATTTTTAGCCTCTTGAGGTGAAAAATGCTTTTATTCTGCGTATTAAATCGCTACCATATCTCGCAAATGCTAGTGGCACCGCATTATATAGCAGTCTTAAAGTAGCAACCCCTAAGCCATTACCCATACATTTGGATATATTGGAGTTATAGATGTCACGTACACGTCATGCAAGCGCAAACGAAGAAGAGTCAGAAATTGATTTAACCCCAATGCTCGACGTGGTATTTATCATGTTAATATTCTTTATCGTAACCGCTTCTTTTATTAAAGAATATGGGCTCGAAATTAATCGCCCGGACGATGCGCCTGAAGTCGACATTCCGACAGAAAATCAAAATGTTTTAATTAATATTAATGCCTCAAGTGAAATATTGGTGGACCAAAGACGCGTCGATGTTCGTTCCGTCAGATCGGTCATTCAGCGAAAATTGGCAGAGAACCCCAAAGGCTCTGTGATTATTAGCGCGCATAGCGAAGCCAAAGCTAATACCTATGCGGCGGTAGCCGATGCCGCTCAACAAGCAAAAGAAGGGATAGGCATTACCTTAGTCGTTAAAGAAGAATAAGGTTTGTGAAGCATAAAAAAGCCCTACTCGGGCTTTTTTATGGATCTATTTTGTATCATGCAGTAGCTGCTTTTGCACGACCTCGCTTAGCCTTGGTGGCTTTTGTTGCGGAAGCATTCTGATTAAGTGCTTGATCAGTATCATTTCGAGCGGTTTCAAGAAGCCTCTGAGCCTCCAGAGCGGCTCGATACTGACCCGATTCTAAGTTCATTAACCACTCTCTGGCTTTCAGGCCGCCATTATATTCTGACTGCTTACCCGAACGACTCACCACGCGATGGCACGGTAGGATAATTGGTAGGGTATTATTTTTCATTGCAGAGGCTATCGATCTGACCGCTTTTGGCTTACCAACCGCTCGGGCAATATCACTGTAACTGGCAGTTTCACCATAGGGAATGCGCGCAACCGAGCTTAGTATCTGTCGCTGAAATTCGGAACCTTCAGGATTTAGACGAAAATTAAACAGCTGCCTATCGCCAGCGAAATATTCATTTAATTGTATAATCGCGGTCATAAAAAAGGCGCCATCTTTGCGCCAGTGTGTTTCGGGTAGTAACGGTGCGGGCCCTTCTTGAATATTCAATCGAGACAACCCTTGAAAGTCGCCAACCAACAGAATACGACCCAGAGGAGATTCGGTGTAGCAATAATGTGTCGTCATTAATACAGGCCTCATTCACAATCATCGAAACAAATTAACGTCTGCGCGTTGTTAGGAACAAACCACAATCAATCTAACATTAAAATACTATGCCTTATTGTAAGCCTATTAAAGGCCTTTTTTAGCAAAAAAACGTACATTTATCGTATTTTTAGGCGTTTTTAAAGGCTTTTAAGCCCTCTATTCAAGCTTTTTTATTTTTCTACACTTTATGCAGCGGTAAATCGTCACTAACTTGCCTTGCTTAACATCAAATCTAGCAGACTTAACGGTTTGTCAGCGGTGATCATGCTAGCATAAACTTGATCGTTTAACCCGATTAAGTCAAGCAGCCCAGCAAAAATGACCGGTTAATATTCTAGGAATAGCAACATTGAAGTGTTAACTGTTCGATTGATGAAGATCTTTGAAATTAGTGAACAGCTATTTATGGCTAAAGTGATATTTTCACTTCTACAGCAGGCCTAATACGGGATAACCATAATCAAATACCCAATCATTAAAGGACAAGCTGGTAATCTAAAAAAGCTACCGAACTTACACCACTATAAGATACTTAGATCAAACCAATATCACATACTTACAGAAAAACCCCTAGCTCATAGCCACAGAATAATCAGCGATACGATCACCTAAATCAGTCAAATGTTGTTGGCTTGATCCCATTGAAAATTCCATTTGTCGGAGTAATAAGCAAAACCGCCACAAAGGATATTCACGATCGACACCGGTGCCGCCATGCAAATGCTGAGCGGTATAACTGATGCGATGACCGGTATCGCCCGCCCAAATTTTTGCCATTGTGACTGCATCGTTTATAGCTCGTTGCGCGTCGAGACCGACGGGTTTATCCGATAATAAACAGGCCGCCTGTTGACTACAAAGACGCAGACATTCAACGTCAATATAACCATCGGCAGCACGTTGGGCAACCGCCTGAAAAGATGCAATCACAGTATTAAACTGCTTACGTTCAGAGGTGTATTTTGCTGTCATGCGCAAAGCTGCATCACTTGCACCTGTTTGCACGGCACAATAAGCGGTGACTAAACAATTTACGCCGAACTGAATCGCATCATTGGCTACACTGCCCTGCGTAATGACTTGCGAAGATGGCACAGTAACTGCGGATAGATTCAAGGCCGATTGAGGTTCTGCCGTCGTTGTGTTTTCAGTCGTAAAGCTTACGCCCGCTTGGCCAGGCTCAATTATTACTAAAATATTTTCATTGTGGTTGAGTTTAGCGCTGACAATAATGCCATCGGCATGTTGGGCGTAGGGAATATAATGCTTGGTTCCGGTTAGAGTATAGCCATCTTCAGCAGGCGTTGCCTGCATACTATGCGGCGTAAGATCAGAACTACTCATCGCCTCTGAGAAAGCAACTGTCAACAAGGATTCACCGCTTGCAACGGCAGGCAACCACTGTTGCTGTTGTGTATCACTGGCATATTCCGTTAGCACCATGGCAGCACCGGCCAAGCTGGTAACGGCAGGAACAGCGGCAACACTTCGACCCACCTCTTCTAACAGCAAAGTTAAGGCAAAATAATCAAAACCCATACCACCGTGCGCTTCATCGATTGCGATACCCAATAGACCAGCGCTTGCTAATTGCTGCCACAATGCACGATCAAAACGCTCACCGTTTTCGCATTGATCTAAGCTCCTTAATCGCTCTTCTGTCACCTGCTCTTGAAGAATTTTATTGGCTAATTGCCGTATCTCATTTTGCGACTCGGTTAAAGAAAATTTCACCGTGCTTGCTCCTATTCAAATCTGTTCAATCAATTCATTCTATTCAGTAATCATTTTACTGTTAAGTTCTAACTCATTCGACTGCCAATTGGCATCCATAAGCCTGCAGCGGCAATAATATCTCGCTGCACTTCATTTGCACCGCCGCCAAAAGTAATAATCGATGCAGTACGGTAAAGGTTTTCAATCGTCGCGCCAATATTAACGTTTTCAGAGTCACGTTTTAATATCGAATGTTGACCAATAATTTCGCCCGCCAAACGATAAATCTCAACAAATAACTCTGTACCATAAACCTTTGCTGCCGAGGCATCGGCCATGTTTAATTCGTTACTATCCATTTGCCAAGCCAGCTTATAACAAATCAATCGTAACGCTTCTAAACTTGTACGAATACGGGCAAAGTGAGTACGGACCCAAGATTGATCAATAACCTTACGGCCATCAAGCAATGAGGTCGTTTGCGCCCAATCCACTAGCACATTATATTTTTGGCTAAAGAAACCAACATTGACTAATGCCAGCCTTTCACGGTTTAACTGACTCGTGATCAGTTTCCAGCCCTTATTCAATTCACCCACCAATGCATCAGCGGGCACGCGGACATCTTCATAGTAGGTCGCGTTGGTTCGGACTCCTCCTAAAGTATGCACTGGCGATAAACTAAAGCCTTCCGCTGTTGTAGGTAAAATAAACATGGAGATACCGCGATGCTTAGGCGCATCGGGATCAGTCCTAGCGGCTAACCAAACATAATCGGCCATATGACAAAGGCTAGTCCACATTTTTTGACCATTAATAACCCATTCGTCACCATCACGAACGGCACGGGTTTTCAGTGCAGCTAAATCAGTCCCTGCATCGGGCTCAGAATAACCGATCGCAATATTACAAGTACCAGCAACAATACCGGGAACGACCTCATGCTTGATCCGCTCACTGGCATGATCACGCAGCATAGGACCGACAGATTCAGTGGTTAAGAAAGGAAATGGAAATCCAGTCCTGGCGACTTCTTCAATAAACATGTATTGCTCGAGTGCCGATAATCCACGGCCACCAAATTGTTCCGGCCAGCTTAAGGCAATATAACCATCATCGCCCATTTTTTTCATTGCTGCCTGGTAAAGCGGGCCGCCGCCCTCACCGGTCGTTTGATTAAGCTCTGCCACCAATTCAGGCGTCATTAACTTATCAAAGTAAGCGCGAAATTCGTTACGTAAATCACATTGTTTATCGGTTAAATGAAAATCCATAGCCTTTTACTCTTCAATTGATCTCAACGCAGTTTATGATTAATTATTATCGTAATTTATCTTCACTGAACCTAGTGACTTTAGCAATCAATCAACCTCAAAATGAGTCTAAATGCCAGCGACGTAAGAAAACTAAACCAAAAGCAACGACAAACGTACAACTAATTGTCAAATCATCATTAATGAGTTAATGCTATTAATATGCTCTATGTTAATAAAAAACCTCCAGGTAACCCCCAGGGTAAAGGAGCAATACCCTTACTAGCGGCTTGGGATAACTTTTCTCCAAGCAAAGTTGAAATCAAATCAGCGGATCAAATCCTCAGCCAATATTTTACCTCGTTGCTGGTATTGTCGGCAGAATTTCATTTCAAACCCGTACCCCAACAAGACTACTACCTCTATTGGCGTCATAACTCTTCAGGCTCGCCATGGCGACTAAGTTTAATCGAACCAGAAAAGCTAGGAACACTTTCATTCGGCGAGTTTGTTGGTTGCTGTCACCTTCAGTCCGATATGACATGGACAATTTCACCTAGCCGGCGGTTAACGAAACAAACCAGCGTTCTGGCTGCTTTACAAAAATTTACCGAACAATTCCAAGCGGCCAATCAAAATGGCGATAGCTTAGAGCAACAGCTACCTTTCTTTATTGATAAACTTCCTTTTTATCGTCGCCTCGCAGCAACTGCTTTATCTAGCTCGCTGAGCCGCAGTATCACTCTTAGTAATCTGGCTGGCATTCCTAGCCAACAATGGCTCACTGAGAATCCCTGCAGCACTCGCTTTATGCTTCCTCCTGCATCCAAATAAAACTACAACTTTCTACTTCATTAAGAGCTAGTAAGTACCCTTAATCGAATATTTCTCTATTATGCTTTATGCAGATAAACTAACTGATGCATTCGAGCATGAATAATAACTTTTTTGATCACGAAGTTGACGTACTTGTTGTAGGATCAGGCAACGGCGGCCTGACAACCGCACTGTGCTCAAAAATAATGGGCGCTGATTCAGTTCTGGTGATAGAAAAAGCGAAACAAATTGGCGGCACTAGCGCCATGTCCGGTGGCGGCATATGGATCCCTTGCAGTCGTTATTCAAAAGCACTGAATGTTGACGACAGTCTGGAGCAAGCCAAAACCTACCTTAAGGCAACCATTCCATCGAATGTTTTTCGTGAAAATATGGTGGACGCCTATCTAGAAAACGGGCCAAAGATGTTAGATTTTTTGCACAATCACACACTGGTTCGCTACCTCTCACTCGAGCATTACCCCGACTATTACAGTAATTTACCGGGCGCTCGAAACGGTCACCGTTCTCTGGAGCCTGAACCCATACTAGGCTCTGAACTAGGTAGTGACTTTAACCACATTCAAGAAAGCGCACTGATTGTTTATAAGCGCTTTATGTTGACCCAGGTTGAAGGACAAGTTATCACAGGCGGCCTAAAAGGACGATTTAAAGCCCTAGCGAAATTAATCTTCAAATATTACACCGACTTCCCTTGGCGATTAAAACATCGCATTACCCGACGGTTAACCTGCGGCATGGCTGGTATCTCTCGACTATACCTGTCACTACAAGCGCAACAAGTCCCTATTTGGCGAGAGACAGCGCTTCAAGAATTAATCACCGAAAAAATTGATGGAAAAGAAAGAGTAATCGGTGTCATTGTTAACCGCGATGGGGAAATCATGCGTATAAAAGCCAGGCAGGCTGTCATGTTAGCCGCGGGTGGCTTTGAACAAAACCAATCAATGCGTGAGCAGTACCTGCCCGCCCCCACCAATAAAGCATGGAGTGCCGGCATAAAAACGAATACCGGTGATGCTATTGTCGCAGGTCAAACCATTGGTGCTCAAACCGCTCAAATGGACGGCGCATGGTGGTGCAGCACCGTCACAGTGCCAGGCCGAAAGTACCCTTTTTTAAGTATTGTCACTAAATCAATGCCTGGCACTTTTGTGGTCAATCAAACTGGTAAGCGTTACGGCAATGAATCGCAAAATTATATGTCATGGAGTATGGGGCTTTTCGACCAACACAGCGATAAGAATAATTGCGTGCCTTCTTATATGATATTCGATACAAAATTTAAAAATAAATATTCAGCGTTTCCATTAACCGGTCCCGACTGGCTATTACCTAAGGCCTATTTTAATAGCGGCTTAATCACCAAAGCCAATAGCATTGAAAAACTTGCAGAAAAAGCCAATATCAACGTCAGTAATTTAACCTATACCGTCGAGCAATTTAACCGTTTCGCTGTCACCGGCAAAGATCTTGATTTCCAACGCGGCGATGCCGCCTATGATCAGTACTACGGTGACCCAGAAGTCACCCCTAACCCTTGCCTTGCAGCATTAGATAAAGCTCCTTTTTATGCCATGCGGACAGATGCAGGCGATTTCGGCACCCACGGCGGCCTGTTAACCAATGCTAACGCACAGGTGCTGGATCAAGACCATCAAGTTATTGAAGGCCTCTATGCCACCGGTAATTGCAGTGCAGCCGTCTTACCAACCTATCCAGGCCCAGGCGCCACTCTCGGCCCTGCGATGACTTTTGGTTACCAAGCCGCAAAACATATCACTGGTTTTATTGAGCAAAAGTTATGAGCGAACTAATGTCAATCTACATCAACGGGCATGGTATTCAACTGCATGGCCTAAGCCAAGGTCATGGCCCACTGGTGGTATTTTGCCACGGCTTTCCAGGCCTAGCATACAGCTGGCGGCAGCAAATGCAGACGGTAGCCGATCAAGGCTTTCGCGCCCTAGCCTTAGACATGCGCGGCTATGGCAGAAGCGATCGACCTGAAAACTTTTCTGACTATCATGTTGACAATCAAATTGCCGATTTAGAGTGCGTGTTAGATCAATTAGGAGTATCAAAAGCGGTTTTTGTTGGTCATGATTTTGGCGCCAATCTGGTTTGGAGCTTAGCCAGTAGGAAGCCCGAGCTTGTTGCTGGAGTGGTGGGTGTCAGCGTCCCATTTGGCTATGCCTTGGGAGACAATACCATTAAACCCAGTGAAATGTATGCCGGCATTGCCGCTGAGCATTTTTTTCATATGCATTATTTTCAAGCGCTAGGCCCTGCTGATAGCGAACTCAGCCAAGATAGCCGATTATTTTTAACTCGTTTATTTTGGGCGCTAAGTGCCGAAGGCAATTTACTCAATTGGACTAACTATCCTAGCGATGGGACTGGTTATCTTGATGTATTAGCTGAACCTGACTATCCCCTACCCTGGTCGTGGCTAAGCGAGGAAGATATGGATGTCTACGTTAAAGAATATGAACGTGCGGGTAAGCAACAAGCGTTTACTGGGGGTCTCAGTTCATATCGGGTTGCCGATATAAACTGGCAATTGGAACAAGATTATCTAGATAACGATATCTCTGTACCTGCAGCCTTTATCAGCGGCAGTGAAGATCCAGTACTAAAACTAATGAGTAATAATGCACTCGAGATTATGCAGCAACGGGTGCCTGATCTTAGGATTAATTGTATTATTGAGCAAGCGGGACATTTTGTTCAGCAGGAACAGGCAGTCGCGTTTAACGACGCCCTGCTAAACTTTCTATCAACACTGAAAGCAAATTAAGAGCAAGGTGAACCCGGTCTTCGCATACCAGTAAACCAACCGCCATCAGCGACAAACTCTGAACCCGTGCTGTAAGTTGCCTCATCAGACGCTAAAAATAAACTGACATAAGCGACTTCAATGGGTTGGCCTACTCGCGGTATAGGAAAATCTGCATAAACGGATTTATTCATCTGCTCAACCGTTAAATGGTCAGCGCCACCCATGCTGGTATAGACACCACCAGGATGGAGGCTATTGACCCGAATACCGTATTGACCCAATTCAATTGCAGCATTTTTAGTCAGGCCACGCACCGCCCACTTAGATGAGGAATACGCAGATAAGCCAGTGGCGGAATGCAATCCATCAATCGAAGATACATTTATAATTGAACCACAACCAGCCGCCTTCATCGGTTCAATTGCCGTGCGAATTCCTAAAAAAGTACCTAGTTGATTAACCCGAATAACATTTAAATAATCTTCGGGCGTGGTATCAGTGATTGACTTAAACAGTAACACAGCCGCATTATTCACCAATACATTATAAGTACCGAGTGATTGAGCGGCCGAGACGGCCTTCGCCCAATCAGCTTCTTGACTCACGTCCATATGGACAAAAACCGCGGCATCACCCAGCTCATCAGCCAATGCTTGACCGGCTTCGTCTTGAATATCACCAATCACCACCTTAGCCCCATGCTCAACAAATAAGCGCACTGTTGCCTCGCCCATGCCATTTGCGCCGCCAGTGACTATTGCAGTTTTTCCTGCTAATCGACTCATAACACTCTCCAATAATTCATTATTATAATCTGACTAGGTTGATTCTAAACGCCGCGCAAGCATTATACAGTGGCAACAACTATCGCTCTTTGCGGCGCAGGGTAACCTTCTGCCGTTTTCGTCATATCATCTGGGTCAAGAAAATCTGTCAGCGAGTGAAAGGTCATCCATTCCGTTCGTCGCTGCTCTTCTGCCGTAGTCGTAGAAACATCAACCAGCTGGATATCAGAGAATTTCATTTTCCTTAACCACTGGCACAGGGTTGCAACACTGGGGATAAACCAAACATTGCCCATTTTACTGTAGCGACCTTCAGGCACCAGCACCTGACCTTCTGATCCATCGATCACTAAGGTTTCTAAAATTAGCTGACCGCCATCAACTAAAGCGTCTCGAAGCTCTTGTAAATGATCGAACGGCGAACGGCGATGGTACAACACCCCCATTGAAAAGACACTGTCAAAGCTACCCAATTTAGCCGGCAACGATTCCATTCGGGTGGGTAGCACCCAAACGTTGGGATGTTGTAGGTATTTTTGTAAAGCCCAATACTGCATGACAAATAAAGGAGTAGGATCAATACCGATCACTAAATGAGCCCCTTCACCCGCCATCCGCCAGCAATGATAACCACTGCCACAACCGACATCGAGTACTCGCTTGCCTGCCAAGGGTGAAATTTTTTTTATCAAGCGTTGCCATTTAAAATCAGAGCGCCACTCGGTATCGATAACCATGCCGGCCAGCGAAAAAGGGCCTTTACGCCAAGGATGCAACGCCATTAAGGTTGAGCGTAAAGCACTCTGCTGGACGATAATGCTATCGTCATTCAGGGCGACATTAACGCTAACCATATCACTGGCTAAATCAACACTATTAATATTGAGATCAGGTAATGTTGCAACCGCCTGCTGCCAACGGGGAATATCACCATAACGCTCAACATCCAATCCACTGCTGACGATGGCATCAATTACCGCTGCCAAACGAGGCATCTCATGTTGATTAAGTAAGTTTACTAGCGGTGAGTAATCGAGCAGCTTCACTTAAAAGCCACCAATGATGCAAAGTTAAAACACTGAAACCAAACTTCTACACGACTAAAACCGCAATCAATTAAACGCTGCCGATGCATCGGCAAGGATTCTGGCACTAAAATGTTTTCAATGGCCTCTCGCTTTTGGCTAATCTCTAATTCGCTGTAACCATTGGCTCGCTTAAAATCATGATGTAAATCGACAAACAAGTCATTTACTGAAGCATCATTAAATTGAATTTTTTCGGATAGCAGCAATACCCCTCCTGGCAACATCCCTTGCTGAATCTTGCTAAGCAATGACGCTCGCTGCTCAACAGCAATAAATTGCAATGTGTAATTTAAGGCAACCACTGAGGCATTATCAATAGTGACCGCATTAATATCATCATTAACTAACTTGATCGCTGTCAGCAGGGTCTGCTGACTGAGAATCGTCGATAACTGATCAAGCATGGCAGTGGAATTATCAACTGCAATTAATTCGCAGCCAGCCGCCGCTGATTGCGCCATTGAGAAACTGGTCGCGCCTAGTGAACATCCTAAATCATACAGGCGTGTAGCGGGTTGAGAAAACCGCTGGGCTAATACACCACTAATAGCAACGACAGTACTATAGCCTGGCACTGAGCGTTGAATCATATCTGGAAACACAGCCGCGACAGAACTGTCAAATGTAAACCCTTCAACAGCGCCCATGGGGTGTGAAAATAAAGTATCTACAAGTATCGATTGTGGCTTAATGGAGTGTGTTTTTTTAGGCATTGTCTCGCGATCGATAGACGTGGATGTGTTAGCAATTTGTAAATACTTTAAATGATTATCCCACTATCGCTGTGACTTTAATAGCTTTGAATAGCCGCGGATCGAAGACAAGGGGAATTCAACCAAGGATTTAAGGCCGCTCACTGCTCATAAGCACGCAGATAGGCTGGCCGCTGCTCCAAACGTTGGCAATAAGTTAGGCAATTGGGTGTCGATTCATTGACAAAATCTAAATACCGCGCAATATTTAAAGCAAAAGCTAACATAATATCGGCCGCCGTAAACATCTCACCTAAAATATACGACTGATCAGCAAGTGCTTTTTCTACGATATCAATTAACTGCGGAGCCAGTTCATTGCCACGATCGACAAGGGCAGGAATTCTGCGAGAATCGGGCAAATAAGCGCTATGAGCAGCTATTTCACCCATGGTTACAGCCAGCGCCCCCTCGGCAAAGGTCATCCATTGAACCGCTTTTGCGCCCGATGCAGTATCGCGGGGTGGAATCAAACTACCGTCACTGTACTTGGTAATTAAATAATCAAAGATTGCCGAGGTTTCCCATAAAATAAAACCATCTTCATCAATTGCAGGCACTTTGCCTTGCGGATGAACTGCTAAAAATTCAGGCCTCTGCATTTCAGCCGAAAACATTTCAATCGTTTCAAGCTGATAAGCAAGACCAATTTCTTCCGCCAGCCAAAGGACACGGACTGAACGGGATAATGGCGAGTGATAAATTGTAACCATAGTGTATGGATTATTTTTTATTGTAACCTAAAGTGATGGAATCAACTTTGAAAACTCTTCTATCATCGGCATCACTATTTCTGGTTTGTCCCAATTTTCCATACCAACGCCAATATTAACTCTTGCGATACCCATATCTTGATAACGTTTTAATAAATCCGTAGTGATCTCGCCCATTGCGACCATAGTGATCTCAACCGCATCTGGATCACGGCCAAACTCACTCACTTGTTGACGAAAAGCTTTGATGCCCAGTTCGATATCTGGCATTGCCACATCTACTGGCATCCATCCATCGGCCCACTGGGCTGCATGCCTCACCCCCAACGGCCCCATAACGCCTAAAATAATCGGCGGACCATTAATTTGAAGCGGCTTAGGCTCAAACCATACAGAATCAAAATCAATTAACTCGCCGTGATACTCAGGTTCAGCATTAGAAAATAATTCACGCTGGGCTAATACGGTTTCTTTTAAACCTAAGTAACGACGCTTCCATGGCATTTGAGTGGCGTTAGTAAACTCTTCTTCATTCCAACCAACACCAGTGCCAATTAATACGCGACCATTAGTTAAGCGGTCCAAGGTTGCAATAGTCTTAGCCTGAGAAAATAATTCTCGCTCTAACAGAAGAGCAATGCCGGTACCTAATTTTAAAGTAGTAGTAACCGATGCAGCAGCCATTAATGACAAATAAGGATCCATCATGCGCTTATAGGGTTCGGGCATCTCACCCCCAGGTGGATAAGGGGTTTTTTGTGCACAAGGAATATGACTATGCTCGCCATACCATAAAGATTCAAAACCAGCTTGCTCTAACGTAACCGCCAATTCAACGGGCGCAGGATCGCTGACATTATTCATCGAACTAAAGCCTAGATGCATTTCACACTCTCCCAACTTTGAAATAATTTTTGATAGAACTCTAAGTTAAATAATATACCCTTTGGAGTATTTCTATGAATTTGGTATCACAGAGAAAATTTTTTTTATTGCTTTAAATCAATGATCTAGACTAACCCAGAAAAATCAACGCATGAATAGTAAATTCGGTCGACTCCGCTCAAAAACAAACAATAATGATCAAATTGCTAACATTATATTAATACAATTAACCTATTAAGCACCGAAATTGTCAAAGCCAACAGACTTCTTAAGCTTAAGCAAATCCATATTTCAATGCTATACTGAGATCTAAGTAGTTTTTTAACAGGTGATAGTGTGGATTTTCAAAGTTTTCGTTTTATCATTGTCGCCGGTATTTTATATGCTGCTTTTCATTTTGCTTATAATCAAATACCCGATGATTATTTAAGAAATACTATCTACCCTAATGTCATCGGCCACGCAGCCGCAAAGACAATCAAAACCTTAACGCCCGATCGAACAGTCGTGGTATCCAATAACGCGCTGATATCTCCTCGAGCTAAAATGAATATCGTGCGTGGCTGTGATGGTTCTGGCGTCTGGTTTATGCTCAGCGCCGCTATTATTGGTTTTGGAGCCAGCTTTAGACAAACCATCACCGGATTAGTGGCCGGCACCATAACCGTTTATATTATTAACCAAATTAGGATTGTTGGCCTTTATTATATTATTGAGCACAATCGCGCTTGGTTTCCGCCAGTTCATACTTATTATGCACCAACTCTCATCATCATACTTGTCGCCGGTTTTTTTCTATTATGGACTCGCTGGACTATGGATCAGCCGACAAACTCGGCTTTTATAGCCACCGAAGAAACTAACCAGGAAAAAAATGACCATGAATAATCCAATTCCTGGCTACCTTTTTTTGAAGGTGATTTTAGTTTGGTTGGCACTGTCAATGGCTGGTTTTTTTTGGGGTAACGGCTTCGCTTCAACGATGACACCATTTTATGAATTCGTGACTGAAGCGGCATCCACTGATTATGTTGCCGCGATTTCAGTGAAAGAAAGACAAGAAGATGCCATTGTCTTAGCTGCGACAGCCATCAGGGCTAAACAAATTACCCCTTCCCGCACACTTCCTGCTGGAACAACAATATCGTCTGATATTACGGTCCTTCATACCCTTGTACCGCTTATTATTTTCCTAACAATCATTCTATGCTGGCCAATAAAATCATGGCAGCAAAGCGTATGGATCATGCTATTTGCCATTCCCTCATTTTTTTGCATCTCGGCTGCAACAGCACCCATACAATTATTAGGCTTACTGGAGATGGGGTTTCAAAACGCTGCCAATCAAGCTGGCTTCGCTCGCGAGGAATCATTTGCGCTGAAATGGATGCTGTTAACGGAAGGCGGCGGACGCTGGTTAATACCGGCTCTATTTGGCTTAGCCTGCGGAGCGATTAGCGAAAGGATGATAAAAAAATAACCACTAATCGTTTTTATTTGGATCAATATCTTCTATATCGCGGCGATTCTCAACCTTGATATCCCCACTGACAACTTGCCAGAAATTGCCAATTTGCTTGGCCAAATCTAAACCCATTGACCGTTTTGAGCTTCGCCCTTCGGCAGGGAAAAACTCTTTAATATTTATGTCTAGAATGGCTTCATACTTTTTAATTGTGCGTTTACTGTGCACTAAGAGCAAGACTTTCCAGCCAAAATGATAACCTACCATCAACATACCAACCGCTTTTTCCAACTCCTCTAGAGAACCTGAAAAATTGGCCACGGCCAGACCCACTTTGTCAAAAGCAGCAATTTTTTC
>CENX01027145.1_pt1 | contig 41814 bp, 54 predicted proteins | sample 361321 | NCBI WGS metagenome assembly CENX01 (sample SAMEA2619678, study PRJEB7988) | marine metagenome | isolation source: saline water (ENVO:00002010), including | reverse complement strand
GACAAATGTAAAAACGCTCGTTTCAGAATTGGTACTACAGGAACACTAGATGGCACAAAGACACATAGACTCGTGTTGGAAGGAGTATTCGGCCCAGTGTTTAAGGTTACATCAACCAAAAAACTGATGGATGATAAACAACTCGCTGAATTAAAAATAGTGTGCATGTTGGTTGGTTATGAGGATGAACAAAGAAAATTTGTATCAAAGATGAACTATCAAGAAGAAATGGACTTCCTAGTATCCAACCAAAAAAGGAACGACATACTGGCGCAGCTGGCGGTCTCTCAGAGGGGCAATACGCTGGTTTTATATCAATATGTAGAGAAACATGGGGAACCGTTGTTCAAACAGATAGACAGTATGACTGACAAAAAAGTATACTTTGTACATGGTGGAACAGAAACAGACCAGAGAGAACAAATACGGGCATTGACAGAGAAGTCAGATAATACTATAATTGTTGCTTCTTATGGTACTTTTTCTACAGGTATAAATATTAAGAAGTTAAACAATATAGTATTTGCATCTCCCTCAAAAAGTAGAATAAGAATTCTACAGTCTTTAGGCAGAGGCCTACGAAAAAGTGAACTCAAAACAAAGTGTAATTTGTTTGATATTGGTGATGACCTTTCATGGAAAGAAAAGAAAAACTATACTCTAAACCATGTCCTTGAAAGAATCAAAATGTACAACGAAGAAAAATTTAACTATAAGGTAGTAAGGATGAACATAAATGGAACCACATGAAAAACCAAGTCTTATAAGGTTGGACAATGGAGAACAAATTGTTGCCATAATTATTTCCGAGTCTGAACAAACCTTGACTGTCACGTTCCCCCTAGAACTAGTTCGATTTCCAATTGGCCCAAACATGGAAACTACATCAATAAGACCTTGGGCAACATGGACTGACGATAAAGAATTTCATATTCGCCAAAATAAAATTATATCCATCTCCAATTTAAAAGAAGAATATGTGGACGGATATTTAAAAATATTATGGAACGAAACAAATCCAGGCTTACTAGACGAAGAAGAAGATGAAGATATAGAAAGATGGCTTGAAGAACATGGTACTGACGAAAAGGTAATACTACATTAAGCCTTATTATTCTTAAAGGGCACATACCTAGTATAATGATTTTTCGGGCAGTTGTCAATAGTGTTTTTAGAAAATATACCCTTGACAACTGGGAACACTATGTGTTAGAATGATTGAAATTGTAGGAATATATTATGCAACAAGAAGGCAAAATGAGAGTTGGCGTAGTCGGGTGTGGATTTGTAGGTGGCGCCGTGGAGTATGCATTTACTCATCCAAATGTGGATAAGTGTTTAGTTGACCCAAAGTTGTGGTCTGACATCGATGACCTTTTAAATTTTGACCCCCACTTCACCTTCATATGTCTTCCCGCTCCTACTGATAACAAGGGTGTGGATGACAGACTCATTTGGGATTATGTAGGCCCTTTACTAGAACTTACTGGTAGTACCATATCAATTAAGTCTACACTAACACCAGACCTTGTGGATACATTATGTCAACACAGGAGAGTTGTTTACAATCCAGAGTTCCTAATTCAATCAAATGCAAAAGAACAGTTCGTCAACGCTAAGTATCATATTTTTGGCGGAGAAGAATATTCGTGTAAGGCTTTAGAATATCTCTATAGGAATTACTCTATCTGCATTGCAGATGAATATGTCCACATGACACCAGCTGAAGCATCTTTTGTTAAGTATGGAGTCAATTCCTTTTTGTCAACAAAAGTAACTTTCTTTAATCAATTGTTCGATTCAATAAAAAGTTTTGAGTTTGCAAATCCCAGTGTAGTTATTAATACTATTGGTAAAGACCCTCGTATTGGCCACGGACATACTCGTGTGCCTGGCCATGACCGCAAACAGGGATACGGTGGTTCTTGTTTTCCAAAGGATACAGATGCATTTACGAAATTTGACAAGAACCTAACACTGATTAAAAAGAGTATAGAAATTAATAAGGATTATCGCAATGGCGAAGAAAACAACTAACAAACACTATGTCAACAATAAGGACTTCCTTCATGCTATGACAGAGTATAGGACTTTAAGACTAGAAGCAGAAGAGGCTGGGGAACCCAAACCTCGTGTCTCTAATTATATCGGGGAGTGTTTTGTTAAGATTGCAAATCACCTCGCATACAAATCTAATTTTGTAAACTACACGTTCAGAGAAGAAATGATTTTGGATGGTATAGAGAATTGTATTACATACATCGATAACTTTAATCCAGAGAAATCCAAGAATCCTTTTGCTTACTTTACTCAGATTACCTACTATGCTTTTTTGCGTAGAATCCAGAAAGAAAAGAAACAACTTGATACCAAGTACAAGTACATTCAGAGTCTAGATACTCAGGCACTGATGGACGAGGCTTCTGGTGAACAGGGTTCTGGAGAGTTTATCGAATACATGAAGAAACAGATAGACGAAGCAGAGAAACACAATCAGAAGTACAAGGAAGAGAATAAAAAGATTCCTAAGAGGCGTCCCAAGTATCTAAATGACAAGGAAGCCCTTGAGTTAGCTAAGGAAAAGGGTGTTCTTGAGAAAAAGTAAAACACCCTTGACACCAGCAGAGATGTTTGGTATTATAGTTAGTATGCAAATTATATTATGAGAAAGTGAATGAACATATTTTACCTACACGAAATACCATCAATATCAGTAAAACACCATTGTGACAAACATGTCGTAAAGATGGTTATTGAATACGCTCAATTATTGTCTACTGCTCACAGAATGTTGGATGGTACACAATGGACTGATGCATCCAGTGGTAGGAGAATCAAACGGTGGCGACTAGAAGATTCAGAAATGGATGGTGTCTTATACAAAGCCTCGCATATCAATCACCCATCAGCAATATGGGTTCGTAAAAATGTCTCACACTATCAGTACATGTACAAAATGTTTTATCTATTGTGTGATGAGTACACACATAGATATGGTAAAATACACATGACTGATTGTAAGTTGCGTGTTCCGTTGAATCAACCGCCAAAGAATATACCACAAGGTGAGTTTGCAGAACCACCACAGTGTATGCCAGATTACTGTAAACAACCCAACGCTCTTGATGGGTACAAAACTTATTACAGAGAAGAAAAGAAAGGGTTCGCTAAGTGGACTAAACGCGAAGTACCAGAGTTTATGAATGTAGCATGATTCTATCCAAAGAAGATACGATATATGCAAGTAAATTAGTTGTCGATTATTTCTCTAAGTTTGAGAGAATCGATGACTATTTTCGTGCCAGAAAGATAGACAGGGTGAAGGCATTGCCTCCGCCTCTTTTTGGTATGTCGATTGAAGATGATATGTTTCAAGGATGGGATATACCACCAGAAGAAATGAATTTTCAAGTTGCTCAGATGAACAACGAAATCTTTGATCAAATGTTGGAGATGACTGCATCGTTTTCTCCAGACGAGGCTCCAGGCAAATCACTCAAGTTGATTGTCAAAGAAACTAATACAAACAAGGCGGTTGGTTTTATCAAGATGGGTTCCCCACTCATCAACTCCAAACCCAGAAATGACTTCCTTGGTGGGGTGCCTGACCTCGGCATTTTTAATCAACGTGCAATCATGGGATTCAACATTGTCCCTGTTCAACCGTTTGGATTCAATTATCTGGGCGGTAAACTTATGGCCGCAATCTGTTGTTCCCATGATGTGCGTAGAATGTTGAACAAGAAATATGATACAGAGTTTTGTTTATTTGAGACAACATCTTTGTATGGTAATATCAAGGGTTCTTCCATGTATGATGGCATGAAACCCTTTCTGAGATATAAGGGTGACACCATGTCATCTTTTCTTTTGACTATGGGTGAGGATATCTATTTTCATTTGCGTGATTGGTTTGAAGAAAAGAATGACGGAGAACCACTGATACACAAGGGCGCATCAAGTAGGAAACTGAAGTATCAAACCAAGATGATACAAATACTCAAGGCCTCATTGAAGGAACATGATACAAAGGGGTATGAATTGTTTCGTGATGTAATCAACAAGTCAACTGATGTCACAACACAGAAAAGATTTTACATGAGTCAGTATGGATACAGCAATACTCGTGAAGTTCTTCTTGGTGAAACAGATACACTAGTGAAGGCAGAAAATTTTGACAGGTTTGAACTGCCTGAGATTATCAAGTGGTGGAAAAAACTGGCAACTAAACGACACAACAATCTCATGTCGGATGGACGTATTCGTAAAGAGTTGGAAGTGTGGAACAGTGAAACTATAAACAAGATTGATATAATAAGATGAAAATAGGATTTACTTGTGGTGCATTTGATTTACTACACGCTGGCCATGTAGTTATGCTTGAAGAAGCAAAAGACAATTGTGACTTTTTGATGGTGGGATTACAAACAGACCCCACCCTAGACAGGTCAGATAAAAATAAACCAGTGCAAAGTATATACGAGAGATACATTCAGTTGTATGGTCTCAGATATGTGGATGAGGTTATCCCATATGATAGGGAAACTTGTTTGATGGATGTCCTAACCACAAAAAGTATCGATGTAAGATTTGTTGGTGAAGAGTATAAAGATAAAATGTTCACAGGTTCACATTTACCTATAGAAATTTATTACACTAGTAGAACTCATAGTTTCTCATCAACTGATTTGAGAAAGAGAGTAAAGGCGGCAAAATGAATATCACATGTGCTAGATTGAGGTCTAACGTAAAGTATGAAGGCCCACTGCAAACAGTTCTAGATAGTTTTTTGGAGAACTATGTAAGGTGGATGAAGGATAATCCTCAACATACCTATGATACATATAACATATCGTTTGATGGTACTAGACCCAAGAGGACACCAGAGACCATAGAGTCGGCAGATGTCATTGTCATTCCCAGTGACAGTGAGTTTAGATATCACGGTGAGTTACAGATGAACCCAAAAGACTTGGAGAAGTCTCAATCTCATATGGATAAAATTATTCCGTTCTTTGAGAACAAACATGTGATAGTGTTGCGTTCAGATAGGGGTGACACAGAAAGCCTATATAGAGAACACACTTTAAAAAATACATCACTAAAATCTTATACCGAAATTGATGAGATAGATTTCCCCGCTAATATACATGGCATGAAATATCATTTCATCACTGAGAAATTTGACAATGCCATCTCTGAGTGGTTCCCCAAAGAATATCGTTATGATTTTGGGTATTGGGGTAGAATGAAGACAGGGTGTGACAGAGATAAACTTTTAAGAAAGATTTATCGTGACCATGACATATCAACCGTTTTGATTGGTGGGTTTCCCTCTGGTGTGCAGAGACAGGCTTCGTGGATAAAATCTTGGGATGACTTATATCCCTTGTTAGAGGGGTGTAAGGCGACATTGTGTTTCAATTGGAAAGACCCTACTGCCACAACGTCTAGATATCCAGAGGCTCTTGCTATTGGGATGATACCTTTTGTATACAGGGATTATGATAAGAACAACACATACAATATCACCGACTGGCAAAGAGTCGAGGACTTTGATGACTTCAAAAAGAAAATCGGTGAGTTGAAAAATTTACAATACCTAAAAAGAAAGTTAGATATCATAACACACAATTACAAACAGAAGTTGATATCTAAAAATGGATACTACGATATTTTTAAATCAAAGATGAACAAGGCTATTGCATGAAGATTGCTCTGATTAATGATACTCATTTTGGTGCTAGGTCAGACAGTCTACCCTTTGATGCATACTTTAGAAAATTTTATGATGAATTCTTTTTCCCTACGTTGGTGGAGAGAGACATCAAAACCATCATGCATTTGGGTGATGTGTTTGATAGACGAAAGTATATAAATTATAATACACTAAAGTCATGCAGAAAATACTTTTTTGAAAAGGCAGAATCTTTGGGTATAGATATGTACATGGTGCCTGGCAACCACGATACATATTTCAAAAATACTAATGAAGTAAACTCACCAGAGTTACTTCTACAGGACTACAAGAATGTCAAAATATTCCCAGATGTTACCGAGCTTGAGTTTGATAAAAGAAAAATCTTATTCGTTCCTTGGATCTGTTCTGGCAATTACGACAGTGTTATGGAAACCGTTGATAACACGGACGCCTCAGTTTGTTTTGGACACTTTGAATTTTCTGGTTTCCAGATGTATAAGGGTGTTCCAAATCCTCACGGCATGGACGTTGAGCCTTTTTCTGATTTTGAGCTTGTTTGTTCTGGGCACTTTCACCATCGCAGTATGGCTGGTAACGTGGTTTATCTCGGCAATCCGTATGAAATAACTTGGAGTGATTACAATGACGAAAGAGGCTTCACTATTTACGATACTCAGGACAATTCTCTTGAGTTCCAAAAGAATCCTTACAGAATGTTCCATAAAATATTCTATAATGATGTCGATGGAGTCAGTGATTTTGATCTTACTGATTTTGTGGGTTCTTGCATCAAACTTATCGTGGTAAAGAAAGAAAATTTTGCCAAGTTTGATAAGTTAGTTGACAAACTGTATTCTTGTAATCCAGTTGAGTTAAAAATAATCGAAGACTTTTCTGAGTTTGAAGACAATGCGGTGGGTGAAGTAGAACTAAAACTTGATGACACTATCACATTGTTGAATGATTATGTAGATAATACAGTCACCGATGTAGATAAAGATAAATTGAAAAATGTGCTACGAACACTTTATGTAGAGGCACAGCACGCTGAGAATTAATTTATGATAATATTTGAAAAGTTGCGGTGGAAAAATTTTCTATCCACTGGGAACTCTTTTACTGAAATTGATTTTGTTAGACACCCAACCACACTTATTGTCGGTGAGAATGGTAGTGGTAAGTCAACGTGTCTGGATGCCCTTTGTTTTGGATTGTTCAATAAACCATTCAGAAACATAAACAAGCCTCAGTTAGTAAATTCTATCAACAATAAAAAGATGCAAGTTGAGGTAGAGTTTAAGATAGGGTCAAAAAAATACAAAGTCATTCGTGGAATGAAACCACACATCTTTGAAATATATTGTGATGGTGCTTTTATTGACCAAGACGCTGCTGCTCGTGACACACAGAAGTATCTAGAAGATAGTATACTCAAACTTAATTACAAGTCTTTCACGCAGATTGTAATCTTGGGGTCTGCTTCGTTCACACCTTTCATGCAGTTAGGCCAATCTACCAGAAGAGAAATCATTGAAGACATTTTAGATATTCAGATTTTCACCACCATGAATAGTTTGTTGCGTGAAAAGACTGCTGCTTTAAAGTTGGAAATATTACAGATAGAATCGGAATTAGAACTCGCCAAACATAAAACTAATGTTCAGAAAGAATATATAGATACGTTGGAGAGTGATAAAAGTAAAAAACTTAAAAATTTGGAGGCACAAATTGAAGAACTCGTTGAGGAAATTGAATCAAACCAGAAGACGATTGACTCAAGGGAGGCGAAGAAACTGGCTCTTGGCAACCCAAAACAAGAACAACGAGATTTGGAAACCCACAGAAATTCCTTTAAATCTCAAATCATCCAAGCTGAAAGAGAGTTAGACTTTTATGAAAACAACGAGGACTGTCCAACCTGTAAGCAGGGCATACCCCACGAACACAAAGAAGAAGTCAAACAAAGAAAATCAAAAGAAATTCAAGACTTATCTAAAGCAACAAAAGGACTCGACAAACAATATGAAAAGGTAGTCAGTACCCTTGAAAAGTTTGTAGAGATATCAGATGAGATACAAGAGTTACAAACTGAGATAATTTCTCAGGAGAGGTACAGGAATACTCTTCAGTCTGATTTGAATTCTGCCAAGGAAAACAGAGGCAATATAGATGATGAGAACAAGAAACTAAAGTCTATGGCCAGAGAGGTAGTTGATAAGAATACTCTCAGGTCAGAGAAGAATGAAGACCAACACTTCAATACGGTGGCTGGTATCTTACTAAAAGATACTGGTATCAAGACTAGAATTATTAGACAATATTTGCCTGCCATTAATAAATTGGTGAATAAATACTTGGCTGCTATGGATTTCTTTGTTCACTTTGAGTTGGATGAGAAGTTCAATGAGACTATCAAGTCCAGACACAGAGACAGATTTAGTTACGCCTCATTTAGTGAGGGTGAGAAACAACGTATCGACTTGGCACTGTTGTTCACATGGAGAACTATTGCTAAGATGAAGAACAGTGCAAGTACCAATCTATTACTGTTGGATGAAGTGTTTGACAGTTCCCTAGATAATAATGGTGTTGACTATGTGATGAATTTATTGGATACTATTGGTGACCAGACAAATGTGTTTGTGATTAGTCACAAGGGTGACCAATTATTTGATAAGTTCAGAGGTCAAATTAAATTTGAGAAAAAACAAAATTATAGTGTGATAACATGAATCCAGATGACTTAAAATTACTACCGATAGACCACCCGATGTTGAAAGTTCTACCAGAGGAGTTTGACGATTGGGACAACGCAGAGAATTTTTGCTTTGCATTATTCAAGAGACAATTAGATTTGGGCGGTATAGGATTGTCTGCTAACCAAGTGGGACTGAACGCTTCTGTGTTTACTATGGGAACAGGCAAGGATGGTAAGGCGTGGAACATTATCAATCCAGATGTAATCACGGTCAGTGAGGAATGTGATACGATGGAAGAGGGATGTTTGAGTGCGCCTGGCCTTATGCTGAAGGTTAAGAGACCGACTAAGATATCCGTAAGTTATCAAAATACAGATGGTGACCCAGTATTAGAAGAGTTTGACGGTATCTGGGCAAGAGTCTTCCTACATGAGTATGACCACATGTTAGGACAGAATTTTTTGCAAAGAGTGTCCAAGTTAAAACTAGATAGGGCCCTCAAAAAATATAAAAAATTGCACAAAAAAGGTTTGTTTAATGATGTCATTGAGCAAAAAGTAAACTACCACTAATATAAATACTAGTATGGCATACTCTGACAAAGTTATAGACCACTACGAGAACCCACGGAATGTGGGTAAATGGGATCCCAAGACAGATGGTGTGGGAACAGGAATGGTTGGCGCTCCTGCTTGTGGTGATGTTATGAGATTGCAAATAAAAGTTGAAGACAATTACATTGTAGATGCGAAGTTTAAAACATATGGTTGTGGTTCTGCCATTGCATCGTCTTCATTATTAACCGAGTGGGTAAAAGGCAGAACTCTAGAAGATGCGAGCGAAATAAAAAACGTAGAGATTGCTGAAGAACTTGCTTTACCTCCTGTGAAAATTCACTGTAGTGTACTGGCAGAAGATGCTATCAAAGCAGCAATCAGCGATTACAGGGAAAAATATGCTGGAGATAACTGACAACGCTAAGTCATATTGGAAGAATCTTATTGACCAGAATCCTGGCGCTAAGTATGTCCGACTATCTATCAAGGGTGGCGGATGTGCTGGGTTCTCATATGAATGGCAGTATACGGACAATGATGACAGGGGTACACTTGTTGATGACATTGTTGTTGTAGATGACATCGCCTCAACAGCAGTTATCGGTAGCAGTGTTGATTTTGTTGAGAATCTAGGCGGTTCTCACATAGAACTTACTAATCCAAATGAAGCAAGCTCTTGTGGATGCGGTGAAAGCATTCAATTTGTTTCTGCAATGTAGGAGTTAGATGAACGAGAAAGAACTTGAGCAGTGGGTAATTGATAATCCAATTTTGGCCAATGCAGTATTTCCAACATGTGTGGTTTTGGGGGCGTTGACCTTAATGACAGGAATGATATTTTTTATTGATTGGATGTTATATATCCATTCATTCTAGGAGAAACAAATGACAGATGATTTTGATTTTGGTTTTACCGCAGTAGATGAGATTCCTGCTAGTGAAACTAAACAACCTGTTCAGGCAGAAGTTTCATCTGATCAGATGGACTCTATCATGGACAAACTGGAACAACTTGAGTCGAGAATCCTATCAGCAGACAATTCTGGTATGATTAATGAACACCGAGCTTTACTGGAACAAGATGTTGCTAGTAAATTGAAGGATGTGGAGAACCTAGTTTTGCCTCTACTATACAACCTAAAGAAAAACCCAGAGAAAGACTACATCCACTGGCCTAACAGAGTTACTATTATAGATAAACAGATTGAGAAGATACAGTCAGTTACCCGATACTTTGAGAGGATATGATGACCGAAGATAACCGCGATTTATTGATAGAAGTTGAACATCAGGCGCAGAAAACCAAGTTTCAGAAGAAAACTATAGAAGATCAGGCGGATGAGATAGAAGATCAGCGAAAAATTATCGCTGAATTGCAGAAAAAAAGCGAAAAAAATTAAACTTTTTTTGTGTTTCCTTATAAATCAATGGCTTAGAACTCTAATTATTTTACGATTTTCCTTGACATTTGCTTAGAAAGCTGTCATGATCATATAGTAAATGAGAGATGAGTCTATGAATATAAATTCCAAATCAAAACTTGCGAAGTTACTTGCGACAGAGGATATTTCTCTGGAACATCGCAATGTACCTACCGCATATTTTGATCTAAAAGAACGTAAGGTTGTTCTTCCCAACTGGAAAGACATGCCTGTTTTCCTACAAGACCTACTCATTGGCCATGAAATTGGTCACGCTCTTGTCACTCCACAAGAAGGATGGCATGATGCGGTTTGTGAGTCAGGCGCTGCCTTCAAAAGTTATCTTAATGTTATTGAAGATGCTCGTAATGAGAGACTAGTCAAACAAAGATACCCAGGCCTCGCCAAGTCATTCTATCAAGGTTATCAATTACTTTTCAAGAAAAAGTTCTTTGGTGAAATCGATAACCCCAATTCCCTTTTATTGATTGACCGAATCAATCTTCACTACAAGGTTGGTTCTTTTCTCAACATTCAGTTCTCTGATGCTGAAAGAGTTTTCCTAGACGCTATTGATGTTGCTGTGGAGTGGGATGAAGTAGTCGATATCGCAAAAGCGTTATTCAATGCTGCTAAAGAACAACAGTCCCAAACCGACAAGAGTGTTGGCCAACCCACTGCTTTTCAACAAGATAGTGAGGATGAGTTAGAGGAACAAGAGTCTGCTGAGGGCAGTGCTCCTAGTGATGATGATGGTGACTTTGACCAAGATGAAAATGGTGAATGGTCAGAATCGCCTTATGGTGAAGAGGATTCTGGTGAGGGTGAGTTTGAAGAAACTGAATCTGATGACGAACCTACTGGTGCTAGTGATGAGACTACCGAATCAGAACAGGGCGAATCAGAAGATTATCAAGATGACCAAGATGGTTCTGCTGAAGAATTCGGTGCGATGGATATCGATGAGTCCATTCAAACAAGTGGTGATGAGGTAATTTCTTCTGCCACTGACAGGGCGTTCCGAGCGAATGAGTCTAGATTGGTTGATGATACCAACGAAAGTTGTGTCGATACTGCTTACATGCCTAAGTTCTACAAAAAAGAACGATTTGTTTTCCCTGCTTCAAAAGTTTGGGATTCCAAATTTGAGTGGATGATGCTTGGAGGCAAGACTGTCAAAGAAATCGAAACCAAACTTTACAATGACTTCATGTCTCGTAATCGTGATGCAGTCAATCAACTAGTTATGCAGTTTGAGATGAAGCGAAAGGCTTCTGAGTTGAGAAAGACTCAAATCCACAATACTGGTAAGTTGAATGAAGATAAGTTGTGGGCATACAAGTTGACCGAAGATTTATTTTTGTCCAGTGAAGTGACTCCAACTGGTAAGAACCACGGTATGTACATGCTTGTGGATATGTCTGGTTCGATGCATGGTCACATGGCAGGAACCATTGAACAAACTTTGATTCAAGTTGCCTTTTGTAAAAAAGTCGGTATTCCATTCAGAGTGATGGGTTTTACTGGTTGCACTCAAAGACTTCTTGGCGATGACTTTTACGGTGAGAACCACAATACAATGGTTGCCGCTGCTCAGTCTCATAATGAGAACGAAATTCAGTTCTCATTGGGTACTGGTTTGATAGAATTGATTTCTTCTGACTGTGGTTCCGCTCTCTATGACAAGGCATTCAAAATGATGTTGCAATGGAAAAGTTCTTTCCAATGGTCAGACGGTGCTTACATTAACTATTATAGTCAACCTAGTCATTTGCAGTTGGGTTGTACTCCGCTGAGTCAAGGATTGTTACTCGCTGTCGAGGATGCTAACAAGTTCAAGTTTGACAATCAAGTCGAGATATTGAACACCATTGTTCTTTCTGATGGTGGCGGTACTGACAATATACAGATTATTAAAGGCGATAGTGTTTATAGTTCTCTTAGGGAGACCACCAAACTGATTATCAAGTCTGGTATCACTTCTGTCAAGTCCGAAGGGCCTCTCAGTAATGGCGGACACAAATCTCATTATGGGTCTCGCCGATACCCTACTGGAGTAAACAATGTGTTCAGTGCTCATGCTGCCCTTGCTTTCTACAAAGAAATGACTGGCTCTAGAATGATACAGTTCTGGATTGAGACCAGAACCAAAAAGCAGATAAAAGAAGCATACTGCTGGTTGACATACCAAGACAGTTGGGGGTTTTATGATGGTGCTGATGGTGAGTTCGGAAGGGCTTACAAAAATCAAATGTTGAAATCTGGTTTCATGGAAGTTGAGAATGATGCTTGGGGATATGATTCCTGTTTCATTATCGCTGGTGGTAAAACACTGAATGATACCGAAAATGAGTTGACCGTCAAGTCTGAAAAGAAGGCGGACATTTTGAGAGGATTCAAGTCTTTTCAGAAGAAAAAGTCTACTTCTCGACAGTTTCTTAATCGATTTGTTGAGAGGGTGGCCTAAGTTGTTGATTTTAAATGAAAAGAAATTTCAATTATTTTCGCCGTGGCCCTTGACTTTTGCTTCAGAATATGAGATCATGATCCTGTAATTGAGAGTTTAATGAGTTTTTTGAGAGAGGTTATTTATTATGAGTATTAAACAGAAAGACCAGTTGTTGTCTGCCCTTGCCGAGTCCGATAATGTGTCGGGCATATTTTCCAAATCGGAAGTATTACAGGTTGCTGAGGCATCTGGTTTATCAAAACCCATGTGGTTTTTCAAGGCGGCCAAAGTTGGTCGGAATCAATTCAATCCATCTATGGTGGGTCAGGTTGTGACAATGCCTGTCCAGAACAACACGCCCCAAAAAGTTGCTCCGCTTGAGACAATTCAGTCCCAACCAGAATCCGCCAAGATATTAACTCAGGCGAAACTTGCTGTGGAAATAGAAAATTTAGTTCCCGAAAAGGATGATACCTATGTTCCTTTTGGGTTTTATACTGACCTCACAAAAATTGTGAAGTCTGGAATGTTTTATCCTGTTTTCATTTGTGGTCTCTCTGGTAACGGTAAGACTATGATGGTGGAACAGATTGCTGCTCGCCAGAAACGAGAGGCGATTCGTGTTAACATCTCTATCGAAACTGATGAGGATGATTTGATTGGTGGTAATACGCTGGTCGATGGTAATGTGGTCTATCGTGAAGGCCCTGTTCTCACTGCCATGAAGCGTGGTGCGCTTCTCATTCTGGATGAGATTGATAGAGGTTCTAACAAGTTGATGTGCCTTCAGGCAATCCTTGAAGGGAAACCCTACTTCAATAAGAAGTCTGGTGAAGTTATCCATCCTACCGCTGGTTTCAATATCATCGCCACTGCCAATACTAAGGGTCGAGGTTCCGATGACGGTAAGTTTATGGGTGCTCAAGTTCTGGATGAGGCGTTCCTAGAACGATTCGCTATCACGGTTGAACAGGAATATCCTTCCGCTAATCAAGAAAAGAAAATCATTCTCAACAAAATGGCAGTTGCCAATTGTGTCGATGATGAGTTCGCTGACAAGTTAGTCACTTGGGCTGATGTGATTCGTAAAACTTTCTATGAGGGTGGAATTGAAGAGTTGGTTTCGACTCGCCGTCTGGAACACATTGTCAAGGCATTTGCCATGTTCAGTGACCGCCTCAAGGCGATTCAGTTGTGTGTCAACCGATTCGACACTGACACCAAGTCTGCCTTCATTGACCTTTACACTAAGGTTGATGCTGGTGTTGACCTTGATGCAGTACAAAACGATGTAGAAACTGAAGAGGAAGATGAAGTTGATTTCTAAACCTATTGACTACAAATACAATGAGGGTCAGTTAATCGCTGACCTTCAAAAGTATATTGATGCCACTTATGGTGAACACTATTCCCAGAACCAATATCAGGCAACCGAATTTATTATCGATGGTGGCCATGGTGAGGGGTTCTGTATCGGAAACATTCTGAAGTATGCCCAACGATATGGCAAGAAAGATGGATACAACCGAAAAGATTTGATGAAAGTTTTGCACTACGCTATCATTGCTTTGTATGTGCATGACTATGAGGATAAAGATAATTAACGGTTTCCGGCAACCGCCGGCGGGGCAGGCGGCCTCTCTCTCACTCTCTCTCAACCGCCTGCCCCGATTTATTTGTATAAATAGGAGAGAGAATATTTTCACAAGGGAGAATAAAAATGGCTTACAGAATCACGAGTCGGTTTGTGAGACCTGACACCGAAACTGACTTACCAATGTTGAATCTAGTTGACTCTGACTACAATGCTAGAACAACAAATTACTTAACATGGCTTGACGGTAGGTCTGATACCACCACTAGTACATGGTCTAGTGAAGACGGATTGACATTTGAGTTTAGGTTTGATTTTACTGATGAAGCATCTGCACTGGCATTTAAGTCGGCATACGATGCTCTTGACAAATCTACCCATGACCCACAGGACTCATCAGCATATAAAACTTATATGACCGATAACAATATCACTTATACTACAGTCATGGCTGAGGTATAAAACACCCTTGACACCCACCTAGTATTTGTGGTATTATTTTATTATGAATTTTGATTGGAGTATATTATGAAAGTATCAAAGGAAACTCTTGAGCAACTCAAGAACTTTGCAACCATCAACACAAACTTGATGGTCAAAGAAGGCAACCAACTTGCCACAGTTGCAAACTCAATGAACATCTTGGCAAAGGCGAATGTGTCAGAAACATTCCCAAGAGAGTTCGCTATCTATGACCTAAATCAGTTTCTTGCATTGCTCACCATGAGTGATGATACTGAACTGTCATTCGGTGATGAATCCGTGACAGTGAACATGGGAGCGGGTTCCTTTGAGTATTACTATGCTGAACCCTCAGTCATTAAAGCAGCGCCTGACAGGGAAATTGAGGTCGAGGCAAAGTATCAGACTACCCTTGATGGAGATTCCATCATCAAAATACAGAGAGCTGCCTCTGCTATCTCTGCGCCATTCTTGAGTATTGTTTCTCGTGATGGTTCAGTGTCAGTCAATGTTGGTGACCCCAACACCCCCAAGAGCAATAGCTTCTCAACGATGATTGGAACTTCCGATGTGGAGTTTGATGCTCGACTCTCTATTGAGTCACTAAAAGTTATACCCGACACTTACGAAGTCACCGTAGGAACTAAACCTGTTCTTATGTTCAAGAACGACAAGAGAACCTATTGGTTGGCTTTAGACCCATCTTCACAGACCAGTTAGGAGAAAAATAAATGAAGGTTGAAGTAGGACAACGAGTCCCGATGGATGTCGTATGGAATGTACGAGTCCGTTCAGAAGAGATGGTTGCTGCTGGTGAGGAAAATCCTTACAAGTGGCAGTTGTTTTCTTCTGGAGATTATTTTGCAGGCAAACGAGTAATTGTTTTTGCTTTGCCTGGCGCATTTACACCAACATGTTCGGCAAAACAATTGCCTGGCTATGAACAAAACTACAAAGCTTTCCGTAAAGCAGGAGTCGATGAAATTTACTGTTTGTCAGTCAACGATAGTTTTACTATGAACGCTTGGTTTAGATATCAACGAATTGAAAATATCAAACCGATTGGTGACGGTTCTGGCCAATTCACTGAACAGATGGGTGCTTTGGTTGATAAACATAACTTAACTTTTGGTAAGAGGTCATGGCGATACTCCATGCTTGTTAATGATGGTATTGTTGAAACTGCATTTGTTGAAGCTGGTTTCCAAGATAATTGCCCAACAGATCCATTTGAAATTTCTGATGCTGCTACTATGTATGATTACGTTACCAATAAAAGTTCAGTGGTGAATGAAACAAAAGGAAGGCAACTAGAGTTAGAGTTGCATGACAGCACAAAGAAGTCTGAAAAGTTTGGATAGATGAATCAAAAAATTGTTATGGTGTCTGGTGGGTTTGACCCACTACACGGTGGACATATCGCACTACTAGAAGCGGCAAAGAAACTTGGTGATACTTTAGTGGTCGGTTTGAACAGTGATGAATGGTTATTCAGAAAAAAGGGTAAACCGTTCATGGACTTTTCACAAAGATTAGATATCATGGCAAACTTAAAGATGATTGATCACGTTGTCCCATTTGATGATGATGATGGGACGGCGAATCAATTTATTAAAGATTGTATGAGGGTTTATGGCCCTGACTGTCATTACATTTTTGCTAATGGCGGTGACCGAAACGGTAGTAACATACCAGAGGATGTTAGTGGTGTATGTTGGTACAGTGGAGTAGGTGGCGAGAACAAAAGAAACTCCAGTTCTAATCTCAATAGAACAAGAAGGCATTGGGGATTCTTTGATGAGGTGTTAAAGTACACTGATGCGAAGGTAAAAGTTTTGGAACTTGAACCTTACAAAAAGATATCTTATCAGAGACATTTTTATCGTGGCGAGTTCTGGTTTATTTTACAGGGCGAATGTCTGATAAAACACAGTGTCGGCCCGAGTGGTAATTACAAACATTTCACCTTGACAAAACACGATAGTTTTAGTATAATGCCATATCATTGGCATCAAGTTGAGAACATTGGTAATGAACCTTTGAGAATTTTAGAAATACAGTATGGTAGTTATCTTGAAGAAGATGACATTGAACGTGAGGAGATAATGCATTGAAGAAAAAGAATGTGACCCAAAGACGCCTCGTTGCTTTGGAAAATTTGAGGAAGTCAAAGTTCTTCCCTAAGAAGATTCGGTCTGGTAAAAAATTACAAGACCGTTCTCAAGAGACTTGGGAGGCAAACAAGCTTGCCCAGATAGAAATCCTTGAGAAAAGGACTCGCACATGAAGGAGTTCTTGTGGGTAGAAAAATACAGGCCTGACACAATCTTGGATTGTGTTTTGCCTGATAGGTTGAAGAGTGTTTTTGATGACATAGTGGCACAAGGTGAGATACCAAACATGTTACTGTGTGGAACTGCCGGCACAGGTAAGACCACTGTTGCTAAGGCATTGTGTAGAGAACTTGGTGTTGATTATATTCTCATCAATGGTTCTGATGAATCTGGTATCGATGTATTGAGAACAAAGATAAGAGACTTTGCTTCCACTGTTAGTTTTGGTGGGCAGACCAAAGTTGTTATCTTGGACGAGGCAGACTACCTTAATCCCAACTCAACACAACCCGCTCTCAGGGCATTCATCGAAGAGTTTTCTGCCAACTGTCGGTTCATCTTTACATGTAATTTCAAGAACCGTATCATCGAACCACTGCATAGTCGAACTACTGTGATTGATTTCAAACTCAACAAGGGTGAGAAACAAGTCATGGCTACTAAGTTCATGCAACGAATGAAAACAATCCTTGGTAGAGAACAGATTGAGTTCTCTGATAAAGTGATTGCTGAGTTGTTGATGAAGTATTTTCCAGACTATCGCCGTGTTCTAAACGAACTCCAACGGTATTCAAGGTCTGGTGTTATCGATGAGGGTATCCTAAGTAACATCGCTGAGGTCAACATGAAGGGACTCTACGATGCGCTCAAGGAGAAAGACTGGCGAAAGATGCGTATGTGGGTTGTCAACAATATAGACAATGACCCCACTGGATTGTATCGTAAAGTTTATGATGGTCTCGTGGATAAAGTAAAACAAGTGCCACATCTCGTGTTGTTGATTGCAGACTATCAATACAAGTCTGCTTTTGTTGCTGACCAAGAAATCAACATGACTGCTTGTCTCACAGATATCATGGCCAGTTGCGAATTTAAATGATTAGTTTTGACCTAGACCTCAAAAATGCCACTGACGAAGATGCTCGATTAATAACTGAAGCCGTTTTGAGTGACGGAGTTGTGGTGATAAGGAATCAAGTGTTGACTCCCGATGAAGAGGTTGATTTTTGTGAACGTATCGGCAACTGCCAAGAGTACACTGATGTCGATAGAACCAAGCATATTGCTTGTCACTCAAAAATTTTAAGGGTCACTGGTGAAAAAGATGAACATGGCGAGGAAGGTTTGTTTGGTCATACCAGTGCTTTAGATTGGCATGCCAATCAGGCAAGTAACTATGAACGTGCGCCATTGATTTGGTTGTATGGTGTCAAGGGAACTGAAGGTAGTTGTACAAGTTGGATTGACATGCAGGCTGCGTACAATGATTTACCAAAATCTGAACAAGAAGAACTATCCGATATACAAATCACACTAGGGTATAAGTCTGGTTCTTATTCTGATAGTAAATTCTTTGTGGAACATCATGCCACTGACAGACCTTTCAATTTGGTTCATACTAATGATGCTGGCAAAACTGGATTCTATTTTCCATTCCTTCAGATATTTGGCATAGTGGGAATGGGAGAGTGGGGATTTGAGACTACGATGGAATACTTGAAACAACATGTCTTACAGGAAAAGTATAGATATGATCATTACTGGAAAGATGGCGATATAGTCATAAGCGAACAGTGGTTGACCATTCATAAGAGACATGAATTCGATAACATGGATACAAGATTATTGCATAGGATAGCTTTCGACTATGAGAGATATAGCAGACAGTGAGTGCGGATTTTCAAATCGTGATGATGCTTTGAGAAGAATCAGGTCTTGTTTGAATGCTTCTGCTCGAGCTCAGAACGAGGGGTTTGCCAAATTTTGGTATGAAGTTGCAAATATTATTGCGATACGCAATGAAGTGAACATCAAGGAGATTGTAAATTGAAAAACAAATGTGAATGTGGCGGCAGACGCAGAAATAGTATCGCCCTCATGGTTGTATTGATTTTGTTTGCAATATTTTATACCGTACCTGTGATATGAGTGGCCCTTTACCAAATTGGGGTAACCCAGAGTACATGGGTGTACTTGTAGATGAAGTCTGGTTACCTTTGCACACGCACAAAGATAAGTTGATGGACGGCACTTGGAAAGATAAAGATGTCGTAGTCTACAATCCTGTGGAGTGTAGAATTCCAGATACTATTGGAGAACGTGGACTGACGATACCATACTTTAGTTACAATGATTTGGATGTAAAGTCGTTCAAAGAATATAATGCTTCAATCAACAGCACAATACCAAACATTGCTGATAACATTTCCATAGAAGGTTGGCCATGGCATTGGGCGTGGATGACAGCGATGATTGGTGCTAGACAAATGAATGGTAAACCAGATTGGATTGAACCGCCAACAGGAGACTTCACCTGTCTTAATAACAAGATAAAACCACACAGAGATTTGATGTGGAATCTATTGAGTGACCGTGGACTTCTAAATGATAGTTGTACATATGTTTATCGTGGAGTTACGGTAGACGTTGTGGGTGACGCTATACCAGACTTGGGTGAGATTATGATTCCAGAGTTCTATAGATACTCACTGATAGATTTAGTCAATGAGTCAGACGTAGAACAAATATTTCTTACAGAAAAAACTTGGAGGGCAGTGTTGATGGGTAAGATTCCATTGGTCTTTGCTGCTCCAAATTTTTATCACGCATTTCAACAATTGGGATTTCAACTACATGATGAGATTGATTACTCGTTTGACCATATCACTGACGATGGTTTTAGGGCTGATAGAATAGTAGACCAGTTGACTGCACTCAGAGACTATGATATAATAGACCTACATCACAGGACTCTAGATGTTAGAGAAAATAATTTTAATAGATTGATGGATGTCTTCATGCAAGAAAGACTACCAGATTGGATGTTGGGGGATATTACCCCATTCAAATACATGAAAGAAAATAGAAAGGAATTTGCTGATATGGCAAGAGGATGGAAGGATCAACATCGTGATAGATGAGTTGGGCCCAGCAAAGAAAACATATGATGCTGAAGATTATGTTGTCAAAAAGAAAGGTATCAGTCCCTTTGATTTCGTGAAGAGCATACACGATACAAAGGAAGATCTAATGGTTGATGATTGGGCTGAGAAACAGTACAGTTCTTTTATTATCAACAAGGCATTGTCTCATGGTGCGGATACAGTTGTCCCAGCAAACGAGATGAATTCCAGACCTCACATTGATGCTAGGTTGCAGTATGATTTTCTCAGGGGAATCATCCGTAAGAAAAGGCGGTTCAACAAGTGGTTGAAACCAGAACGCGAAGAGAACATAGAATTAGTCAAGGAGTATTTTGGATATAACAATGTCAAAGCTATGGAAGCACTTAGGATTCTGAGAGAATCTGACCTAGAACAAATGAAGTTATCTCTTAGAAAGGGTGGCAAAAACGCATAATTTATAAATAATCTTTATTGAATTAAAAAATAAAGGTTATTATAATGAGTGCATTTTTTGACATTGATTACCCAGATTATAAACCAGTGGAAATAAAATTAAAAAGTGATGATGATTTTTTGAAGGTGAGAGAAACACTATCAAGAATAGGTGTCGCATCCAAGAAAGATAAAATTCTTTATCAATCCTGTCACATTCTACATAAACAGGGCCGATATTTTATTACCCACTTCAAAGAACTTTTTGCTTTGGATGGCAAAGAAGCAGACTTAAGCGATTCGGATTTACAAAGAAGAAACGCAATTGCAAAACTTTTGAGCGATTGGGGTTTGATAGAGTTGTTAGATTCCGAAGTTGTTACGGAGACTGCTCCTATGAGTCAGATAAAAATTCTCCCATACAAAGAAAAAGATGAGTGGACTTTAGTGACCAAGTATAATATTGGTAGAAAAAAGTAACACTTACCTCTTGACATTTCTATAAAGAAGTGTTATATATAGATCAGAGTTCGCCGAAAGGGTTCTCTTATTTTAATCTTGCTTAAAAAAAAGGAGACTACAATGGTTACAGCTAGATTTACAGCATCCGATTTAGATGCTTTCTTTCGCCCCTTCTCAATAGGATATGACAAAGTTTTTGATAATTTACATACCGTAAAAGATATTGCAAACAACTATCCCCCTTACAACATTATCAAATCAGACTCCGACTCTTGGAGTATTGAGATGGCTTGTGCTGGATTCAAGGAAGACGAATTTAACATTCATCTTGTCCCAGAAGGCAACAAGTTAGTTGTTCAAGGCGTTCAAGATAGAGGCGAAGACAAAACAGAATATGCCTACAAAGGTATCGCTGCTAGGAACTTCACGAGGACATTTGCTCTGACTGATAATACTAAAGTTGTTGGTGCTGATTATGTAGATGGCATGCTGAATATTTCTCTAGTCAGAGAGATACCAGAGGAACAAAAACCACAAGAAATAAAGGTGGGGAAACAATTCTTACAGGAGTGATTTCGTAATGGCGAAGAAAAAAGGTGAAGAGACTGTCGAGGCCAATATTGGCCAAGAAGTTGAAATAAATTTTGATGATGTTGCTGAGAATAATGGATACGGTAAAACTAGTTTAATCGGTATTCGTTTAGTATCTAATCAGTATTCTGATTTGATTGGTCATCTAACTGATGACAAAGAGGGTGGAAGATATGTCCTACAGAACCCAGCTGAGATAAAATACAAGGAAGTTACTGAAGGTGATATGAAAGGCAGATACTCTATTGTATTTGTTCCTTTTGCTCCATCTAGTGACGGAACAGTGTTTGTCCCATATGGCCAAGTTGGATTTGTATTTGAACCCAAATCTGATATCAAAAAAGAATATCTGTCTAAGTTTCAACATACGCAGTCTACTGGAGTCAAGACTCAACCAAAATTTGAAGGGTAACACCCTTGACATACACCCTTGGTTATGTTAATATGTTACTTGATCACAATTTTGGTATGATGAATGTCGAACTTTTACACTTACGCCTGGCAATACGGTAATTCAATCCTGACAAGAGGAGTGAGGAATGGCAAACGGTTCACCGAACGCCATCCCTTCACCCCAACCTTGTTCGTTAAGTCAAAGGATAGGTCTGAGCATACTTCCATTGATGGGCAGTATCTCAAACCTATCGTCTTTGGCGACAACTCTGACTGCAAAGAGTTTATTGATAATTACGCCAAGGTAGAAAACTATCCTATATTTGGTCAGACTGACCTGACCTATCAATACCTATCAACTATGTATCCCGAAGACATTAATTTTGATATGTCACAGATGCGGATATTCTCAATAGATATTGAGACAACTGCCGAACACGGTTTCCCAGATACAGAGAACCCGATTGAAGAAGTTCTTCTTATCACCATAGTAGACAATCAAACCAAAGAGATATTTACATGGGGGTCTGGTGAGTGGAAGCCTGGCGAAGAAACTAAAGACCTTAATGTCAACTACACCTATTGTTCTGATGAGATGGATTTGTTGCAGAACTTTATGACTTGGTGGGCCAACGATTATCCAGATGTCATTACAGGTTGGAACTTAGAATTATTTGACATGCCGTATCTGGTCGGCAGGATTGACAGAATCTTTGGCGACTCTGCTAAGAACACTCTCAGTCCATATAACATGACTCGCAAAAAGACAGTTCGTGGGCACAACAGAGAATTGCTCAAGACTGATATCAAAGGTATCATTCAACTTGACTACATGGACTTGTACAAGAAGTTCACTTACACTTTCCAAGAGAGTTATCGACTAGACTACATCGCTCAGGTAGAACTCGGCAAGAAAAAACTTGAGTCTGGATTTGAAACATTCCGCGAGTTCTATGAGAATGATTGGAATCGATTCATTGACTACAATATCATCGATACGGTTCTGGTTGACGAGCTTGATGACAAGATGAAATTCTTGGAACTCATCATCACGATGGGATACGACTGTAAATGTAATTACAATGATATCTTTTCATCCGTGAGAACTTGGGATTGTCTGTTATACAATCACTTGTTACAGAAGAACATTATGTTGCCTCAGAAAAAGGAGAACTTCTCTGAGGGATTTCCAGGCGGGTATGTTCAAGAACCAAAGACAGGGAAATACAAGTGGGTGGTATCCGTGGATGCTACTTCCCTGTATCCGTCTATTATTATGCAACACAATCTATCACCTGAGATGTTGGCGCAGAATCACAAACCAATTGATTGCACAGTTGATAGTGTATTGGAACGCAAACACAAACTTAAACTCAAAGATGCCAATTTGTCCATGGCTGCGAATGGATATCTGTTCCGCAAAGACAAACAGGGTTTCATGGCAGAGATTACTCAGAAGTTTTTCGATGACCGCCAAAGATACAAGAAGTTGATGAAGGAGGCAGAACAAGAGTATGAGGATACCAAGAATCCTAAACTCAAGAATGATATCGCCAAGTATCACAACTTTCAGATGGCAAGAAAGATTCAGTTGAACTCTTTGTTTGGTGCAATAGGTAACAAGTGGTTCCGTTTCTTTGATGAGAGGATTGCAGAGGCAATCACTTTGAGTGGTCAGTTAATCATCCGTGACACTGGGAAGGTGGTAGATGAGTTTATGAACAAGTTCATGGACACTGAAGGTGAGGTCTATTCATTCTATACCGATACCGATTCTTGTTATGTGACCTTGGACGCGATGGTTGATAAACATCTAAAGGGTAAGTCTCGTGATGAGATAATCAATATCATTGATAGGTTCACAGAAGACAAGTTGGTGCCAGCAATCAATGGACGCATGGCTGACTTGGGTGAGTACATGAATGTATTTCAACCCAAGATAGAATTCAAACGAGAGGCAATTTCTGACTCTGCTATCTGGGTTGCAAAGAAAAGATATGCGATGAATGTCTGGGACAACGAAGGTGTTCGATACAAGACTCCTAAGTTGAAGGTGATGGGATTGGAGATTGTGAGGTCTTCTACACCAGCACCTATCCGTGAGAGTTTGCGAGAGGCCGTGGCATTGTGTCTCAACGAAGGGGAGAAGGAACTCCAGAATTTTGTTGAGGAATCATGGCAGTCTTTTAAAAAGATGACTCCAGAGGAGATGGCATTTCCTCGTGGATGTAATAACATAGAAAAGTATTCCTCTCGTGAGACAGTGTATACCAAAGGAACTCCTATGCATGTTCGTGGTGCTTTGATTTACAATCATCTTGTGAAGACACAGAAGATTGAGAATAAGTATCAAGTCATCCAAGACGGTGATAAGATTAAGTTCTTGTATCTCAAAGAACCAAACCATGTGCGTGAGAACACAGTGGCATTTAATGGGTTGATGCCAAAAGAGTTCGACTTGCACAGATACATTGACTATGAACTCATGTTTGAGAAAGCATTTTTAGACCCACTAAACACAATCGTGGACAGTCTCAATTGGAAGACTAGACCAGTAGCAACATTGGAGGATTTATTTGTATGAGTGTTTTAGATAAATTAAAAAAGAACAGCACAATCAAAGAAGCATCTATCTTGAGTAAGTCAAAGTTTTTCAATCAGAAAGACTTTGTTCAGACTACGGTGCCTGCTTTGAACGTGGCTTTGTCTGGACAGTTGGATGGAGGCGTCAGTTCTGGACTGACAGTATTTGCTGGGCCGTCCAAACATTTCAAAACTGCATTTGCCATGTTACTTGCAAAAGCATATTTGGATAAATATGATGATGCAGTGATATTGTTTTATGACTCTGAGTTTGGTGCTCCACAGGGTTACTTTGATAGTTTTGGAATAGACACCGAAAGAGTCATTCACTCGCCCATTGCAGATATCGAACAACTAAAACATGATGTCATGTCCCAGATGAATGGTCTGGAGCGTGGTGATAAAGTTATGATAATTGTCGATTCTGTTGGTAACTTGGCTTCTAAGAAAGAAGTTGATGATGCCATAGATGGTAAGTCTGTTGCAGACATGACTCGAGCGAAACAAATGAAATCCCTGTTTCGTATGATTACACCACATCTAACTATGAAAGACTTCCCCGCTGTGGTGGTAAATCACACATACAAAGAAATTGGTATGTTCCCCAAAGATATTGTCTCTGGTGGAACTGGTATTTATTATTCCGCTGATAATATTTTTATCATTGGAAGACAACAAGAAAAACAGGGAAAAGATGTTGTCGGTTACAACTTTATTATTAATGTTGAAAAGTCCAGATACGTCCGTGAAAAATCCAAGATACCAATTGAAGTATCGTGGGAGGGTGGCATCAGCAAGTGGTCTGGTCTTCTTGATATGGCTCTTGAGTCAGGTCATGTGGTCAAACCTTCAAACGGATGGTATGCGAAATCTGGCGAAGACGATGCGAAGAAATATCGAACTAAGGACACATATACAAAGGAGTTCTGGTTGCCCATTCTCACAGACCAAAGTTTTATAAGTTGGATTGAGAAGAGATACATGATTTCATCTGATGCTATCATGCAAGCAGAAGTCAGCGAAGCAGACATAGAAGATGCCTACGAAAATCTGTGACCGATGTGGGGGTCAAATTGACCTTGACAAAGACGGTGCAATATGTTTTAATAATGGTGCAGATGAGTGTTATTTGTGCGAACCGTGTATAGAAGAAGTGAAGCGAGAATTTTACGATGAGATTAGAGAAACAGATACTATCGAATCTTATAAATGACGAAACTTATGTAAGAGGAACTATCGCATTTCTAAAAGAAGATTATTTTTTAGAACAATTCGATAGGGAAGTCTTCAAAGTCATTCGTGATTATATAAACAAATACAATACAGTGCCTTCCAAAAATGCGTTGCTAATTTCCCTACAGGAAAACAAACGCATCGATGAAAACACATACGCAAAGTGTGAAGAGTTGGTCAATAGTCTGGTGTACATGGAGTCTGACTTTGAGTGGATGATAGACCAGACAGAGAAGTTTTGCAAAGACAAGGCACTATACAATGCAGTAATGCAATCAATACAAATCATCGATGGCCAAGACAAGGCACACAATGTCGATGCTTTGCCTCACATCTTATCCGATGCCCTCAGTGTTGGTTTTGACAATCACATTGGACACGATTATGTTGGTGACGCTGAGTCCCGATATGATTTCTATCATAGAGTAGAGGAAAGAATTCCCTTTGACCTTGAGTATTTCAACAAGATTACTGAAGGTGGACTAGTAAACAAGACGTTGAATGTTGCACTCGCTGGAACAGGTGTAGGTAAATCCTTGTTCATGTGTCACATGGCTGCTGCTTGTATTGAGCAGGGCAAGAATGTTTTGTATGTCACTCTAGAGATGTCAGAGGAGAGAATCGCAGAACGTATTGATGCTAACATGTTAGATATTTCCATTCAAGATTTGAAAGGGTTATCTAAAAAGATGTACACTGACCGCATTGATAAAATCAAAACAAAAATTGATGGTAGATTAATTATCAAAGAATATCCAACTGCCTCAGCACATACAGGTCATATCAGAACTTTGGTAGAAGAGTTAAAAATCAAACAAACCTTTGCACCAGATATTATCTTTGTAGATTATCTAAATATTTGTATAAGTCAAAGGTTGCGTGGTAATCATGGTGCAAATAGTTACACCATTGTCAAGGCAATCGCTGAGGAGATGCGTGGTCTCGCGGTGGAGTATGATTTGCCTATCGTGACTGCAACACAGACCACTCGTGGTGGATATAACAATAGTGATGTTGACTTGACAGACACCTCAGAGAGTTTTGGTCTTCCTGCCACTGCTGACTTAATGTTCGCCCTTATCAGTACAGAGGAACTAGAACAACAGGGACACATCATGGTGAAACAATTGAAGAATCGATACAGTGACCCAACAAGAAACAAGAGGTTCATGGTTGGCGTTGACAGGGCGAAGATGAGATTGTATGATTTGGAAGCTGATGCCCAAAATAACATCCATGACTCTGGACAAGACGATGATACCCCAGTATTTGATAGAGGTAATTTTGGCGGCAGAGAAAATTTGTCTTCTATAAAAGTATAAATAGAGTTATGAGTAAGATATTACTAGGATTATTATTTGGTTGCGGTATAATAGGATACTTCTATTATAACGATACCCAGCGGGAACTCACCGAATTGCGTGAGTTGAACATGGCTATGGAACTACAAGTTGCAACCCAAAATGATACTATAGATAAAATGCAGACACAGTACGAAACTCAAGCACAAGCGTTAGGTGAGTTGACTGCTGCCAATGCTGATATACAGGCAGAAAGAGATAGATATCTGGATATATTTCGTAGACATGATTTATCTAGACTTGCTGCCGCTAAGCCTGGCCTAATTGAACCAAGAGTGAACAATGCGACAAAACAAGTTTTTGACAGTTTGGAAATCGATAGCGATTACAACAACTCTACTAGTCCTTAATGGATGTGCTTTTTTAAATCCGCCTCCTAGAGAGGTCGAGATAAAGACAGTAGAAGTTCAGATACCAATACAACATCCTGTATTGCCTAGACCTATTGACATGAAAGAACCCAAGTGGTATGTTGTCTCCAACAAAAATCTCGATCAATTCTTAGAACGTATAGAAAAAGAATCTGGTTCTATGGTCTTTGTGGCCATGTCAGTTCCAGATTATGAACTCATGGCTTACAACCTTCAAGAGATTAAACGGTTTGTGAAACAAACCAAAGAAGTGATAGTATATTATAAAAATGTGACTGACCCTGATAATGATGAGAAAAAAGATGATTCATTAGAGGAGAAGTATTTCTCTGATGAAGAAAAACAATCAGAGAAGACTCCCCCCAAACAGGAGAGCTCTTTTCTAGACACATTAAAGGAGAGGGTTTTTGTCGGAGGAAGAAAAGAAGATTCTGCCAGCTGATGTAAACGGTGATGGCAAAGTTGATGACGAAGAAAAAAAGTTATACATGGAATTCAAGAGAAGGGAACTTGAAGACCAAGATGCTATGCGAGACAGTCAACGGAAGATGGCGTGGTTTGCCTTGGGAGGCATGCTACTCTATCCATTTGCTGTTGTCCTCGCTGTTCTCATGGGATTGGAACAAGCAAGTAAAATATTGGGCGACATGGCAGCCACATATTTTGTTGCTGTTGCTGGTATCGTAGCTGCTTTCTTTGGTGCTCAGGCGTTTACCAAGAAATAGCATGGGCGGTTCAGTAACACCCATACCGCCAGTATCAAGTGTCACGAGCAGCTGGTCTGATAGAACAGTGGTGACCAGAACTTATGATGCTGGTGAGGGACAAATTAGAGTAAAACATGACGTATACAATGTGACTGTATACGATAGTAACGGGCACAAACAATCGGTGACTAACTCACACACTGTTGATTATTTGGTATGATTTATTTCAAGACATCGCTCGTCATGTCAGAGAACATGAGGGGCGAATTTAATGCTGTATTAGAAGAAAGTCAAGAACTGCTGTATCGTCACACGGCACAGAGTGTGATAAAAAATAAAAGTGGTTTTGACGAAGTGGTTGACCATGCTTTAGACATACTGTTTATGACTCAATCGAATGGTGTTGGTGCCATCGAACCCAATCCAATCCACGAGAACCTAGTCCAGAGATGTGTGGATATCATGCATCCAGATGTCCCATTGTCACCCCAGAAGGTGACTATAATGCATGTAGAACCGCATGGCGTAGTGCCAGAACATGCAGATTCACCGCAATATGGACGTAGAACCTCTATTGTATTCCCCCTGAGACCATACAATCCTACTGATTGGGCGGTCTGTAGAGCGGGAGAGGAGTCGCCTGATACCGTTTGTGAGTGGCATCCGTGTTATGCTTTCTCCACGGAGGCCAGACACGAGGTCTACAATAACGGATTTGACCGCTCTGCCGTGCAGATTTGGGTCGATTTGACCACCTCAGAGGCCTACGATAGGTATAAAAAAGATCAACTTTTTTGTAAGCCCTTGAATTCTAACGACTTTTATTTTCAAAAAAGTTAAAAAAGTTCTTGACTTTTGCTTCAGCCTATGAGATCATGATCCTGTAATCAATTGAGAGAGTAAATAAATTATGGCTTATGTATCACAAGAAATGAAAAAAGAACTTGCCCCTACTATCAAGGGTGTTCTGAAAAAGTACGGTATGAAGGGTTCCATTGCGGTTCAGAATCATTCAACTCTGGTTGTTAATCTGAAGTCTGGTGCAATTAAGTTTGAACACACTCATGGTGAGGGTTATACACAGGTTAATACCTATTGGATAGAGAGACACTACAAGGGCAAGGCAAAGAAGTTCTTGAGTGAGTTACTTGCTGCCATGAAGGGCCCTAAGTATTTCTGTGAGGACGATATACAGACTGATTACTTCCACCGTAGTCACTATACAGATATCAACATTGGTCAGTGGAACAAACCTTATGAGGTGACTGCTTAATGATTGCTTACTGTGATAAAATCGCCTCTGTTTGCCGAAAATCGTTGTTGGGGTATGACCCCGACAACATTATTGGTTTGATTGGCCCAATCAAAACAGATTTACATCCGACTGAAGGTTACTTTCAGTCCACTACTAAAACCATTGAACTTACTGATATGAATGGTAAGGAATATGTAATCACGATTCAAGAAAAGGAGTAATATGTCAGAACATATGCAAACTATCGCCGACAAATTGTCGGCGTTCCCCGATGAGGATGAAGCAATTGCTCAAAACATCCTAGATGCTTATCGATTAATCTACCGATTGTTAGACCCAGAAGGATTTGGTTTTGCTGTATCCGCTGAGGTTCGTGATGCCGCTCGGGTGGTGGTTGGACTTCAACCAGTTGAACAAGGATTGTACACGGAGAAGAAGTCTCAGATTTTTTTTCAAGGTGATTTGGCAGAGGGTTCTTAATGGGTATGATGAACATGGGTGGCAGCCTACGATATGATATGAATGGGCGAAAGCGCAAGAACTACAAGAAAAACAATCCCCCAAAACAAAAGAACAAGTTTGTCGAAAGTAAACCTCTAGTTGTCAAGAAAACATATATAGATGAACATCGCATCAAGTATCCATCGAAGAGTGATTTCTCTGGTACTGGTGGTACTAAAAATGATAGTTGGATACGAGAGAAACAAGAAATTTCAGCTGGATACACTGTCGCACCAGCATACAACAAAGGTGCTTATCAAGTTATCGGCAAATCTAACATTAAGGATATCGGAAAGTGAATTGGTGGCAAAGAATGTCTAAAGATACTAAAGAGTGGGCCGAGGAAGAGATTGCAAATTCCAAAAGAATCTTCAAATCTGCCACGCCTAAATATACATTAGATTGGTATGTAAAATGGGGAGCCTCTATTTTAATACTAATCGCTTTAACTATTCGAGCTGCCGACTACCCACGAGAGTGGGATATGTGGTTTGGTTTTTTTGGTATGATTGGTTGGACTTTGGTAGGATACTTATGGAACGATAGGGCCATTCTAGTGCTTAATGCAGTTAGTCTTGCTCTACTGGCAGTTGGTCTGCTTAATTTCTATAGACCTTAGATACAGGAGAAAATGGTGCCAATATATCAATTTGAAAACACGGAGACAGGAGAACAATTTGAACTCTTTTGTAAGTTAGCTGACAGAGAAAAAATATTAGAAAAAAATCCTCACTTCAGGCAACTAGTAACATCTGCTGCCATTATAGGTGGACATGGGGACAGAACTAAAACAGATTCGGGTATGAAAGAGGTATTCAGTAAGATTGCCGATGCACACCCCAATTCTGCACTCGCAGATACATATGGTAAGAAGGATGCCAACTCAATACGCCGCCGAGAGTGGGGCAAAAAACTAAGTGAATGATATTGATGTCCTCGGAAACTTTGGTGAGGGATACGATACAACTTTAGAATGGTGGCAAACCGACAGTCATAAGAACTATCTACAAAATCTAACCACCCATCCACAGAACATGGAAAGGTGGAGAGATGTAGAAATAAAATACGATATCAATAGATACGCATTTCGTTCAGCCCAGTTTGAAGAGAATACCAAGAACATCATGTTCTTTGGTTGTAGTCATGCAGTGGGAGTCGGTTTGCCACTTGAGTGGACATTTGCAAAGAAAGTTGCTGATGAACTGGGACTAGAATTATACAATCTAGCAGTCTCTGGTGGTTCTAATGATTTCGCTTATAGACTAGCGCAACATTGGATACCAATATTGAAACCAGAGATAGTTGTCTACAAAACAATTGAGGAATCCAGATTTGAAATAAAAATGACTAACAATTGGAATGATGGTAAACCAGTGTGGCATGGATTCCTTAACTCCAAGGATAATGTGGCAGTCTTAGGTAAAAATTTTGGTGATTACTATGACCAGTGGGTGACACACGAATCGAACACCAGTTTGAATAAAGAAAAAAACATTAGGGCAGTTGCTCAAATTTGTTTTGAAAATGATATATCATTTGTTAGACAAGACCCATTGTATGCTCCACATGTTAGAGAGTGGTCACAATCTGCTGTAAAAATTTTAGCGAGAGACCAACAACATCCAGGCCGCGCTGAGAATCAATACATCGCAAATGATATTTTGTTAAAAATTCACACTTTGGATAAATTTTGATACATACCTTACTAAATATCTATGAGCCCTTTAAACAAGAGGATTTATAATGAAAAGGTTCGGTATGACTAGTCTTATGATTAGTTTGTTGTTGGTAACTGGATGCGCTACTTCTGGCAACCAGTATTATGAAGCGGTTCAGAGAACCGCAGAGGCAAATGCCCTCGCTGCTGAAGCGAGGTACAAAGCTCTCTCAGAAGTTGCCCAATCGGGTGACGGTCAAGCTGCTTCTGCAGCTGTCATGGCAATTGCACTGACTCAAGAAACAAGAATTACTCCACAGGTGGTTGAGCATGATGCTCTAAAATGGGCTAGGGTTTTGATGCCCGGCTTTTCGACACTTGGGATGGCATGGATGCAGACTGACCTTGCTAAAACTCAGTCAAATAATAGCAAAGATATTCAGATGGCCATGCATGGTCATCAAGAGTCTATTCAGTTAGGACAACAAAATATGGTTCTTGGTTTGAGTGAGTCTTGGTCAACAGGTGGTGCAGCTAATGCTGATGCTATGCTGACGATGGGTCTTGCCGGATTTGATGCATTGAACACTGCTGGTGACCAAACAGTGTCCGTAGCCACAACTGGATTCAACACGGTAGATTCTGTTGTAACTACAGGATTTAATACTGTGGATTCAGTCGCTACCACTGGTTTCACTACTGTTGGTAGTGTTGCTACCACTGGTATGGACAATCTCAATGAGATGGGTCAGTTTGGTATGACCACTGTTGGCGCAGTAGGGATGTACGGTATTGATGCAACTGAAACTTTAGGTATTCAAGGTATGTTGGGTATACATGAGACCAATGAAGATTGGTTGAACTATTCTACAACAAGGGATACTAATATCTCTCAAATTCTTGCAGACTTTAACGCGACAATCAAACAGTTTGGAACGGATTTAGGAACCCCTCTCACATGTAACGCTGATGCAAATGGAGTATTTACTTGCCAGTAGTTATATTAAAAGTGTGATAAATAAGGGGGTATTGACCCCCTTTTTTTATGGAGATGATTATGGAAAAAAAATATGATATGGAAAAGAATTTGATTGCTGAGAAAGATGACGAATTAAAAACCCCCGCCCAGATTTATGACCACGATTTAAACGCCGAGACAGTCAAGTCACTAGAAGAAGCACTAGCGATAGATTACATTGAGAAGTGGAAAGTTCATGCACAGATGAAGTTGTATGAGAGAAACTTTCTCAAAGCTGAAGAGTTGCGAAACAATATAACACAGGCTTGGGATACAGTCAACGCCAATCTACAAATCACTTCTCGGAATCTAGAAGAGAAGAAGATTGCTTTGGAGTTTGAGATACAAGAGAAAGAAATACTCAAGGCAACCATCAAGGAACTACGAGCAGAATTGAAAACGCTTAAAAAAGCTGAAGAGGTTTCAGAGCAAAAGAGCGTGAAAAAAAGTCCCAGGCCAAAAACGCGCTGAGGATTTTTATAAATAGTCTTGATTATGCAACTTAAAAGAAATTTAAATGATAGGTTTTTCTTCATATTTGACAGAAGATGCCAACGGTAAGAATTTACATCTTGAACATCTAGAAGATGAAATTATTAACTTTGGTATCGGTGGTGCAAGAGGCGCCATAAACTTCCTACAGTCACTAAGAGATATGTTGGCTGGAAGTTCTCGCTCGTCTGTAAATATGACAGTTAAGTGGGACGGTGCTCCTGCTATATTTGCTGGTACAGACCCTAGTGATGGCAAGTTCTTTGTGGCAAAAAAATCTGTTTTCAATAAGACTCCGTTTCTATACAAGTCAACTCAAGAAGTCAACAATGCCAAAGAGTTGCCGGCAGCACTGAAACCACAATTCGTGATTGCATTTCAAGAATTTTCTAAGTTGGGTATCAAGGGTGTGCTTCAAGGAGATTTGATGTTCACCAATGCAACTTTGGAAACTGATACCATCGATGGAAAAAGATATACAACTTTTCAACCTAATACCATCGTATATGCAATTCCTAAAATGTCTGACCTAGAACAAAAGATGAAGGCTGCCAAGATTGGTGTTGTTTGGCACACAACATATACAGGTGATTCATTGCAGAAGATGAAAGCATCTTTCGGTGCCAACATATCCAGACTGAGAAAGAGTAGGTCAGTATGGATGGATGATGCATCTTATAGAGATACTAGTGGTGCCTCTACTTTTACAAAACAAGAGACAGATGCCATAACAGCTAAGTTGTCGGTTGTTGGTCGAACTTTTAGGACTATCAATTCCTCACAACTCAAACAGTTTTTGAGACTACAAAATTCTTTCACTGGGAAATTTATTGGTGCTGGAATAAAAACATTCTACAACTCAAAGGTTAGATTACAACAAAGTATAAACCCAAGTAAAAATGCCTCAGAATATTATGATTGGGTAGAGGCCAAATTTGATACAGAGATAAATAAGTTGAAGACAGAATCTAACAAGAAAAAATTAGAATTGAAAAAACAAGAAACACTGAAAGAAGTAAAAAAGTTTCAAGGACTCTTGGCAAATATATTTAAATTTCAAAGTGAGTTAATTGATGCTAAAATGATGATAGTTAGAAAGTTGAACGGAGTCAAACAATTAACAGACACTTTTGTTAGAACTAAAGACGGATTTAAAGTTGTCAATCCAGAAGGATACGTTGCCATAGATAGAGTATCGGGTAACGCTGTAAAACTTGTAGACCGTATGGAGTTTAGTTTTAACAACTTCACTGCAATCAAGGCATGGGACAGATGAGCAAAGACAAACATATGGTGTTCGCATTTGGTAGGATGAACCCACCTACCGCTGGACATAGCAAGTTAGTAGATAAAGTACATTCGGTGGCGAGACAAAACAAAGCAGACCACAGAGTGATAGTAAGTCACTCACAAGACAAATATAAGAATCCGCTTTCTTCATCTCAAAAAATCAGATACCTTAAGCATGTTCATCCACAGGGTAAATTTGAAGGTTCTTCTAAATCATCACCAAACTTTTTTTCTCACCTTAGTAAGATGCATCAAGAGGGTCATACACATGTTACTATGGTTGCTGGTTCTGATAGAGTCCACGAGTTTCAAAAACTCGCAGACAAATATAATGGCAAAAAGGGAACACATGGATACTATAAGTTCAAACATTTGAAAGTAGTTTCTGCTGGTGCCCGTGACCCAGATGCAACTGGCGTGGCTGGCATAAGTGGTACAAAAATGCGATCACACGCATCCAACAATGATTACAAATCTTTTAAATCTGGATTGCATCACAAGACTTCACATGGTGAAGCAAAAAAATTATTTAACTCCACTAGAAGTGGGATGGGTCTTAAAGAGGGACAACGAAGATTGTCTTTCGGATTATTTTTAAAGGAAAACAACAATGCAAAAAACCGATAACCAATGGACTAATGTTTATGAACAACTCGCAGAAGACGAAGGCATCGTACTGGAAATCTACAATGACCATTTGGGATATGCTACTTTTGGAATTGGCCATCTGATAACAGAGGACGATCCAGAATACGGGCAGGAAGTGGGAACACCAGTATCAGAGGAAAGAGTCAGGGAATGCTTTGACAACGATATTGTGATTGCTGATGGTGAATGTGTAGGTTTATATGGTATTGAACTCTGGAGTGATCTTCCACAGGAGGTTAGGGAAATCTTGATCAATATGATGTTCAATATGGGCCGGCCTAGATTATCCAAGTTCAAAAAAATGAACGCATGGATTGAACAACGGAATTGGATAAATGCGGCCGCAGAAGGTAGGGATAGCAGATGGTATCAACAAGTACCCAATCGGGCAGAGAGATTGATGAACCGATTAGAGGTAGTTTAAACTAAGAAAAGGAAATCCAAATGGAGTTTATTATAGACCTTGCCATGCAATTTTGGCAATTTACGATAGCAATAGCAATTATACTCATTGGCGCATTGATAAATGTTATGGACTTGAGGGAAAATACCAAGTTAACATTTTCCGCAAAAGACATGCCCCAACTGAGACCCTTGCCCTTTAAAACCAAGGGGAAGGGATTCTGGGGAGGAGTTCTCGCTTGGTTGATGGGTTCTAGACAATGGGAACTACTCAAAGATTGGAATTACATCATTGACGATGTTGAATATGTAGTTCCAAAGGGGTTTCAATTTGATGGTGCCAGTATACCCAAATTTTTAAGAACTTTTTTCTCTCCAGTTGGCGTTATGCTGATTGGTGGATTAGTGCATGATTACGGATACAAGTATCAGACACTATTGTTAAAAGGTAAAAAGAAAGACATTGGAATCAAGACTCAAAAGTGGATGGATGAAATATTCAGAGACATCAATATAAATGTTAATGGCTTCTACACTATGAATTACCTTGCATATTACACATTGAGATTGGGTGGTTTTATTGCATGGAATGGTCATAGGAAAAGGGACGTAAAAATATCGGAGGAATGATGGGGGTTCCAGACATGACAGTTTTTCCTATAACGGATGAAATGAGAATTATTGCTAAGTATGAAGATAAACTAAAACAACTTAACCATCTGTACGATTCTGGTATGTTGTCATATGATGAATATGATACTCTGGTGAATGATTTTAGAAGTGAAGAAGCTATAATTGAGGATATAAAAAGAACTGATCCATTTCATACATCTTTTGCTAAAAGTATTGTTCAGGCCTTAACTCCCCTAATCAATCCTTATAAATAGTGGTATGGAAAAGACACTCACAGACTTCATTCCCATCGAAGAGGGAATAAATGACCCTGCTATATTCAAGGCAGTTTTCCTTGCCGGCGGGCCTGGTTCTGGCAAATCTTTTATTGTTGGAAAAACTGCCCTCACTACTCTCGGATACAAGGTTGTCAATTCTGACACGGCATTTGAGAACGCTCTCAAAAAAGAATTCAAAGATAAAGCAAATCCCATGGCTCCCGAAAATATTTTTTCACTCAAGGGACAAAAACTGAGGGATCGTGCTACATTCATCACTGCTCAACGTAAGTCTGGTTTTTTGACAGGTAGACTTGGTTTGGTTATTGATGGAACTGGTAAAAACTACGACAAAATCAAAAAGCAGAAAATCGAAATAGAAAAATTAGGATATGAAACTGCGATGATTTTTGTGAATACTAATCTTGATACTGCTGTTGCCAGAGATAATGATCGAGCTAGAACTCTTGGGTCAGTGCAAGTTGGCCAAATGTGGCATTCAGTCCAAAAAAATATTGGACGGTTTCAAAACTTGTTTCGTGATATGTTTATCGTTGACAACTCTGAAGGTTCTGACTATGAAGCAGCGATTCTCGCAACATACAGGAAAGTTATGGTGTGGACAAGGAAACCGCCTTCTACCCGACAAGCAAAAGCTTGGATCAAGGATGAAAAACAAAGGAGAAACATCACCAAAGAATCCGTGGATGAGGCATGCTGGGTAGGTTACAAACAAAAGGGCATGAAGAAGAAGGGAAACCGAATGGTTCCTAATTGTGTCAAAGAAGATGATGTGACAGAAGCAGAATTACCACCACATCTCAAGAGACATTTTGACAAGGACGGAAATGTTAAGAAAGGTTCTTGGAAATCTGGTGATTGGAAAGCAGATAAGAAACAACCAAAGATAAAGACTACAGTTAAAACTATCAAAGTGCCTGGCTACACAGTAGATGAAGACATCAAGAAGATGGATATGGGGGATGTTATCAAAGATTTCTATAAGAGTGATGCACCCCAGTTCAAAGGTAAATCTAAGAAGAAACGCAGAGAAATGGCAATTGCCGCCAAATTGGATGCCGATGGTGTCAGTGAAGATTTAAGAAAGTGGTTCGGTAAAGGCCCGAAAGGTGATTGGGTTCGCGTAGGCACAGACGGTAAAATCAAGGGAGATTGTGCAAGAGAGCCTGGCGAGGGTAAACCGAAGTGTATGCCTAGGTCGAAAGCACACAGCATGTCAAAAGATGATAGAGCAACTTCTGCCAGACGTAAACGCAGAAAAGACCCAGTTGCTGACCGAGCAGGCAAGGGTGGTAAACCCATCATGGTAAAAACTGATGTCAAAGAAGATGTCAAAATTAGTAGATACGAGTGGGGCAGACCCGATGGCACTGCTTATATGAAAGCGATAACGCCTGGCCAGCCTGGAAAAACAACCAAACAAAATCGAACAACAAACAAGTACCACTATAAAGCAATAGAGGAAGAAGAAACTTTAGATATGGAAGTTTTGGAAATGGATGTGGATGCAATCTTCACACCAGAAGTTATTGCTGATATGGAAGTTGAAGTTGACGGAATGGAGTTCGATGATTTAAGACAACTTGATGTTTTTGACAAAGAGGAATTAGATGACTTTGATGCATCAGATGAACTTGCTGACATCCATGATGTCGTAGATATTTTAGAAGTTCTCACCATACAAGGTAGAATGAAAAAGAGATTTGCCGCTAGAAGAAATAGACAGAAGTTAAAAGTTGCACGAATGAGAGCATCCAGAAGGGCTGCTGACCCAGCGAGAATTAAGAAGAGGGCGACTCGTGGTGCTAGAAATATGATTAAAGCCAGACTTGCCAGAGGGAGAGATATAAGTTCATTACCACCCGCTGAGAAATCTAGACTTGAAACAATGGCAAAAAGATTCTCTGGTTTAGTTGCCAGAATTGCTACGAGAATGATGCCCGTGGTTAGGAAGGCAGAACTCAAGAGATTGACTAATAGGAAGTCGGGGTCAAGTCAGAAGGCAAAGAAGTTTAAACCTTCTAAGGCTGGAGCAAATGCATCTAAACAAAAGTCAGTAAAGTTTAAGGTTAAGAAGGTGAAGAGATGAGGACATTCATGCAATTCATAGGTGAAGATGAGGGAATGGATGGCATGTCTGTTAAAGGCGGACATAAAAGAAGTGTCAAGCAGGGTGCTGGATTGACAAAAAAGGGAGTCGAGAAATATCGTAGACAAAACCCAGGCAGCAAACTACAAACTGCTGTAACTACAAAACCCAGTAAACTGAAGCCAGGCAGTAAAGCAGCAGGAAGGCGCAAGTCTTTTTGTGCTAGGTCGAGATCATGGACAGGTGAAAGAGGTAAGGCCGCAAGGCGTAGATGGAATTGTTAACTTTGGAGGGCAAAGGAAGTAAATGAAAAAGAAACAGGTGATTTTCCGTAAATTTAATACATGCGGAATATATTTTTTAACCGTAATCATAGGATATGCTATGATGACACAATTGGCCATGCTGGTGTGAAATGAGTTTCTTGAGTTCAACATGGGATAGTATCGTACACTGGTTTAAAACATTGTGGTTGGAACAATATGAACTAACGGTGTATTTTCCAGACCAAATTGTGACCAATCCAGACGGTTCAACTGTCCAAGGGTTTTCTCCTAAAACCTTTGACGCTGTAAGCATTAAAAAACTTACAACCACACATATTATCTTTATAGATACAGACAAGAAGAGAATTGAAATAAAAGTAACCTCTCCAGTAGGTTACGATTTGAAAAAAGTATATTGATTATGGAGTTTAAATGGCGTATGTTGACGTATTACTGTTTACGGGCTTAGGTTCGTATTCACACAACTTACAGGCTTTTACGGAAGACCCAACATATGAGACTAGAAGTCGCACTTCTGGTACTTACCGTATAGCTACATACTTGCGTGATGAGTTTGATTTAAACGTAGAAGTAATTGATTTCATGTTTTCTTGGAAGTATGAAGAACTCAAGGAAATTGTAGACAGCAGGGTAGGGCCAAATACCCGACTAGTGGGGGTCGGTGGAATTTTTTTCCTCGCCGCCCCCATTATCATCAGAATATTTCAATACATAAAGGATACATATCCGCATGTGACTACAAGTGCTGGAAGTCAGGATTTGTGGTCGCTCATCAAAATTCCAAACATTGATTACTATTGTGTCGGGTATGGTGAACTCGGTATGAAGGCGATTATCGAAGGTAATCCAGAGGTAAAACAATGGCAGATGTTTGGTCAAGGCCCAAAGTTCCCAGTGGTTGATTGTTGGGAAAATCCTAAGTATCACGCCTATCCTTGGCCAGAGTTGCCAATCAGATATGAGAAACGAGATTTTATTTTGCCATACGAAACTCTATCGATGGAGACCTCGCGTGGATGTAGATTTGCTTGTTCTTATTGTAACTTTCCCATTCTTGGTGTGAAGGGTGACTACACTCGTTCAAAGGATTGTTTTGAGAGGAATGTAAAAGAAAATTATGACCTTTGGGGCACAACAGAATATATTATTACGGATGATACTTTCAACGATTATGTTCCTAAGATAGAAAAATATGCAGATGTAGTACAAGACCTACCATTTGAACCCAATTTCACTGGATACTGCCGTGCTGATTTGTTGACCATGAGAAAGGGTGACTTGGAACAAATGGCGAGGATGCGGTTCAACAGTCATTTATATGGTATCGAATCTACCCATCATCCAAGTGCAAAAGCTATTGGTAAGGGTGGTAAACCAGAGAAAATTTTAAATGGTATATTAGAAGCCAAAGAATACTTTCTTAAACACAATGGATTTTATCGTGGTGAAATGAGTTTTATTTGGGGACTGCCTTACGAAACTCCAGATACCCTCGCATATACATTCAAGTGGTTGGATGAGAACTGGCAGTCAGAGGCTGTATCCATGTTCCCTCTACACATTATGAGAGACAATGGAATGACTAGACCCAGTGATATGACACACAGAATGGATGAGTTTGGATATAAGGTCATGCAACCAATCGAAGTTGACCCAGTAGGTAACAGGTTGGATGACATTTACGCTGACCCAGAGATTGATGAGTATTTTAAACACAGAATTAAACTCATGGAACCAGATTTAAAAAGCCCACATTGGCAAGTTGGAACATTTTTGTGGAAAAATGAATACTATGATGCTATTACTGCTTTCATTGGTGTGCAGAAAAATTTGTTTGGTCACAAGAGATATTGGGATAGGGCAGTACCCATTTTCAATCAGTCAAATTGGCATGGTGTGGGATTCACAAAGGAAGATATGATGAAAAACTTCCGTGAATTACCTAGTATGATGAATCCACCAGAAGAAATGGTACGAGAATCGATAGAAGATTATAAACAGAAGAAGCTATCTTTATAAATAATATGAAACAACGCAAACTTGGAGTAGACTCATGCCAGTTGAAAGAAACATTAGAGAGATTCTAGAGTCGGGTCAATCTGACTTACTAGAAGCGGATATGTCTCGCCGACTAGATATGTTGGTAAGACAGGGATTGATGTCCGCTGGTAGGTTGCCTCTTTTGAAAAGAGGATTAGAGAAAATGAATATGGGCAAGGTAGGAACACCGCAAGAGAGAGAAGCGGTGAACTCTTTGCTGAATTCTATGATGTTCATTGTACTTGGTGATGATACGGTTTTCCAGAGAGCAAGACAGTCTGCACAAAAAAATAGATATCAAACCGAAGAGAGTGAATCAGAGGCCGTCTGCAATCAAGGACAAGCAGGAGATATGTGTGAGGGTTGTGACTCGCCAATCAACGAAAGTGGAAAGTGTGGTTGTGACCCCTCATGCAATTGTTACCATGATATAAAAGAGAGCGCTGAATACTACGAGAACTTGGTAGAAAAATATACACTCTACCACAAATCATACACTGACGCTGTTAATCATGCGTTTGACCATCACGCAAAGAGTGGTTTATCATCAACTGACGATGATAGGATGACTCACGTTGGACTGAATTCTAAAAAACCATCAGAGGGTAAAACAACATCAGTCAAAGTTCCTGCTACTCACAAGAGTGGTAAGAAACATATGGTTCACATCCAAGTTTACAATAAGGGTGGGAAGACTCCATATGAATTAAATACCTATTCATCTGGTACAGGTAGACTCAAGGAAGAATCGCTTGATGAGAACTGCCCCTCTGAAGAAGAGTTCAAACCACACATGATGTATGACCCGAAGACAGGTAAGGGTTTTATGGCAAAGAAATATACAGACCATGTTCGTATGGACAAGATGGGGTATACTTACGAAAAACCAGAAGTAAAAGAAGAATTGGAACAAGAAGGAATTCTCATAGAAAAGAATGTTCCAACAAACCCATCATTGTGGTCAAAGTT
>CENX01008525.1_pt1 | contig 41991 bp, 29 predicted proteins | sample 361321 | NCBI WGS metagenome assembly CENX01 (sample SAMEA2619678, study PRJEB7988) | marine metagenome | isolation source: saline water (ENVO:00002010), including | reverse complement strand
TGGAAGTCAATTCCAAATCAAAACGGAGATCTGCCAAAGTTAGAACAGATGAAAAATCCTGATGGTTCGGTTGCGTGGGAGACTTACAATTTTCCAGATGGAAAAAATGATGATCGCTGGTATGACTGGAGTTATTCAAATTGGGGAACGAAGTGGGACGCATGTGATAAAGAAATCGAAGATGAGGAGGATTGGGCAGAAATAACTTTTAATACTGCATGGAGTCCACCCGAAGGAATATTTCGTAAAATTAAAGATCATTTTCCAGATGTTGCTATAAGTTGGTTCTATGATGAACCAGGAATGGAAGTTGCAGGATATCTATAGGACAGTTTAATTACTGGCACACTCAACCCCCATATGGGGTTTTTTATTGGTATTATTAAAGAGTACATAAAGAACCAATTTTTTATGAAGGATCCATTCTTAACAATCAACGGCAAAGATTATTCTCACAAGGATATTAATTTAGTGCGTGATTTCTTCACAGATGACCAGTGGAATGTAATCGACAGTGCATTATCTGAGTATCAGGATCACGATGAGGAATTTTTGCAAGAGCAGTTCGGATCATCTGATATTCTAACAGAGACCACGGACGTAATGTACGAAATTTTTAGATCCGCATATTAGTGTGCCAATTAAATTACTGGCACAATATAACCCCATTTCGTAAGAGTGGGGTTTTATAATAGTAGTATAAACAAACAATTTTCCTACATGACAGATCAAACTTACAACGGATGGGCAGACTGGACAACTTGGAACTGTGCTTTATGGATCCAAAATGAAGAGACAATTTACAATCTTGCGAAAGCATGTGAAGACTACATGGAATTTTTATTTGAAATGCAAGTTATGTGCGGTTTTCATGCAACTCCAGACGGGGCAGACTATGGCGAAGCACATGTTGGAGAAATGAACGAACTTATACAGGAGTTATCATAATGAGTACACTACACCACGAAGACATGCTTTTAGAAATCTTTGAAGACGTGAAAGAAGCATTTCCATATATGGAAGAAGAGAAACAAATCGAAATCGCCAACAACAGATTTTATGATATGTGCCAGTGAGCAAGCTGGCCACTTATCCCCCACGGGGGATATTTTTTTGTTATTATTAAAGAGTTAAAGGAATTTTTATCACCATGGATCCACGTTTTGAAGAAGAGGCTCTTTCCATACTGATGGAAGAAGCGTTCTCAGAAACCAAAGAAGAAACTAAATTTGATGTTGAGGACTACTTCAACTCAAAGATTGATTACTAAAATGAAACCAGCTCCAACCGTCAACCCTATTGATTTTCACATGAGAAATTACGATCCTTCAATCTACTCTGAAATCGAAAAATTCTGTTCAGAGAATGAATTTACAGTTGATTACTTCTTACAGGAGTTTGCTCAAGAACATGAGAAACTTCAACGCCCGTTTACAGTATGGCGTGGAAGATCCCCATTAAATGCAGATTGAGGCCAGTTTGCAAAGTGTCTACTCAACCCCCTAACGGGGGTTTTTTAATGCCATAATAGATGTATACAAACAAAAGGAGCATTAATGCAACTTACACCAATCGCATCAAACATGACCGAAGTAGAAACAAAAGACGCAAGAATTTTGTTTTCATACCGCACACCCGTTGCAGCATACATCTTTGGTGAAGGATTTGTCAAAACTGAAAAATACTGGTCAGTTACAACATCACGTCACATCAACAAGTGGTTTAGAGATGGGCATGATGACCTACCAGAATTTAAAGAAATACCACAATCCAGACTCGACTCACTGGTTTAAAGCCAGTCAACAAACTGGCACACTCAACCCCCTAACAGGGGTTGTTTATTGTTATTATTAAATCATGGGACACAACCCCTTTTCATTTTTTTACTTTCGTTTTTATGACTAAAAACTTACACATTGAACATCCAGAAGACAGCATCCTTACAGGTGATCTATCTGTATTAGATGCTTTTTTATTACCTCTTATTCTTTCGTTAAAAATTGATGGATCTCCCGCTATTATTTGGGGTCGTAACCCTGCAACTGGTCGCCAGTTTGTTGGCACAAAATCAGTCTTCAATAAGAAGAAAATCTTAATCTGTGAAACTCCAGAGGATATTGAGAAGCACTATTCTCATAAACCTACACTGCTTAACATTTTAATGTCGTGTATGGCATATCTTCCAATCACTAAAAACATCTACCAAGGTGATTTTATTGGGTTTGGTGGTGCTAAGAATTACAGACCAAATACTCTAACCTATAAGTTTTCTGAGGTCGTCACTGAGAAAATCATCATAGCACCACACACAAAATATTTTGCCGTGAGTGATTTATCTGATGCCATTGCTATGCCTCTACTGGATAAGTTAGAGAATAGTAGAGTTAAATTTATTCAACCTGATGCCTATATTGCTAATAACACGGATGCATTTCATGTCTGTGCTGACTTGATTGAATATGCGTGGTGTTTGAGCACTCGTGTTGATTTTGTAAATGAAAGCACGGCAAAGAAAATTAAAACCAATTTAAACCATCTTATTCGTGAGGGTGAGGACATTGTACCGACTCACTTTGAGGATGCGGGTTTATGTGATGCGAACTTAATTGAGTTGTGGGATACTGTGAGAGAGATAAAGCATATTGCATTAAATGAGTGTAGAGATAATGCAGATTTTTCAACTTGCGTGATGGGTGACCCCGAACCGATACAAGGTGAAGGATACGTGATGTTAACACGGTTTGGATATTTCAAGTTGGTCAATCGTCGTGCCTTTTCATATGCAAACTTTCATAATACCAGATTCGTTCCCTTACCTCTTCGTGCATCATGAACTATAACAAGTATAACTCCGAACTGAAAAAGATTATGAAGCGTTATCAATTCACACTTTATAGAAAGAGAAAGCATCTTACCTGGATCCATGAGTCAGGGCTAAGGATCCATACGTCTGCATCACCTTCCGACGTAAACACACTTCGGCAGGTTGAAAGAAGCATTAAAAGACGTTTAGTGAGTTTGTAAATTAATACGACAGAAAACTCACGTTTTTATGCGTGAGGGTATATAATAGATGTATAAACAATCATTCGCCACCACATGACAAAAACACAGAGACTAATCGAAAGAATTCAAAAAGTAGACAACTTTGAAAATGTTGCCTATGTCTGTGAGGACTTTGAGACATTTATAATTGAGGTTGCAGAGTGGGGAGTAGACCACATTGCTGGAGTTGACTTTGATGACCCCGAAGTTAACAGAGGAATGATGGATGCATTTTTTGCTTCATTCGGTTGCACTCCTACCAATCCTCACCCTTGCAGCAAATATGCATAGGGTCAGTCGTTCGTGAATCAGACAGTGGGGGGTGTTATGCCCCCCTTATATTAAAATTGCGTAACTACCCTAACCTACAAAGTGTTACCCAAGCGAGCTATAAATTCCCCTCTACACAAGATTTTTTTTCGCTATATAAAAACATACACAGGGTTCCAAGAATATGAAAAAAAATTTTGATGAAATTTTTTCCACTGTAGAGATCGATCCAGTCACAGATAAATATCATATAACAATACCCGAAGAAATTATTAATGAATATGATTGGTACGAAGACCTTGTATTAAAATGGAACATAGATAATGGGGACATCATAATTACCGAGGCAGATGAGTAAAAAAACATATCACATCTATTTGGAAGATAATAAGTGTTTGTTTAAAAATTTAAATGAAGAAGAGTTTAATATAATATGGAATAAGTTATATACATCATACTGGAAGGACGAGATAACCTACGAAGAGATTACGGAAACCCCTAAAGATTACATTACAACTTTAGAAGAAAGTTCTTATTGACAGTCAATATATAATATAGTATAATATGATTACTTAAGTATTAAAAAACATAGCGAATTCGATTATGGCTAAAGGATTTACGGTGAAGGCAAAATCACCGATGAAGAAGAAAAAGGAACCTGAATGGGATTTTGAAAATGCAAAAGCAATGGTAAAAGGAAAAGCCATTGTATTTTGTCTACCAGGTAGAGGAGTTTCTTATCAATTTCTAAAAAGTTTTGTACAACTTTGTTTTGATTTAGTTCAGTGTGGAGCAAGTATACAGATCTCACAAGATTATAGTTCTATGGTAAACTTTGCAAGATGTAAATGTCTTGGTGCAAATGTTCTCAGAGGGCCAAACCAAGTTCCATGGGATGGTAAACTAAATTATGACTGGCAATTATGGATTGATTCTGATATTGTCTTTAACAGTGAAAAGTTTTTCCAATTAATATTAATGGAGAAAGATATTGCAGGAGGATGGTATGCCACCGAAGATGGTAAGACTACCTCTGTTGCACATTGGTTAGAAGAGGATGATTTTCGTAACAATGGTGGTGTGATGAATCACGAAACCGTCGAAAGTATATCCAAGAGACGCAAACCTTTCACAGTAGACTATACAGGTTTTGGATGGTTACTGATTAAGAAAGGAGTTTTTGAACACGAAGGAATGCCTTATCCATGGTTCGCACCCAAGATGCAAGTTTTTGAATCAGGTGAGGTGCAAGACATGTGCGGTGAGGACGTTTCTTTCTGTCTTGATGCGAAGGAAGCAGATTTTGAGATCTGGTGTGACCCTCGTATACGAGTAGGACATGAAAAAACAAGAGTTATATAAAGTAACCATAGATGGAAAGGAAGTATTCTCAGGTTTAACTCACATGGAATACTTTAATATTATGGATAACCTATCGATAGAGTATTATCAGACAGGTTCTCCACATCCAGACACAATTAAAACTGAAATTTATTTGGAGGAAAATGATTAGAGCAAGTGGTGGTCTTAGTGGAGGGAATAATATTCAATCTCCACCCAAGAAATCTCGTCAAGGAAGAGGAAAACACTCAAAATACTCGGCAACGTCTCGTAACTCGGCTCGTAAACGATATAGGGGACAGGGTAAATAATTATAAGGCACTATAATGGGTGCCTTTTTTTATGGGCAATACTCATATAAATAAAGAAAAACTCTGTTCATATGGCAATTTCTAGGATATCAAGGACATTTAAAGATATTAGTTTATCTTTTGAACCACATCCTGTGTCAAATGACCTAAAAATATTAAAAAATGAAGATGCAATTCGTAGATCTGTAAGAAATATAGTTCAAACGATACCCACAGAAAGATTTTTTAATTCTATATTAGGTTCTGATGTCTATAAAAGTTTATTTGAATTTGTTGATTTTGGTACAGCATCCAATATCAGAGATCAAATTATAATTGCATTAAATAATTTTGAAGAAAGAATTGAAAATGTTGAAGTAGAAGTAGATCCTCAACCTGATAACAATACATTTAATGTGACCATTATATACGATATTATTGGCCAAGAGTTTCCAACCCAAGAATATACCTTCCTCCTAGAGGCAACTAGATAACATGCCATTTACTAAATTTACAAATCTTGATTTTGATCAGATAAAAACATCTATTAAAGATTATCTTCGTGCAAATAGTGATTTTAAGGATTTTGACTTTGAAGGATCTAATTTTTCAGTACTCATAGACACATTAGCATATAATACTTACATTACGGCATTCAATTCCAACATGATTGTTAACGAATCCTTCTTGGAATCGGCAACATTACGTCAAAATGTAGTCTCATTGGCAAGAAATATTGGATATGTACCACGTTCTAAAACTGCATCCACAGCAGACATATCATTTACCGTAACTTTTCCAGATTTTACGGCAGAAATGCTAAGTCGGGTGCCTAATGCAACATTATCTGCAGGTTTAATATGTGTGGGTGATGCTAATAATACATCTTTTGTGTTTTCTACCTCAGAAAATTGGTCATCACCAATAAAAAATGTAAATGATTCATATTCTGCAGAATTTTCAAATATTTTAGTCAAACAAGGCACTTTATTAACAAAAGAATTTACAAAAGAAGCATCTTTAGATCAAAAATTTGTATTAGACAATCCTGGAATCGATACTTCTACAATAAAAGTGTATATTGATGATACAACTGATCAAGATGACGGTCTTGGTGTCGAATATTTCTTGGTTGACAATATAATAAACGTAGATTCTTCATCAGAAATATATTTACTTCAAGAAGTACAAGATGAAAAGTATGAATTAATTTTCGGTGATGGAATAATTGGTAAAAAAATAGCTAATGGAGCAAAAATAACAGTAAAATATATCACTACGGACGGAAAAGAGGGAAATGGTGTAGGTAAAAATGATAGTTTTTCATTTGCTGGTAAAATATTACAACAAAATCCAGAAATTATTTCAAATTCAGCATTACTTTCGTTTACCACACCTTCTATTGTAACAAATATTACATCTCAAAATGGTTCTGACATTGAAGATGTCGATTCTATCAAATATTTTGCTCCAAAAATATATTCTTCTCAATTTAGAGCAGTAACATCCAGAGATTATGAGACAATTGTGAAAAGAATTTACCCAGATACTGAATCTGTTGCCGTTATTGGTGGTGAAGAGCTTGATCCACCAGAATTTGGAACGGTATCTATTAGTATAAAACCAAAAAATGGAACTTTTGTTTCTGATTTTAATAAATCTAGAATTTTATCGCAATTAAAACAGTACTCTATATCAGGAATTAATCAAAAAATAACAGATTTGAAGATATTATATGTAGAAATTGATTCTTCGGTGTATTATAATAGTACAAAAATATCATCTGAGAATTCCTTAAAATCTTCTGTATTAAATGCCTTAACTTCATATGCAAATTCTTTAGAAGTTAATAAATTTGGTGGTAGATTTAAATATAGTAAAGTTTTACAAGTAATTGATAAGACAAATATAGCAATATCTTCAAATATAACTAAAGTAAGAATAAGAAGAGATTTAAAAGTTGCATTTAATCAATTTGCACAGTATGAATTATGTTATGGTAATCAATTTCATGTAAATTCTGAAGGATATAATATAAAATCTAAAGGATTTTATATTTCTGGACAAACTAAACCAGTTTATATAACTGATGTTCCTGATCAAGGTTTAAAAACTGGAGTTATTTCTTTGGTTCAAGTTTTAGACACTGGAGAAATTAATGTTATTGCAAAAGCTGCGGGAACAGTTGATTATATTAAAGGTGAAATTATGTTGGGAACCGTGAATATTACATCAACATTAGATGGATCAGATGTTGTAGAGATACAGGCAATTCCAGAATCTAATGATGTTGTTGGTCTAAGAGATTTATATTTGAATTTTAGCATCTCAGAAAGTACAATAAATATGGTAAGAGATGTTATTAGTTCAGGTGACGAAATAACAGGAACTTCCTTTATTAGAGATTTTTACACATCAAGTTATCTTAACGGAAAATTAATACGAGAGTAGTATGATAAGAACTGATTTTGAATCTAAAGTTAAAATTCAACAAATTATAGATAATCAACTTCCAAATTTTATTAGGAGTGAAAGTCCTAAAACGGTAGATTTTTTAAAACAATATTATATTTCACAAGAATATCAAGGTGGGCCTGTTGATATTACAGACAATTTAAATCAATATTTAAGTTTAGATAGTTTAATTCCTGAAGTTATTGTTGATAGTACTACTTTATCATATGATATTGATTCAACTGTAGGTGTAGTTACTGTTAGTTCTACAAAAGGATTTCCACAAGAGTATGGATTATTTAAAATTAATGATGAGGTAATTACATATACTAATATTTCATCTGATAATTTATCATTTGAAGGATGTAAACGTGGATTTAGTGGGATTACAAGTTATCATCAAGAATTAAATGATGAAGAATTAGTATTTTCCAGTACAACAGCTTCTGAACACTCTGCTGGTAGTCATATACAAAATTTAAGTTCTTTATTCTTAAAAGAATTTTATAAAAAATTAAAATTTAATTTAGTTCCAGGATTGGAAGATATAGATTTTACTCCAACTTTAAATGTTGGTGCCTTTCTAAAAGAATCTAGATCTTTTTATGAATCAAAAGGAACGAATGAATCTTTTAGAATATTATTCAATGTACTTTACAATGAAACTCCTAGAATTGTTAATTTAGAAGATTATTTAATAAAACCATCTTCTGCAGAATATTTAAGACGTGAAGTTGTTGTTGCAGAAGTTGTCAATGAAAGATCTCCAAATGAAGATCCTCCAAATCCCAAAAAATTGGTCGGTCAGACATTATTTAAAACTTCTGATTTAAATACTAATGCTGCTATTTCAGAAATAGAACCATTTAGTAGAATTGGAGTTGCATTAACATCAGTTCAACAATATTTTAAAATTTCTCTTTTTGTTGGTTATGATAATAGTGCATCCACTATTCAAGGTGATTTTAAAATTACACCATCAACAAGATCTCTTAATGCTGTTTCTATAGGTTCATCTGTAATAACAGTAGATTCAACTATAGGATTTGGTCAAACAGGAACTTTAATATCGGGTAGTAATACTAATATTAATTACACAAATAAAAGTGTAAATCAATTTTTTGGATGCACTGGAATTGATAATGGAATTAATTCTACTGATAATATACGTAATAATGATACTTATTTTGGATATGAGGATGGAGATACCACTAAAAAAGTAGAATTAAGATTAACTGGTGTTTTATCAGAATTTGAACAAGTATCTGATAATTTGACTGTGGATGAGGGAGAAATAATATCAGTTAAAAATCTTGGAGATTTGATTAAAAATCCTTCTAGTAATAAAACATATAAAGAAACTTTTGCAAATTCTTGGATTTATAATACAAGTACAAGATATAAGATTAAAATAGAAGACACTGAGTTTGGTGAGGAAACTCAATCAATCAATTTATTTGATAGTTATGATAGATCTAGTTTAAAGCAAGGAGATACAGTAGAAATAGTTGAAAGATCTTCAAATAATATTACCCTATTTAAGGGTGGTGATTCTTTTGCTATTATTATTGAGGATAATAACAGTGGTGTCGGAGATAAACAAGTTCTTCTTAGTTCTAAATATACACCTGTACTAAACAAGGAATATGATTTAAGGAGAAAAATTAATACTGCGATTAGCAATAGAGAACCATTAGAATATGACGATATTACATCAGACATACAAAACGTATATATTGAAAATGAAGAAACATTTTATGTAGCTTCAAATTCATTACCATCTGCAAAAGTTGATGGAAATGGTAATGAACGTGAATATCAATATTTAAATTCAATTGACACTAAAATTGATAAAGTTTCTATACCATTATCTCATGAAGGATTTGGATTAATTGAAGAAATTTCTGGAGAACCTAATAAATTTGCTGCAATAAAATTTGAAAATAATGTTCCCTTTCAAGATGGAGATGAAATTTTTTATAAAACTTCAGGAGATCCTTACGGTGGGTTGGAAAATAATGAAATATACTTTGTAGAAGTTGATTCTAGTGATAAAAAAATAATTAAATTATATACATCTCCAACATTTATCGGTAGTTCTGATTATATAAAACTATCGGATGCAAATGCTGTGCATGAATTTATATTAACTTCACAAAGTTTTGAAAAAATAGGAGCACAAAAATTACTTAAAAAGTTTCCAGTAAATCCAGATATTTCTAAAGGAAATCAAACGAAAACAGTTGTAGGAACAACTGGTATGTTGGTTAATGGTGTTGAAATAAACAATTATAAATCTAATGATAAAATATATTATGGCCCTATAGATTCAATAAAATTATTGAATGGTGGTTCTGATTATGATGTTATAAATTTACCAAAAATTGAAGTTGCTGCTGGATTTGGAACAACTGCATTAATTCAACCTATAATTCAAGGTAATATTAAAAAGGTTTACGTTGATCAACAGAATTTTGATATTAATGAAGTCATATCAATTAATGTTACTGGTGGTAATGGAAATGCAGTTTTAGAACCGATAATTCAAAAAAGATCTAGAGATGTTTTGTTTAGTGGTTTATCTACTAATAGTTTTGGGGGAGTAAGTCAGGAATTAAATACCATACAATTTTTATCAGACCATGTTTTTGAAATTGGTCAAGAAGTAATTTATAATTCTGGTGGTAGTAAACCTGTTTCTGTAGGTATTGGAACATCAACATTGGTTGATGATGCAAGTTATTTTGTTGAGGTAATTGATGAAAAAACTGTTAAATTATATACTTCTTTTGATGATGCAATTTCTAAAACAAATGTTGTAGGATTAAATACTTTTAATGCTGGAGGTATTCATAAATTTTCAACACTTCCAACTCAAAAATATATTTCTGGTATTGGTGTAATTAATGATGGATTGTTTACAAATAGAAAATTAATTGTTAAATCAACTGGAATATCAACTCAATATGATAAAGTTACATTTAATAATCATGGATTTAATAATGGTGAGAAAATTATATATTCTACGACTGGAAATAAGATAAGTGGATTGAACACATCAACTGGAATTACAACCACTACAAATCAATATCAAATTATAAAAATTGATGATAATTCATTTAGACTTTCTGATGCTGGAGTTGGAGGAACTATAACATCAAATTATACATCAAAAAATTACATATCTTTAAATTCAGTTGGTTCAGGTAATCACAATTTTTCTTATCCAGATATTGAAGTTTCTTTAGACTATGTTCCTCTTGGGATTGGAACTGATACTCAAATTAAAAAATCAGTTAAATTAACTCCTATTATTAGAGGTAGTATTATTGATTCTTATCTTTATGAATCTGGAACTGGTTATGGATCTTCAATTATAAATTTTGAAAAAAATCCTATTATTTCTATAAAAAATGGTAAAAATGCTTCATTAAAACCTACAATAGTAAATGGAAAAATAGATGCTGTTTCAGTTTCATTTCAGGGTAGTGAATATTTTTCTATTCCTGATTTAAATATAATAGATAATTCTGGTTCAGGAACTGGTGCAGAACTAAGACCTATAATTTCTAATGGAAAACTTACAGATGTTGAAATTATTAATGCTGGAATTGGATATTCTTCTTCAGATACTTCAATAAATGTTGTTGCTGCTGGAAAAAATGCTGTTATATCAAATCAGATAAGATCACTAACTCTTGACAATAGAAATAAATTTGGTGATAGTATATTATTAAATTCTAATGAAAATAATAATTTACAATATGGTATTTGTGGATATGGTGAAACATTAAGAGATTATTTTGGTGATAGTATAGATCTTCCTCATTCACCAATTATTGGGTGGGCCTATGATGGAAATCCAATATATGGATCTTTTGGTTATGCAAATCCAGGAATAGCACTAACTCCAACACGTATGCGTTCTGGATATACTTTAAACTCTTCTAAAGTTATTGATAGACCATTAGGTTTTGATGATGGTTATTTTGTTGAAGATTATGAATTTACGAATGCAGGAGATTTAGATAGAAACAATGGTAGATTTACAAAAACATTTAATTTTCCTGATGGAATATATGCATATTTTGCAACCATAAAAAGTGATTCCGATCAAAATATACCAGAATTTCCTTATTTTATTGGAGATTCTTATAGATCAGTTCCAGTTCTTCAGGATATTGACCAATCATATAATTTTGAAGGATCTAATCTTATAAGAAATACTTTTCCATATAAAATTTCTGAAAAAAATATTGATAATGACTTTATAGTAGAAACTAATGAGATTTCAAAACAAAAAATTGTAATGAAATCAGTTACATCTGGAAGTGTTGATGAATTAGTAATTATTTCATCTGGTGATAATTATAAAGTTAATACTAGTTTATCTTTTGACAATACTAATACCGAAGGAACTGGACTAATATCAAGAGTTACCTCATTGAAAGGTAAAGATATTGTTGATATTAATACTACCACAACTACTTTTAATAATACAATAATTAATTGGAAAAATTCAAATAGTTTAAATTTTACAGTTTTACCATTCCATACTTTTTCTGATGGAGATGTTATATCAATTTCTGGATTTGCATCTACATTATCTCAGTTAAATGGTAATCATACCGTCGGTGTTACTTCTTTTAAAGCATCTGGAATTTCTACGATACTACCATCATCAACTGTTGGGTTTACCACTGAAATATATGTGTCTTCAATTCCAGAATCAGTTTCAGTAGGAAATAGTATTGGAATCGGAACAGAAACTTTACAAATATTGGACATTTACAAAAATGCTAATATTTTAAGAGTAGAAAGAGGAACTACAGGCCTTGCACATACAGTTCCCTTTACAGTGTCATTTTTACCAGATACTTTTACAATTAATAAATCTGTAGATTATTTTGAATCTAGAATAAATGATATAGTTTATTTTAATCCAAAAGAATCTATAGGATTTGGAACTTTATCTGGAATTTCATCATCAGTAACCTTTGATTTTGGTGTTTCTACAATAACAAGAGATATTCCCACACAAAGAATTTATATTGAAAATCATCCGTTTGTTGATAATCAACAAATAACATTATCAAATGTTACTTCAAATATTACATATAATGTTGACCCATCAAATAGTGCTAATAGTAACGCTAGTTTACCATCTACGTTATTTGTTTCTAATACAAGTAAAAATACTATTGGAATAAAAACAGGAGTTGGTATTGGATACTCTAATGTATATTTTGTCAGTGGTGGTGCGGATGTAGATACATATAAATTTACAAGTAATTATGAACAAATACTTGTAGATGTAGAAAAAAATGTTGCAAAAGTTTCTGTTTCAACTTCACATAATTTAAAAATAGGTGATAATATAAGTTTATCTGTAAATCCAAATTTATCTGTTGGAATAGGAACAAGTTCTTCAGTTAAAATTCAATTAGATGAAAATACAGGATATTCTTTAGTTAATCATATAGGGTTTAACTCAACTGGAATTAACACAACTACAAATCAAATTAATATTTCCTCGCATGGATTTATAACTGGTGATAAAATTTCATATACAACCACGGATACAGCTCCTGAAGGTTTATCAGTAAATGATTATTTTGTTTATAAAGTTGATAAAGATAATTTTAAATTATGTAATACACGTAATGATGCTATTTCTAATCCACCCATTACTATAAGTATTGCAAGCACTGGGGGAGAATCGCAAACTATATTTTCAATTAATCCACAAATTGATGTAGTTGATAATAATAATTTGGTTTTTGATTTATCACACTCATCTTTACAGGGTTATAAATTTAAACTTTATTATGATAAAGATTTTAATAATGAATTTGTTTCTACATCATCAACAACATTTAATATAATAAGTGTTGGAACACCTGGTATTAGTGCGGATGCATCAATTAAAATTAATAATAATAATTTATTACCAGAAAAATTATATTACACGTTTGAAAAATCTGGATTTATTAGTACTGCTGATAAAGATGTTCAATATTATTCTGAAATAGAATTTATTGAGAGTTCATATAATAATGATTATAGTATAATTGGCATTGGAAATACTACTTTTGATATTTCACTAAAATTATTTCCTGAAAAAATCTCATATAACCAATCTGAATGTGATTCTCTTATCTATTCTACAAGTTCGTTAACAGCAAGTGGTGGAATTGATAAAGTTGGTATTGATTATGGTGGATCTGGTTATAAAAAATTACCTAATTTTGTTGGAACTTCTTCAACAGAAGGTAAAGGTGGACAAGTTATTGCTAAATCAAAATCTATTGGAAATGCAAATCAAATTAGAATTATTAATGAGGGATTTGAATACTCATCTGATAATACATTAAAACCTAATGCATTCATATCACCATTTATTACAATTAACAATTCAAACACCATAGGTGTTGTTACTGTTAGTGAACCTGGAAGTGGATATTTATCATCTCCAAATATAAATCTTGTAGATTCGATAACTAGAGAAAAAATTAATAAAGGAGTTTTTAATACAAATTTAGTTGGTAGTTCCATAAAAAATATTGACATTACAATTAAACCCTTTGGATTATCTGATAATCCAATAGATATATTCACCACCAATAATAGTAATGGCGTTGGTATTAAAACTATAATTTCCAATTCAACAGGAATATTCACATGTTCTATAGAAACACCATCTTTAGGATTTACAGCTGCACCATTTTTAGTAGGTGATGAAGTCTTTATTGAAGGTATTAAAAAATACAGCACAGATGGATCTGGATTTAATTCCGAAGATTATGGTTTTAAATTTTTCAAAGTTTCAAGTTTTGATGATACAGGAATAAATTTTAAAGTTACTATCAACTTAGAAGGATTATCAACAAATACTGGTATAGCTATCACAAATCAAAATTCATTAGCGTCTATAGTAAATAAAAATAAATATCCAATTTTTACAACATTATTAGAATCATCCAAATTTATTATAGGTGAACAATTAATTATAGGTAATGAACAAAAAGATTTATTTATTACAAGTAGTGAAAGTGATTTTATAAAAATAACTGGAAATTATGAATTATCTATTGGTGATATTATTACTGGAAAAGAATCTGGTGTAATAGCTACAATCGATAGTATTAGTAATAATAATGGAAGATATATTGTAGATTATTCAGCTAAAAAAGATATAGGATGGTCTGATAATATTGGAAAATTAAATGATGATACACAAGTAATTCCAAATAATGATTATTATCAAAATTTATCATATTCAATACAAAGTTCTCTTACTTATGACAAATTGAGAAATGCAGTAAATAGTTTACTTCATACAAGTGGTCTTAAAAATTTTGCTGATACTGGAATTTCTTCATCTACTACTGTAGGAATTGCAGGCACTGATTTTAGTATTGTTATCAAAGATTATATTGGTGATAACAGAATAGATTCAATTTATAATTTTGATCTTGCAAATAGTTTAAATGAAAATGATATTTCTAAATTCATAACATTACAAAATAAAAAATTATCAAATTACAATCTTTCAAAAAGTAATGAAGTTTTTGTTATTGATAATATTAATACACAATTTAATAATTTAACTGAAGATACGAATGAATATTTAGATGTTTTTAATAATAATGTAATTAGTTACAAAAATTTATTACTTAGAGTTAGTAATTTACAAAATACTAAAGTACAATTATCTGATTTGGTATTATTATCTAATAATAATAATCAATATCTTTTAGAAAGAGGTCAACTTGTTTCTGGAATTACGACATCTTATGGTAGTGAAGATTTATTAGGATCTTTTGATTTAATTGAGAATATATTTACAGGAGAACAATCTGTTAGATTTGTACCTTTAACAGATACATCCAATACTGATTATGATATAAAAGTTATTACTAGTGAATTTTTAAGTGGTTCTGGTATTGGAACTTTTCCTGTAGGATTTATTAATTTGAGTGGAATATCAGGTATCGGCACATCTAATAATGATGGAACACCAGCTATCACTGGTATTATAACTGCAAAATCTGATAAATTCACTTCTTTCCATACAAGAAATGAATTAATCAATAAAACAAAGAATGAAGTTAATTTTGTTGAAGTTTATGCCACTCATGATGGAACTAATACATATGTTTCTGAATATTTTATTGACAATTCTAATTACAATGGATATTCATCTACTGGAATAGGTTCTTTTAAAGCAAATATTAGTGGAAGTGATTTTGTATTAAATTACCACAATGATACAACAGATCAAATAGATATTAAATCGAATGTAGTTGGATTTGGTACAACATCTGTTGGAACTGCAACATATAGATTTAATAAAGATAATCAACCTGATGGAACGGAAAGAACTGCAATTTATCAATCTAATTACTCTAAATCAATTGGTATATCTACAGTATTCACATTAGATAAAAATTTATTTAATGCAGTCAAATCAATTATTGAGGTCAGTATTGGATCTACTAAAGCACTACATCAAGTATTGACAGTACATAATGGAGATAATGTTTATGTAAACTCATTACCATTTCTTTCTGTTAATGGAACCATACCAAATTCATCTATAGAAGAATATGATAATATTCTTGGAATAGGTACTTTTGGAGTTAATTTTGCTTCCAATGATTTCTTATTAAAATTCTATCCAGATCCAATTTTTAATTCAGATTATATTCAAGTATCAACTTTAAATTTATGTGTTTATAAAAAATTAGATGTTGATAATAAACCGAATGATTTTATATATGGTAAAACTAAAGAATCTATTGATAATTATTTTTATAATGCACCTAATGGATCTCGTATTAATAGAACCAGTTTTACTTTAACTTCAAATGATATTCCATTATTTGCAAAAACCTTTGATCCTGCTAATACAGATATTATCAGTACTAATGGTAATACCTTTAATATTGAAGATCATTTTTTTAGAACAAATGAAGAATTAATTTATACACCGAAATCTACTTTTGTTGGTGTGGGTTCTACACCAATGCAATATCAAGGTGTTACAGGTGGAATTGATATTTTACCATCAAATGTTTTTGCAATAAGAACTAATAAAGATTCATTCCAAATTTCAACCACTAGTGGTGGTGGTGCTGTTACTTTTGTTGGTGTTGGAACAGGAAATGGACATGAATTTGCAATGGCTAAAAGTAATACTAAAAATATTATTAATATTAACAATATAATTCAATCACCTTTATCTTTTGCTTTACTCACTCATACTTTAAAAGATAATTTTGATGATAATAATTCCTTCCTTGGTATTAGTACTTCAAGAACAACATTTGCCTTGAGTGGAATATCATCTGTTAGAGTTAGAGATATTTTAAAAATTGATAATGAATATATGAATGTTGTTAGTGTGGGTGTTGGTACTACCACTGTTGGGCCAATTACTCCAGGAATTGGTTTAACATCACTAGTTGATGTAGAACGTGGTTTTGTCGGAACTTCTGCAACAAATCATACAAATAACACTAACGTTGAAATTTATAGAGGTTCATTTAATATTGTTGGTAGTAAAATTCATTTTGTTGATGCTCCTAGAGGAAATTTAGCAAGATTAAAAAATGAAAATAATTTAGATTTTGCTAGATCAGATTTTAATGGCAGAACATATTTTAGACAAAATTATACAACTAATCAAATATATGATGATATTTCTGAACAATTTACTGGTATTGGTCAAACATTTAATTTAACTATTGGTGGATCAAATACTTCTGGTATAGGAGAAACTGGTGGTAATGGATTAGTATTGATAAACAGTATTTTCCAACGTCCAACTGCAGTTAATAATCCTTCTAATAATTATCAAATGATTGATGATTCTGTTGCAGGTGTAAGTAGTATTTCATTTACGGGTATCAGATCTGATACTGGTGATATTTTTATTAGTGAAAATGATGTAAATCAAAACCAATTACCAAGAGGTGGTGTAATTATTTCTCTTGGATCTACTCCAGGATTAGGATATGCACCTTTAGAGGGAGCAGAGGCTATTACTGAAATTGATGCTACTGGTGGTATTTCAAGAGTTGTTTCTGCAGCTACAACTGGACCAAGTAATAATATTACCACTGCAAGATATGATAATTTAACTGGAGATATAGTTATTACAACTAAAAATGATCATAATTTTGAATTAGGAATTGTAAATCAAGTTAAGTTAGTTGGATTGGAATTTTCTTGTACACAAGAACATGCTGGTGTAACCACAACAATATTCCCAGATGTTATTGATCCAGTTACTGGTCTTGGTACTACTGCATATACAATTCTTCAAACTATACCTGGCGATTTTGAACATAGATTTGTAACTGCAACTGATAATGCTGTTAACGGTTCATTAACCCCTACAGGAGCGTTATATAAACCTACAAGCGGTCTTTTAGAGTTATCATTTAGTTCTGCTCATAATTTGTCAATTGGTGATGCTGTAACAGTTGCTAATTACGGAATTACATTTACATGTGATGCTGATAATCATGCTACAACTCATCCATATCCAAGACCTACAGATCCTATTTCTGGTATTTCAGTTCCTGTACTTGATGTTCCAACTACTACAAGTTTTACAATTAATGTTGGCCCTTCTCCTACTTATAGATTTAAAACTAATGTTGGTATATGCACTATTCCACACAATTATGTGGGTCAAGGAACAGTATTCCCATACTATGGAGATGTTAAGATTGGATCTGGTTATCGTTCTCCAGTTTCTGTTGCAGTAACAGATACTGCATTTAATCACAAATTTGTAGGTACAATTGGAACTAGTGTTTTTGTAAATTCATGGTCTGGAGTGGCAAAAACAGCAACGGGAGCTGATTATGATTCTGTTAGTGGTAATTTAATATTAACAATTCCTTCACATGGTCTTACAGATTCTAATACTGTTGGAATTAAAACAGAATCATTAATATTCTCATGCTCCAAAGATAATTATAAAACAGAGCATCTTTATCCAAGAGCAACAGATCCAGTATCTGGCATTCTTACTGCAATTACTGCCTATGATACAAATACATTCACTGTAAATGTTGGTTCTGCAATTGGTAGAGGTGCTATCGTTAATACCACAGTTGGATTAGGTGGAACATTATCATTTAGTATTGGTGCAGCAGGTACAAATTATAAAAATCCTCAATTAATAATTCCTGAAGCATCATATAAAAATTTAGAAGTTACAGGAGTATCTAGATTAGCTGATGGATCGACTACAAATACTGGAAGTGGACTATTACTTGATATCAACATAGGTGCAAGTTCTACAGTTGGTATTGGATCTACACAATTCTCTGTTACTAATTGGAAAATTGCCCGTAATGGTTATGGATTTAGAAAAGGTGATGTATTCACTCCTGTTGGTCTAGTTACGGATGCTAGTTTATCATCACCAATAAAACAATTTGAATTGACAGTATCAGAAGCTTATAATGATCCATTTTCAGCATGGCAATTTGGTCAATTTGATTACATTGATTCTATTAAGGATCAACAAGATGGAGTTAGAACAAGATTTGAAATCAAGTATGATGATGAATATTTAAATTTTGAAATTGAAGATGGTGGTGAATTTAATGTAAATCTTTCAAATTCTTTATTAATTATAATTAATGGTGTAGTTCAAGAACCAGGTTCTGCATATCAATTTGAAGGTGGAACATCTTTTGTATTTACAGAACCACCTAAAGAAGAGGATGATGTTGCAATATTCTTCTATAGAGGAACTTCTGGAGAAGATACTCTATTAGTTGATACTATTAAACCAACATTAAAATCTGGAGACGATCTTCAATTATTAAGTATTGACTCAAATGATGTTAATCAAGATAATAGGACTATGCTTGGTATTGCTACACTTACTTCTGGTGATGTAGAAACTGTTTTATATGATGGTGTAGGTATTAATGATAATACTAAATCTCTAAAATGGACAAAACAAAAATCTGATAAGATTATTAATGGTGAATTAGTATATAAATCCAGACCAATGTTGGAACCATTAATATTCCCAACAGCAAAAATAATTGGAGATATTTCTTCTAGTGCACTTACAAGTATATTTGTTGATGATGTTGATTTATTTGATAATGAAAATGAAATCAGCAGTAAACCTATTGGTGGAATTATTATTGACAATAGTGTAAGTCCTGTTTCTGCAGCATTAACCGCTATCGTTTCTACTGGTGGAACAATATCAAGTATTGTTATTGGTTCTGGTGGTACTGGATATACTCCAGGAACTATTCCAATATCAATTGGTATTCCAACAACTGGGATAGAAGTTGGTGTTGGTACAACCGCCACAGCAACTGCTACAATTTCATCTAACGGAGAAATATCTAGTGTGTCTATTACTAATCCTGGATTAGGATATAATCAAAATATTCCACCTAAAGTATTAGCACCATTCCCAACATTTAAATCAGAAAAAGTTTTAAATATTGATAGAATTCATGGGTTCTCTGGTATTATCACAGGTATTGGAACGGTTACTGGTATCGGGGTTCCACTTGCTCTTGAGTTTATTTTAAAAGATGGTGGAACATATGAAAATTTAGTTGCAGGATATCCAATTAATATTCACAGCACTACAATTGGTTCTGGTGCAACCTCTATATACGATGCAAATGATAAAATTGTTGGTATAGGAACTACATTTTTAGATAATGTTTACAATGTCAGTGCATGGAATCAAAATGTTGGAATAATTACTTGTAATATTCATTCTGATTCTCCTGTTGTTGGTTTAGGAACCACTGGAAGCACTCCAGTTGGTAAAGTTTCTTGGGGAAGATTGTTTAGTACAGGATCTATTACAAGAGGATCAAATCCTATATCAATTGGAGTTACAGGATTTACAATTACTTCTGGTTTAACTACATTCCCAACCATACAAAGAAGAGTTCAGGGTTTAAGAGATACAGGAGCCATAGAACCATCATGATTAATGTTATAAATATCTAAAAAAGTATTAATATGTCTGCTGTCGTAACAGATCAATTTAGAATATCAAACGCTGCTAATTTTGTAGATTCTGTATTAGATACTAATAATTCTTATTACGTTTTTTTAGGTCTTTCAAATCCTAGCACTCCAAATCCTGGATTTGGAAGGAATTTATCATGGCCAGAAAATCCAAAAGATAATTTTCAATATCTATCACATTATAAAGATACATCTTTATTTGGTAAAAAAATTAATGGTAAAAATATTAGAAGAGTTGTACCAAAAGTAACATGGACTTCTAACACTCGATATGATATGTATAGGCACGATTATAGTGCTACAAATTTGACACCAAATTCATCAACTGCTAGATTATACGATTCTCAATATTTTGTTGTCAATAGTGATTTTAATGTTTATATTTGTTTGGATAATGGATCTTCGGGATCTTTTCCTAAAGGTGGTACATCTAAGGATGAACCTACTTTTACAGATTTAGAACCAACTGCTGCTGGTAATAGTGGTGATGGATATATTTGGAAATATCTCTTTTCAATATCTCCTAGTGATGTTATAAAATTTGATTCTACTGAGTATATTGTTGTACCTAATGATTGGGAAACTTCTACAGATACACAAATTCAAAATGTAAGAGAAGCTGGTGATTCTACCATTAATTTTAATCAAATTAAAAAAGTTTATATTGAAAATGGTGGTATTGGATATAATAACGATAATGATGGTACACCAATTGTTAATATAGTTGGAGATGGTAGTGGTGCAAAGGTATCTCTCGAAATTACTGATGGAGTAATAACAGATGCCACTGTTACTGCTGGTGGTAGCGGATATAGTTACGGAATGATTGATTTATCAACTTTACAACCTACTGATCTTGATTCAAACCCAAATAAAGCTGCAAAATTAATACCAATTATTCCACCATCTAGAGGACATGGGTATGATATCTATAAAGAATTAGGTGCTGACAGAGTTTTAATTTACGCTAGATTTGATGACTCTACAAAAGATTTTCCTATTGATACAAAATTTTCACAAGTTGGTATTATAAAAAATCCAACATCATTTACTTCTCAAGATGTAATTTTTACAGGTAGTCAATATTCTTCTTTATTTTCAGTAAAAGTTAATAGTACTTTATCAAATGTTAGTATTGGAAGCACTATATCACAAGAACAAATTACTGGAACAGCAAAAGGATATCTAGCTTCATATGATAGTGAAACAAACGTATTAAAATATTATCAAGATAGATCTTTATATTTTAATCAAACAAATATGGATCATACTGATTATGTTGGTTTAGGTACTGTTGGATCTATTTTATCAATTGAATCTAAAAAAAGTGATGGATCAGACGCTAATAGTGTTGTGCTTTCTAATAATACTACTTCTGTTGATGCTTCTTTTAGTGGTAGTACATTAACTATTGGATCTAAAGAGATTGATTTGGGAATTAATTTTACTGAAGGTCTTGCAAATCCAGAGATAAATAGAAATACTGGTGACATAATTTACATTGATAATCGAAGATTAGTGACACGAGATGGTAAACAAAAAGAAGACGTTAAAATTATTCTGGAATTCTAAAGTAACATGACACAGAAAAAAGATTTAAATATTAGTCCTTATTATGATGATTTTGATCCATCTAAGAATTTTTATAAAGTTCTTTTTAAACCAGGATTTCCAGTTCAAGCTAGAGAATTAACTACTCTACAGTCTATTTTACAAACTCAAATAGGTAATTTTGGTAGTCATATGTTTGATGAGGGTTCTTTAGTCACTGGAGGAGGGCCTACGTATGATTCTAATTACACTGCAGTAAAATTAAATTCTTCTCAATTTGGTATTGATATATCTTTATATGTAGATCAACTTGTTGGAAAAACTGTAGAAGGTGAAATTTCTGGTATAAAAGCCAAAGTAGAACTTGTTGCTTTACCTGATGGTAATATTGTAGAAGATTTAACATTATATGTAAAATATATTACTTCCAGTAAAAATGATTTTGTAACTGATACCTTTATAGATGGTGAATCATTAATAGTAAAAGAAAATATTGTATATGGAAATACTACCATAACTGCAGGATCTCCTGTAGTAACTTTAATACCTTTAGATGCTACAGCAATAGGTTCTTCTGCATCTATAGAAAGTGGTGTATATTTTATAAGAGGAAATTTTGTAAATGTAGATAAACAAACCATAATATTAGATCATTATACAAATAGTCCATCATATAGAGTTGGTTTAGGTATTAATGAAGATATTATCGCTTCAAAAGATGATGAATCATTATATGATAATGCTAAAGGTTTCTCAAATTTTGCTGCACCTGGTGCTGATAGATTTAAAATTGGATTAACTCTTACTAAAAAATTATTAGATGATACTAATGATATTGATTTTGTTGAAATATTAAGAATTGATAATGGAGAAACATTATTAATCGAACCAAAAACTCAATATAATAAAATTAGGGATTATTTTGCAGAAAGAACTAGTGATGAATCTGGAAATTATGCGGTTGATGAATTTAATGTATCAATTAATAATTCTTTAAATGATAGATTGGGATCCAATGGAATATTTTATAGTAATCAAAAAACACAAAAAGGAAATGATCCTTCAGATGATTTGATGTGTGTTACAGTTTCTACTGGTAAAGCTTATGTTAATGGTTATGATGTTGTAAATTCTGGTATTAATAATATTATAGATGTTGAAAAACCAAGAGATGTTGAAAAAGTAGACTCAACAAATATTGATTTTAGAATGGGAAGTCTTTTGAAAGTTAATACTGTTAGTGGGCAACCACAAACGAGAAATACTGTACAACTATATGACACATTAGGTTCTACTGGAACACAGATTGGAGATGCAAGATTATATTCAATAAATTTATCAGATTCAATTTATACTGGAGATTCTACAAAATGGGATCTATATCTATATGATATACAAACTTATACTGAAATTACAATAATACCTGCAGCAGCTACTGGTGATTTCTATGCTTCTGCTTATGTAAAGGGGTTAAGTAGTGGTGCAACTGGTTATATGACTAGTAATTCTGATGGAAGCACTGCATATAAATTAAGACAAACATCGGGAACTTTTATTAAAGGTGAGGAAATTTCTATAAATGGTAACAGTTTTAATCCAGCTGGTAAAAAAACTATTACGGATACTAAAGTTTATGGTTCTAGAGAAATTAAATCAGTAAAGCAACTTGCCTCTGCTTCATCAGATCATGTGCGAGATTTTAAAGCAAATAGTTTTTTAGAAACATTTGACTTACCAAATAATGTAGAGGGGGGAACAATTAGTGGTGGTAATACACTAAAAAGTCCAGGAAATGTATTTACCGAGATACCAATTGGTACTATTATTAGGTATCAGGTTGCTGGACTTAATGATGAAACTTTTAATAAAGTAACAGCAGTTAGTGCTGATGGAACAACATTAACCATTGCTGCAGCAGCTTCTGCTGATGTTAGTGGTGTTTTTGATAAAGATGTTGCGGATGCAACTTATTCAAGCATCAAAATAGGAGCTCCTAATATATCAGGAGGAGGAACTTTATATACAGAATTACCAAATCAAAATATATCATCGGTTGATTTTAGTTCTTCATCTTTATCAGTGACTGCTCAAGTTGTGGATAAGGATGTTAGTAGTAATGCTATTACTATCAATACTAGTGATATTAAAGATGGTGGTGGAACTGGAATTTCATCAGCATTTTTTGATTCTTTTGCAATAGGAAGATATTCTGTATTTTATGGTGGGTCAGGTGCTGGAATTGGTACAGTAACCTCAGATACTTTTGTTAAAAGTTCTGGTGGTGGAACAGTTACTTTTAATGGGTTAGAAAATTCAAATGATGATTCAGTTATCAATATAACAGCTTCAAAACAGGGTATTCAAAGTAAAATTAAAAATTATGAAAGAAGTCTAATACTCAACATAGACAAATCTTATAATCCAGAATCTGGAACCACTGTTTCATCTACTCTTGCAGATGGATTGACTTTTAATGAAAAGGCATTTGGTTTAAGAGTTCAAGATGAAATTATTTCTTTAAATGTTCCAGATGTAGTTAAAGTTTTAGCAGTTTATGAATCTAAAACTACTGCTGCTCCAACTTTTGATATTCTTTCATTCCCTTCAACTGCTAACGTACTATCTAATGCAATTTTAGGAGAAAATGTAATTGGGCAAACATCTAAAGCTATTGCAAGAATTGTTACTAACAATAATTCATCACCTTCATCTGGAGGTAGTAATAAATTAGGATTTATATATTTAAATGATAGAAAATTTGATGTAGATGAAACTATTGTATTTGAAGAATCTAATATTACATCCACTATTGAAAACATTGAAGATGGTAGTTATCAGGATATTTCAAAATCATATGTTTTAGATAAAGGGCAACGAGATGAGTATTATGATTATTCTAGAATAGTTAGAAAAGTTAATGCATCTGTACCGACTAAAAAATTAATGGTTGTATTTGATAAGTATACAATTCCTACTGATGATAGTGGAGATGTATTTACTGTATTAAGTTATGATAAAAATAGATATACCAATGATATACCAAAAATCGGAACCAATAGAGTAAGAGCAACAGATACACTTGATTTTAGACCTAGAGTTTCTGATTTTGGAAGCACTATTGATAAATCACCTTTTGATTTTGCATCTAGAACTACTGGATTTAGTCAAAAACCAAATTACTTATTATCTCCAAATGAAAATTCTATATTTGGATATGAGTATTATCTAGGAAGAATTGATAAAATATATTTAAGTCAATATGGAATAGTTTCAGTACAAAAAGGACAATCTTCTACTTCACCAAAAGCTCCATTAGTTAATACTGATTTAATGGAATTAGCTACTATCACTTTACCACCATATCTTTATAATCCTCGTAATGCCAGGATTACCTTAATTGATAATAAACGATATACTATGAGGGATATTGGAGTTCTTGAGGATAGGATAGAAAATTTAGAAACAGTTACAACACTAAGTTTACTTGAAGTAAGCACTGAAGCATTATCAATTCAAGATTCATCTGGTAGAGATAGGTTTAAAAGTGGATTTTTTGTTGATAACTTTAGAACAATTGATTTCATTGATGTTGATATATCATCTATAGAAGTTGATAGTTTATCTAATGAAATGAGACCTATTATTTCTAGAAATAGTTTAACAAATCAACTTTTACCAGCTTCAAATATAATTGATGAAGAAATAGATCTTAGTACAAATTATGAACTGTTAGATTCTAATGTTCAAAAAACAGGAAATTGTGTAACACTAAAATATGAAGAAACTAACTGGATTTCACAAACATATGCAACTAGGGTTGAAAATATTAATCCATTTAATGTGGTTGAATATGTTGGAAATATTCAATTGGAACCACGAGAAGATACTTGGTCAAGAACGATTAGATTAGATGAATTAGTTATTGAAGAAGTTCGTGATGAAACTGTCCAAACAGGTGTTACTAGTGGTAACAGAAGACTTGTAAGTCGTACAACAGAAACTATTTTTACTACTGTAAGTAATGATGTAGTTATTAGTTCTGGTGATGATATCTACATGAGATCTAGAAATACACAATTTACAGCTGTAGATTTAAGAGCTGGGACTAAACATTATCAATTCCTTGATGGTAATGGGGATGTAGATTTTATTCCTAAGTTACTGGAAATATCACCAGATAGTTCGTTAACAACTTATGGTTCCAATTCTTCTTTAAGTCCTTTTGAGGTTGGTGAAACTGTTATAGGATATGATGCCGAAGTAAATGGTAAAGAAATAATTAAATTTAGAGTTGCTAAATCCAATCATAAAATTGGTGAATATAATAATCCGTCCGCAACATATAGAGAAAATCCATATCTACCTGATGAAACTTTACAAGATACATATACAACTTCATCTAAGATATTAAATGTCGATACTTTTTCTCTAGCAAGTGAACAACAAGGTTTATATAGTGGATATGTTACGAAAGGTACATTATTAATTGGTCAAAAAAGTAATGCAACTGCGTTTGTAAAAGATTTAAGATTAATTACTGATGAAGCTGGTAGTTTGCAAGGATGTTTCTTTTTGAGAGATCCAAATACAGATCCGCAACCAAGTGTTGTAATAGATACTGGTAGAAAAACATATAGAATTACAAGCAGTCCTACTGATGCAACTCCATTGAGAGGTAGTAAATTAATTTCTTCTGGACAAACAGATTATGAAGCTGTTGGTACATTTGAGGAGAGACAGTTACAAACAACAAATATTACTACAAATCTTACCACCGAAAGGTTTAGAAGAAGAAGTAGTAGAAGAAACAGACCTACACCAAGAAAAGATCCTTTAGCACAATCATTTAGTGTTGCTGGTAATGTAGAAGCTCCATCTCGTGATATAGGATTAAATGATGATGAAAATGGAGTATATGTAACCTCAGTTGATGTATACTTTGCGAAAAAAGATAGTGGAAGTTCTCCAGTAACTCTTCAAATTCGTACTGTTCAATTGGGAACTCCTACTCTAAATGTTATTGGAAATTCAGTAACATTAGATCCTAGTAATATTACAACTTCTGATACAGGAGAGATTGCAACTAATTTCAAATTTCCAGAACCAATTTATCTATCACCTGGACAAGAATATGCATTAGTTCTTCTTGCACCATCATCTAATGAATATGAAGTTTGGGTTGCAAGAATGGGTGAGGAAACGGTAGAATCTCAAAATCTTCCTGATGTTCAAAAAATTACATATGGCCAACAATGGGCCTTGGGTAGTTTATTCAAATCTCAAAATGGTTCTATTTGGACTGCTGAACAATTAGAAGATTTAAAATTTAAACTTTATAAGGCAAAATTTTCAACCACTCCTGGAAATGCAGTTTTTGCAAATCCATCATTAGATACTAGTAATGGTTATATTACAACTCTTGGTAGCAATCCTATAGTTACATTTCCAAAAACTGGTTATTTGGGGATTACTACAGTATATGATTCTGTTGGAATTAGTTCTTATTCTAGAGGAAGAAAAATAGCAGGTACAGGAAATGATAACATAACTGGAGTTATTGTAGGAACTGGATCTTCTGTTGCCACTCTTGGAATTGGTACTGGTGGGGTTAATTATGTAACAAAAAGTAATGTAGGTACATATAATATTGTTGGTCAAGGTAGAGGATTGAAGGTAGATATTACTGCTAATTCTGAGGGAATTATTACTGGTATTTTACCAAATACAGCGAATGTTGGAAGTGGATACACCACGGGAGATGTGGTTGGTATTGTGACTGCAGAAGCTCAAAATAAACAGGGTAGAGATGCTCAAATTGTTGTTAGTGGAATTACAGGTCTTGATACATTATATCTCTCAAATATAAAAGGATCAACCTTTACTGAAGGTGCTACTCTTAAATATTTTAATGATGGTCAAACATCAACTACAGGAACAAGCATAGTATTATTGACAGATTTAGTTGTAGATGGTTCTTCTAATACAGGACAATATTTTAGAGTAAATCAATTTGATCATGGAATGCATTCTTTCAATAATAAATTAGTTTTGAAAAATGTTAAAACTAATCTAGAGGTAACTTCTCTTCCAAATGAATATAGTTCTACTTCAACAAGTGCTATCAGTGTTGCTTCAACAATCAGTCCAAATTTATCTACCTTTGAGGGTCTTCCCGTGAGTGGTAATAATCCAGGATATGTACTGATTGGAGGTAAAGAAATTATTAGTTATACTTCGGTTGGAATTGGAGTTCTAAGTGGAACTATTGTAAGGGGAGTTGAAGGTGGAACAAAGCCAACTGCTCATGGTAAAAAATCAACTGTAGAAAAATATGAACTTAATGGAGTATCTCTTAGAAGAATAAATAGGACTCATACAATATCACCTATTGATACTGAATTAGATATTTATAATGTTCAATTAGATGTTGCAGACACAAATTATGGTACAAATAGAAGTGCTGATGATGCATCTCCATTAGATCTTACTCTTACATTTGATGATAGAGGATTTTTTGGTGGAAGTGATGTAACTGCTACAAGAAATATACAGTATGATGCAATAATTCCTGATTATGATTTGTTTACACCATCAGATGTAACTAGTGCAACAGCATCAGTTAGAACTGTTACTGGAACTAGTGTTGGTGGAAATGAAATTTCATTCGTAGATGATGGATTTACATCAATTGAATTAAATCAATTAAATGAGTTTCATAATCCCAGACTTATATGTTCTACAGTTAATGAAAATGAATTTTTGAGTAATATTGAAAGAAAAAAATCTTTTACTACATCAATAACATTCGCAACAACTAATGAAAATGTATCACCGATAATATATCTTGATGCATCTTTCACTGAATTTAGAAGTAATAGAATGAATAATCCAATATCAAATTATGCTACTGATAATAGGATAAATTCTAGATTATTTGATCCACATAGTTCAATTTATGTTTCTAATTTAGTTAGTTTAGACAAACCTGCAGACGGATTAAAGGTTATTCTCTCTGCATGTAGAGACGGTTCTGCAGATTTCAGAGTTCTTTATTCTTTGGTAAAACCAGATTCTGCTGGAATTTTACAAGAATTTGAATTATTTCCTGGTTATGATAATCTTGATGCTAACGGTGTAAAAAATCCTGCTAATAATGATGGTAAACCAGATACCTTTGTTCCTGCAAGTTTAGATAATCAGTTTTTAGAATATGAATTTACTGCAGATAATTTAGGAGAATTTACTGGTTATCAAATTAAAATTGTTATGTCTGGAACTAATCAAGCTTATCCAGTTAGAATTAAAGAACTTCGTACTATTGCACTTAGATGATAAAAGTTGAAGGACACCCACATTTATATCGGGATGAAAAATCTGGTGCTATTATAAATTCTAATAACTTAGAATATAATCAAAGATTAAAAACTTTATCATCTATTAAGAATGATAAAAATGAATTAAAACAAATGAGAGAAGATATTGATGAATTAAAAATTCTTCTTAGAAAATTACTAGATAATAGTGCTGGTTGAAATACGATATAAATAAGAAGTAGGGATATTATATCAAAATAGATGGCCGTATATGTTAGTAATCTTGTAATTAATACGGGAACTAGTTTTTCACAAACATTCAATTTAGAAGCAACAGAAACTAATTCTGCATATGATTTGACTGGTACTACCCCAGCTGCTCAAATTAGAAAACATGCCAGTAGTTCATCAAAGACTGATTTTACTACTGCTATTAATGGTGCCCCAACTAATGGTGCAATAGATATATCACTAACACCCACTCAAACATCTGCATTAAAAGCTGGTAGATATGTTTATGATATAGTTATTACAATAGGAGAGACCAAGACAACAGTCGTTGAGGGTAGTGTTTTGGTCAGAGCAGGGGTAACTCGATAATGGCTGATATTAAAGTTAGAGTTGGGCAACAAAATGCAATAAAAATTATTTCTGCTCAAGCTGGTCTTGGAACTGATTTAACTGTTAATAATGCAACAAATGTTATTGGTGGAATTGCTTCAGTTACTAGTCTAAATGTATCTGGTATAGCTACTATTACTGGAACACTTACTGCAGGATTAATAGATGGAGGCTCGTTCTAATGGCAAAACCCACAAGTAGACAAGAATTAATAGATTACTGTTTAAGGCAGCTAGGTGCTCCTGTGTTAGAGGTTAATGTTGATGATGACCAAATAGATGATGCAGTGGATGATGCTCTACAACTCTTCAATGAACGTCATTTTGACGGTGTTGAAAGGATGTATTTGAAGTATAAAGTATCTCAAGATGATATAGATAGAGGAAAAGCATCTGGGACAACAGGGGTTGGTATTGTAACCACAACGGCAAATTCCACTAACGTAAGTGGAATGGGAACTATCACATCAAATTTTTATGAAAATTCTAATTTTATTCAAGTTCCTGATTCTGTAATAGGTATAGAAAAAATATTTAAATTTGATACCAGTTCAATTTCTGGTAGTATGTTTAGTATTAAATATCAATTATTTTTAAATGATTTGTATTATTTTAATTCAATAGAACTTCTTCAATATTCTATGGTAAAATCATACTTAGAAGATATTGATTTTTTACTAACAACTGATAAACAAATAAGGTTTAATAAAAGACAAGATAGATTATATTTGGATATTGACTGGTCAGCACAATCTGTTGATACTTATTTTGTCATTGATTGTCATAGGGCATTAGATCCTAATCAATTTAGTGGTGTATTTAATGACAGTTTTCTTAAAAGATATCTCACACAATTAATAAAACGTCAATGGGGTCAAAATTTAATTAAATTTAGAGGTGTTAAACTTCCTGGTGGTATTGAATTAAATGGAAGAGAAATATATGAAGATGCTGAACGTGAAATTCAAAGTATCAGGGAAAAAATGTCTTCTGAATATGAGTTACCACCTCTAGATATGATAGGATAGTATTATGGCTCTTAATTCTTATTTTCTACAAGGGTCTCAAAGTGAACAAAGACTAGTTCAAGATTTAATCAATGAACAGTTAAAAATTTTTGGTGTGGAAGTAACATACCTTCCAAGAAAAATAGTTAAAAAAGATACAATTTTTAGAGAACTTGAATCTTCAACTTTCAATGATAATTTTGCCATAGAAGCATATGTCAACACCTATGAAGGTTATACTGGTGCTGGTGATATTATGACCAAGTTTGGAATGAGTTTAAAAGATGAATTAGTAGTAACTATATCAAAAGAAAGATTTGAAGATTTTATTGCACCTTTTTTGGCACAACCTTCTAGTGAAATAGAGGTTTCATCTAGACCTCGTGAAGGAGATTTAATATATTTTCCATTAGGTAAAAGAATTTTTGAGGTTAAATTTGTAGAGCATGAAAAACCTTTTTATCAATTAGGTAAGAATTATGTTTATCAATTACAGTGTGAACTCTTTGAACTTGAAGATGAAATGGGTGGTTGGGATCAACTTAGTACCACAAGTAATGAGATTGATGATCTATTAGTGGATCAAGGTTATATAACATCATTACAGTTAATTTCCGTAGGATCTACAGCAACTCTTGGTGTAACTACAACGTCAGGATATCTTAGAAGTATTATTTTAAATCAAGATGGTTATGATTATACACAAACTCCAACTGTTTCAATTAGTACTGCACCTGCAGGAGGAGTAAATGCCACTGCTGTTGCAATAACCACAAATGTAAGTAACGTATATTCTGTCAAAGAAATTTTATTAACAAATTCAGGTTCTGGTTACACTGAAACTCCAACTGTTACCATAGTGAGTGCAACAACAACTCAAACAAATGGAGTAACAACTACTCATGGTGTTGGAGCAGCAGCAACTGCATTATTAGTTACTTCTGGTGCTGGTATTGGAACAATAACAATTACTGATGGTGGTAGTGGATATCCTACAGAACCTATAGTGTACTTCAATACACCAACGTCTGGTATTGGTACTGCTGTAGGAAGAGCACTTGTCAGCACTGCTAATACTGTTTCCCAGATACTTATTTCTGATGCAGGTATTGGATATACCTCTGCAACAGGAATTGCCACAATTGCCCCACCCCCAATATTAACTGGTTCTGGTGCATATCAATTTAATGAAATTGTTACTGGATCTGTTTCTGGTGCTAAAGGTAGAGTTAAGAGTTGGGATAAAGATACTAATATTCTCAAATTAGGATCAACTAATGGTAATTTTGTATCTGGAGATGTTGCAATAGGATCTACTTCTGAATCAAAATACACTGTTGATTATATTGAGACAGCTGAGTTCGCAGATAAATATGCACAGAACGATGATATAGAGTCAGAGGCTGATGCAATTCTCGACTTTAGTGAATCAAATCCATTTGGTACATATTGATGCTTGGAACTTATTACTATCACGAAATAATTAGAAAAACTATCATTTCCTTTGGTACTGTTTTTAACGATATAAGTATTAAACATCAAAATTCTTCTGGTGAAGATTATAGTGAACTTAATATTCCACTGTCTTATGGCCCTGCTCAAAAATTTCTTGCAAGATTAGAGCAACAAGCAGATTTAAATAAACCAGTTCAAACTACATTGCCAAGAATGTCATTTGAAATGAATTCTGTTAGTTATGATCCTAGTAGAAAAGCAGGTGTAACTCAAACGTTTAAAGCATCTGATGGAACCAATTTAAAGAAAGTTTATATGCCTGTTCCTTATAATATTGGATTTGAATTAAGTATATTCACTAAATTAAATGATGATGCATTACAAATAGTAGAACAAATTTTACCATATTTTCAACCAGCATTTACATTAACTGTTGATTTGGTAAAATCAATTGGAGAAAAAAGAGATATCCCTTTAATTTTAGATAATGTAGCATTTCAAGATGATTATGAAGGAGATTTTTCTACAAGAAGAGCATTGATATACACATTGAATTTTACTGCAAAAACATATCTATTTGGTCCTATTGCAGAATCTACAAGTGGTCTTATTAAGAAAGTTCAAACTGATTTATACGCAGATACTAATACTAAGACAGCTAAAAGAGAAATGAGATATACTGCAACCCCAGTTCCTGCTGATGCTGGCCCTGCTGATGATTTTGGTTTTAGTGAGACTTGGGAGCAATTTTCAGATAATAAAACTTATAGTCCAACACAAGGAAAGGATATTTAAATTATGTCTAATTATGATCCCATTGATGAAGCATTAAATACAACTGGTGCTATTGAGGTTAGCAATATACCTGAAAATGATTGTGTTAAAAAACAAGATCAATTAAAAAATACAAGTGATGACGTTAAGAAAGATTATGATTATACTCGTGCTAACTTATATTCCTTAATTGAAAAGGGCCAAGAATCTCTTAATGGTATAATGGAACTTGCTGGTGAAAGTGCAAGTCCAAGAGCATATGAAGTTGCAGGTCAAATTATTAAATCAGTTGCTGATACAACTGATAAATTAATGGAACTTCAAAAGAAAATAAAGGATGTTGATGATCAAATAAATAAACAACCAAATAATGTAACTAATAATTCTTTATTTGTTGGTTCTACATCAGAACTCTCAAAATTACTTAAAAAAGGGTTTCTAAATAATAATACACAGACTGATAATAAAAAAAATTAAATAATGGCACTAAAGAAACCTTCAGATTTTTTTCGTGAGGATGATAAATCAGATGATACTATTCACGAATTAGTAAAAAGACCAGAATTACAGTCTTTTTCTGAAGCTTTTAGTGCTTATAAAAATAATTTAGATAAATTAGATAATTTAACAGACACTATAAAATATGTAGAAGATATTAAGTCTGAAATACAAGATTTTATTAAAAAAGAAGATCTTGATAATTCAATGATGGGATATACTTTCTTACTTGAAGAGAGTATTATTAAATTAAAAAATGATGTAACTGGTATTAATGAAAAAACTCTTACCACTATAAAATCTAATGTTTCTAATCTAGCAGAAAAAATTAATAATTTTGTTGATGTAGAGGCACCAAAATATAAAAAATATATTTTAGAATCTGAAATAAAATCATCAATTGATGCAGAAGAAGTTAAAAATCTAAAGATATCTATTAATGAAGATTTAGAAGTTTATGAAGATCATAAAAATAATATAGAGAATAAAATTTCTGATTTAGAAATTGAAATTACTAAAAGTAAGAAAAATTTAAAAGAAAATTTAGAAGAACAAAATCAAGAATTTTTACAAGTTAAAAAAGATATTAGAAATGATTTTTATTATTTTCATGAAGAATTTAAAACAGTAGTTAATAAATTAAATTTAGATGAATTAGAAGAAAAAAATATTCAACTTTCTAATAAAGTTAAATATCTCGAAAAAATATTTGAGAAATTTAATGAGAAAGAATTTTTAAATGAAGGTCTTATTAACATAACACCAGAGTCCGATAATTCAGATCCATTAACTCCACTTGATAAAAAATATGTTACTCTTGATCAATTACAAGATCACTATAGAATATTTGTAAGTCGTGTTCAACAACAATTAGCAACACTGGGTGGTAGTGGTGAAACACGATTAAAGTATCTTGATGATATTGTTGGTATTGCTACTAATGCATCAGCTTATGATGGTGGATATTTAAGATATGACGATAGTTTAAAGAAATTTACATTTGGATCAAATGCTGATGGAAATTCATGGATACAAGGTGTTGATGGCCCATATAGTTTAGGAAGAGTTGGTATTGGAACAACTATTATTCAAAGTGGTTTATATCCTGATAATGCATTGGTTGTTGAAGGAAATGCTAGAATTACTGGTATTCTTACTATTGGTACTGCTTCTATTACTTTGAATGCTGATACTGGTTCAATTTCTTCAGGTGATGTTGAAGTTGTAAGTGCTGGTGGTGGTGCTAACTTTACAGGTATTGTAACTGCTGCTGGTGCCAATTTTAATGGAAATGTGACTATTGGTGGAACATTAATATATGATGATGTAAAGAATGTAGATTCTATTGGTATTATAACTGCCAGAGAAGGAATACACGTTATTGCTGGTGCTGGTATTAGCATTGCTGCTGGTGGATTAGAGGTAACTTCTGGTATTGCAACAATATCAGATACCTTAAAGGTAGGGACTGCTATCACTGCTCATGCTGGTGTTATAACTGCCACTACATTTGATGGTAGTTTAGCAACCAGTAATTTAACAGGAACCATAACTAATAGTCAGATTGAAAATACATCAATGAATTTTGGTGATGTAGTTCTAGACCTAGGTGAAGAAGATACAACACCAGCTTTTAATTTGGTAGACGCTATTAACTATCCTTACACATCTCTAACTGGTATTGTAACTCATATAGTTGGTGACACTACACCACAACTGGGTGGAGACTTAGATGGTAATAATAAGAGTATTTACGGTGTTGGTGTTCTAACTACTACCCAAATTGCCGATGGTAATGGATCGGTTGGTTCTGCTTCATCAATATTAAGTTCTACTGGAACTGGTTTATCTTGGGTAGAACAATCATCTGGAGGAACACCTGGAGGTTCTAATACTCAAATACAATTTAATAATAGTAGTTCTTTTGGTGGAAGTGTTAATTTAACATTTGATGGTACTACTGTAACGGGTACTATATCAACATCCACAAATGCAAAAGGTTTAATTAATTCTCCAGATATTACAGTAGGAAATATAGTTGGTACTGCACTATCAGTAAGTGGTATTACTACCGTAACCGATACTCTTAAAGTAGGAACTGCTATCACTGCTCATGCTGGTATTATAACTGCCAATACATTTAAGGGTGATTTAACTGGTAATGTTACTGGTAACTTAGCTGGTAATGCTGATACTGCAACGACTGCAGGAACAGTGACAACTGCTGCTCAAACTAATATCACCTCATTAGGTACATTAACTTCTCTAAGTGTAAGTGGTGATGTATCAATCGGTGGTACACTAACTTATGATGATGTAACTAATATAGATTCAGTTGGTTTAGTCACTGCACGAAGTGGTGTTGTGGTGGTTGGTGGTGGTGTTAGTATTGCTGCTGGTGGATTAGAGGTAACTTCTGGTATTACTACTGTTGGATTTGCCACTGCTAGTGATGTATGGGTTTCTGGTGCCGTTACTGCAACTACTTTCTATGGCGATTTAGCAACCACTAATTTATCAGGACAAATAACTAATGCACAACTAGCAGGATCAATTGCAAATGGTAAGTTAGCAAACAGTACAGTATCTTATGGTGGTATAAGTCTAGCATTAGGTGGAAGTGATGCAACACCAGCTTTTGATTTGGAAGATGCTACAAATTATCCTTTTACATCTTTAACAGGCATTGTAACTCATATAGTCGGTGATACTACACCTCAGTTAGGAGGATATTTAGATCTTAATTCTAAAGGAATATATGGTGTTGGTGTCATAACTGCAACTGACTTTAACTCCACATCTGATATAAAACTCAAGACTAATATTCAACCTATTGATGATCCACTTGCCAAGGTTATACAAATTGAAGGTGTATCATTTAATTGGAAATATGATAATAAACCAGCACTTGGTGTTGTTGCCGATCAAATAGAAAATATTTTACCAGAATTAGTTCAGGGAGATGATCCAAAAACGGTTAACTATAATGGATTAATTGGTTTATTGATAGAGGCAGTTAAGGAACAACAAACTCAGATAGATAATCTTAAAGAAAGGATTTCTAAATTGGAATAATATTATGGGACTCCTACATTCTGCTTCACCTATAGTTGCTGATAGTCTTGTATTGTATTTTGATGCAGCAAATACTAAGAGTTATCCTGGTAGTGGAACAACTTGGACTGATATAAGTGGTGGACATTCTGCAACTATAACTGGACCTAGTCATCAAAGTGTCTTTAACGGTGGATTTGAATATGATGGCACATCAAGTAATGATAGAATAACATTTCCCAATACTGCTTTACCTAATGGTTTAGGGGCAGCATTTAGTATAGAAGTATGGCATTATTTGGATAATGATGCAGCACCAAATTCAACTTGGACATATGGATCATTATTCACAAATGGTGGTGGATCTGGTGATTGGTCTAGTGGTGCTGGTAACAATAATGGTCTTATATTTGGATTTGATCGTATCGTTCGTAGAAATGGATCAGGGTCTGAAACAAATACGGCATATTCATCAGTTCCATCAGTTAAGACTTGGCATCAACATGTTCTTACTATTAATAGTGGAACTGGAAACGTGTATGTTGATAAAAGTAATGTTTTGAGTAATGATACTAATTTTAGAAGTAATTATACTCAGGTAACGGGAGATGGTGGTATTGGGATATCAGACATTTATAGTGGTAATTATAGAGGAGAATTTGATGGATATATAAGTATTGTTAGAATTTATAGTAAAGTTTTATCAACAGCAGAAATGGAACAAAATTTTGATGCTACAAAAGGAAGGTATAATTTATAATGGCTTGTGTTTCAGGACCAAAAATTTTGGGATTAAATAATTTGGTAGCGTATTTTGATGCAGGAAATTTAAAAAATACTGGTGGTGAAGGTGGTCAAAACACATATACCACTGCTGGAACTTATAGTTTTGTCGTACCTGTTGGCATCACTTCAATATCTGCCGTATGTGTCGGTGGAGGAGGAGGTGGTGGTGGTACCGACAGTTCCATCAGATGTGGTGGAGGAGGAGGTGGTGGAGGATTATCATATGGAACATTTTTAGTCACGCCTGGTGAAACTTTAACTATTGTTGTTGGTTCTGTAGGTGCTGGTGGTGCAGACACTGGTACTGATGGTTCAGCTGGTGGAGACAGTCAAGTAAAAAGAAGCTCCACAGTTCTTCTTCAAGGTGGTGGTGGTTCAGGTGGTGACCGTGGAATAAACAATTCTACAGGTGGTGCAGGTGGAACATCTACTGGAACAGAAAGAGATGGTGGTGGAACTGGTGGCGGTGGCGGTGGCGGAGATGGAAATCCTGGTGGCGGTGGTGGTGCTGGTGGATATAGTGGAAATGGTGGAAATAACACTTATGATGGTGGAGCATCTTCTTCAGGTGCAGATGGATCTGGAGGTGGTGGAGGTGGTGGATCAACTACAAACGCATCAAGTGCTACGATAGAAGGTGGTGGTGTAGGTATACTAGGAGAAGGATCAAGTGGAACAGGTGGTTTAGGTGGTTCTGGTAACCTCGCTGGAAACGATGGAAATCCAGGATCAGGAGGTTCAGGTCAACTATATGGTGGAGGTGGTGGAGGAGGAACTAGAGTTGGAGAACCAAATGCTGGTGCTGCTGGTGGCATAGGTGCTGTCAGACTTGTGTATCAACTACCGACTATAGGTAATCGAAAATATCCTGATGGATCTGGCACATTGAGTAACCTTGCAGATAATGTATGGAAAAATGTAATCTCAAAGAAACTCATAGCGAACATGGTCAATGGAACTCTCTTTGATGCAGAAAACTTTGGTAGCATGAAGTTTGATGGAACGGATGATTATGCAACCTTTAATCCAGACACTTTAGGAATATCTGCCTTATCTACACAATCATTTACATTTGAAATTTGGGCAAATTTTGTCGGTGAAGGACCCTTTTATTTTATAGATACAAGAAATAGTAGTCAAAGCACAAATAGATGGGCTTTACTTGTTAATGCCAATGAAAAATTGGAATGGTATACTGGATATGAAAGTTTTGTTTTTGACACTCCAGTTTGGGACACTGGAAATAATGGATGGAATTATATTGTTTTTTCTAGAGAGGGAACTGGTAGTAATCAATTTAAGTTGTATGTTAATGGTGCATATGTATCTGCTAAAACAGATTCAACAAATTATAATAGTTCCTCTACAGAAGCATCAATAGGTCGTAGATATGGCAATACTGAATTTCTTGATGGTAAAATATCTCTTATAAGAATGTATAAAGGAAAGGCATTTACTGCAGAGGAAGTGTCAAATCACTATGAAATTTTTAAATATAGGTTTGGAATATAATGGCAACAAAATATAACCCTCAAATAGTTATGGATAATCTTGTATTATACGTGGATGCAGCAAATTCCAAGAGTTATTCTGGTAGTGGAGTAACTTGGACTGATATAAGTGGTAATGAAAATAATGGAACCTTAGTTAATGGTGTTGGTTACAGCAGCAATGATGGAGGATCTTTAACTTTTGATGGTTCTAATGATTATGTACAATGCCCGAACGATATGTTTAACCCAAATTCAAATTTTACAATTTCTGCATGGGTCAATTCAGATGTATTTTCATCAACTAATGATTACACTATAGTTTCAGATTACAATAACACTGGCAGTTTTCATTTAAGATATAGAAATGGAACTGGTGTTCAGATGGTAGACAGTTATGTAGTAGAGATCGGTACTTTTTCTTCTTCAATTTTATCAGCAAGCACTTGGTATAACATAACTGTTACTAGATCATCTAATACATATACTTTATATCTTAATGGTAGTTCTACTTCTACACTTACAAGCTCTAATACTTATGATCGAGGACCACAATCTATAGGAGTAAATTATAGTGATGGTGTTGAAGCTTGGGATGGAAAAATAGCAACTATAATTGCTTACTCAAGAGCATTAACTGCATCAGAAGTATTACAAAACTATAATGCTATTAAAAGGAGGTATGGATTATAATGGCTTGTCACGGAGGACCAGACATAGTAGAAGATAATCTTGTATTATACGTGGATGCAGCAAATTCCAAGAGTTATTCTGGTAGTGGAGTAACTTGGACTGATGTAATTGGTGGTAATGATATAACACTTACAGGTGGACCTTCTTTTGATTCCACTGATGGTGGTGGAAGTATAGTTTTTGATGGTTCAGATGATCAAGGAACTAATGATTCTTTTAGTATTGATAATATAGATGATAATGGTGGTAGTCTTGAAGTATGGTGTAAGATTACTGATACTTCTGGTTACAGACATATTGCTGGTTGGAGAAACACTCACTCATTTTTCATATTATTGTTAAACAATAGTGGAAATGTGGAAGCAAGAACAAAATGGGGAGATGGTGGAAGTTCTGATTACCAAGATGTTGGTGGTTCTGGTTATTGGAGTGATGCTTCATATTGGGCAAATAACTGGAATTGTGCAGTGCTTACTTTAGATCGAAGTGATAATAAAAGTAGATTTTATTTAAATGGTTCTTTAGTGCAGACTTCTTCAAGCACTATTGGTGCTATAGGAACTAATAATTCATTTGAATTGATGAGACCTGATAATTTTACTGCTGGAACTTCTGCTGGTAAACTTTCCCAAGTAAGAGTGTATGGTGGAAAAGCATTATCAGCAGCAGAAGTAAAACAAAACTATGATGCAAATAAAAGGAGGTATAAGTAATGGGATTTGTACATTCACCAAAAATAGTTATTGATAATCTTGTATTATGTTTAGATGCAGCAAATTCCAAGAGTTATTCTGATGGTGATACCACTTGGACTGATACAATTGGTAGTTTGTCTGGAGCTATTACTGGTGCAACTTGGAGTAATAATGAATTTACTTTTGATGGAGATAATGATGTAATATCTATTCCAAATAATACTGCTTTTCATTTTGGATCAGGAGACTTTACTGTAGAAGTATGGGCATATTTTACAGCTCTAACAGGTTGGACTGCGGTTTATATGACCAGAGATTCTCATACAGCTTTTAGTCCTTTTCTTATTACTGCAAATGGTACTGATCTTAGAGTTTATGCTGCTGATGGTGATGGTAGTTGGGATATATTAAATGCTGCTAGTTTTGGTACTATATCCACCAATACATGGTATCAAATAGTCGTTACTCGATCTGGTAATACTTTTACAAGATATTTAAATACAACATCTATTGGAACTAATACAAGTTCCGCTACTTTATGGGCTAATGGTTCAGCGTTAAAAATAGGTGAATCTGCAAATTCTATGGCAGGTAAAATACCTATTGTTAGAGTATATAAAGGAAAGGCATTATCAGCAGTAGAAATAAAACAAAACTATGATACAATAAAAGGGAGGTATGGATTATAATGGCAACACAATATAATAATTTTCAAATAGTCACTGATAGTCTTTTTTTCTGTACAGATGCAGCAAATATTAAGAGTTATTCTGGTAGTGGAACCACTTGGAATGATTTAAGTGGTAAGCGTTTTACTGGAACATTAACAAATATGACTGCTTCCAATCATACTTCTGGTGTATCTGGTTATTTTACTTTTGATGGAAGTAATGAGTCGGTAAGTTTTTCTGGTAGTGCAAAAGTAAGTATACCACCTCTCACAATAAGTGCGTGGATAAAGAGAGATGGAACTCAAGATACTTGGGCTTCTCCAATATCTGGTAGACAAACTAGTCCAGCAAGTCAGTGTTTTAATTTTAATGTATATAGTGGTGATGAATTAAGATATAATTGGGAAGATCAGAGTGCTTCTTGGAATTTTGATGCAAGTATTACCATTCCTAATAATGAATGGGTTATGTGTGCTGTTAGTGTAATTTCATCTGCAGCAACTCTTTATATGTTTAAATTGGATGGAACAATTTCATCAGGAACTAATACAACGACTCATAATTCAGGAACTTTTCCATATGATGCTGCTGGAGAATTCACCATTGGTCAAGATAATAATGGTGGAAGTAGATATTTTGATGGAGATGTTTCTATGGGTTTAGTTTATAGTAGAGCATTATCACAAGCAGAATTGAAACAAAACTTTGATGCAACTAAACAGAGGTATGAATGATAAATATTAAAAAATACCTAGTGACTTCACGAAGACGGTAAGATGGCAATTAAAATTTCAAATTCTACTATTATTGATGATAGTAGACAAATAGTTAATGCAGGTATCATAACTGCAACAAAAATAGTCGGAACCGCATTAAGTATAAGTGGTATTGGAACAGTAGGAGATACATTAAAAGTAGGAACTGCTATCACTGCTAGTGGTGGTAT
>CENX01017301.1_pt1 | contig 42536 bp, 25 predicted proteins | sample 361321 | NCBI WGS metagenome assembly CENX01 (sample SAMEA2619678, study PRJEB7988) | marine metagenome | isolation source: saline water (ENVO:00002010), including | reverse complement strand
GTGTCTACTTTCTTTGTTAGCTCTACAGGTAAAAGTTTTACACCACCGTATCCGTATTCTAAGTCGTTGACAGGATTTACACTTCTCCAAACATGTACTGCATCTTTTTCATGCTCTGGAACGATATAATTAAAATTAAAGCTATCTACTACTTCTGCATCTCCATCAATAATCCACATCATATCAGTGTCTGCAATTTCTGCACATGCTATATGACCATTTGCAATACCTTTCACACCATGTATACGTTTTGCATTAGGAAATCTTTCTTTTAATTTTGCAAAATTTTTATTAGAGTTTTGTTCTCCATAAGATAACATTATAATATCATACTGTCCACTATCTTTAGGTAATACAGTATGATGTGTTATACGTGGAGGATTTTGATATAATGTTTTGAAGAATTTGCTACCACCTTCGTCTAGTGGTAATTGACTTATAGGTACCTGTATCTGGTTAATAAGTTCTTCTCCGTATTCTTCTATCTTGTCATATACAGTATCTTCAGTAGTTATTTTGTTTTTCCAATATTCATTAAGGTATTCAAAATCTCTTACATTTATATAATCCCAATCTGTTAGCATCGTTTTGTAAAATCCTTCACGAGCACCGTATATTGCCCACTGCCCGTTTTTAACATCTGCCCCTACCATTGTCCAAACAAATAGTCTGTGCATATTTTTCCAATGAACATTTATAAGGTCATCTAAGGAAGGTTTTTCTCCTTCAATTAAACACATTTTTACACCTTCTCTAAAACCAGCTCTCCATGCTTGTTTTGAATTATAGTTATTTTCAACAATGCTCATACAATCATCCATTTGAATGTATTCTAAATCCCAACAGAAATCAACTTGTGCTTGTATGTTATCAGGATCTGCATTTTCGTGTGTTTTCATGTTTAACACAGTATCTCTATCCCAACATTTTATTCCGCCGTTACCATACATCAATCCGTTAATCATGTTATATCCTGTCCAACTTATTACATTTTTAGAAATATCTGAACCTGCTATAAACTCTACACTTTGATTTATAAATTCTGGCTTAACCATATTGTCACCGTCTATAGTTATAAAACGCTGTGTTTCTGATATTTCTGCACATGCCTTGTGTGCCGCATCTGATCCTTCAACTCCGTGTATACGTTTTGCCCAAGGAACTTTTGTTAGAAGATCTGCATAATTTTTTTCTGCATTAGGTTCGTCGTATGACAAATAAACTACATCACAGTCTGGAACGTTAACTTTCATTTGTTACTCCGTGTGGTGCAGGCTTACCATCAGGTCCTAAGTTTACAAATACAATTTTATCAACACTGGTAATTGTTTTTTCTGTACGTTTATTTCTTACGTTACATTTAATTGTAATACTTGTAATTCCTAGCTTCACTGTTTCCATGCCTATTTCAATAATATCTCCTCTTACTGCACTATGCAGAAAATCAATATTACTCATACTTCTTGTTACTACTCTGTCATTATCTAATTGACAGCTACAGTAAATATATGCTTCCTCATCAATCCAGTCAAGTACACGACCGCCAAAAAGAGTCCCATTACTGTTTAAGTCTTTGTGGGCTATCATCTTTCTAGTAAAGTATTTCATGCTCATTATCACACCTTACATGTATAAAATTATCATTTCCTGAAGCAATATACAGGTCACAATCTTTTAATGTTTCTGCTTGTATTTCAAACTTAGTATCAGTAAAGAAATTTTCAAAGTCAACAGAAATAGTTTCTAATAGTTTTCTTTTATCGCCTTTTTCTGTAACATACAAAACCTTATATTGTCCAAAATAATCTTTACTACGTTTATAAAAATCTCTACACTCGTTTGTTAAACTTGCATAACCTAACCATTTTGTTCCTATTTGTATAACTTGAAATACATCTTGTGTTTCTTGTATTTTGTTAAATCTTTTTAATGGAAAAATACTATTGTTTGTTATTACTTCTTTTTTATTTTTTTGTTTTTTTGATATTACATACTTGTTATCACTGTCAGTTGTTACAATCCAATCCAACATACTTTCTGTTGCATTTAAAAAACTTGTTGCAAGAGCATCATCTATTTCTATATAAAGTCGTGTGCTATCTTTTTCGCTAGTTATTTCTGTAACTTCGCCCGTGTCTTCATTAAAATATGCAAAACAACTCATGTTTCAAGTTCCTTTATAAGTTCATCTGTTAAAAACTTATCTTCTACATAATGAAATACATTGTTTTGTATAAAGTTATCTACCATAAGTTCTTTGCTATTATTTACAGACCAATCCACTTTATCTGTCCAATTTAGACAGGATTCTCTCCAGTTTTGTAAAGCTGGTTTCATATGAACAAAACTAATAAAACTATTAGGATCGCATACTTGCTTGTCTATTCCTAAAATTTTACAGGCAATAGCTGTACTAACATCTACACTATAAAACTTTTGCATTTTGATAGGAGAGTAAACTTTATAAAATGTTTCCCAATTCTGTGTAATAATTTTTAGTAAATCAAAATATTTTTTTGCTGTTTTTGACTTTTTAAAATAAAATATTCCATTGTATAAGTTAGGTAAATTATTATTAATAAAAACTTTTCGATGCCAGGTAGACGTAACAGTTTCGTTTCTATAAGTTTTCACATTGCTTACAAAAAATAAATCATAATTTTTTAAATATGACCACCAATTAGTTATATCACGCATAACTAACATGTCTACATCCATACCAATAGTTTGTGTATAAGGTGATAGCTCATACATCTTACAACGATTATGCATTTTTTTTGTTGCAGTTTCTGCATCATCTTTTTGTATTGGTATAATTTTATCAAATAATACCCTATACTTCTTTGGAACTTGGTCATTAGTAATTAAGGAAATATTTTGACTATTGTTAAACTTGTGTATACTAACTGCAAGTAGACATGCTTGCCTTACGTAGTCTGTAGTATCGTTATTTTGGGCTACAAAACAAAATCCTTTACTCATTTTGTAACTCCTTATGTATGTTGTCGTTCAATGTAAACTTATTCATAAGATGTATATTTGTTTCGTTTACAGAACATAAAGTTTCATTCTCTAATAATATCTTATATCTATCATCTTGTATTTTAAGAAGCAAGTCTTTATCAGTTGTTAGGTATATACTACAAGGTAATTCTTTTTGAGGATTACCCATTAAGTGCAATGCAATAGAAAATGCAAAATCATTCCTAAAGTTATTTTCTTGTATTTGATAACAAAGCCTATAATAGTTCCAATTATCTTGTATGTGTTGTACTAAATTAAAAAAAGTTTTGCTAAATTTATTTTTACAAAAATAAAATACAGTTGCCCAATACATATTAATTGATGTATCACTTACCCTGCTTAGTGTAATGTCATTTCTACTTGGATTTAAATCTATAAAACTGCTACTAATTTTAAAGTTATTGTTGCTGAAACATTTTAGCAACAAGTTATTTCCTACTAAAAAATCTGTATCTAATACTAGTGTTCTATCAAATGGCGACAGATCGTAACTATGACATCTTGTAAAGTTATTCCAAGGCAATGTTTTGTACATAGTGCCGTTCCAGAACTTTCTATGTTGTTCTGTTTTATGATGTTTGCTTACAACAATGTCAATATAATTAGAATAATAAGGAAATGCTCGTTCTAAATATGCTTTAGAATCGGTTACTAGTGCTACCTGTAAACTTAAATGTTTTTTTATTTTCTTAGCACAATATACTGCCTGTTTTACATAATCAATTTGAGGGCTGTTGTGTGCAAATAACAGTACTCCTTGACTCATACTTCAATTAAATCCTCTATTTTTCTTTTTACTTTTAACTTGGAGTACTGCTCATAATATTCTGTAGATGCTTTTCCATATTGTACACGTATATCATACAAAAATTCTTTCAGTGTAACTTTTATGGGTAACTGATTATCATCTATTAGCACAACATTATCATAACCTGCGGCATCACAATATGCTATTAGTTCAGGAGTTATAGTAAACTTTCCTCCATTACAATAATATAACAAACTTTCTTGGTATTTTTCCCACAACAACCTTTTTTGATTGTTTAGTGTAGTCATATATTGGGAAAAATCCAATGCTTTGCTTAACTTTGTATCCATAGTATTCTCCTATTAGTAATAGTATATACTAATATGGATATATTGTCAAGTGTTTTATTGGTTATTGCAGTTCAGAAGTAGTAGATACTGAAGGAAAATTAACAGAAACATTTGAGCCAGAAGCTCTTAGGCCTGTTATGACGCTTGTAATTGTGCCAGATACACTTTCGTCTACACCTCCAGGAGTACCTCCATAAGGAACTGGAGTAATAGGTGGATCACCTGTATCTGCATCTATATATTCAACATTAAAAGTAATAATTGTGCTTGGAGAATTTCTTTTAGCACTTATTTTATAGTAATTTTCTCCATATGTTGCACCGGTTGCGTTTTGTCTAAAAACTTCTTGATAAGATGTTGTTAAGTCATACCATCCTATGCTTGTAGTTGTACCGCCGGTACCTGTTTGAGCTGTCGAAGTATACTTAAATTTAATTGTTCCCATTGTACTTTGAATTGACTGCCAACTTGTAGTCTTTGATCCTGATCCGCCTGTATGCGTTGAAGCAAATCTAATCTCTCCACCACTGTTAAAAAAATGTCTAGCATGATTAGCATCTGTAAAAGAACATGTAAATTCATGATTAACACTTGTACTCCAAGAACTTGTTCTTGCACTACTGTCTAAAGATCCTGTAGTTGAATTAGCAGGAACTTCATTAATTAAAAATCTATTTGTTGTGATTGTTGTAACAGCTGAGTCGTAATCGTTATAACCTTCAGTTGTTTCGGTCAATGACCCTAGTGCTGTTCCACTAGCATCTGCACCAATAATTTGTCCAGCATCGATATTTCCTATACCTGCATCTGTTCCTTGTTGGTGGTTATGACATTTATTAATATCTACACGCAAATTGTCCATTTGCGTAGCTGTTATGGTATTTCCTGTTAATACCTGGGCACTTGTAAGTGACTGTCCGTAACCAGAGTCACCAGAACCAGTACCTAAAATTTGGTTAGTTCTACTTTGCAAATCATTATATTGCGCCGCTGTAACCGTTTGTCCGGAAGAAACTGTTGCCATTTTTAATCCTCTTTATATACGTACTTATTTATGTTTTATTAAACTGCAACTTCTATGAGTCGGACACCACTTTCGTTACAATCTTCTAAACTTTTACCTACTACACATAAACAACTTGGCATAGCACTATCTTTCTTTAATCCAGTAGCTGTGCCTTTAATTGGCCCTGTTACTAGTATATCACCTTTTTTAACTGGACCTTCTACCTTGCAAGGTACCCTGCCTTTAAGTGCAATAGCAACACCTTCGATTTCGCTATTCATTAAATGTGCTGGCTCTGTTGAAACAACTCCTGCTAATCTGTTGTCACAAAATGATACTGACTCTGTTACTTCTGCCTCTCCGCCATATACTAAGACTGTACCGCACTCGTAATCCTTATCTGCTCTATACTTTTCTGCCAAGTCAGCGTACTGTGCAGAAGTTGCTGTTCCGTTAAACACATTAGCATATATGTCGCCTGTAGAATTCCTAGCGGCTATTGTATTAGCAGTTGCCGAAGTACTTGCTGATCGTCCTATACCTCCTTGTTCTAAGGTTTGTGCTAGTGTTGCAGATCCGTTAAATGTAGTTGCATACATTGTGCCAAAACTGTGACTTGAGCTTCCAACGTCTACTGTTTCTGTACCTGTGTAAGCAGTAATATTGCTATAACCAGGCAAAACTGCATTAGCTTCAAGCCTCATTGGCATTTTTAATGTAGCTGATGAATTATTTGCTTGGAAGTAAATGTGCTGACCTTGTTCGTTAGAAATTAATCCTTTATCATCATTTACAATCTTAATTTTTAAATCATTAGATGCACCTATAGCAATACCCAAATCGCCGAACTCAACCATACTTGCAAAGGTCGCCGCCCCTGTCTGCACAAAGTTAGATGCACTTACTCCGCCTAACTTATCTGCGTTAGATGCTGTACCGAAAAATCTATGATTTGAACTTGTTACACCGCCGGTGCTGTTAATGGTGTTTTTAAGTGTTACACCTTGTTTAATAACATCAAATCCTGGATAACTTGCGGCATCTGTTGATCCTATTGTAAACTGTATACCACTTATTATGTGTATTACTTCATCTGCAATAATAGAGCAAATTACAGCTCTATTTGTGCCAGTGTTATCTTTTATTGTTCTACTTTGAAACTGTGTTACAGCAGATCCTGCTCCTTGAGGTCCTACTAATACAAAACTTGATCCGTCATAGGCGTATAACTGTTTATTAGTAGTATCCCACCAAAAATCACCTTGTGATAATCCTGCAGGAGTCGAAGAACTTACTTCTGCACCACCTGTTGTTCTCCATTGTGTGCCATCATAAAATTTTAATTTACTATTACTAGTATCAAACCAAATTTGACCGCTTAATGCTTTTGGCGGTTGATTTGCTCCAGCAAAGTTTTCTAGTAAGAATACAAAATTTTCGTTTTGTATTTCACCGTAACCAGCATAGTTTTTTCCAACCAGCTTTAAGTCTGTAGTTTGATTAATTGTCCCGTCTTCGACTACAGCAAGTTGGGTTGTATTATATTTGTTAATAGTATACGCCATTCTTTACCCCTATTATAGTTTTATTTATCGCAAAAACACATTTATACTGAAGCCCTGCTTGTAAACGCCCATGTGCCGCCTGTATTTGTAAACACATAAACATATCTTGTGGCTGTTAATGAAACTGTACCACTTGCAGTATTGCTAGCCACAACATCTTGAATTACACTCTCTGTACCTGTACCTGCGGCATCTCTAACAGAAACTGTTGATTTCTGTAATACTGCTGACCCGCCTGTACTTACCGAAACATTTATGCCTGAAACTGTACTATTACTATACGAAACTACTAAAACTTTAGCTTGTGTGCCGTTAGATGTACTACCTGCAGATCTCATTGCTTCTAATATTGTTATAATTGACGTTGTCGGTCCATTACCTGTTAGTATGTCATTAGGATCTGTAAGTCCTGTAACATCCATTGACATTATAATAGAACTTGCCGCAAGTTGTGTATCAACATAATTTTTTGTAGCGGCATCTTGTGCATTTGTAGGATCTGCTAGACTAACAATCTTTTGACTATCAATAGTAATATCTCCTAAAGCTGTAATGTTTAGTCCTGCACCTCCAACTCTACTAATAGTTTGTCCGTCTAATTTTATATTATCAACAGTAAGCTCTGCTAACGTACCAAAACTTGTTAATCCAGGAGCACTTGTAATTGAGCTTCCTAATGCATTTTTTGATAGTACTACATTTCCGCCAATTCTATAAGATGTAGTATCATCAGATAAATCAACATTTTGATTACTTGTCCAAGAATTAGTTCCATTTTCCCAAGTAAAATCTTTAGACCCGTCTAAACTTCTTAAAATAATCCCGCCGCCGTCTACTGCTACATCATTACCTTCTGTACTATCACTTTGTAATCCTAATTCTATGTTTTTATCTTCGACCCTTAAAGTTGCTGTATCAATAAAAGTCTGTGTTCCTTTTACATTAAGATTTCCTTGTACTGTCACATCTCCATTAACATCTAACGTAGATGTTGGATTTGTTTTAAACATTCCAACTCTAGATGTTGAAGCATCTACATAAAAAGCGTTTAAAAAGCTACTTCCTGATCTTACTCTTATTGCTAAATCTGCATTACTTTGTTGTGTTTCTAATATGGTAGTAGCACCAGACACTTTAAGTATACCATATTCAGTATCTCCTACGCCAACACTAAGTCCTGCACTATTTTTAATTCTTATACTGCCTGTTGTAACTCCGTTTGCGTCTGTTGGTAAAAAGTTTGATGCGGATCTTTCATTTCCTGCATCATCAACTAACTTTTTAGCTTTGTCCGATGTTCCTCTCCACCAAAAACCATCAGTTGCAGTTTCTGTTGAAGTGTTTGCAATGTTAAAACCCTTGTAAAGTTTCTGTCTTTTTGGACTAAATGTGTCATTAGGATCTACACTTAATCCTGCAATAGATTGATCAAGTGGTAAAATAAATGTTTCAGGTGAATAAATTCCTACCAATGTTCCGCCCAGGAATAATTTTAAAATTGTTCGTTGTACATCAGTTGTATCCAACTGACTTGCTGTTTCAAACCCTGTTTTTCCTTGGCCTGCATCATAATTAGGTCCTACTAATACTAGATCAGTACCATCCCATAGATACAATTTGTTGTTTTCATTGTCTATCCAAATATCGCCTGTTGTTAAGTTAGAAGGTTGACTGGCCGCTACAACTGATCCTGATGCGGCTTTAAAAACAGTACCGTCATAAACTTTTAATCTTGAATCTTGTTTGTCATACCACATTTGTCCTATCATAGGGTTTGTAGGCTGTGATGTTGAAGCAAAATTTTCTAGTAATTTAACAAAATTTTCGTTAAAATATTCGCCAAACCCTTTATAATTTTTTCCAATAAGTGTAAGGTCAGTAGTTGTAATATCAATAATACCATCAGTAAGGTCTATTAATAGTTCTCCATCTGTTCTGTTTATTCTATAACTCATTTATTACCCCTGCCCTGCATATATGATGTAATTTAAAGTCATGTAAGGATTCATTACGTCCATTGCTGTTCCTAGACTGTCAGTTGTAAGTATGCCTCCACTATCTGGTAACGCTTGTCCTGCTCCAGTTGCGTTTGGAGCATCATAAACAATGGCATTGTTATCACTAGGTGTTCCTGAAACATCTCTTACTACATAATACTGGTCTCCGCTATCGCCTCTTAAGTCGTGTTTGTGTTCAGGTAAGTTTGCAACTTGTATGCTTACGGTTTCAGTTCCACTCTTAGCACCTAATACGTCCGCGGCAATATCTGTAACATTGTTTGCACTTGTGTCGTTCATATTATCTTTGCCTAATGGGAATCTACCACGTAAATCTGGAATTGCAAAATACCCAGATGTAGGACTTGCTTTGTACGTAAACCCTAGTACATTGTATAATTGTGTATATGCAGAGATTAAAATCTCTGAACCATCACATAATAGCCATCCTGTTGGTGCGGCTGATCCTGCATATGGAGAAATTAAACCTATAGGTGTAACTGGCACAGCGGCCAATAAATTTTGTACGCTTATTTTCTTAAGTCCAGTTGCTCCTGTAACTCTGTTAATTATAAATTCGTCATCATTTTGTGAGGATGCAACATTAGTTTTTCCAGAAATTATAGTATTAGCTATTGTTGTTGTAAAAGTTTTAAGTGATCCGCCTACCTGTCCGTCAAATATAATATCACTAGCTGTAACATCACCTGTTAGTCTAAATGTTGTTGCAGATGTAAGTTTGTCTGCAGAGCCTGCTCTACCACTTACTGTACCACTTACATTACCTGTTAAGTTACCAATAAATGTTGTAGCATAAACATTTGCATACTTAGTTGCTGTTGCTCCTATATCTCTCAAATTGTTTTGTTCAGGTAAGATATTCCTAGTTGTTATTGTTCCTGTAAATTCTGAACTTCCGCCAACATTTAAATTCTTGGAAATTCCTATTCCGCCTGCTGTTCTTATTGCTCCTGTACTAAAACTTGTGCTATCAGTAGTATCAGTATTTCTTATTGTTCCGCTAGATAAAATATTTCCTGTAACATCTAATGCTTCATCAGGTGCAACATTGTTTATACCTATTCTTAAATTACTATCAACCCGTAACGCAGTTTTTAATATACCAGCATTTTTAACTTTAAAATCAACACTACTACCTGCAATATTATGTTGTATTACACCTGCATTGCCAACAACACCTATATTCATTTCCGCATTTATACCATAGTTTATACCGCTGTTATTTTGCACATTGATTGGAAAAGATGTTGTACTAGTAGTATCACCCCTTAAAAAGTTTCCGGCGGCAACAGCATTTCCTGAAACAATTAAACTTTCTGCCTTTTCTGCTGTGCCAACATACTTTGGCACTCCTGATCCTGTAATGTTGGCAGTACTTAAATTTACTCCTGGAACTATTGTTGTAAAACCTGGTATCTTTATCTTAGGTGTAAAACTATTAGTTGCTACAACTGCCATAGGTTGTGAAGAAACATCAATTTGTAAAATATTATAAGATGAATCATCAGTTCCTGTAAGAACTTTAGGTGAAATTCCTGTAACCAATCCATCACTAAACTCTGGTCCTACTAATACCCATCCACTTCCGCTATATAGATATAACTGTTGATTGTCTGTATCAACCCATAAGTCACCGATTAAACTTTGTGCGGCTTGTGGCTCTGTACTAGCTTTTTTAAGTCCACCTGAAGCTACCCAATTAGTACCATCGTAAACTTTAAGTTGATCCACTCCTGGTGTAGCATCGTACCATAACTGTCCTTCAACTGGTGTAGCAGGTTGTGTTGCACTAGCAAAATTTTCCAGTAGGTGTAAAAAATTTTCTGCTATTGCACTACCATAAGCTGTTGTGTTTCTGCCTGGTAGTTTTAAAGAAGTATCCTGGTTAAGAGTACTATCTTCTATAGTAATAGTTCCCTTATTAGCTTGATCAGTATATGGTATAGTATATGCCATTTATTATTCCTCAGCTAAGCCAGACAAACTCTGTACTCTTACAGTATAGTCAATTTGAATTAGTCTGTTTAAACTTTTTTGTACAGGATGAAAAATAACATGTGTCAGTAAATCTCCAGTTCCTGTGGAATCCCAACCTTTTAATCCTAGTTCGTCAAACACATATAAACTTGAAGCATTAGTTGCTGTATCAAATGCATCTTGTCCTGACGGCTCTCCGTAATCTAACAAACAAGTAACAAGCACATCTGTATAATTTGTTCCGCTTACATGTCGTGTTTCTATCTTATTTCTCACAGGGTCTAAATTATTAATACTTCTGTCATCTACAACTTTAGTATATGTTTGGTTATATAAACTTGCATTTGTTCCTGTGCTGTTTGGGGTCAAATATGTAATAATACCTGTAGGATCAACACTAGTACCGCCATTACCAAAACTCATTTCATATATCCAACCTTCACCTGCATTAGACAAACTTTTAGCTAACGCAATACTCATGTTTTCATAATGAATAGCATTTCTTTTATTTACGTATACGTGATCACTTTCAGGGTCAAATATCTTTATATGCCCTTCAACAAGTATTCCGTTTTTTTCTTTTAATACATCTATCATTTTTTATCCTACTGTGTTATTTATCTTGGCAAGTCTACCTGTGTAGATCTCAAGAATCTTGCAATATCACTATCGCTGTTACTTAAAGTTTTACCCGAGTTTGTCCATGTCTTACCTATACGTCTGACTACAATCACTTTCTGATTTTCTGAAGGTACATTCAGCAAAACAAGCTCATTGGTGTTCTGTAAGCTAAATTCTGCGGGTAAAGTTACATCTCCTTCCGGAGAATCTTGTGCAATATCTTGAGATGCTGTAGCATATGCCGTTCTATTTGCAGTATTCATTTCATACGAAGCAAGAGTAGTTTTACGTAGTCTTTTTCCAGCAACAAATACTTCAAATTCATTAGTACTAGACGGAGTAAAGTCTAAAACGTATACCTTAGATGTACCATCTGCTGTGAATACTGTGCTATATGTTTCATCTCTATAAGGTAATGTTGAAGTTGCAGACTGATTATACACTTCAGTTCCTGTTGTATAGTTATCTTTAACTCCAGTACCCATTGTTCCTCGTCTAAGCTGTTTTAACTTGTTTCCGTCTTTGATAAAATATTCAATCCTTTCACCATCTATAAAAATTACTCCAGGATTTTTTGTATTAATATTAGGTTGCGGTAGACTTTCGTAATTTTCTAACTGAATATCTTTATCATACCATTTTAGGTCTTTTACTAATTTAATATTCTTTGTTCCATCTAGAACTTTATAATGTGTTCTATTTAGAATATCTTTAAATTGTCTCCATCCAAATTTATTTCTTAACTGTGTGTTGCTAAAATGTATGGTTTGAATATTGTCATCTTCAGCCAACCCACCAATAACTTTTACTCTTGTCTTGTCAGTGGTTACAAAATAATCAACTGACGGATCTAACATTACACCATTTTTAATTACCCAAACATACTGATCATCTACAGCAGGACTATTTAACGGAACATAACCGTTCCTTAAATTACGCAATTCATACCAGTCAGGAGTACTTGCATCTGGAACAATAGCGGCATTCAATTCAACAATTTTTAGAATATCGCCAACATTGGTGTTTATTCCTAAATTTTGAAGTTGTATAACATTAGTAGTTGCCAACGGTGTTATTGTTTTCATAATTGCATTTACATTACTAACAGGATTTCCTGTTCCAAAATTAGGATCATCTAACCTTACATTATTTAAAAATACAGAATAGCTAAAGTCAGGTTCTAATGCTGTGCTTAAAGTAAGTTCAGATGTGCTTCCGTCTAATTGATATGTCTGTGATCCTGATTGTGTTCCTGAAGAAAGCAACGTTCTTTCTTTGACATCAAAACTTTGCCTGTCAATTCCTTGGCTGTCATGATTACTAAATTGGTATACTGTTATCTTATCACCTACTGCAACATTAGGACTTAAATGTAGCTGTCCAGGAGTGCTTACAAAATCACCTGCTGAGTCAAAATATCCAAATCTATAATCACCGCCGGACATGGTGCTATCGTCCCATCCTGTTACGTAAACCCTTAGCGAGTCACCTGCTACCCCTACACTATCATTTAATAAAATAGTACTTCCAAGTTGTTGATCTAAAGGCTTTAGTGGATCAAATGCATCTGCCGCACTAAACGTCCAGTCTGTAGGAAAATGAATTTCTTGTCCATTTAGGTATACTCTCAATTGATCATTACGTAAAGAAGCTGTTGGAGTTTGATATAATCTCATCCTATATTCTCTAGTTGCTGATACTGTAAATGATTCGCTATAACCTGAATTTAAAATTTGATTATTTAATTGTACTATTGTAAACCATTCATGTGGAGTTTCAGTAAACGGAGTTTGTGTAAGTTGATACGATGTAGAACTTCCATCGTGTTCAAGATTATCAATAGTTACATTACTAAAATTTTGTACTATTCCTTCAAAGATTGCAAATCTAACCACAGCATCCATTTTAGGAGGTTCAGCAAAATTAATAACAACATTGTTAGGAACTATATAAGAAGATGTACTTTTTATTAAAACATGCTCTACTTTCTTACCATCTATTGTAACTAAACTAGACATGTTTTCGGTATATCTAATATTAGTTAAAAATTCTACTGTAGATCCATCACCTATAAATTCATCAATATCTAAAATCTTTGCTCCACTATATTCTAAAGATACAAAATTAATTTTATGATTTGTTGTAGGTGCTGTTACAAACTCTACATTTCCTGTAGCATAGTTTATTGTGTAATCTGTTGTGATCTTTTTCAATATATTATTAACTTTTACAAGTAATGCACTTTCAGTTACAGGCTTAGTTCCTATAGAAAATATTTTTGTTGTTCCATCACCTGTGTAGTTTCTACTTATAACTTGACTTGCACCTGTTGTAGGTCTTTCATATATTTTTATGTCGAGAGTGTCTTGAACCCATCCTGGAACCAGCTCCTCTGGTCCTTTAGAATTAGTAGGCGTTGTAAATCCATCACCGTCTAAGTCAATGTCCTCAGGATTCAATCCTTTTGCAGTAGTATATGCTAAATCTCCACCTGTGATTTGTGTGTCATAGCTTATATCAGTTGGTAAGAAACTTCCGTCGCTTGTTGTTTTCCTTATAGTTATAATATCATCAGCAACTACTGATACACCTAAATCCTGCAAATAAATTGTATTAGTTGTTCCGTCTCCTGTTATACTTCTCATAATTGCATTAGGATTTGTAAATTGAGTCGAATCTCCTACCCAATCAGGGTCGTCTAATCTAACTCCGTTTTTATACAAATTATATAAAACTCCATTTTCTAATGCCTTGCTTAGAGTAATTGTAGTACTAGATCCATCAACAGTAATTGTTTCATCTTCGAATGTTGTATCATAAGTATCAAATGATCCTGTATACCAAGGAGCACTATCCCATCCACTCGGTCCTCCGAAATCAAAACTCTTTACTTCTACTCCTCCATAATCTATCCCGTCCATTAACTGAGAAAGATCTTTTGCATACTGCCCTGTCTTTGGATCATAAACAAGATTTATTCTATCTTGTGCTTGGAGTAAACTTATATCTTTTTTGTAAGTAACAACGACACTACTGCTATTAACAGCAGGTTGTGTTAAAGTTATTCTTCCAAAATATCTATCATAACCTTTTGAAACGTCTAAAATATTTTCATAAGTATATTCACTTTTTAAAAGTTCTGTATTAGCAACACTTACAGTTACATTTGTATTTTTCATATCCATCGGCCAAGGTAGATCAAATACATACTTTGATCCTGTGCCGGTATATGTTTCAGATTCAGCTAAGTTTGTTATTAAATAAATTCCTGTTGTTCTATCTAATTTTACAATAGTGTGCATTGACCTAGCTAAAGACTGTCCTATTACTAAACTAAGAGTAGCATCTTTACCTCCGTCTGACGTAGAACCATTTAAACTTAATGTAGGAGTAGATAGATATCCTGTTCCATTATTTGTAACTTCAACAGCAGTAACTTTTCCTCCTAAACCTAATTTTGTTATTGCTTTTGCTCCGGATCCGCCCCCACCAGTTATTGTTATGACAGGAGGTGATGTATATCCTGAGCCACCATCTTTAATTAAAATTTCTTTTACAATAAAACCTAAATTGTCCTTCCAGTTTTTTGCAGGATAAACATCTGTTCTTGATTCTGCTCCTGTTAGTACACCATCTATAATTTTTGCACTAGAAGGTTCAATCTGTTTAGTATCATCGTTCCAGGCTGGAGGTAAATCAAAGTCTGAAATTAAGTTATTGTTATTTTCTAAATTTTCATAACTACTTACATATTCTCTTAACTTTGTTTTAAAAGGTTTTACTTCGTCTATGTAGCTTTGATAACTAGGAAGATTATCATTGTTAAATGTTAAATCTTTTCTTAATGATCCTGCATTATGTTTTGCTTTTATAAAGCTAGTTTTAAATATCCAATCTACATATTGTTGTTCAGATAACACATATCTTAAAGATGCAAAGAACAACCGGTTATATTCTAATTCAAGATCTTCAATGAATAAATCTTTCTTTATTGCATCGGTAATTATTCTAGTTTCTGTACTTGGTAAACTATCATAGAACTTTGTATCATAACTTATTTCATCAAATCCATCGAACGACGTTGACGTATCATATAATGTTCTTTCAAATGCTATTGTGCCATTCTGTCTACCAATTGTTTCATAATTAACAGTATAATCTGCTCCGATTGTATTTCCAATCTTACGTAAAAGTAGCCAGCCTCCAGATCCTATATTATTAATCCTTACAACTTCATCTAGCACATCATCTAATGCGTCTAGTTGGTATGCATAATCAATGACATGGCTTATTGGTGTGAAAGGACCGTAAGTAGATTTGTACCAATCTTTATAATCCCAAAATAAAGTTGTGTTGTATGCCTGACTTCTAATTCTATCCCATGAATTAGAAGTTGTATTTCTTTCGTAAATTGACCATTTACCACTAATAGTTTCATCAGCAGTAACTAAAACAGTATATTTTCTAATTTCAACACTTGTAGTATCGCTATAATTTTTTCCTGCATTTACTATTTCAACATTAGTAATAGATCCTACCGTGTTAATTGTAAATTTAAATTCTGCATCTGATCCAGTTCCGGAAATTACCACTGTAGGAGTTACATTATATCCTCTTCCTGGATCAAGTATAGTAGCTGTATCTATCTTTCCGTCTTTGACTGAAACTGTCATTGTTGCTTGTTTTGCTTTTGCAACACCTAATAAATTTAATTCAGCTACTGTTGCTACTGACTTATCATACAAATTTGTAACTGCTGATGGAAACGCTTCCTTTTTGTTTAGGTTTGATAAATCTTTACTATCAACAATCAGCTCTTTTGCTAAAACACCATTTACTCTTTCAAAATATTGTTTTAGTGCTTCTAACCTATTTACAAACCAGCTTTGTCTTGGAGTATTTAGATTACCATACTTTTCTTTTTCACTTAATGTTGGATCAGGAATTATTCTGCCATACAAATCATAACCAACCAAACTATCTATCCACTTAGCTTCAATATCTCTATTAGGCTTACTTGTTTCTAATCCATCTGTAATAATTTGATATTGATTATGGATATTTAGAGTTTGATTATCTATTGTCCAATACTGTATGCCTATTGCAATATTTTTGTCTTCTAATAGTTTATCACAATTATATATTGCAAAACTATCATTGCTAAAAAGCGCCGCGAATTGATAAGCATTACTTGCTGGGTCTGAAATTAAATTAGCAACATCGGTAGCTTTTAATGTTCTACCTTCGATATCTGGTTTTACTTTTTTATCTTTTACCCAAAAATAATATTTGTTAGAAAAAGATTGCGATATTTCGTCGTATTGCTTTGATATTGTGTATACATCAGCACCATATTTAGACTTACCTGATATTCCTTGTGACAATCCGTCATCTGTATCTGCAAGTGTATCCCATTCTGCAGGAGTGTATTGTGTTTCAATCCATTCGTAAATGTCTATTGTGTTTGTCGTAAACAATTTGTTCCAGTTATTTGTACTAAAAGTTACGTCGCCCTGATAGGCATTATAGAATTTTGCATTAGAAAGGTCCCACCAAAGTTCACCTACATGTGTAGTAGTCCACGGATTTTGTTGATCGATCACTGTAGTGGCTGTTCCGTTTGTATATACAGCTGGATCATAATATAATTTGAAGCTAATATTTTCTTCTGCAGTTCCTGCAATTTTTCCTTGTATAGGATCAATGTAATCTAAATATTTTACAATTTTCTTTGTTTTAGTATTATATAAAAGGACTCTTTTAATTTTACTTAAATTTACTGTATCTTTTGCGGATCTAATTTCTGTAAACACTTTATTAGGTACCCTGTAATCTAACAATGTGCCTACAGTGGTTGTGTTATCAGGAACATTAGGAAGTCCTACATAAATGTGATTATTTTTTAATAATAATTTTCTACCAAAGTAATATACAGGTCCTAGAGATTGTCCTGTTTCTGGATCTATACCTGTTTCATGTCTTAAGCTATGTCCATAAACTAGATAATCTTTTATTTGTTCGTAGACATAAATTGTTCCACCTTCGTGTGACTCATATCTAAATTTTGTAAATTCTTTATCAAAAGTAAGTGTATTTGTATCAAATGTTGTTGTGTTAAAATTATCTGCGTTTCTTGCATTTACTACTAATCTAGTTCCATCAAAACCTACTTTATTACCAAAGTACTCAGCTAATTCGTTTCCTGGACTTTCAAGTGTTTGATGTAAAGAAAAGGATCCACTAACTTGTTTGTAAATATAAACTCTTCCTTGATCATTTTTTACAGTATCGTCTTTAGGATCTCCTATAGCAATATACATACCATCATTACTAATTGCTATACCATTACCAAACATACTTCCTGTGGTTGGAGCCGGTATGTCTTGACTCCATCCGTAATGACCTCTTTTATTTCTGTAAACTGCTACAATATTAGGTTTAGTAGTATACTTAACTGTTGATATTAATACTTCGCCATCAGAACTAGTATCAAACTCTGAACCAAAGTCATACATTTCATTAGTATCTATAACGCTATCTAAAGAACTGTCATTTACTACTTTTAATCCTGTATCATTAGGGATAAACCCAACATAGTCAATTAGGTCATCTACTGATGACCATTGTAGTGCATCAAACACTCCGGCAGTTATATTTGTTTTTGCTGTGTATAATGTACCTTGAGGATCATTTAAGTATACAATATCTCCTGTTACATAATCTTGTACTGATGAAAATTCACCTCTAAACTTTTTATTCTTAGCATATTCCCAATTATAACTATTATTATTTTCAGTACCATTCTTAAGGAAATATATCTTTCCAGGATAAGTTGTTGTTTCCTCATCATAAGCCGCAATAAATGCTCTATAAATATCTCCTTGTTTTGTAAGAGACACATTGCTTCCAAAGTAATGATTACCTTTTCTTTGGGGCGAAACAATCGCTGACTGTTCTAAATATTGTTCTCCAAACTTTTCATAAAGATAAACTAATCCTTCATTAGTATGTGAGCTTTGCCCTCCTGTAGTAGTTGCTGTAACTTTAAAAACTTCTGTCCAATCTAAATTACTACTATTAGGCACATTTGCTACTCTTGGTATTCCATTAACAGTACCTGTTGTATACATCCAATATTCTATGTTATTAATTTCTTGTGATGTAGGAATAGCTACATTAGTTTTTGCATCAAACACAAGTAATTTGCCAATATTACCAGGTGCATATCCTAATGATGTTTTTTGTGTCTGTCCCATTATTCTGTCAACAGTATAAATGGCTACCCTACCAAACGGATCAGGATCAGGACCACTTGGAAATGCTTTCATCCTTATTTCTGCATTGTCCCCAAACAAGTCACCTTTACTCCATGAGCCAGTAACATTTTTTACATATATTTTTACATCGTTAAAATTTCTTTCGTAAAACATTACTTCACCAGTTGCGCCTGTTGTTACATCTTCAACTGTTTGTCCTGTGCCGAAATCTGTCCAAACTCCTCCGTTTAGTCTATATCTAGCCATAGGCTCAAAAGGTTCACCGTCTAAGAAAAATAAATTCTTGTAAACAATGTATCCGTCCCAAATATCAAATACTGTTTGTGTTTTATTTGTAATTGCAAAACTTAAATTTATATCACTTGGTTGTACAAGTGTTCCTACAGCTGGGTTACTATTTGGTCTGACTAGTAAAGGTCCGCTCTGAGATCCTGAAAGGAAATCTATCGTAGTAAAGCTACCACTTACGTTTTCAACTTTGATTTGTGTACCTAATGTAACACTTTCAAAAACTGTAGCAGTAGCATTTGTATTATCCTGGGTAATTACTTCTCCCTTGACTACTGATGTGTTTTGATTGACAGTTAAAGTAGTAACTGTTCTTTTAAGCCTACTAAAATATGTTTCTAACTGGCTTCCTGGGGAGATTGTATCAGTTAGAGGTTTTGGTGCTCTCATAACCCAATAAGGAGAATTGAAATCACCAGTTGTTCCATTAGGACCTGGTGATCCTGTGAAACTGGTAATTGAAACAAAACTATGATTTGTATTTTCGCTATCAACTACTGCTGTATCATAGTCTAAAGAATTATAATAATACCTGTTACTAGCTACACTATCTGGTATTATATCTTTTATAACAAGTCCTCTACCACTGTCTACATTTGTTGTGCCTATTGCATATTGATTTGTGTTTATCATCAAATAACCACCTAGCTGTGCAGTAGCAGTAAATGTTAAATCACTAGGTCCTGATAATGTATATTCTCCAACAAAGTCGTTGTTTGCAATAAACAAACTATTACTATCTGGTAAAGTACCTGTAACGTTGTTTACATAAATTGTAACAGCTCCGCCAGCTTGATATGTATATGCAACGATTCCACTTGCATCCTGTGTGGTTACTTGCTGTCCTATAGTTGGTATATTAGTAACCTGAGAAACATATAATATAGCATCAATTTTAGCTGAAACTGTATGATTACTCTCTAAGTAGGATTTATTTAAATATGGTATAGTACCATCAAACGGTTGTCTATCTGTTAATGTGGTTTGTGTTTGATTAGCATTTGTTAATTTATTCCAATGTAAGAACACTTCGTCAGTAACACCTATCCCCTCATAAATATCTTTTGGAGCTCTAACTAAAAAGTGATCAGCATTAATACCTGTAAAAGGATAATTACCTGCTAGTAACAAGTCTAATTCTTCAGGTCTTTCTTCATCAAGGTTTAAATCATAAACTATTTGATCATAATTTCCAAAACTATTAAAAGTAATATTACTTTCACTGCCCTGTATAGCAGTATCAGCTGACCAATAACTGTTTTGGTAAGTTACAATGTCACCTGCAGAATAATCAGTAGGTTGGTTATATGTTCCTTTGAAAGTAGTCTTTACATTTGATGCATTAGGTGCACCAACTATTACATACTTTCCGTCTGCAGATACCTTTACTGAGCTACCAAATCTTTGTGTAGATGCATAAAGTGTGATAGGTTCCAGTACTTGCAATAATTCCCAATTAACAGATTCACTTGGTCTTCTGTATACGTATACTTTTCCATCTTCATCATTAGGTGCTCCAACAGCTAATAGGCAGTTTCTCTCATCTACACTAAAGGACTCTGCAAAATTTGTAATACTGCTATCATTAGTTACACCTTCTGGATTAGCTATAGTTGTTGACTTAGAAAAAGTTGAAGTACGTTCTATTACTGTCCATTTACCAACACCATCATTATCTACCCAAATTTTGAAGCCATTTTCCATACCTTTTTGGGCGACAACATTTGCAGTATCTAAGTTACTTGCTCTGACAGATTCAAACTTTGTTAATATTCCAGATGCATTTTCAAAATCACTTGGTGGGCTATTTGAGTCAAATTCAATCTTATCTAGAGTAATATTTTTAACTTTATAAAATCCTTTTGCAGTTGATTCTGCAAAAGTTGCCTGTTGCGTACTATCCTCTGGATTGTAAGTAACATTGGTAACTTCCAATATACCAACAATATCTCCTACTTTGATATCTGCTGGTATTGAAGATAACTGAATTGTAAAAGATTTGTCAGCTTTAGTTATTGATGTAATATCGTGTCCACTGTTTTTATATTGATATACACTCCAGTCAAAGTTAACATTACCTACCCATACATAATCATCACGCTTAATTTTATCAATATCTAAATTAAGTAAACTGTCGTACGTGCCTAATACAAAGTTTACATCATCAGGATTTACATACCCACTATCTTTGGTATATCCGTCAGTAATCAACTTTGTTGGAAAAGGTTTATGATTATAATTTTTGGAACGCAAGTATGTTTCGTAGTCTTGAATTCTATAAATTAAATCTGTTTCTTTTCCTGTAACTGTATTGGTTAGTAATATAGGTTGTGGACTAAGCCTAAATTTACTTTCATCTAAAAGATACTCAACTTCTTCAAACCCGTCCGATGCTCCGTATTGGCCATCTTTGATTCCCCATTCTTCATAAAATTCTAAGCTATCTTTGTCAGCACTTGATAATGCATCAAATAATTTTGTTAATGCATTTTTCGTTCCTTTATCTTGAATAAATCCTTGATAAAACTTGTACTGACTTACATCATCATTTACAATATTTTCTAAATATTTCCTCTTCTGATATCCTATTAAATGTTGTGCCAACTTCTGTTGTTCGCTATCAAAATTATCAGAATCTAAATCATAAAAATCTGCAAACTGATTTACTTTATAATCAAAGTTAGCATATAGTCCTGCTTCAGGTTGCTCGTCTAATCTTACCCATTGCTCATTAACAAAAGTTGAATTTCCTGCAACTTTGTTTTTAGCTGTGTAGTAAAACTCTTTATACTTGACCAAATCGCCAATGGAATAATCTTTCCAGGCTTCCCATAAAGTTACCTTTGCATCATCATATATAAATCCTGGAATATTTAAACTACCGTTCCAGTCTCCTGTTCTGTATCCTAATACCTTTATTCTTTCCTGTCTGTATCCTGGCTCTACATCGTAAATTATATCACCAAATACTGTAGTATTATCTATTAGTACAACATGCTCTTTTACTACTAATGGAATCTTGATAGAATATATTCCATCTTCCGTGTTAATTGTTCTTACAGAGAAATTGTTTTCAGTATCTTTAGAAAACTTTAAATTTGTTGGTTCTAAAACTTTACCGTCTGCTTTAAATATACTGTACCCGTAAAATGGTTCTAGCACATTATCTGAAGTTGCATATTCACTTTTAAAATTAATTTTTCCTGCGCCAGGACTTAAAGATAATACTGTACCTTCTCCCCAGTTTTGAGTAGTCCAATACAAGAACTCTCTTACAGACGTTTGCCAATCTGAAACTTCATATGTTTCGTTTCTGAAAGAACTAAAACTAAATCCTATTCTTTCTAAATAATTGCCGTATCCTAGTAAGAAATCAACTACATCCTGGATTGTTGTAAATAGTGTTCCATAATTAAGTATTGATATTTGATCAGAGAAGCTTCTTCTTAAATATGCTGATCTACCTCCTGTTACTGGCAACTCAGGTATTGCTACAAATTTATCTAGATCAAAGTCTGTTCCGCTAGTATGTGTTTCTTTAGATCTATAATAATCACTACCAGACTTAACTATTGTTCCAACAGCATAAGTTTTGTTAGCACTCCATGTAACAAAAGGTTCACTAACTCCTCCTACATTTATTGCAGGATCGGCCTGCTTAGGAAGCACAGGATAATATTTAAAAGTTGGATTTTGGTTATCATAACCTTTTACATAATACCCCTCTGCAAATTTTTCAACTATTACACCACTGTAACTTATCTCTTTTGTAGGAAAACTACTATTTAAAAATATACTATAATTTTCATTTGGAACAAAAACGTTTCCTTCATTCAGCGGAGTTCTACTATCTAATATTAACTTAAACTTATTTTTATCAGTAAATCCTCCAATTTTAAAACCAATTTGGTTCCTTAATCTTGAAAGATTATTTTTGTAAACATCAATATTTTCTCTTGATAAATTAAATTGATAATCGTAAATATAATTTATAAATCCGCTTGTAAATACTTGTGTAGTATCATCAACAGTAGTTGGAAATACTAATGTGCTTAATTGTACTTGCTTTTCTGTATCTCCGTAAATTATCTGATCAGCTAAATTCCTTTTTTGCCTTATTCTATCAAAACCTGTTGCAAACGCTTTTGAAGGCTTGTTTAAAATAAAACTTCTTATAAGTGCAAATGGAAATTCGCTACTTCTTCTCCAAGCAGACTCGACTGGTCCTCCATCTCCAAAGTTAAACGGACCACTTGCATCTGCAATATTTAAATTTAAAGCTAGTCCACAATCGTTTGGACTTAGTAAGTTTCCATCTTGATCGACTGGTATATGCGTAGTCAACCCAGGGCGAATATATTTTTTATCTATAGTATAACTAGGTTGTCTAATTATTCCGCCTTCAAGGTCTTCCCATAACAACAAGTTATTCCTTGTATACGGTGCTTTACCGTACTGTGTTTCCCACCAAGTAGGTTTTATAGAAAATCCTAACATTTCCCATGGATGTGTGTGTGGTCTGTCTGTATCAAAAGCATAGATAAATGCTTGTCTCCACCATCCTGGTAAAGATGTGTTATTAGGATAGTTTGTTCTGCTATAATTAAAAGTAAATCTGTTCTGCCTATCATAGTAGGTATGTTTTGAATATTCAAGATCAACGAGTCTTGACCAAGATAAAAATTCAGCTATCAAGGCATTATCTTGATAAACTTTTGTTATCCCTGTACTTCTATTCAAGCCACTCTGGTAATCGTTTATATCAAAAATACTTTTGTCATATGCAACTTTTAAATTATTAAAAATTCTTCTTTCTAGTTCTAATAATAAATTATCTCTAAAGTCTTTGTATGCAACAGTTTTACTTCCATCATGTCCTTGTATTACAACACTTCCTTCAACCCATTCTTCATACTGCGTAGTATCTTGTAAACCATGGCCTGCTCCTGTGTTAGGCATATAAAATGGCCTGTTCAATCCAGTAAATGTATGAACATGTGCTTGTCCAGATCCACCTAATTCTGTATCTCTAGTTTGTGCTTCTGCTAGTGTTGTGTACAGAGGATAATACCACCCAAGTTTGCCTGCTCCGTTTTGATCAGGTCCTGCTATTCCATATAGTTTATATGCACCTGTTGCAATGGCTGGAGGTGTACTTTGTACAGTTGTATCAATGTAAATTTCAGGAACAAAGCTAGGATATAGTCCTAACTTTGTAGGAGTTGGTGCTACGTAACTTCCGTTAGTATCAGTATACTCTATTATATCAATAACATCATTTAATTGTTTTGTGCATGTGATAACAGCAAATCCGTCTGTGTTAAATGTGTAATCTACACCATGTGTTAATTGCAATCCGTTTTTGTAAATTTGCACAGCTTTTGTACTAGGTGTACTCATACTGAATACTGCACTTAAAGCAAAAAACTTTTGATCAGTATCTTCAATGGTTGTAGAATTAACAACTGTCCCGCCCTGCGGTATCATATCACTAAAGTAATAAGGCATAGAATTAACTTTGTCTTTGTTTACTTCTGCAATAATCTTATCTACATGTTCTCTAACAGGTCCTTCATATCCTAAAGTATCTGCTGTTTCTAAAAATAATCTTTTAAATTTACTATAGTCAAGTCTTGCACTTGAAATAGCCTTTATAACATTTGCATTATTATCAAGTAAATGATATAAAGAAAAGTTTATTGGCGATGAATGCTTTAAAAACTTTTTACCTAGCTTTGTAAGGCCACCTATGTCTCTTAAATTACTAACTCCTGGATACGCACCTGTAAATTCGTTTGACTCTTCAACTATTGTACGCAAGTGATCATTAACTTCTCCTAACGTAAATTGATTTATGTCATTGTTTAACGGATTCTTTTCTAAATTACTTGCAATTTCATAATATCCATTTTCATTCTTTTCATACTTACTTCTAGTTTTTATAATAACGTTATCATTTGCTTTTAATTTCTTAACAAATGTTATAAAACTACTTCCGTTTGCATCACTTGTTATAGTAAAATCCTGATCTATAACTTGTAAAGTATTGTTTACAAAAACTCTTAACCATACATCATTTATAAACAAAATATTATCGTACATATCCAATGCAAATACTGTTTGATCTGCTGTAGCAATATACTGTCTTATAACATTTTGGGTACTATCTTTGTCGGCTTTTTGCCAACCATTCTGTAAAACATAGGTAGTCCTATCTTCATACTTTCGTAAAAATCCTGTACTTGCAGATTTTTTATACAATGCGTTGTTTAATGTATATGTAAATGTTTCATTCAATAAGTTAAACGAAAATAATATATCTCCTGAGTTTGTAATACTGCGATAACTTAAAGGAAAACCTAATTCAGTATCGTTTGTTCCAGTTCCTACTGTGTAAGAAAAAATCTTATTTCCAGTAAATAACGAAGATTCATAAGCTGTTGAATCTGCAAATCCTTTATCACTAGAGTTAAACATATCAAACATTGGTTGTTGATTAACACTTGTCTTATCTTGTCCTGCTTTCCAGGATGTCCCGTCATAATAAAAATATTTTCCTCTGTTTATATTACCTTGCGTGACTAATACCGTTTCATTTTCTTGGGGTGTAGAATCTGTTTCTTCTATCAATGATATTTGTGTAGCGTTGTTAATTCTAATAAACTTAACTTTGAATATTCTGCCATTAACTAATGTGTCAGTATCAGCAGTAAATAATACTCTCATACCCTCTGTCAAATCTACACCATCAATATTGTAACCTGTTGTACCTTCAATATAAGAAAACGCATCTACAGTTTTGTCATCAATTAAATTAATATTTTCCTTGCTCTCGGTACCAAAATTATATAATTTTAATCCCTTGTTAAATTCAATTATTGGCCTACTAGCTCGTGTAGACTGATCTACATTGCTAACTTGACCATTTAACGTAGCAGTCTTCTCTATTACATCTTTATGAAACCATCTATTATATCTACTCCAAAGGTTTCCATCTTTACTACCTCTGTTTATTATAATATAGTCTTTATTCTTAGGAAAACCTAATGCTTCACTAAATGGATAGAAATCAAATTCTTGGGCATCAAATGCAACTTCTATATCTTGTGTGAATAATCCGCTAACTGCTAGGTCTTCTTGTTTAATAAGTTGAATTGCTTCACCTACTCCTTCAACATACCATTCACCAGTAGCGTATTTTGCCGGAGTAACATTGCCTACAAACTGAACTTTCATTCCGTTTGAAAAATCCCAACCGCCACCTGTCTTGTAAGTTTTCTTTCCTGTTATTTCTTTATCAATATCAATTTCTGTATTTTCAATAATGTCATTTACTTTTATAGTACCAGCAACATTTGCGTCATCTTTAGAAACATAATACAAAGTATCAGGCGCTGTATCTGGAACTGTAAATGTAATTGTTCCTTCGTCTAACCAAGTTTCAGTTGTTGCGTTTCCGTCTGCATCAACTTTTGTAACTCCGGTGTCATAAATTAATGAAGTATTTTGTTGTCCATCTGTTGGTAATCTGCCTGGGGTGTAACTCCGCTGTGTTGCAAACGCAATAGGATAACTAGGAGCATTTACATCAAATATATATGTTTGTCCTCTATATAAAGTTAAACTAGGATTATTTGTTAAGCCGTCTGGTGTTAACAAATAAGTTGGATCACCGTTTACTATTCTAAGTCCAACAGTATATGTACTTTGTATAGCTTTGGATTGTCCGTATACATTTACACTATCTGGTCCTGTTGGTAGCCAGTAATATTCTCTAAAATTAACAAACTTATCCCAATCTATATGAGGGTTCCAAGCATAATATTCCTGTGCATTTATACTACTGTGATTGCTTGTTGCTCCTGATAATGTTGTTAACTTATTAATATAATCGTTATAATCTGCATAAAAATCTACATTACCTAAGTCGTCTTTAATAACACTTGCGGGTTCAAGCTGATAATTTTCTCTTTCCGGATTTACGTCTCCTACATAATTATCAGTGCTACTAAAAGCTGTTGCATTTTTTCTTCCATAAAAAACATTAAGTTTCTCTGCTACTCCAGGTTGCAACATCTGGTCAAGTGTTGCATTTAAGAATTTATTATTAAACTCCGTACGAAAATACTTTGGAAGATGATTCGCTGACTTTCTTTTATAATTTTTATCACCTGCTGGAAGCGATGGTTCCTGTTGATTGTTTTCGAAAGCCATTAGTAACCATATCCTCCGCTGGAACCACCACCACCGCCGCCACTGCTACCAGAGCCGCCGTTGCCACTACTACTGCTCGAACTGCTTGAGCTACTAGTTGAAGTGCTACTTGAGGTAGATGTACCAGTTGATGTTGAGGTTGAGCTAGTATTTGCAGAGCTTTGTATGCCTACATTTGCTCCTGAAGAAGTTGTTACAACATTGCCATCAGCAACTATTCTACTAGCAGTTACAGCATCGATAATTTCTAAATCGTTAACAGTTGCACCACTAATGAAAATTTCATCAACTTCTGATTTTATTTCATATAAACTACCAAAAGTCTGACTTGCATCGTTTGGCACAATTAAAAAAGTTACAACATCTGGTGCCATTCTTTGCATGACATATGTAGATAGTTCTGAAAAGTAAAACTTTTCACCAAAGTCCCAATTCTCTAAAGCAAAAAATTGATTAATAAAACCTATAATCCTGGATTTTACATCATTATCGTTTAACACAACGTCAGGATTTTTTACAACTTTAAATTTTGCCTGCAAACTACTTTCTGCTTTGCTTCCAAATAATATTCTATACTTAACAGGATGGTATACTACTTCATCAGTAAGTGATTTAATTTTATTAATATTTGTACTATAACTAGTAAACAACTGATCACTTGACGGAGGTAGTGGTTTTGCTACGACTGTTCCATCTAAGTATTGTCTAAAGCTAGTGTCATAGGATCTAGTAAGTACATAGGTGTCGATAAAGTTACTTGAACTAGGATCAATACGTGTTGAATCATCTGCGGCATGCACATAATGAAACTTTAAATTATCTCTTCCTATATACGCCTTGTAATCAGTTGTAATAGAAAGCAATCCAGACGTTTTATTGTAGACTTCGAATATATCTTCATCAATATAATAAAAAATTTGTCCGTCAGTATAAGAACTTAATGCACCTTGTACTGTTTTGTTTTGTAAAACGACTATACTAAGTGTAGAATTACTTGTATAATTGAAATCTGTAACACCGTCTGGAGTAGTAAACTTTTTCAAAAAGATATACTTTTTAGTAGGATTAGTCAAAGGTGCAATTACTTCTTCAAAAATTTGAGGATCATCTACAACGCCGTCATCGTCGTTATCAAAAAATGTTATTTGTACTTTTTTACTGTTAACATACCCAACTGAGTCTCTATACTCTTCTGTAATTTCCCAATTATGATCTATAGTAAAATTACTAATGCTGTCGGGTTTATTATTGTTATTAAGTATAACAATTTTATCTTTAACAATTTTTCCTGTTAAGTTATTGTATATTTTATCGCTACTATCAAAATAAAATCTTATTTCTTTGTCTGATTCGAATATATATCTCGATCCTCTATAATCTATATCGTAAGTTTCTCCGTCAGTTGTAAATTTTAACAACCAGCTTGAATCTAGTTTTTGTCCTGTAACATCTCCAGTTTTACCAATACTAAATGCAGAAGTAACATTTAAGTTACTTTCTGTGACTAAACGCCATTGTCCTAAATCTCTATCAAATCTTAAGCCAAATGTTTTATAAGCAAAAATTTGATCTACAATTTGTGTTTTTACATCGTCTTGTAATATACTTGTTACGCTAGGTTTTATCTCCACCATTAACGAATCTGTTGGTATAACATCGTTTATTAATACTGGTCCTGACCCGTCTGTATTGTCTACTGTTCCATTACCATTTACATTAACAATTTTTACCCATTTGTATGTAACTGCTCCTAGGTAATCTGCATCTCCATCTTTTAATGTACCTTCTGGAGTAAAATGTTTTCCTGTCGGTGCTTGGAATTTTATACTTGCTCCTATTTTAACAAGTTTTAGAAGAGAAGTAGTAAATGTTCCTAATGTTTGTTTTATAACATTAATATTAGTAAAATACCCTGTCGTAAGATTTGTATCTTTTGTTACTTGGTTCCATTTTATGTTTAAGTCTTCTGTGTCAATCTTTGGAAATTCACTTGAATAATAGTTTCTAATTTTTTTGCCGCCGAGGATAGGTTGAATGGTGTTTATAATAACACCCTCTATGTCGGTTTGTGTTGAAAAAGTAAATTTTTCCTTAGTATCTAATATTTCTTTATATAGTATTCCGTCTACACCAAATAAATTTGTTTTACTATATTTTCCAGTAGCATCAAGTAAATCAAAATACCTTGAAATTCCGCTTGTTGTTCTATTAACACTTTTTGTTTTAATAATTTCTTGACTTACTGACAACGGTCCTATTTGATAGTCTTCAGCTGTAATTAATCTGTTTTGTGTATAGTAAGTTGCAGGAGCTCTTTGTTTTATATTTGCACTAGATTCTGTTGAACTAGCATTATCTACAGTATATTTTAATTCGTAAACCAATGTTAAAGTTTCTATTTTTCCTACTCTACTAACATAATTAATATCTATAGAAACTCCTCTCATGTCAGGAGGAGTAATAACGATATTTGCATTTCTACTAGTTCTAAAATATGCTCTAAAATCTCCTTGCGGTAAATTACCAAATACGCCATCTGAAAAAATTAAACTTATTCTATCATCTACTCGTGTTAATACGCTGTAAATATTTCTAATTTTTTTAGATAAACTATTATAGATTACATTGTTTCCTTCAACAGCATCTACTTTAGACCATAGCTCATCTTCTGCTCCGTCAGAGTTTAACTTGTATAACCAAACATCTTTATTGTTAATATTTGTTGCATCAATAGATACTGTTTGATTAGTGCTAGGATTCACAACACTAAATGTACCGTTGTCTAAAGTTCCCTGTCTAAAGTGACTAAAAAATCCTGTATTAGCACTTCCTGATCCTCTACCATCTTCTCTGTAAGCTATAGCAAATCTATTTCCTGGAAGTGGTGTTTCTTCAAATATTTCTGAACTTGAAATATCTGTTGATACAATTTCAAATTGAGCAGTTGCTCCGTCTATTGTTTTATTAAAACTAAAAGCAGGAACATCTACGTTGTTTGAAGTAATTCTATACATCTCTGTAGGGACACCGTCTATAGTTTCTTTTTTGATAGGTCTTCCTACTGTCGCATTTACTGGCATTGATCTGTTAAGGACTTTTATAAACTGTTCATACCAGTTTGGATTAGAAGGGTCATTCCATATAATTGTTTGATCTTGTAAATTAATATTATTTGAATCTACAAAAGCCTCGGTTGTGCTTACACTACTAATTTTTAGTAAGCCATTTGCAGGAACATTTCTTTTTGGATTATAACTTAACAATCTAGCCAAACGTAATACGCTTTCTCTGCGTTCTGCTAGTTCTAGATAATTTTCTCTAGCATTTAGGTCCATTCTAAATGCTATATTTTGTCCTAAAAATGCAATTAAATCAATTAATGCTAGGTATTCCGAACTTTCAATATAATCGTTAAAATCTTCAGGATAATTCTGCCTAAGATAATTAATCATTGTTCGACGTAAATTGTCGAAATCATAGCTTTTAAAATCTGCATTACGATAAGATTGGTATACACGTTTCCAATCTTCTGCAACAAGCAATCTATTTTGTCTATCTGTAGATGACATACTTTGTATCCTTTTTAATATTTATCGAAGGAAGTTAAGTACGCATATATTTAAGAAGCTAAGTATCCAGCATTTTGGTCAAATGTTAAACGCATAGTTTCTTCTATATTATATGGCAAATACTCTAAGTTTATTTCAACTTGTAGACCACTCTCAAATTGATCTACAATAACTGACTTAATTCTTACCCTCGGGTCTGCACTTACAACTCTCGTTACATTTTGCGTAATAGCATCTTTCATACCATCTGTAAGCGGTTCAAATAAGGCATCCCAAATAATAGTTCCAAATGAAGGATCTGATAATTTTTCTCCTTGCCTAATATGAAAATGATTAATAATATCTTGTTTTATTAAAGCTAGATCGTAAAGTACAGGATTAGGATTTTCAGGATTTACTGTGCTTATTCCCCTATAATATTTGGTGCCTGCCTCATAAGGATTAATGGGCTGAGACCCTTTAACCTCAATTTCTTTAAATAGCTTTTTTTCAATTGTACTCATACTGTATTTAACCTATTGTTTTCTTGAATGTATCTCTTACTTTTCCTGATGTACCTTTACCTGGTGTAGTTACTGTGCTACTATCAGTTTTATCAGGCGTATGCAAAGTAGGATCTACATTTTCATGTCCGTCCCAGGGTTCATGACTTGGTATCCTTTGTGGCACCTTGGCATCAACAGCAGAAGTAGCAGAAGTCGGAGCAGTTGGCGCACTTGCACCATATCCTCCTAATTGTTGGTAAGCACCTGGATTTGGCCAAAATGCACCTGCGGCAGTACCATTTACATTGCCTGCTTGTACCATAGGTGTATTAACCATCTCTGAAACAAGTGCTTTTCCTGTTACATCTAAATTATTCACATGCGTCTTAGGAGTGTCAATATCTAGTTTACCTGAAGTTGTTATTTTTCCATCTGCTCCAGATTTTATTTCTATATTTCCTGCTGTGGTTATTTTTCCATCTACTCCTGCTTTTATTTCAATATTCTTTGTAGCTGTTTCATTGATGTTTTCAACTGCATTTAAATTAATAGTTCTTCCAGCTTGTAAATTTATATCTCTATCTGCTTTAAAATTTAAATCATTTTCAGATCTTATACTAACACTATCTTTTGCGTAAATATCAATTTTTCCGTTAGCAGTAAGCTCTATCCAACTGTTTCCGCTACCATGAGAAATATAAATTAAATCCTCGGAATTGTGTAAAAGTATTTGGTGTCCTGTCCGTGTTTTTAATTTTAAAAATTCGTTGTGCGGAGCAGTAGCCATTCCGCCACTTTCACCTGCTTCAACATTTACATATTCACTTCCGCCCTGACTTGCAAAAGTTTTTCTTAGTAAAGACATATCTCCGTCGTCCATTACAATACTAGAGCCGCCCAGTCTGTTAAATGGAACTTGTGACTCTGAAAATTTTTCGCCGTATTTTACTTTAGGTTTTCCTGATCTACGGTCATACGCACCAGGTGTGCTAATTCCAAAAACCATACTAGGTGCTTCGCGTCTTGCACTTGAAGTATTTGTACCTCTAGTATGATCATCTGCAAGTCCTTGATTATCTAAGACTGCACATTGATCTGCCCAACAAGGTTTTACATATTGTGTTGCATCTTTTCCTGCACCTGTTTCTGTTTTTTTATTATATTCTCCAACTGGTCTTGGTTTGCTTTTGTTTTCACTATTATATGTTGTGCTTGGATTACCAGGCAACATAAAATTCATGTTTTTATCTTGAATACAACCCATCCAATATCCTAAGCCGTAATTTCCTTGTGCAAAGAATACTATTACCTTAACTCCTATATCAGGAGGAATAGCCCACATACCGTAACTTTGTTGTGTAAAATCAAATCCTTTATTATCAGAAGTTCCTTCATAAGGAGTTACACCGTAAAAAGGACTTACATATTCACAGGGTATTGTATATCCACTGCTAGTTTCTGATGCTTCGTTTCCCGATCCGGTTGTTTTTAAAATCTCAACTTCAAGACTTCCCATATTGGTAGGATCTAAGTGATTAGTAATTCTTCCTATATAAGGTCCAGGTCCTTCCATCCAGGCAGGTTTTAGTCCCCTAGTGGATCTGTTTGGTTCTGCTCTACTCATTAAAATGCACCTGCGTTATCGTAATCAAACACTGGTCCTGCTGTGTTTGCTCCTTCGCCCTGTCCTTTGTTTTTTGCTACTGGACCACCCATTGCACCAGGTGACTGACCCGTTGGGCCGGATGACGTTCCTTTTTTCTTTTTATCAGGATTATCTTTAACAGCAATATTGCCTCCTGTTGTGGGTTTAGCGTTAGTATCGCCGCCGGGCTGATTTTTACGTCTAATTAGTTTTAAATCCTGTGTAAACACACCTTCTGAAAATCTATTGAGGACAAATATAATTTGGTATACTCCACTGAATGCTCCTACTGGTTGAAAGCCTACACTTGGAAAATCCATAGTACCATCTAAACTATAATCCAATGGAGTTCTAAAATTGAGCCGTAAATCCACTTCGCTACTTTGATAATCCATTGTTCCGTCTTTAGTTAAATTTATTAAAGGTGTTTCAGGCGCATTATAATTTCCCATACCGCTATCTGCTATGTAGTACGGATCTCCCCATATTGTCATTCTAGCTGTTATTAAATCTACAGGACTGTTTACTAATGCTTCATTGAAGTCTCTTGCTACTTGTACTTCTGGACTCATTAAGTCGCCTCCGCCACCTTTTTTACCTGTGCTTTGGTTAGCTTCTGTTCCTTCTTTACTAGTTGTGTTACCTGAACTTGATAGATTATCTGTAGTTCCTTCTTGCTTAGTTTTTTCCGGTTTGTCTTCCTGTTTTACTGCTGTATTTTGATCAGCATTTTTTGAACCATATTTGTTTTTACCGCCAAACGGTGTAATAGACGTAAAAAACGCAACATCAAAGTTAATATCAAAATCTAAAATATCATCATTTTTACCTGTATAAATGTAATCATACTCTTTACAACATTGTTTGTTTAAGTAATCAATACCAGGACTAGCCGCAGTTGGTGGTTGAAATCTACTTATATGTGCTTTGTAAGGAACAACTCTATATACATAAACTTTTGGTGAGGTTCCTGTCAAATCTTGGTGTTTCATATCTGTAATATTATAGACATCTGCCTCTACCTTAAACCAAGGTATCATTCCGTCTTTTGTTTTTTCCGATTCTTCCATGATTTTCTTTCCGTAATCACTTAAAATCACTAGTTCTTCTACCATTTCTTGAATAGTAGTGCCAGACTTAAATGTAAAAGATCTTGTTTTATTGTTAATTTGAATTTTACCTCTTTCAATAAGTCCTGGTTTATCTTTAACTTCAGAAAAGGAAGGTTTACCAAATGGTTGTTTTCCGCCTTCTAAGAAAGACTGTACTATTTCTGCTTTTCCTATATCGTTTGTATTTTCTTCTTTTTCTGCAAACTCTCTAATTGCTTCTCCTATTTTACTACGCTTTACAACAATACCTAAAAGTTTACTTAACTGTGCGTCAAAATCTTCAGGCAAATCTGCGTCAGATTCTCCGCCAACTGATTCAAATATCTTTCTTTTATCTTCTGCTGAGATTTCACGTTGGTCAGTTTTATCAGAAGGATTCACTGTGGCAGAATCTACCTGATCGCTAGACCCTGCTAAATTTTCTGTAGCAGAACTTCTATTTTTTGGAAAAAGTATTACAAATTCGTCCGGTGTAATAACTTCTTTTGATTTTTTCATTTCTTGCAAACGTCTGTTAATATGTTGTGTTAAACTTGCTCCGCCTGTTTGCAAAATTTCCTGTAAAGTTCTTCCGCTAATCTGAACATCCGTTTTAAGTCCCTGTACATCATTGTTCATTGCTGACTCGTGCCAAGGTATTGCTTTTACGTTATAAACACTACCTCCTTCATTTACTTCAAATCCTATGTTAACTAACTTTAACGGAAAAATTCTTCTAGTTCCTGGTTTTCTAATAGAATTACCGTTTTGATCCCAACCTTTGAATTCTACTGCTAGTACCCAAGGTGCTTCTAAGTAATTCTTATGTCCTGATCTTATCGATGCTACTTGAAGTGCTTGTAAAAACATACCCATACTATAAGGCTCTGTAATTTTAAAGTCGATCTGTACAGCGTTTGATTGTCCTGTTCTAGGATTCGCTCCTACAATAGTGTTAATTTCAACATCATCTATGTAATATTCAGTTTTTCCTCCAGTTTCTGCGGCTGTTCTTCCTCCAGATCCTGCGCCGCCGCCTGATTTTAAAATTAAAATTGAAGGATCACTTCTTCTATAAGTTACATCAGGAAAATTAATTTCGAAATTGTTAAGGCAACCAAAACTAAAAATATAGTTGTAAGAAGCAAAGTCTCTAAGCTCATTTGGAAATGGCGGGCCAGATCCTGACAATACACTAGCAATCGCCTGTAGGTCTGCTAAAGATGATTCAAATCCTAGTGCATCTTCGGGTCTAACACCTAATTTTGGAACTATTGTAGCTCCAATTTTTTCAGTAGCACTACCTACTACTGCATCTGCAATTCTATCTACTGAGATTGCAACCATTTTACATTCCTAACAGTTTTCTTAATTGTTCACCTTTGGGCAAATATATCTTAGTACCTGCTTGTATATCATAAACAGGATCTTTTATTACATCCATATTTCTTTGTGCAAATACCCACCATAAATCCTTGTCATTATATAAATCATAGGCTAACAAATCTGGTCTATGTGTATATTGCTCTTCAATCTCATACAATATATCATCGCCTTCTGCAGGAACTGGTCTAATAGTGAGAATATCCATATATTGGTTGTTTACAGTTGTCGTACTTGACCACGGACTGCTTTTTTTATAATTAGCCATTAGATAAAGCCTCCGCCTTTACCTATATAGCCTCCGTTTACAAAATTTTGTAGGCTAAATGATTCTACAGCTCGTCTGCTGTAAATAGGTTGTACCGTAACCTGTATGTTACTTCTCGTAGGAGCATATGTTCCACCTTCTCCTAATCCTTCAACAAAAATATAGTCAACATCTTGGTTCATTTCAACAGCAAATTGTGTAACAACAACAGGAACATTTTTAAAAACATAATCACCGTATCCGTTTAATCTTAAAACTGGAGGTGGGTTTCCTTGATCTGGAGTATTACCATAAGCCATCTTAGAAACACTTCTTAAAAAATGAACTGCCGCTACCCAATATTGTCCTTCCAAAGAATTTTCTACAAAGAAGTCGCCTGTAATTGAGAATGAATCCACTTGTGAATTTTGATATGCAAAAAATGGATAATTACTATGTATAGGTTTAATTGGAGTATATGCCGCACTATGGGTAACATATATCTGTGGTGTGTAAGGCCATATTAATCCGTTAGTCCTAATAAGTGGAGACAATATACTGCTACTAGCAAAACTTGGAGGTATAGACAATCTAACACGCCAGTCTGCTGGTTTTTCAGAATTTTGTGCCCAAGATGCGCCGCCGAAGTTAAAACCTTCTGGTGTTGCGTCTGGCAATAAGTTAAAAGCACGTAAAACTTTACCAAAACTTGATTCTGATAAATTATCCATAAACTGTGACTTGGCATTAGACCCTACTTGGTTCACAGCATCTGTAAATTTGCCTGTCCAATTGGGTGACGATTCACTAGGTGAAGCATTATTTCGAGCCTGTGATGCCGCTATTCGCTGTATTCTGTCCATATTTTTTTTGTCTCCTACTGTATTTATTTATTGACTTTTTTAACTACGTAGTTTATAATAAGAGTATTAAATTGGAGAAAAGATGAGAAAAATCAATTACTTAAACAACAAAGACATACTTGCAGAAATAGCAAAATCAAAAAATACATTTTGTAGCTATACTGAAAAGGAGTATGCAGTATACGATATTATCTTACCTAGCGTTGATAAGATTAATATTAGAACAATAGCAGAAGCAAAGCGAAACCAAGCCAAACGGCTAGGACAGAAGGCATTTGAACAGGCAAAAGCAGAAGGAAAAAAAGTAAAACAGGCTCAATTTGAAATAGATTACAGAAAAATACAGAAAACTGACTTGGTTTTTAGAATAATGACATATGATCATGTTCCTGAAGAACCAGGTAGAAAAAAGAACCCTAAAACTGTAGCAGATACAAAAGTAAAACTTAACTTTCCACCGTTTCAGCACTATAGATTTAATGAAGACGACAATCTAGTGTGTGTTGGCAAAAGCCATTGGGAGGGCGGTATGGAAAACGGCTTTTTTCAATTAAGTTTAGGAAAAGCAACAGATAAGTTAGCTATGATGTGGATTAAACTATGCGAGAGATATGCTACTAGAGGTAATGTTAGAGGTTACACGTATAACGACGAAATGAAAGGCCAGGCTATATTACAATTAGCACAAATTGGATTACAATTTGATGAATCTAAGTCAGCTAACCCATTTGCATATTATACAGCCGCAGTAACTAACAGTTTTGTTAGGGTAATAAATTTAGAAAAAAGGAACCAAAATATTAGAGATGATATTTTAGAAATGAATCACATGAATCCTAGCTATACAAGACAAGCACAAGGAGAATGGGATGCCGCTATGAAGCGTGAAAAGGAAATAAGAGACAAGCAGACCCAAACTTCTACTTGACTTTACTCAAAAAATAGTTTATACTAATAAAGAAAGGTAGGTATCTTGTTTAAAAAAGCCGCGGTCTTTACTGACATTCATCTTGGCCTTAAAGGCAATTCGAAAGTACACAACGACGATTGTGAAAAGTTTGTTGATTGGTACATAGATCAAGCAAAGCAAAACAACTGTGAAACCGGTATCTTTTGTGGTGACTGGCATCATAATAGAAATAGCTTAAACTTAACAACTATGGATAGCACTATTAGGTGTTTAGAAAAGCTAGGAAAGTCGTTTGAACAGTTTTTTATGTTTGTAGGGAATCACGATCTTTACTATAAAGATAAACGTGATATTAGTTCTACTGAGTTTGCAAAACATATTCCAGGAATAGAAATAGTTGAAGATTTTAGAGAAATAGACGATGTTGCACTTGTTCCTTGGTTAGTAGGTGATGAATGGAAAAAGATTACAAAGTGTAAATCCAAGTATATGTTTGGACATTTTGAACTTCCACACTTTTATATGAATGCAATGGTGCAGATGCCAGACACTGGTGAACTAAAAGCAGAACATTTTCAACATCAAGAGTATGTGTTTTCAGGACATTTCCACAAAAGACAAAAACAAGGAAAAATACATTACTTAGGTAATGCATTTCCTCACAACTATGCTGATGCGTGGGACGATAAAAGAGGAATGATGGTGCTTGATCGAGAAAATAACGAGGAACCAGTGTATATTGACTGGCCTGATTGTCCTAAATATAGAACTACTACCTTAAGCAAACTGTTAGATCCCTCAAATGACATAATCAAACCAAATATGTATCTAAGAGTAACATTAGATTTGCCTATTTCATACGAAGAAGCACAATTTATAAAAGAAACATACATCAACAATCATAAATGCAGAGAAATTACACTTATTCCGCAAAAACAAATTGAAGAAATAAGCACAGAACTAGACATAACCCAATTTGAAAGCGTAGATGAGATTGTAGCAAAAGAGATTACTGCAATAGATAGTGACAACTTTAACAAAAAGATGTTATTAGACATCTACAATGAGTTATAAATGATAAGAATTAAAGACTTAACTGTAAAAAACTTCATGAGTGTTGGTAATCAAACTCAAGCCATCGACTTTAACAAAGAACAGCTAACACTGGTACTAGGTGAAAACTTAGATCAAGGAGGTGATGACACTGGCTCACGTAACGGTACTGGAAAAACAACAATAATCAATGCTTTATCGTATGCTTTATACGGAAATGCGTTAACAAACATCAAAAGAAATAACTTAATTAACAAAACCAACTCAAAAGGTATGTTAGTTACGTTGCATTTTGAAAAAGATGGCTTAGATTACCGTATTGAACGAGGAAGAAGCCCTAATATTATGAAATTCTTTGTTAACGACCAAGAACAAGAAATGATAGACGAAAGTCAAGGTGATAGTAGAAAGACACAAGAATTTATTAATGGGTTATTAGGAATGAGCCACGATATGTTTAAACATGTTGTTGCACTAAACACATATACAGAGCCTTTCCTAAGTATGCGTCAGAATGATCAACGTGCAATTATTGAACAACTGCTTGGCATTACATTATTATCAGAAAAAGCAGAAACATTAAAAGAACAAGTTAAAGAAACTAGAGATGCAATTACAGAAGAAAACGCAAAAATAGTTGCTATACAAAGTGCCAATGAACGTATCGAGAGTACTATAAGTAGCTTACAAAAAACACAAAAAGCATGGATTTCTAAGAAAAAACAAGATGAAGAAAAGCTATCTAAGTCAGTTACAGAATTAGAACACCTGAATATTGATGAAGAACTAGAAAATCACGAACTTTTAACTAACTGGACACAGCTGAATAATAGAATATCCAGCTTAACCAAAGAAAAAGCAACACTAGAAAGTGCAATGTCACGAGCAGATAAGTCAGTTACAAAACTTGAAAAAGACATAACAGAACTAGATGATGCAATTTGCTATGCATGTCAACAACCGCTAGGTGAAGATAAAAAACAAGAAATACTTTCAAAAAAACAGAAAGAGTTTGATGATTCTATAGCATATCAAAAAGAAGTATCTGATAAATTGACATCAACAATTAACATACTAGATGAAATAGGTGATATTAATGGTCGGCCTACTACCTTTTACGAAAGTGCAAAAGAAGCATATGAGCATAGAAACAATGTAGACAGTTTAAAGCAAACACTATTGAACAAAGGCCAAGAAGAAGATCCTTATCAAGCACAGATTGACGAATTAAAAGAAACAGGATTGCAAGAAGTAAGTTGGAACTCGATGAATCAGCTTACAGACTTCAAAGATCATCAAGAATTCTTATTAAAACTACTAACAAACAAGGATAGTTTTATACGTAAGAAGATTATTGATCAAAATTTAGCCTACCTAAACAATAGACTTACATATTACCTAGATAAACTAGGATTGCCGCATCAAGTTGTGTTCTTAAACGACTTAGCAGTTGAAATAACACAGTTAGGACAAGATTTAGACTTTGATAACTTGAGTAGAGGAGAACGTAATAGACTAATACTTGGTATGAGCTTTGCATTTAGAGATGTTTGGGAAAGTTTGTATCAGAATGTAAACTTGTTGTTTATTGATGAACTTATCGATAGCGGAATGGATACAGCTGGTGTAGAAAACTCACTTGCAGTAATTAAAAAGATGGGTAGAGATAGACAAAAGAATGTATTTCTAATATCACATAAAGATGAACTAGTAGGAAGAGTCAATCACCTAATGAAAGTTATTAAAGAAAACGGGTTTACATCTTATGAAAACGATATCGAGATTGTTGAGTCATGATAATAAACATTTCAAATGAAGAAAAGTTTCCTAATATTTGGCTTTATGACATATGTCCGCCAGGAGCTCCTGTTCCTGATGATATAGTAATAATGCCCTGTTGGAAGGCAGGAAAATACTATATAAACTGTGAAAAAATTAGTGCAACAGGTTTATATCATGATATAAATCTTGAAGAATTGATTAGATTAGATTATAAAGTACCTCCAGGTATTGCTCCACAAGGAGAAAACAATGACAAAGGTAAACAAATACAAGAATTAGCAGATAATGATTTTAATTTACTACTAATTGAACTTGATAAGTTTATGAGTCGTGGAATTAAAAAAGTACTTCATATTGATTTTCTAATAGACAACGAAAGAGAACTAGACTTGATAGAACATGTAATGAAACATAGCACAAAAACAAGTCATTTAGAAATACAGTATCCTCTTCCTGACACAAAACCAAAATTAGACTATAAAGATTTAAAAAATAGCTGGAATACAATTACAATAAGATACGGTCACGGACAAACACTTGAAACAGGTGATAATAGTTACGCATGATTGCACATCTTAAAAAATATATTGGAATTTACCTAGCAATTCTAGTAGGACTATTAATTTATTTTGATGATCCTAATGATGAATATCCTGTTATTGTTACTTGGTTTATATTAGCTATTATACTTTTTAAGTTTCCTCCATTTAATTGGGGAGACTGGCTTATTACTAAATGGTCAAACTTTTTATGGTGGATATTAGGACCTTTTATACGTTGGCAACAAACAAGTTGGCCTAAATGGGCAATATGGATATGGGTTATACTTTGTGTTATAGGATTTGAGGAATGGGTATTTAAGCCATTAGGTTATACCATATATCCTTGGAGATATGCTATATGGTACGAATAAAAATAGGGTGTAGAGTTAGTCAATTAGCACTAGCATATGCAGAAAAAGTTAAAAATAAGTTGTTAACAGCAGTTCCTGATGCTGATATTACACTAGTTGGTATTAAATCTGATGGAGATATACATCCTGATGTAGATATAAGCAAAATTGGCGGCAAGGGAGTGTTTTGCACACTAATTGAGCAGGAGTTGTTCTGGGGTAACATTGATATTGCTGTACATAGCTTGAAAGACATGCCAGGAGAAGAGAATCCTGCCCTTTGTGTACACGGAGTATTAGAAAGAAGCGATTATAGAGATGTTTTAGTTGGAAAAGTGTTTGAAGGTGCTGTAATAGGTACAAGTTCACCCAGGAGAACAGCACAAATGCTTGATGTTTTTAGCAATCTACGTGTTCAAGTTAAAAAGATACGAGGAAACGTAGACACAAGAATAAAGAAGTTGCAATCAGGAGAATATGATGCTATAGTGTTAGCTAAGGCTGGTTTAGACACGTTAGACATAGACATAGAGTACGAAGAACTTACTATTATACCGGCCATTGGACAAGGCATAATTGCAATGCAGACTCGAAACGATGACTTTGAATTGAATAAAATTGTTAAACAAATAAATCATGAAGAGACTTTTAAACAAGCAAAACTTGAAAGAGCGTTGCTAAAAGGATTAGGCGGAGATTGCGATACAAAGGTGGCCGCAATAGCTACAGGTAACAATCCTGTTAGGTTGGAGGCAGTATATTATGATTGACGATGATACACATGATCTGTTGACCAAGGCATACATGGAATATTTTAAGGCAAATGACAATTTTGAAGCAAGAAATAGTGTAAGGACACATGGTGCGGCTAGAAAATGGCTTCGTGAAATACGAACACTAGCAAAAATACGCATGGAAGAGATACACACAAAGCATCAATCCAAAAAAGAGGCACTAAAGGAATAGGCACAGGTAAGTATCCATATGCAATGGACTTATCGAGGAAAACCAATAGACATTCTACCACAAGATGTCGAAGGGTTTGTTTACTTGATAACAAATCTTACTAACAATAAAAAATATGTAGGCAAAAAATTAGCCAAGTTTAAAACCACAAAGCCACCGCTCAAAGGCAAAAAAAATAAAAGGCGAGGATACAAAGAAAGCGACTGGAAAGAGTATTGGGGTTCTTCAGATCATTTAAATGAAGATGTATCAAAACTGGGTCCAGACAAGTTTACAAGAGAAATTTTGTATATGTGTCCAAGCAGAGGCGTGATGAGCTATTTAGAGGCTAGGGAACAATTTGAACGCAGAGTTTTAGAAACAGATGAGTACTACAATGGTATCATTAATGTGCGTGTTGGAAGTTCCAAAATACTTAAAGAACATTTAAAGGCAATATAAGGACGCTGTTTGATCGAGGTGCTCGATCCGCTTTGAGGTGTAGCCACGAGTTACATCAGAACTAGCGAGTCCAATAGGCTATTTGCTACGAAAACCCCATGCACTAGGAACGAAGCAGGGG